>WNEZ01004180.1_pt1 | contig 12940 bp, 10 predicted proteins | sample 5400521 | NCBI WGS metagenome assembly WNEZ01 (sample SAMN13153339, study PRJNA577476) | soil metagenome | isolation source: 120 cm saprolite under Douglas fir tree site 2 hole 1 replicate 1 | place: USA:California | collected 2015-04-18 | reverse complement strand
GGAGAATTATCCGCAGTTAAAGGCCAACGAGAATTTTCTGAAGCTGCAGAACCGCATTTCAGAGTTGGAAGAGCGCATTGCCGACCGCCGCGAGTTCTTCAACGACGATGTGAACACCTACAACACCCGCATTGCCCAGTTGCCCGAGGTATTTCTGGCGAACCTGATGGCGTTAAAGCCCAGGGAATTTTTCAAGGTGTCCGAGGAGGACCGCAAGCTGGTGGAGGTGAAGCTGTAGATTGTGTGGCTGAGGTTGTGTGGCTCAGCCTGTGTGGTCGCGGGCGACTCGCCCGCGGCTTTTGACTTAGATTTTGATCTTGACTTTCCTCAACTACCATCCTTCGCGGGCGAGTCGCCCGCGACCACACAAGCTCTACCTGCCCTAGTTGTTTTCGCCGCCGGCGCGCTTCCAGGACATGAGCCTAGTTGTTTTCGCCGCCGGCGCGCTTCCAGGACATGAGCTCGCCGATGGTGGAACCGCCGGTGCTCGAGACCGGCTGCTTGTAGGCTTCGACCTCGGAACGCGAGGCCTCTTCACCTACCGCCTTGATGCTGAGTCCGACTTTCTTCTCTTCCTGATTCATCTTGATGATCTTGAAGTCGTGCTCCGCGCCGGGCTCGAGAGTCAAGGTTTGGCCGTTTGCGTCCACCGCTTCGGAATTGTGGCAGAGGCCTTCGATGCCCTCGGCGATCTCAACGAACGCACCGAACGTCGCTACCCGCAGGACCTTTCCGTGCAGCACATCGCCCACGTGATGCTGCTCGAAGAAAGTCTCCCACACGTCGGGCTGAAGCTGTTTTACGCCCAGCGAAAGCCGCCGCTTGTCGGGTTCGATGGCCAGGACGATGGCCTTCACGCGGTCGCCTTTTTTCAAAACTTCCGAGGGATGTTTCACGCGCTTGGTCCAGCTCAAGTTGCTGACGTGGACCAGCCCGTCGATGCCTTCCTCGATCTCGATGAACGCGCCGAAATCAGTGAGGTTGCGGACCCGGCCTTCGACGGTTGCGCCCACGGGATACTTATCATGTAGCGCGTCCCAGGGATTGGGTGCCAGTTGCCGCATGCCCAGCGAAATGCGCCGCTCCTGCGGATTGACGCTCAATACCACGCAATCCACCTGATCGCCGACGTTGACCAGCTTCGAAGGATGCTTGATGCGCTTGGACCAAGTCATCTCGCTGACGTGGACCAGACCCTCGATTCCCTGCTCGAGTTCGACGAATGCGCCGTAGTCGGTGACGCTGATTACGCGTCCGCTTACATGCGCGCCTACGGGATAGCGATGCGATGCATCCAGCCAGGGATCGGGCGTCAGCTGCTTGAATCCCAGCGATACGCGCTGCTTGTCTTTATCGAACTTCAGCACTTTCACCTGGATCTGATCGCCAACGTTGACCAGGTCGCGGGGATGAGTGAGGCGTCCCCAGGACATGTCGGTGATGTGCAACAGGCCGTCAATTCCGCCCAGGTCGACGAAAGCGCCGTACTCGGTGAGATTCTTCACCACTCCGGTCAGGACTGCGCCTTCTTCCAGATGCTCGAGCGTCTTGCCCTTTTTCTCGTTCTGTTCCTCTTCCAGCAACTGCTTGCGCGAAACTACGATATTGCCGCGCTTCTTGTTGAGCTTGATGACCGCAACTTCGATGGTCTCGCCCTTGAGCACATCCAGATTGCGCAAGGGACGCAGGTCCGCCTGAGAGCCTGGCAGAAAGGCCTGCGCGCCCATGATGTCCACGGTCAAGCCGCCCTTGATGCGATCGAGCACGATCGCCTTGATGGGTTTCTTCTCGTTGTGAGCTTTCTCAATCTCGTCCCAGGCGCGCAGCCGCTGCGCCTTCTGGTGGGAGAGGTTGATGTAGCCTTCCTCGGCCTCACCTTTGTCCCGCATTACGTCGATCTCGTCGCCGGGCTGGAACCGCGGCTTGCCGTTATGGTCGATCACTTCGGCGAGCGGCAGCATGCCTTCGGACTTGGCGCCGATGTCCACCACCACATGAGTGGCAGTGATCTTCAGCACAGTGCCTTTGATGACGTTGTCTTCGCGGGCTGCCTCTTCGGTCTCGGTGGTGAAACTCTCGAGAGCGGAGGCGAAGTCTTCGGTGGTTGAGGGTTGTTTTTCGTCCAGATTCTGAGTCGGCTCGGTATGAGCAGACTGGGGCGGCTGGGGGGAGACGTTATCTAAGGTCGAGCCCTCCGAGGAGCCCACGGGTCGCTCGGCCACCGAGGTCGAAGTCGCGGAATCCAGGTTGCGGGCGGTGTTGTCGTCAGGCAAAGTTGATGGCCTCTCTGCGGTTTACCTCGCACGCGGGTGCGGGGACGGATGCGGGGCAGTTTAGCGGACGGCTGGCGTGAGTCTTAGGTTGTGTTGAGCCCGCCCTGGCGGACGGACTTGGACAATCCCAGCGGTCGGACGTCTCTAAATAGCAAACCCGCGTCCAAAGGGAACACTTCGACTATAGCAACCGTTTCCGAACAGTGTCAAACGACAAAAAATGGCAACAGCTTCTCGCTCCTGGCTCCTAGCTCCTAGCCCAGGCGCGCTCTAGCCAGAAGCTGATCGCCAGCAGCTAGAAGCGTCTTCCCACATCTGCTACTCTGCCTTGCCATGGACTACCTGTGGACCCCGTGGCGCTACGCCTACGTGACTGGCGCCCCCAAGGCTTCCGGATGCATCTTCTGCGATCTTCCCCGGGGTGGTGATGACGTCAGGGCCCGCATTGTCTATCGCGGGCAGAGTTGCTACGTCGTGCTCAACTCCTTTCCATACACCGCCGGACACGTGATGGTCGTTCCCTTCACCCATGTCGATGAGCTGCAAAAGCTGCCGCTTGAAGCCTGCCACGAGATGATCGACCTGGCACAGCGCATGGAGCAGGTTCTGCGTGAACTGTATGCCCCGGATGGGATCAACTTGGGAATGAATATCGGCAAGGCGGCGGGGGCCGGGGTGGCAGGACACATCCATCTGCACGCCCTGCCGCGCTGGATGGCCGATGCGAATTTCATGTCGGTAGTTGGAGAGACCAGACTGCTGCCGGAAGATTTGGCGACGACGTATGACAGGATTAGGGGAGCGATGAAGGAATACTGACCTGCTCAGCTGGTGTGGGACCTCGGCTTGTGTGGGACCGGGTCTCTGACCCGGTCGGGCGGTGCGCAGCACCGCAGGCATTTTTGGATGAAGCCAGACTGCAGCCATTTGGGCCGCCTGACCCGGTCGAAGACCCGGTCCCACACAGGCGCACTTGCTAGACCAGTTCCTGCATTTCTTTTTCCCCAATGACTTTTACTCCCAGTTCTTTTGCTTTTTCTAACTTCGATCCCGCGTCGTCTCCTGCCACCACAAAGTCTGTCTTTTTGCTTACGGAACCTGAGACTCGGCCGCCGGCATCTTCGATCATTTTTTTTGCCTGGTCGCGGGTGAAATGAGTCAGGGTGCCCGTCAGCACGAAAGTTTTTCCGGCGAGCTTGGTGCCTCGTTGCTTCTTTACTCCAGTCAAACGCAACTTCAGATCGTGCAGATCCTTTACTAGTGCCCGATTTTTCGGCTCCTGGAAGAATTCCACGATGCTCTGCGCAATGCGGGGGCCGACTTCGTTCACTTCCTGCAGCTCTTCTTCGCCGGCCTTCATCAGCGCGTCCATCGAACCGAAGTGTTCGGCCAGGAATTGCGCCGTGCGTTCACCGACCATGCGAATGCCCAGTCCGTAGATCACGCGTTCGAGCGGCAGCTTCTTTGAAGCCTCGACTTCGTCCAGCACATTCTGAGCAGATTTGTCGCCCATGCGTTCGAGTTTCAGGAGATCGTCTTTCGTCAGGCGATAAATGTCGGCGACGTTCTTCACCAGGCCGCGGTCGGTGAGCTGATTGACCAGCGCGTCGCCCAAGCCGTCGATATTCATCACGCCGCGCGAGGCGAAATGCAGGATGGTTTCGCGCAGTTTGGCGGGGCAGTTGGCATTGACGCAGCGGTGATCAGCTTCGCCCTCGGTGCGGACGACGTGGCCTCCGCACACCGGGCATCTCTCCGGCATGTGAAACAGCTTGTGGCCGCGGGGATGGTCTTTGTCTTCGACCACGCGCGTGACTTTGGGGATCACGTCACCGCCGCGCTCGACTTCAACCCAGTCGCCAATTTTCACTCCCAGGCGTTCGATCTCGTCCATGTTATGCAGGGTGGCGCGGCTCACCGTCGTCCCCCCGATGGGCACCGGCTTCAATGCCGCAACCGGCGTGAGTTTTCCGGTGCGGCCGACTTGCACCAGGATGTCCTCGACCTTAGTGATTCCCGACCGCGCCGCGTATTTGTAGGCGATGGCCCAGCGCGGAGCTTTTCCGGTATATCCCAATTCCTCTTGCAGGGGAGTGCGGTCCACCTTGATGACGATGCCATCGATTTCGTAAGGCAGGGTTTCGCGCTTGGGTTCTTCCTGACGGATGAAAGCCCAAATCTGGTCGAAGGTCTTGGCCAGCTTGCGGGATCGGTTGACTTTGAACCCGGCTGTGTCCAGGGCATTCAGTGTCTCCCAGTGGCGATCGAGCAGTGTCCGGCCATTCTGCAGCAGCGCATAGGCGAAATAGTCGAGCCGGCGCTGCGCAGTGATGCTGGGCTCGAGCTGACGTACTGTGCCCGCGGTCGCGTTGCGAGGATTGGCGAAAACGGATAACCCTTTCTGCTCGCGCTCTTCGTTCATTCTCTTAAAGGCGGCGATCGGCATGAGCATTTCGCCGCGCACTTCAAAATCCGCCGGTATTCCGGCCTTCTTCAGCTTCTCCAGCGGAATCGAAAGTGGAATGGAGCGCACCGTGCGCACGTTCAGGGTGACGTCTTCGCCGACGGTCCCGTCGCCACGGGTGATGCCGCGAACCAGCTTGCCGCCCTGGTAGTGCAAAGCCAGCGACATGCCGTCGAGCTTCAGTTCGCAAACATAGTCAACGTCTTCGCGGCCGCTGAGTTCGTGGACGCGGCGTTCCCAGGCGCGGAGTTCGTCCTCGCTGTAAGTATTGTCCAGCGAAAGCATGGGTGAGGAGTGCGGTGCCTTGACGAAGCCGTCGCGCGGCTTGCCGCCCACGCGCTGGGTGGGAGAATCGGGAGTGATCAGTTCGGGATTGTCGGTTTCGAGCTTCTTCAGCTCATTCATGAGCTGGTCGAATTGAGCGTCGGAAATTTCCGGGTCGTCGAGGACGTAGTAGAGATATTCGTGGTGGCGGATTTTTTCCCGAAGAGCTTCAGTCTTTTTTTCGGAGCTGGCCATGACCAGGAGATTATATTCGGGAGGATTCGATTGTGTGGCGCGGGCGCCCCCGCCCGCGAAAGGCCTGGAGTAAGAAATAACGAATGACTCGCATTCGAAAAGACGAGTCAAAGGCAAAGTCAAGAGCCGCGGGCGAGGGCGCCCGCGCCACACCGAACATCAATCATGCCGATTCTTGAAACTGAGCGGTTGCTGCTTCGTGAGTTTGTTCCCGAGGATGTGGATGAACTTGCGGCAGTGCTTTCTGATCCTGAAACCATGCGTTACTATCCGGCGGTCCTGGATCGGGCTGGAGTTGCTGCCTGGATCGAACGCAACCAACGGCGCTACGCCGATGCCGGGCACGGGCTCTGGGCCATGGTCTTGAAATCCAGCGGTGAGGTTGTCGGGGATTGTGGCTTGACCCGGCAGACTGTGGACGCGGTGAACGAAATCGAAATCGGATATCACGTCCGGCGCGATCTGTGGGGGCGGGGCTACGCTCCGGAGGCGGCCGGGGCCTGCCGCGATTACGGATTTGCGCGGCTGGACGCTGACCGGCTCATTTCGCTCATCCGGCCGGAGAACCTGCCATCACGCCGGGTAGCGGAGAAAATCGGATTGAGTCTGTGGAAAGAAGTGGTGTGGAGGGATTTTCTGCACTGCGTGTATGCGACCCGCAAGGCGTAACGCGGCTGAGCTTAGCTTAGCTGGGCAGGTGGGGGACACCTGCCCCTACGTGGTTCTTCATGTCACTACACCAGATCCTCCACTTTCAATTGCGCAGGGCCGCCTTTCCACGATGCCTCAAATTGTTTTTGGACAAATCCTGCGTCGTAGTCGCGTTTTTGCGCTTTCAGGGACTGTTCCAGGCCGAACAGAGAACGCGGGTTGCGGGGATGACGGTCCAGGTCTTCGCGGAAGACCTTTCCCGCGCCCGCGGCATCTCCGTTCATCAGAAGCGCCGCGCCTAGAGATTCGCGGACCGGGAAGAACCAGTCTTCGGGCTCGTTGTACTTGAGGGAGTCCTGAACGGTTACGGCTTCCTGCAACTGGGCGATCGCGGTGGCGTTGTCTTTTCTCGCCAAGGCAATTTTCGCTCCCAGAACATCGCGGGCAATCTTCAATACGTCTTTGGTTTTGTTGTTCACCGGCATGGCGAAGACCACGTCTTCCGGCGTATTTTTTTCCGCGTCGGCCACGACCTGATAGTCGGCCTGGGCTTCGTCTGGCTTTCCTTTGGCAGCCAGCGCCATGCCTCGGGCGAAATGCCAGAACACAGTCTCAGTCTTCATTTCAGGATTGGGCTTTGGCATCTTCAGAATGTCATCCCACTTGCGGAAGCGGACGTCCACGGCGATCGGGATGGTCACAAAGCCCTCGAGCGGCGGCATGTCTTTGACGTATGGTCGCACGTGAGCGGCCAGCATCTGTGCATTCTTCATGGCCTCGGGGTAGTCGCCGTTCATGGCTGAGCACATGGCGATGAAATGCAGGTTGTGGCTGTAGTACATCATGGGATAGAGGCCCTGCGCCCCGCTGGCCTTGAGGTAGGCGCGATCGGCGATGGCTGCTTCCTGATTGGTCTTTACCGCCGCCGCGTAGTCGCCGGTACGAATGTAGATGTGGGCCGGCATGTGCACCAGGTGTCCTGCCGCGGGCGCCATGGCGGCCAGGCGGTTCGCGCCCGCCAGTGCCCGTTCCGGAGATGCCGAGGCTTCGACCGTGTGAATGTAGTAGTGGATCGCGCCCATGTGGTTGGGGTCGCGTTTTATGACCGATTCAAGCGTGGCCACGATCTCCTCGGTGCCAGGTTCCGGAGTTCCATCTTTGTGCCACAAGCCCCAGGGATGCAGGTCCATGCCGGATTCGGCGAACAGCGTGGCCGCATCCAGGTCATCGGGAAAATTCTTCACGACTTCGCGCATGGCATCGTGATAAGCCTCGGCCGCCTGCTTGCGGTCGGCCTTGGGGTCGGCCGGGAAACGCAGCGCCATGGCCTGAATGTAGGCCTGCTCCACGGGTGACGCATTGGCTGAGAGATCGACTGCTTTCTGGATGGCTTGGTGTGCCGCGACGAAACGCTCGTCGCTGGCCGGATCGTTGTAGTTGGGTCCCACGGCTTCTGCGACGCCCCAGTAGGCGATGGCCAGTTTGGGGTCGAGATCGGCGGCGCGCTGAAACGAGCGGGCGGCCTCATCGTGGTTGAAAGCGTAGATCAGACGCAATCCCTGATCGAAAAATTGCTGCGCCTGTGGGTTGCTCGTGGATACGGGATGATGCAAGTCTCCCAGCCCCGACATCAGGGTCGCGGGTTTCGGCTGTGCGTGAGCCGAGTGGTCCTGGGCGATGACCAAGCCGGACAGCAAGAGGGCTAGCAAAACGAAGCAACAGAATTTCATGAGGATGTTACCTCCCCGGAACGATGTATGCCGCGATGACTGTGAGGGCCCTAAGCAAGGATAGCTTAGTGAAAACGTCTCCAAGGTGCAACGTGCGGGCCGGAGGCTGCTGCCGGTTCCGGTACAATCCATCTGATTCCCATTTTTCTGTTTTCATTCCTCATTTTCCATGCGCAAGGCCGTTCTCCTGTACAACCCGCTATCGGGCCGGCGACGTGCGCGACGATTGGCGCTGGTGGAGACGGCATTGGCGGTCCTGCGGCAGGCGGGCATTGCGGCCACTATCGAGCCGACGCGCGGCCAATCGGATGCAACCGGGGAGGCGCATCATGCCATCGCCGCAGGTTGCGACACTGTCTTTGCCTGCGGAGGCGACGGTACTGTGCATGATGTCCTGCAGGGTTTGGTGGGCAGCAACGCAGCCCTGGGAGTCATTCCCCTGGGCACGGCCAACGCCCTGGCCCACGATCTTGGCTTGCCACTGTCCGCGGTGGCCGCGGCTCGCGCCAGTTTGACCGCCAAGCCTCGACGCATCGCGGTAGGGCGGGTGGAATATCAGGGTTTTGACGGGAATCCCGGCTCCCGATTCTTCACCGTGGCTGCCGGAATTGGAGTGGATGCGCATCTCTTCTACAAATTGAATCCGCTGCTGAAGGGCCACTGGGGCATGGCAGCGTATTACGCCCAGGCTACGCGGCTGTGGCTGACTCATCCCATGGAGACGTTCACGGTCGCGGTTGGGCAGAACCAGAAGATGGAAGTCTCTCAACTGCTGGCGGTTCGGATCCGAAATTTCGGGGGAGTGCTGCGCCAGCTTGCGCCGGGTGCGTCACTCGAGCGGGACGACTTACGCCTGGTGCTGTTTCGCACCCGCAGCCGGTTGGCGTATCTGCGGTATATCGTGCGAGGACTGGTGGGCGCAGAATGGCAGATCGGCGGAATTGAACTGGTTCACGGAGAAAAGCTGGAAAGCCGGCCACTGGGCAATTCTGCCTCAGCTTCGCGCGTTTTCGTCGAAGCCGACGGAGAATTACTGGGCACGCTGCCGGCGGAGATCAGCATCTTGCCGAATGCAGTGACGCTGCTGGCACCGGCGGGTTCGTAGGAACAGTGTTTGCAAGCCGTCGGCCGGGAGCGCACGGCTTCAGCCGTGCCAGCGTGTCAGCCCCTAACCAACCAGCTGTCATCCCGAGCAATCTTCCTTCGCGCGGAGCGCGAAGAAAGATTGTCGAGGGACCCGGGTTTTTGCCGGCAGCACCGGTGCTGCCGGCCAGAACCGAGATCCCTCGCTTGCCCTCGCCGCGCAAGCGCGGCTCGGAGCGGCGCTCGGGATGACAGGGGCTTTACTAGCCCGCGACAGCCGGCGGAACGCCGGCGCTACAATGAATCTCTGTCCACCGGGATCGCATCCAAGGGAGTTCTGACCGTCAACACTCTCTAACTTTGGAACCAATCACTCACTTTCTGACCGGCGCCTGCCTGAGCCGCGCCGGATTCAATCGCAAGACGGCGCTGGCGACGGCCACGATGACGTTGGCCGCGGAAGCGCCCGACATCGATATTCTTGGCAACTTCAAGGGTTCAGTGTTCGGCTTTGCCCATCACCGGGGCTTCACCCATTCTTTTCTCGGGCTGCTGCTGGTGGAGGCGTTGGTGGTCGCGCTGATATATGTGATCTGGCGCGTGCGCGGGCGCAAAGTGAAAGATCCAAATCTTCCGCCGCGCTGGGGTTTGTTGTTCCTGCTCGCATACTTCGCCGGACTCACCCACATCCTGCTCGACTTCACCAATAACTACGGCGTGCGTCCGTTCTGGCCTTTCTGGGAGAAGTGGTATTCCTGGGACATCGTGTTCATCGTGGAACCGGTGATGCTGGTGCTGCTGATCGGGGGCTTGGTGGTGCCGGCGTTTTCCTCCGTGGTCAACGACGAGATCGGCGTACGCAGCAAGGGCCCGCAGGGACGCATGGCTGCGGCGGTGGCGCTGCTGGGAGTGGTTGCGATGTGGGGTGTGCGGGGCTATGAACACCGCCGCGCTGTCAACGCCCTGGAAGCCCGGGTCTACGACGGCAATGATCCGGTCCGGGCGTCTGCCTATCCCAACTGGGGGAATCCTTTTCTTTGGGATGGCGTGGTTGAGACGCAGAATTTCTACGCCACCATGCTGGTTGATTCTTCAATTCCGGAGGTTGACCCCGAAAGCCGAATGCGAATCCGCCCCAAGCCCGAGGAGACCCCGGTCACGCTGGCCGCGAAGCGGAGCTACCTGGGGCGGGTGTATCTGGACTGGGCGCAGTATCCCATCACAGAGACTGAGCCGGTCGAGACCGCCGAGTTCCATTACCTGGTTCGCTTTCGCGATCTCCGCTACTACAACCCTGACCAGACGCGCGGGTCTCTTTTGGGCGCGGCGGTGGAGTTGGACCGCAATCTCAATGTCGTGGGCGAGCGCTTTGGATCGCGCAAGCGATGATCGTGCGCTTCTGTGGCGCGGACCTGCCCTGAGCGAAGTCGAAGGGGCCCTCGCCCGCGTGAGAGGTTGGTTCAAAGTCAAAGGCCAAAGTCAAAATCAAAGGCCAAAGGCCGCGGGCGAGGGCGCCCGCGCCACACGAAGCAGTTGACGCCATGCGGCCGGCGCGCAACAATCTATGCTGCAGAGGTGATCATGCTGGCCTACTTGTTCGTGCTGCTTGCCGTCGCGGTTCGCTTTATTCCTCATCCCTGGATGTTTACCCCGGTGGCGGCGTCGCTGCTTTTCTTCGGAGCCCGGGGCTCGCGCCGCTTCCTGTGGGTGCCGCTGGTGGTGATGGCGGCTTCGGATGTCGTGCTGACCAAAGTGGTTTACGCCTACCCGTTCGTCTGGGACCATTTCGTGACGTGGGCGTGGTATGCGGCGGTGCTGTGGCTGGGCACAAAGCTGCGGGCCAACGCGAAACCTCTGCCGGTGATTGGCGCGGCCCTGGCCAGTTCGGTTTCCTTTTTCCTGATCAGCAACCTTGCGGTCTGGGCAGCTTACGACATGTACCCCAAAAACTTCGGCGGTCTGATGACGTCCTACACGATGGGCTTGCCCTTCTTTCGCAATGCAGCGGAAGGGGATTTGCTCTTTACCGCGGCCTTCTTTGCGGCGCCGGTCGTGCTGAGTGCCTTGTCGGAGGCTTTTAGCAAAGGCGACCATCCAGCAGCGGCAGCCTAAACAGCGAACCGCAGCGGCTGAAGCCGCACCTGTCTGCATAGGTAGCGGCACGACTGAAGTCGTGCCCTTCCCGAAACCGAGCCGGACTGTGGGCAAGACTGAGGTCGTGCCCTGCCCCGAAACCGAGCCGCACGCTGGGCAAGACTGTGGTCGTGCCCTGCCCCGAAACCGATCTGGATCTGCCGACGACTCCAGCCGTGCCCTGCCCAAATCCACACCGCTCATTACGGTGCGGTTGCGATTGATCGCTTTCGCAGTCTGCGCACCACCAGCCAGATCGCCAACCCCACTGCCAGCGCGGCCAATACCCAGCGCCAATGTTCGCGGAAGACAGTTCCGAAGATGCGGACGAACTGCGGGCCGAAGATCAGGGTGAGGATGGAAAGTATCAGGAAGCGCACGAAGCGGCCGGCGAAGATGGCCAGCAGAAAGTGGCTGAACTGCATCTCCGAAACCGCCGCCGCCAGCGCGAACAGTTTGAAGGGTGTAGGCGGAGGCAGCATGGCGGGAAACATCAGGCTCCAGAAAGGATGCTTGTCGAAAGCCCGGTGAAATTTCTCGAAGCGCTCGGGCGAGATGCGTTTGCGCAGCAACTCTTCGCCGCCCACGTACCCGATCCCGTAAATCACAATGCTGCCCAGCGCCGACCCCACCGAGGCCATGAGCACATACAGCAGGAACCGGGAGCGGTTCTGATACACGTAGGTGGCGACGATCGGGTCCATGGGCAGACCGAGCGCGGCGCCGTCGAGCGCGGCAACGACAAAGACACCCCAGGCGCCCAGGGGCTTCAGCAGCCCCCACAGGAACGCGGTATAGCGGGTGAAGATGTGCTTGATGGTGTGCAAGGCGTAAGAGTAGCAAATGTGTGGGGCGGGCGCCTTGCCCGCTGCATTTGACTTGGGATTTGACTGTCGACGCCAGACAAGATCCGTACGGCAACCCAAAAAAAACCACTTCAAAGGCGGCGGGCGGGGGCGCCCGCCCCACACAGACAATTATGTGTGCTTTGTATCTCCGCCCAGCAACGCGAGCGCATGGGGCAGCAGATCAATTACCGCTTCAAGCGATTCGGTGGCGCCGCGGGGGCTGCCGGGCAGATTCAGAATCAGCGTCTTTTTTCTCACACCGCAGATGCCACGGCTGAGCGCGGCCAGTGGAGTCTTCTTGGAGCCTTCAAAACGCATACGCTCGGCCACGCCTTCGAGCAGGCGATCGCAGATGGCTCGGGTGGCTTCAGGGGTGACATCGCGCTCGGCGATGCCGGTTCCTCCAGTGGTCACGACCAGTCGTGCCTTGCTTGCCAATTGGAGGATGGCCCGTTGGATGTTGGCCTGGTCGTCTGCGACGATTTCCGACGCCACAACCTCAAAATTCCGCTGCTGGAGGATTTTCGCAACCGCGGGCCCGGAAACGTCGGCGCGCTCGCCGCGCGATGAAGAGTCACTGACGGTGAGGACGGCCGCGGTGAAAACCTCAGGAGTGGAGGCTTCAGGAGTCGAGGAGGACATCTTCCTCTTCTTCCTCTGCGCCTCCGTCATCGCGCTTGGATTCGTCGAGCATGCGCAGGCCTTCCATCAGCAGGCCCTGGGTGTTCAGCGTGGTAGTCTGTTTGCTGGTTTTACCTTCGAAGTTAATCTGGAAGTTGCCGCCGGTCCAGCCCAGCACTTTGAATACGGCGGGATCACCGGTGAGCGAACCGTAAACCGCGTGGCTCACCTGGCCTTCCTGGAAGTACATTTCACACTTGTCACTGTCGAGCGTAAGAGTCAAGGCGCAACTCTTGCGTCCCATCTCCAGGGATTGCACCAGGTCGATCACGTTCATCTGCGACAGGCTGCCGCGCACCACCCCGTCCGAGGGCGCGGTCTTGGCCATCTTTTCCAGTGCAATTTTGTCGATCACGCGCTTGATGCGCTGGGTGGCTTCCTTCAAAAAAAATGGCTTCTCGACGAAATCGTCGACCGGCTCCTGATTGGAGAACCTTTCGGTGATGTCCGCCTTGCTGGCCAGCAGAATCACGGAAATGCCGGCGGTCTTGGGACGGCTCTTGAGTTTCTCGACCAGTTGCTGCCCATCCATGCCGGGCATGCGGTAATCGCTGACCA
>WNEZ01003886.1_pt1 | contig 12940 bp, 15 predicted proteins | sample 5400521 | NCBI WGS metagenome assembly WNEZ01 (sample SAMN13153339, study PRJNA577476) | soil metagenome | isolation source: 120 cm saprolite under Douglas fir tree site 2 hole 1 replicate 1 | place: USA:California | collected 2015-04-18 | reverse complement strand
CCAGTTCGAAGAGCCCGAGGCCGGTATCGAACCACCACAGGTTCACGAGCTTGGCGAAGTCAGGGGAAATGATAAAGGCAAGAGTACACGCCGCGGCCCACCCGGAGACGATCACGCCGAAGGCGGCAAGTCCTCGTGGGATGTAACCCAACTTGAAAAACAGGTAGCTGCAAGCGGTGGATGCCAAGCCATAGAACAGCAGGCCGACGTAGTAGGCGTCAAAACCGGAGAGATACAGCCTCCCCAGCGTCTGGGCTTGTTCTGTCCCGAGGACGCGCAGGTAATCGGCACCGTTCAACAGCCGCAGAGCGGTCAGCTGATTGAGCGACATCAGGACCCACATCGAGGCATAGACGAGCCGCCAGAACGCGGCCAGCAACGCCAAGGTGCGACCGGCTGGCCTGAGGGTCACGTAGAGCGCGCTAAGCAGGGCCAACAGCCCCGCCTCGTAGACCAGGTTGCTGGCGATCCCGATACGGAAGAGCCGCTCGTGCGCCAAGATGTTGCGGGCAGTCTGCGCTGGATCGCCGGCGACCATCAGCCGCTCGTTGATACCAAAGTTCACCGCGACCACGATCGCGAAGGTGAACAGGTAGAAGAATCCCGCGACTCGTGCAGCCTTGCGTGGCGACTCGTCGATGGTGCTGGTCGTCATTCCGTTCCTCCACGAACGGGACAAAGTTGTGTGGGTGAATATACGCAGAGCGAAGCGCGAGAGTTCCATCCGACGTTGCACCTGGCGGGCGCGGGCAGGATGCCGGCACGACGCCGTCGTGAGACATTGGCATGGGAGCCACGCCGACCACAGCCAGGATGCACATTGCTACTCAGCTGAACATCGATGAAGGCTGAAATCCCATGTTGCCATATATATGCGATCGGCGTGATGTATACCATTTGAGCGACGCCCATTCTCTCGTCTCGATCCGTTGACTTATGCCGCTCCGCACTCCTAACATGGCAGCGTTAAGGGCGGCCCCATGATTGGCCAAACCATCTCGCACTACCGCATCGTCGAAAAGCTCGGCGGCGGTGGTATGGGGGTGGTTTATAAGGCCGAGGATATAGAACTCGGTCGTTTCGTGGCCCTCAAATTCCTGCCGGACGAGGTCTCACAAGACCGACAAGCGTTGGAACGGTTTCGCCGGGAAGCGAGGGCGGCCTCTGCACTGAACCATCCCAACATCTGCACCATTCATGAGATCGGGAAGCATGTCGATCACAGCTTCATCGTCATGGAGTTCCTCGATGGGGTGACACTGAAGCACCGTATCGCCGGGACACCATTGGAAACCGAGACACTCCTCCCGCTGGCGGTTGAGATAGCCGACGCGCTCGATGCCGCGCACCTCCAAGGCATTGTGCATCGTGACATCAAGCCTGCCAATATCTTCGTCACCAAACGCGGCCATGCCAAGATTCTCGACTTCGGATTGGCGAGGATCAATCCGGTGGCCAGTTCTTCGAGCAAAATCGCGGCAGAACAAACAGCGACTATAGACGATCAGCATCTGACCAGCCCTGGCACCGCACTGGGCACGGTAGCTGGTAAGCACAACCAGTCCGGCCTTGGGGAGACCACTGGAGACGAAGTGGGATGGGAAGGCGCGCCAGATCGGCTCGAAACGAGGCAACCGAGTGTCCGATAGTATATGAAACGAATCAGCACTTTCTGGCGACCTCTCAGCGCGCTTCTGCTCGCCTTGCTAGTCTTCCAAGGCTGCAACGCACTCAATCTCTTGTGCGGAAGTGCTCGGCCAGCCCCGATCATTGGGTCTCTTTCTCCCAGCACGATTACGTTCGCTGAAGTGCAGCAGGGCTTTCTTCTCACTGTGAATGGTAGTCACTTTGTTTCGTCTTCTGTCGTGGTCATCAACGGGACGACGCTAAGCACTAAGGTTACGAGCACTCAGCAGTTGCAGGTCACGATCACGACCGCCTTGATCTCCGCTCCTGGAACAGCAAGCGTGACGGTCAAGACTCCGGGCGGGACCTCGGGCGATCTTGGCTGCACGAGCGGTGGAACCAGCCGCGCCCTGGTCTTGACTATCACTTAAGCAAAAGCAACGGGCAAATGGGGGATTAACCCTGAATGTTTTCCAAGACCCGAGGCATCGAAATCGCGTTTCACTTTGCAGGGCACTGGGGAAGTTTCATCAAACCTTAATGGGAACTCGGATACATTGTCCCAGGTGTGTTCACTCCCGTGCTCGCGAAACACTCAAAGTCGTTTTCGCTCATCGACTGCATTTCGGTTGGCGTGGACCGGATGCAGCGGAACTTCGAACCCATGCGAAAGCAAGTGGAGGCTTGGCAGAGAAGCGAGCTCACCGACGTCACGGCCAAGGTGGTCATCTACGAGGCATTCGTGGAGGGCAAACTGGAAGCTCCGAAGCATCTCGCTCGCACCGTACATGACCTCTACTTCGAGCCGAAGTATGAGGAATTCCGGCCGCGAACGATCTGGAGCCTTTCGAATGCATTTACCTCAGCGTTCAAGGAACTGGACCCCATTCCACAATTCAAGGCCACGGCGAAGCTGGGCGAATTCCTGGAAGCGCGGTTCTCACAATCGTTCTAGCCTGCGGGGCGGTGTCCACTTTTGCGGCTGCCAGCTCAGAGGCGTTAAGCCGGCGTACGGTGGGGATAGAAAAGGCCCCGCATCGCTGCGGGACCTTCTCTGTCTGAGCAAACTCGCTCAGGAATTGCTAGTCGAGTCTTTCAAGTCTTCTTCAGCCTGTTGCTGTGCCTTCCTGGCCTCCGACTTGCTATTGGCATTCGGACGCAGGCTCTGAATCGACTTTCCCAGGCTCATAGTCTTCGTGCCAGTTGTCTTCGTACCAGCTCTCGCTGGGCAGTTGGAGCCGCTAGACGGTGCCGTCCCCGTCATATTGCTCTTCAGGCAAGCGAAGCTGATGCCGAGGTTCTTGCTGACGTGAGCCGCAGCGACGCACTGTCCCAAGTTCTTGAATCCGGAACAAGCCTTTTGTGCCGACATCCCTGTAAACGTCTGCAGTTTGTTCGACAGCTTGCTGTTCTTCGAAAGCTGGTCGCTTACCGTCTCATGCCGCGGAGCGTTATTGCTGCCGCCTTTCATGCTCCTGTGGTCAGCGGCGCCCACGTTGCCGCCCGTGCCATGGCCGTGCTGCGCCAGCGCCAAACCGGAGTTCAGCAGAACAGCGAGTGCAAGTATTGAAATCTTCGTGATTAACGCGGGGTGACTTCGGGTCCAATCACTGGAGGCACAGCTTTTCGACGGGGCTTACTCTTCGTGCTGGAGGGTTCCCTCAGGTCTACCTGCTGTTTTCCTGGGGTGGCAATGAGTTCGATCAATCAGGACTATCGGTTCCGCGCGCCCAACGTTCTGCTGCTTCGCGAGTATTGAACAGTTGCACTAAAAAAGTTTCGGAGGGATGCTGCTGTACCATTTGTCTTCCCGAGGTCACAAACGATGATGGCAAAATACTCTTAGTGACCGCGAACCGCACAACTGTATCGTTGTGCGGTTCGATATCATGGGAACGTGACCACAGGGAGCCCCCGCTTTCAGCTCCGAAAGTTTCGCCATCGTTTTGTATCCGCCCGAAAGACGAGGTTTATTGAAGAGCAGCAAGCAATACTCGCTCATCGGGGCCACGCCCAGCACAACACGAAGCAAGTTTCCCGTCAATCACAACTGCGGGTACGCTGCGAACGCCGTAGTTTTTGGCCTTGGTAGCTGTCTCGGACTTTTGCATGTCGTGGACTACGACTTCGCGCGAAGAGCCAGCAAGCCGCTTGACCAGTTCAATGGTTCCCTTGCAGGTTGAGCAGCCCGCACTGAAGACTTCGATTTGTTTCTTTGTGTTCATCATGTTCTCCTAAGGCTTGAATTTGAATTAAATCAACTCCTTTGATTCGCAGTGATGGCAGGTCGCAGCTTCTTGGCTGGATGCGCGGTGATTCGGCCACGCATTCCACAGCGAAGCGATTACCAACAGGCCGACTGCACCGTACATCGTGGCGTTCGATTCCCATTTAAACTTTCCTAACAGGACACCAGCCGCGGCAAATAGTCCAAGCAGAAACGGGCCATACCCGTGACGGCTGTTCGCTTTGAACGACATTGCTCCCAATGTAATCACTAGGAACCCAGCCGTCAGAGGAAGCAGGTAGGCAGCCGATATGAGAAAGCCAAGGCCAACCGAACTCAGCAAACCAGCGTAGGCAGGCCAGCACAAGGGACAGGCTAGTTTCGGAAGCAGCGAAACGCCAACACCTGGTAATGCCAATAGGCCCTGCTTCCACCGACTCATACGCGCTCCCCATCAAGGCTCTCAAGAATGGGGCATTCCGCGATGGGCCCACATCCAGTGCAGGATTTCGTTAGCTTCCGAAGTGTCTTTTCCATGGACTCAAGGGTCCTGATCTTACTTTTAATATCGGTGATCTTCGCTTCAGCTTTCGCGCGTATCCCCGCACTCGTTGTTGTTGGTGACACTCGCAGCGATAACAATTCCCCGATCTCTTTAAGAGAGAAACCCAATTCCTTCGCCCGCTGAATAAACCGCAGCCGCTGCGCAGCTTCAATCGGGAACAGGCGATAGCCGGATGCGCTACGCGGTGGTTTGGGCAGCAGGCCACGCCGTTCGTAGTAGCGCACGGTTTCCAGATTCATCCCGGATTCCCTCGCGAGATGTCCAATGGTCAGTGATTTCATATCGCCTTCCTAACTCGATGACCCTAGTGTAAACCCCGTACTACGCTACAGGGTCAAGCGCATTTATCGGGAAGTTGATGACATTTCTCTAGGGAGAAACCGAGTGCCTTCCAGGCTTGACGAGGTCCTAGTTGAACTAGGAGGCTGCGCAATTCTAAGTTGGGGAGAGCCATTAACCGAGTTTGCGCATCTCATGCAGTCTAAGGTACAGTTTTCCAAGGTGCCTCGAAGAACCGCAACTTCGATAGTTCTCCTGACGGTCTTGCTCGCCGGGATCACTCCGACCGGGGTCTGCGCACTCATGTGCGAACGCCACGCGCGAGCGGAGAAGCAGCGCCACTGCATTCAGCCTTCAGACAGCATGCCGGGAATGGCTCACGATCACTCAGCCATGAATCATCCAGGTGTTGAGGCCATGACTGCGGTGTTGATGTCGCAATCGTGCCAGACGAACTGCGTCACGGCGGAACGCCTCAACGTTTGGAGAAACGTTGTTCCTCAGGTGACGGTGATCCGGAGCGGTGCCGTCGTCATGGGTACTACGGCCGAGTTTCTGGCCCCCGATTTCACCGCCGCATGGGGTTTGGACAGCGGCCCGCCTGCTCGGCCCCCTGCACGTGCTGTGTCTTTTTCCATCCTTCGCATTTGAGTTTCCCCCTCTCCTTCTAGCAACGGTATAGCCACAGCAGCGACTTCACGTCGATTGCTTGGCCGTGCATCTCTCTTCGATCCAATGTCCAATGTCCATTGAGTTTTTGGGGACAGTTGGGTCCGCCAAGTCTTAATGAGGAAGGACCATGAAGAACAGACGTGATTTCCTGAGGAATACTTTTGGTCTGGGCGCCAGTTTGGCGGCCGCACCTCGCCTGTTTGCAGCTCCCACGCAGGCGAGCGGAGAAAGCATGGACATGGAGCACATGGGCCACGCTAGCCAGCGCAGCAGTCGGGTCGTTTCTGTAGAAACGCCGGACGTTCCGGAACTTCCCTGGCGTATGGCCGGCGGGGCGAAGGAATTTCACTTGATCGCCGAGCCCGTGAAGCAGGAATTGCTCCCCGGCAAGATCGTAAACCTATGGGGCTATAACGGCAGCGCTCCGGGACCAACGATTCAAGTGAACCAGGGTGATCGGGTGAGGATCATCGTGGATAACCATCTTCCCGAAGCCACCTCGATGCACTGGCACGGATTTGAGATCCCAATCGACATGGATGGGGCACCAGGGAGTAGCCAGGATCCGATCCCGCCCGGCGGTCGTTTCGTTTATGAATTCACGCTGCATCAGGCAGGAACCTTCTTCTACCACTCTCACATGGCGATGCAAGAGATGATGGGGATGATCGGGGCCTTCATCATGCACCCCAAGAAAACCTACGATCCACCGGTCGACAAAGATTTCGCGATCATCTTGCAAGAGTTCGCGATCCTTCCCAACAATCCCATTCCGAACTCCATGGATATGGAGTTCAACTGGCTGACATTCAACGGCAAGGCGGGTCCCGCCACCACCCCCCTGATTGTCCGGCTGAACGATCGCGTCCGCTTGCGTTTCATCAACATGGGAATGGACCACCATCCCATTCACGTGCATGGGCACACTTTCGTGGTGACGGGAACCGAGGGAGGACGCCAGCCGAAGACCACCTGGGGCCCCAAGAACACGGTCCTCGTGGGAGTCGCCGAGGCCTCCGATGTCGAATTCGTCGCCAACAATCCCGGTGACTGGATGGTCCACTGTCACCTGCCCCACCACATGATGAACCAAATGTCCTCAGTGGCAGGCCCGATGACCCGAGGCAGCAACGGTATGCCCGCGGGCTTAGGTATGGAAGAAGGGATGGGCATCTTGCGGGAAGGCCACGCCACCTCCGAGGACAAAGGTCCGAGTCTGGGTCGTGGAATGGGTGTGGGTTCCACTCGCGACCAGACCGTTGGTAACGGACCGCTCTCGACGCCAGAGGTGAAGCATTCCATGGACAACATGCCTGGGATGCAGCATGAAGGAATGCAGATGGCAGCGCCAGACGTGGCGAAAGACGCAAACTCGGTTCCCGGATTTCCGCAGGACGCCTTCATGGAAGGACCGGCGATGGCGATGGACAAGATGGTGGAGAAACCCGAGAACTACGGGCTCCGTCCCGGCTGGAGTGGATTCATGCAAGGGATGATGACCTTCCTTCGAGTGCTTCCGCCCGAAATGTACGACAAGGTGATGGCTTTGCGCGACCAGCAAAAGGGCAAGCCGGAGCCCATGCCGGGAATGGAACACCAGCACGAGCAGTAGGGCTGGGCGGATTGATTGAATAGGAGAACGCAATGAAGACACAAATTTATCCGGCAGTATTCACCGGGCTCTCGGGTGTATTGCTGGCCGTTGTGACGACGTCGCTGTTGGGATTCGGTCAGGACCAGACGATGCCGGGCATGCCGTCACCTGCAACAACGGCTCCGTCACAGGAACAAGCAGTCACCCAAAGCGGCCTCACGCTGATTGAGTTGGAGCGGATGGCCCTCAGTAACAATCCCACGCTGGCCCAGGCTGCTGCTGAGATTCGTGCCGCTACCGGCCGGAAACTCCAAAGTGGACTCTATCCCAATCCCACAGTGGGGTATCTGGGAGAGCAAATACGGGGTGGAATCCAAGGCGGAGGAGAACAGGGTTTCTTTATCAGCCAGGACATCGTCCTCGGCGGGAAGCTCGGACTCAACCGGCGAGTGCTGGAACAGGAGACGAAGCAAGCGGAGGCTGAAGCAGAGGAGCAACGCCTGCGCGTCATCAACGGCGTGCGAATGTTCTATTACCAGGCGCTGGCGGCGCAGGAGATGGTTGATTTGCGTCGCAAGCTCAGCCAATTGGCTGAAGATGCGGTGCATACCTCGCACCAGCTCGGCAATGTTGGACAGGCAGACCAGCCCGACGTGCTACAAGCGGAAGTCGAAGGGGAGCAGGCAGAACTGGCCGTGGTGGCGGCGGAGCAGAAGCACCTTCGGGTCTGGCGCGCCCTGGCGGCAACAATCGGGAAGGCGGAAATGCCGCTGACGCACTTGGCCGGCAGTCTCTACGAGCTGCCCGAGGACAATCCCGACCAATGGCTGCAGGTGATCCTGCAGGACAGTCCGGCCGTCAAGATCGCCCAGTTGGGTGTGCTCCGTGCGGAGGCGTCTTTAGCTCGGGCGAAGCGTGAACCGATCCCGAATTTGCAACTGCGGGGCGGGCTTCAGGAAAACCGCGAACTGGAAGCGACCACAAACCGGCCGATCGGCTTGCAGGGGTTTGCCGAGGTCGGCGTGCAAATTCCCATCTTCAACCGGAACCAGGGGAATGTGCAGGCCTCCCGCGCCGACGTCGAACGCGCACAGCGGGAAGTCCAACGTGTCCAACTGGTACTACGCGAACGTACAGCGGCGCTGGTGCAGAACTACGTGACCTCGCGCGCGACGGTGGAGAAATACCGGAACCGCATGATCCCGCGCGCCCAGAAAGCCTACGACCTTTATGTGAAGAGTTACGGCGGGATGGCGGCCGCGTATCCGCAGGTGCTGATCTCGCAGAGGACCTTGTTCCAGCTCCAGAGCGACTACATCACAGCCCTGGAAACTCTTTGGGGCAATTCGATCGCGTTAAGAGGGTTCCTTTTGACCGATGGTCTAGAGGCTCCTAGCCGTCCGGGGGGAATGGACCAGCCGGTACGCGAACTCAATGTGCCCTCGTCCACTTCCATGCAGCCGCAGTGAGGAGGAGGAGAGATGCGAAGAAATCGGGCTGTGTGGTTGCTGGCGTTTGCAGCCGTAATCCTGGTGGTTGCGGGGGCGTTCGCTGTGGTACGCCGCGGCTTCAGCACCCGTGACCAGCCTTTGGCACTGGAGAGTTACGTTGCCCGAACCGCGCGGAAGCTGGCGGTTCCGTCGAAGGCCAGGAGGGAGAAAAATCCTTTCTCGCCGTCCCCGGCATCAATGACCGAGGCGAGAGCACATTTCGCCGACCACTGTGCCATCTGCCACGCGAATAACGGGAGCGGGAAGACCGAGATCGGACAGAACCTCTATCCGAAAACTCCTGACATGCGGTTGCCGCCGACGCAAAACCTGACCGACGGGGAGCTCTACTACACCATTCACAACGGCATCCGGCTCACAGGAATGCCTGCATGGGGCATGGAAGAGAAAGACGACGACAGCTGGAAGCTGGTTCTTTTCATCCGGCATCTGCCTCAGCTCACGCCAGCGGAGGAACGTGAGATGGAAGCACTCAATCCGAAGGGTCCAGGAGAGAAACAGGAGGAACATGAAGAAGAGCAATTCTTGAACGAAGGCCAGCCCGGCAATCGGGTACCCAAACCACCAACCCATCAGAATCATTGAGGAGAAACTATATGAAACGCATTGTCGCAGTCGTTGCTCTATTGTTCGCGTTTTCTCTCATGGCACTTGCTCACGGAAAAGAAAAGCATGTCATGGGCACGGTCACTAGCATTTCCGATAATTCCATTACGGTTGAAATCGCGGCCAAAAAATCCGTAACGGTAGATGTGAGTGACAAGACCAAGTTTGAAAAGAGCGGTGCATCGGCCACCCTGAAAGACTTGAAGGTTGGCGACAAGGTTGTAATTCATGCAGATGTCTCGGGCGACAAGCTCGTCGCAAACGAGGTCCACTTTGGCGCCATGAAAGGCAAGCAGTCCATGGAGGGGATGAAGGGAATGGAGGGCATGTACAATGAATGAAAGTATGTTTGGTCGGACTCGCGAGAGTGATCAAAGATGTCGACTGGGCGACGACGTAAATGTCCTTTCCCAAATCACACGTCTGGTCGTCGCCCCCCTCGTTTACTCTTTAGCGGCGCTAAATTTGTTAGATCCCGTTCAAAGTACGCGAGGCAGAGGCATGCCCTTATGCGTCTGCCTCGCGCGATCAGGCTACTTCTTATCCGGCTCGGTGATTATTGTTGGTTCTCATCGAGGTCCACCGCATCGCCCAAATTTGAGTTGCCCTCAAGAAATGTAATCTGTTGCACTTCATCCGCGTGGGGTCCGGTGTATTTGAAAATGAACAGCCCGTTGCGGACGTCAATAACGTATATCAACCCGTTTTTGATGATTGGATAGCTCCAGAACACAGCCTTATTATTCCGGCTGGCTGTGCCTTGGCTCAGCGCCGGATCTTCATTGGCCACAGAAGCCGGCGGGTCGGGAACAAAGAATCCTGCCTGAACCGGATGAGTTGGGTCGCTGGTGTCAATGATCTGCAATCCTCCTGAGTGCCAATCGATGATCGCGAGATTCTGCGTCAGTGTGGGATTGTGCGAAGAGTAGCTGCGGGTTGACTCGGTCACCGCATCGTCCGCAGGGGTTCCGCAGAACGACACATTGTTCTCGTCGATCGTGTACTCTCCCGTGATAAAGGGCCTGGTGGGATCGGATACATCGATCAGCCGCGCCCAGCCCCACCTGCAGCCTTGGTTGTCGAAGGTGAAGGTTCCGTACACCTCGTCAGTGGTGAGCGCGAGCCGCCGCCCCGGCACCTGGACCGCGGAGTGGCTGTTGGGACAGTCCTTCGATGATGGGTTAAAAAACGGGCCGGGGCCCTGCCTCGCGCAGCCCCCGGGAAACACGCCAGGGACGGCAGTCGGATCGAGCGGATCCTGTAGCCAAACCGGCCGATTCGTCGGGTCGGTCAGCAGCACGAGCTGGGGGTTGGGCACGCCTGCGGCCACCTGACTCGTGTCGAGGACCAGGAAATGACCAGCCTCGAGCGCGAGGTACGCCACGCTGCCATCGGGCTTCACGCCCATCGAGTGAACGAAAAGGTTACAGTCGTAGGGACCGCAGGTATCACCACCAGGAGAATTACCAAAGGGGTAGTTCGCTTGGTTCGTGCCGGGGAAGCGATTGTTCCAGTTGCCTCTTGCGATCTCGGTGAAGATGCCTTTCCGCGCTTGGCTGATATCGGTGACTATCAGGTTGGGGTTGGCATCGGCGAAGATGTTTGGGGTCGAAAGAAACAGTAAGGCCCTCTTGCCGTTGTTGGGGTCCAGCCACAAGAACATCTCATGCGGTTTGGATGGAGGAACGTACGTGGAAACCAGTGCCGGGTGGACGGGATCGCTGAGGTCGAAGAACCTGATCCGCCAGTCGTCAGCGGCCGGGCGTGTGCAGGCGTGGATGAACTTGCTGCAACGAAAGTACATGATCATGAGCAGCTTCTGCTGGGGCCAGACGCGTAGCTCGCGTGCGGTCTGCCCGGCGAACACGCCCGTGGTGAACTCGGTTCCGAACTCGTTCACCACCGTCGGGTGGGCGGGATCTTTGATGTCGCTGATGAGAATGCCCGGATGGGGATGCGGACAAGTATCCAAGCCACCAGGGGGTGGGGCTGTCCGGCGAGGATCACCGATCCCGCAACGGCTAGAGCCGTCGGTGCGATTGCCCACGTACAAAAAATGATCGAAGATTGTAGCGGCAGCATTCATTCCGCGCCCGAAGAGCGTGTTCTGGCCGACGAGTTGGACGTTTTGTGATGTTCCGGGAGTAGTTACGCTCAGGAGCTCAGAGCCCATGAACACAACGCAAATGACAACGAGCAGAATGGTAAATCGTATCTTCATAATTTATCCTCCTATTCCTTGCGGTTTGCTTTTTCGGCCGTTCAAAGATTGCCGGCGCCGCACACTTCCCCTGGCGAGACTGTCCGGACTTCGATAAGGCATAAAAGGGCATAACAAGACTCTGCGGAATTTGCCTTTTGCCCGGACAGAAAATTGACAAAAACGTGCCACTTGGGCGTCGGCCAGCGCTGCATCCATTTTTGTTGTAACGCCGAAACCACGCAATACTCCGCAGACAACTCATAATTACGCGACCCACCTTTATGGAATGGCATGGAGCACGTTCCGCTTTACGACGCGGAATCGCACTAAGGCGATATCAAAGGAGCAGTCGTGCCAAAACTTTAAAGTTAAGGCGGAGAGCCAAATCATTTGTCACAGAATAGTCATATTCTTGTCAATATTGCTTCGCGAACAGAAGGGCGGAGATCATAAAACTTGGCGTACAGTCCCAAGTGCGCCCTCGATCACTTCGTAGACTTCTTCCTGAGGATGGAAATGCTCGTGAATCGAAGAGCTACGCACGAAATCGTAATGCGCGAATGTCATGCTCGGCGAGTGAAAATAGCGTCCGTGCCAGCCAGGCAGGCGTTCAATGACACGGAGGCTGTTGATGTCCACAAACAGCATAGGAAATTCTCCGGGACGGATCCTAGCACGGATGCCCGCCAGTTTCCGGTCGAAGCCAGACCGCGTCTTCGTACCAAACTCCATTCATCTATGGCCACAACAGTCCCGGCACATTGAAAAGAGCGTGGACTATCACATCTGGAAGCAGACTGCCGCTCTTCCTCCTTAGTTCACCGGCAACAACGCCGAGCACAACTGCGCCAGCGAGGACAATGGCACCACTCCCAGGTGGACAATGCCGAACAATGCAGCAGTGAACAAGACAGCAGGTGACGGGAAAGAATTTGTCACCCATCGCTGCTCCAGGAACGATTGGAGTAGTCCCCTAAAAATGACTTCCTCCTGGATCGAGGCCGCCACACCGAAATAAAGCCACAGCATCCACGGTGGAAACTCCGAAGTGTCAATCGGACCTTTCGATGGAAAGAAGTGAACAAGCCAGGCTGTGGCCAGTGCGAGAGGCAGACCAAGCAGGACGGCCAATCCTGCGTATCGAACTTTCGTAGCGGCAAGACCGAATTTTGCTACGCCTGCAGTTCCTCGCGCCAGCGTGAATATCAAAGCCATGGCTACTGCAAGACTGATCGCGATAATAAGAGCAACAATTCCCTGCACCGGCGGACGAATCAGCGAGACCGCCGCGAATGCGGGACCATAAACAGCGACAAACAGTCCAAGGGTGATGCCCAACGCTCGTAGCTTTGGATAGACCATCGACAGACTCCCGTACAGAAAAGAACGTCTCAAGGGAAACACAAAAAGAGATTTCTATCTAGTAACGGAGATCGATCCCGGATTGTCGGCAACTCTTACCTTATCGCGATTATGGAAGGGTTGCCTCTGACACGATCAGAATAATCGAAACTCCGCGATACGTTCCCTATTGGAATGGGCGATCAGACGGCAAGAGCCGCCCTGCGAGGGGAGCGAGGTCGGGCGGCGCTGCCCCATGAAGCCCCGGCCAGCGCTCGGCAGCTGCAGCGCCTTGTCAGGCCGCAGAGAGCGCACT
>WNEZ01010481.1_pt1 | contig 12941 bp, 12 predicted proteins | sample 5400521 | NCBI WGS metagenome assembly WNEZ01 (sample SAMN13153339, study PRJNA577476) | soil metagenome | isolation source: 120 cm saprolite under Douglas fir tree site 2 hole 1 replicate 1 | place: USA:California | collected 2015-04-18 | reverse complement strand
CGCGGCGGGGCCGGCGGCGCGTTCTCGGCCTGGCGCACGGACACGAAGCGGAGCACGCGGTCCATGAGCTTCAAGTTGCGCTCGATCTCGAGCAGGGCCTTCGACGTGCTGCGGTACTCGAAGAGGACGTAGAACGCGCGCCGCTGCTTGGCGATCAGGTAGCAGAGGTCGCGCTGCCCCCATTCCTGCACCTGGCTCACGGTGCCGCCCTGATCCTCGATCAGCTTCTTCACGCGCTCGGTCAGCTCCCTCGCGCCCGGCTCCCCCAGGTCGGGATGGAGCAGGACGAGCGTCTCATAGCGGCGGTCCGCCATGCGGGACCTCCTTCTGGTTGATGCGATTCATGGCCCGCTCGGGGCCGTCCGTGAGCAGCAGCTCGACCGCGTCGGCCGCACGCACCTCGCCCGTCTCGAGCGCGGCGAGCTCCGCGGCGGGCGGGACGCCGAGCACCCAGCCCGGCGGCACGGGACCGGCTGGCGGCCGCCCGACACCGACCTTGACGCGCAGGAACGCCGGGTCGCCCAGCACCGCGATCAACGATTCGACGCCGCGATTGCCGCCCGCTCGCCCCCCGCGCCGGATGCGCACCCGCCCCGGCTCGAGATCCACGTCGTCGTGCACCACGATCACCCGCGCAGCGTCGACCCGGTAGAAGCGCGCCAGGCTGGCCAGCGCCTCGCCCGAGTCGTTCATGTAGGTCTGTGGCTTCACGAGCAGCACGCGCTCGCCGCCGCGCCGCGCCTCACCGACCAGCGCGTGGTGCGCTTCGCGCTCGACCGCCACGTCCCAGCGCGCCGCCAGCCGGTCGACGATGCGGAAGCCGACGTTGTGGCGCGTGGCACGATAGCGCCGGCCGGGATTGCCGAGGCCAACCACCACCCACACGGGCTACGACTCTCCTCCACCCTTTCTCCCCTTTCCCTCTTTCCCCTCGCTGCCCTTGGCGTCGCCGCCCTTGGTCTCGGCCGGCGCCCCCTCGGCCCCCGGCGCCACCGCGGCGCCCTCGGCCGGCGCGCCCTCGACGGGCACGGCCTCCGCGCCCTCGGCCGGCTTGGCTTCCTCGACGCTCGGCGGCAGCACGGAGACCAGCGGCTGCGACGGCTCGCCCATGGCCACGACGCCATCGGGGAGCTTCACCTCCGAGAGATGCACCGCCTGGTGGATGGTGAGATGGGAGACGTCGATCTCGATGAACTCCGGGATCTCGGTGGGCAGGCACTCGACCTCGATCTCGCGCAGGATGGGCTGCAGGATGCCGCCCTCGACCACGCCCACGGCCTTGCCGACGAAGCGTAGCGCGACCGAGACGGTGAGCCGCTCGGTCAGGTCGACCTCGAAGAAGTCGACGTGCAGGACGTCGCCCGTGACCGGATGGCGTTGCACCTCGCGCAGGAGGACCGACTTGTCGTGCAGATCGGCGTCCTTGCCGCCGTCGTGCACCAGGCGGATCAGGTGCGAGCCCTCGAGGCGGGCGAGCTTCTGCTTGAACTCGTCGGCGCGTACCGCGATCGCCGCCGTCGTCCGCTTGGGGCCGTAGAAGATGGCCGGGATGACGCCGGCGCGCCGCATCTTCCGGGCCCTGCCCTTGCCGCCGCCGTCGCGGCGCTCGATCCTGACCTCGACCATTTCCATGCGCGATCGTCCCTCAGATGAAGAGTGAGCTGATGGAGGCCTCCTCGTGCGTGCGCCGGATGGCTTCGGCCAGGAGCGGCGCGACGGAGAGGACGTGCAGCTTCGCGAGCTTCGCGGCCTCGGGGCGGAGCGGGATGGTGTCGGTGACGATGAGCTCGTCGATGCTCGACCGGGCGAGGCGGTCGATGGCCGGGCCGGAGAGCACGGGATGCGTCGCGCAGGCGAGCACCAGCGGCGCGCCCGCCTCGCGCACCGCCCCGGCCGCCGCCGAGAGCGTGCCCGCGGTGTCGACCATGTCGTCGACGATGACGGCCACGCGCCCGTCCACCTCGCCGATGATCTGCATCTCGGCGACCTCGTTGGGGCGCGCGCGCCGCTTGTCGATGATGGCCAGGTTGGCGTCCAGGCGCTTGGCGAAGGCCCGTGCCCGCTCGACGCCGCCGGCGTCCGGCGAGATGACGGTCACCTCGCCCCGCCCGATCCGCTCGCGGAGGTACTCCAGCAACACCGGGGTGGCGTAGACGTTGTCGACGGGCACGTCGAAGAAGCCCTGTATCTGCCCCGCATGCAGGTCGACGGTCAGCACGCGCGAGGCGCCGGCGGTGGTGATGAGATCGGCCACCAGCTTGGCGCTGATCGGCACCCGCGGCGACACCTTCCGGTCCTGGCGGGCGTAGCCGTAGTAGGGCACGACCGCCGTGATCCGCCGCGCCGACGCCCGCTTGAAGGCGTCGAGCATGAGGAGGAGCTCCATCAGGTGGTCGTTGGTGGGCGTGCAGGTGGACTGGATGACGAAGACGTCGCCGCCGCGGACGTTCTCGGTGATCTCGACCTGCACCTCGCCGTCGCTGAAGCGGCCGATCTCGGCCTGGCCGAGGGGCACGCCGAGGTCGCGGCCGATGGCCTCCGCCAGCGGGCGATTGGCGCTCCCCGTGAATATCTTGATCTCGTCCTTCACCGACCCATCCGTGCGATTCCCGCGAGCTGGGCGGGAAGGAGTCGAACCTTCGCTGCCGGATCCAAAGTCCGGTGCCTTACCAGCTTGGCGACCGCCCACCAGAGCCCGAGCCACGCTTCCGCGAAACGGCGCATGCTAGGTTCCTCCTCCCCCGATGTCAACCTCCGTTTGCTCGAGGCGGTGCCGCGTGGCAGGAAGGTCCGCATGCTGCCGTTCGAGCGCGTGGCGTACGCGGCCGCCGCCCGCGCCGGCGCGTTGCTCCGCGCCCGCTACCGCGAGCGGCAGGAGGTGTCCTTCAAGGGCGAGGTCGACCTGGTGACGGCGACCGACCGCGAAGCCGAGCAGATCGTCGTGGCGGCGATCGGCGCCGCCTTCCCCGAGCACGGCATCGTCGCCGAGGAGTCCGGAGCCCGCCCCGGCCGCGACGGCCACACCTGGTACGTCGACCCGCTCGACGGGACGACGAACTTCGCCCACGGCTACCCGCACTTCTGCGTGTCGATCGCGCTCGCGCGCGGGGACGACCTGCTGCTCGGCCTGGTGTACGACCCGATCCGTGAGGAGACCTTCAGCGCGCTGCGCGGTGCCGGGGCGCGTCTCAACGGCGCGCCGATCGGGGTCTCGGACGCGCGCACCCTGAACCACGCCCTCCTGGGGACCGGGTTCCCCTACGACCGTCGCCGGCACGCCGACTTCTACCTCGCCTTCCTCGCCGAGGCGATGCGCCGCGCGCAGGGGGTCCGCCGGGGCGGCTCGGCCGCGCTCGATCTCTGCTACGTCGCCTGCGGGCGCCTGGACGCGTTCTGGGAGTGGAAGCTCCTCCCCTGGGACACGGCCGCCGGGCGCCTGATCGTCGAGGAGGCGGGTGGACGAGTGAGCGACTTCTCGGGAGGGTCGCACCGGCTGACCGGCGAGGAGACGGCGGCATCGAACACGTACCTGCACGACGCGCTCCTCGACATGCTGGCGGCGGTACCGCGCCCGCAGGCGGCGCCCCCGCTCGCCTGAGCGGCCCTGGTTTGGTGGACTGGTGGGGGTGGTTGTGATACCCGGGCGACCCGCGCCCCCGTGGTGAAATGGATATCACACAGGCCTCCGGAGCCTGGGGTAGAGGTTCGATTCCTCTCGGGGGCACTCGCGGGCCCCGGCGGCCCGCTGGTCGAGGCGGCGCAAGTGCTTGCCTAGCCAGCACTGTTTGTCTAGATTCGACGACTGGATCCGACTCTGCCTGGCCGGGACGTCTGGGCGGGAGGAGGGGTGATGGAACTTCCCAAGTGCCAGAAATGCAACAACGGGACGCTGATCCCGCTCTCGGACTACGGGCAGGAGGGGGCTGCGGTGATCTTCAAGGCGTGGGCGTGCACGAATCCGGAGTGCGGCTTCTCCCTCCGTGTCGACAAGGGCGAGGTCACCTACGGGAAGAAGATCGACCACAAGCACTGAGCGTCACCGCTGACTTGCTCTGGGGAAGGCCGTCCGACGCGCCTTCCTTTTTTTTGCCCGCCGCGCGGACGGCGGGTCACTCGCGCGGCAGGGGCGCGTCCTTGAGCAGCCGCTGGAGCGCCTTGAAGTCTCCGCTCTCGGCCGTACGGATCAGCTCGAGGAGCGCCTGCTCGCTCGACGTGGGGAGCATGCCGGCCGCGCGCATCTTGTCCCATGCCGGCGCCACGTCCCCCGGTCGGCGCGACGAGGTCGCATCGCGCGCCACCTGGACCTGGTAGCCGAGCGCCAGCAGGTCGTGTGCCGTCTGGTTGACGCAAGCGTGCGTCTCGATGCCCGCGATCAGCACCTGCTTGCGCCGCGTCGCCGCGAGCCGCTCGGCGAAGGGGGCGGCGCCGCAGCAGCTCATGGTCATCTTCTCGACGATCTCCAGGCCCGGCGGGAACCGACCCGCCACCTCCGGCGCCGTGTGGCCGAGGCCACGCGGGTACTGCTCGGTGACCAGCAGGGGCACGCCCAGGATCGCCGCCCCGTCGACCAGGAGCCGGCACGCGGCGAGCACGCGCTCCCACGCGTGCAACGCGGCCCGGTAGCCCTCCTGGAGATCGATCAGGACGAGCACGGCGCGCTCGCGATCGAGGAGAGCCGGGTGGCGCATGGCGCCCTCCTAGCCCAAGGCGATCGGGCACGGCAATCCGTCCTTTACACCTCGGGACCCGCCCGCTAGATCGGCGGCGTGCGCCGCCGGCGAATCGCCATCGGGCTCGCGCTCGGCGCGCTGGTCGTCGCGATCGAAGTCGGCCCGGGACTCGTCGCCCGCCGGGTCGCCGGGCGCGCCTCGGCGATGCTCGGCACGCGGGTCCGCGTCGGCTGGCTCGCCTGGAACCCGCTCACGGGGCACTGGACGTTGCGCGGCCTCAGGATCGCCGCCGAGCGGGGGCCTGCCGCGCTCGTCGCCCGGCGGGTCCGCGCGCGCGTTCACCTGTGGGACCTGCTCCGCGGCGAGCATCGGGTGCGGTTGCTCGAGCTCGATGGCGCGCGGCTCCGCCTGCGCGCGACGCCCGGGGGCTGGCAACTCCCGTTGCCCGCCTGGCCGGAGCAAGCGGCGGGCGGGGCCATGGTCGTGCCGAGCGTGCAGGTCGACTGGTGCGCCGTTCCACGCGCCCGGATACGGCTGGAACCCCGGGCCGGCCTGCGCTCGTCGCTCCGCCTGCGCCGGCTGGAGCTCGCCGGTGGGACCGGGCCTGAGAGCACGCGCGTCGCGCTCTGGACGCGTGGACGGCTCGACCGCGGGAGCCTGGCCTTTGCCGGTCGCCTCCGCAGCCGGGACGATCGACATCGCCTCCGGCTGCGGCTGACCGCCGCGAGACTCGACCTGGCGCGGGTGCTCCGCCTGGCGGAGGGCACGCCGGTCGCCGACCTCCGCGGGAGCGTCGACCTGCGCGCCCGGTACGACGAGGAGGGCGACGGCACGCATACCGCGCGGAGGATGACGGGGAGCGCGAGCGGACGGGACGTGGCGCTGCGTGCCGGGGGTGTCCCCGGTCTCTGGCTCCGCGAGGTCACGCTGCCGCGCTTCGACGTCGATCTCGGGCGCCGCTCGCTCGCGCTGGGGGCGCTGCGCTTGCGCGGCGCCGAGGTCTGGCTGCGGCGCGTGGGAGCGTACCTGGGCGTGTCCGGCGCTCCGGCCTCCCCCTCCGCCGGTACCTCCGCCTGGACGGTCACCATGGCCAGCGCCGACGTCGTGGACGGCACCGTGCACCAGCTCGAGGCCGAGAGCGGCCGAGCGTCATTCGACGTGGCACTTCCGCATGCGCGGGTGGGGGCCCTCCGCGATCCCGGTACGGCCGTTCCCTTCTCGCTCGAGGCCGTGCTCGGCACGGGCGGGCACGTTTCCGCGACGGGGGAGCTGGTCCGCACGCCGGCGGCGGCGAAGCTGCACGCCGAGCTGACCGCGGTGGCGCTGCCCGCCCTGGCGGCCGTCGCGCATGCGCCGCTTCGTCTCGAGTCCGGCCAGGCGTCGGGAGCCTTCGACGTTTCCTACGGCGCCGGCGCCGTCGAGACCGCCGGCAAGCTCGTGGTGATCGACGTGAAGACGGTCTCGCCCGACCCCGAGCGTCCCGAGGACGTGCTCGCCTTCAAGGAAGCGCGCCTGGCCCTCCGCCAGGCGCGTAGCGCGCCGCCGTCCGCCACCTTCGAGAAGATCGAGGTCGACTGGCCCTACGTCCTCATCGATCGCACGCCGGCCGCCATCTTCCCTTTCTCGCTGCTCGCCGACGGAGCCCCTGCCCCGGCGGAGGGGCCTCCCCCCGCCACGCTGCGCATCGAGGCGCTCCGCGTGCTCGGCGGCCGCATCGATTTTCGCGACGCCACCCTGGCGCCTCCCTACTGGCGCGCCCTCGCCAACCTCCGGCTGGCGGCGCACGGCGTCGAGGCACCGGCCGTCCGCGTCGCGGAGCTTCACGCGGGGGCGCTCGTCGACGAGCTGTCGCCGCTCAGCGTCGAGGGCACGATCGGCACCCGGACGCACCTGGTGGCGAACGTCGAGCGCCTGGCGCTGCCGCCCTTCAACGCCTACCTCGAGGGCGCCTCCCCCTACACCGTCACCGGGGGCGCGGTCAGCGGAAGAAGCGAGATCACGCTCGAGCGCTCGGAGCTCGAGGTGAACAACCAGGTGGTGCTCTCACGGCTCGGCCTGAGCGGTGCCCCGGGGGAGGACTTCGTGAAGCGCCAGGTGGGCATCCCGCTCACCCTGGCGCTGGCGCTCATGAAGGACTACCGCGGGGACGTCGCCCTCGACCTGCCCTTCGGCGGCAACCTGCGCGAGCCGTCGTTCTCGATGCGCAGCGTGGTGCTGCAAGCGATCGTGGGCGCCGTCCGGGGAGCGGTCCTCTCGCCGCTCAATGCGCTCGGCCGGGTGCTCCTGCGTGACGGGCGGATCGCGCAGATCGACCTCGACGCGATTCCCTTCGCACCGGGCGCGCGCGAGCTGGACGATGCGGGACGGGGTCGCGTCGTCCAGGTGGCCCGGGTGCTGACCTCGCGTCCCGACCTGGCGGTCCGCCTGCACGGCGTGGTCGCCCAGGCTGACGTCGACCGCTTGCGGGATCAGACCGTGCTCGCCGCCCTCGGCGAGGAGCGCGCGAGCGCGCCGTTACGGGCCTTCCTCCGCGCTCGCCTCGCCGGGTCGCCGCTCCCGGGGCTCGACGACGCGCAGCAGGCCCGGCTCGACGCCCTCCTGGCCGCCCTTCCCTGGCCGGCGACGGCGCTCCACGACCTGGCGGTCGATCGCGGGGCCGTCGCGGCCGCCGCCTTCATCCTGGAGCAGCAGCTCGAGCCGGCGCGCCTGTCTGTCTCTACGCCCGCGACGCCCGCGGCCGACCAGCTTGCGCCCGCGCCGGGCGTCGCGGTCGAGGTGCGGGAGCGGTAGCCCGGGCCGCTACTCCGAGACGACCTTCGCCGATTTGATCGTCACCGGGTCGACCGGCACGTTCTGGTGCGGTCCCTTGTTCGCGGTCTTCACGCCCTCGATCTTCTTCACCACGTCCATGCCCTCGACGACCTTGCCGAAGACCGCATAACCGACCTTGTCCTGTGCGCTCTCCCGGTTGAGGAAGGTATTGTCCTTCACGTTGATGAAGAATTGGGAGGTGGCGCTGTCCGGGACCCCGGTGCGTGCCATGGCGAGCGTACCGGTGTCGTTCTTCAGTCCGTTGTCCGACTCGTTCTTGATCGGCGGCTTCTGCCCCTCGCGCTTGTCCTGCATGTCGGCTGTCATGCCACCGCCCTGGATCATGAAGCCGGGGATGACGCGGTGGAAGACCGTGCCGTCGTAGTAGCCGGCCTTCGCGTAGTCGAGGAAGTTCTTGACCGTGATCGGCGCCTTGTCGGCATAGAGCTCCACCTTGATGTCACCCAGCGACGTCGACAGCACCACCATTGGGTTTCCTTTCCCGGCCGCCGGCGCGGCCCCAACGATTCCCAGGGCGAAGCATCCCATCAGCGCGGAGCGCCAGAGCGTCATCGTTCCGTCCCCCCTTCGTGAGAGCGAGTGCGTTCCCTCTTTCCACACGCACCGCGGGCCCGCAAGCACGACTCAGTGGGCGGGCATGGGAAGCGTGACGCTCGGCACGACGCGCGCCAGGTCGCCGCGCACCTCGACGCAGCGCCGGTTGTAGAGACCGGTCACCAGCCGCTGCCAGCGCACCTCGGCGTTGGTCAGCGCGTCGAGGGCGAGGACCTGCGCCACCGCTTCACGCAGCTCGGGCTCGCCCGCGTCGAGCGGCAGGCCCGCGATCGAGGCGCGGCAGGAGCGACCCCTGACGCCGGGGCGCAGGACCTTGAGCCCCACGCTCGACGCCTCGGGAAGGAGGACGCCCATGCTGCCCAGGGACGCGCTGCAGCCGGCGAGCGCGGCGGCGGCCGCGACGGTGGCGAGGCGCTTCATCCGAGCACGCCCGCGTCCTTCAGCCGCGCGATGTCGTCCCAGCCGAAGCCCGCCTCGAGCAGCACCTCCTCGGTGTGCTGTCCGAGCTCCGGCGCGGGGCCCGCCACCGCGGCCGGCGTGGCGGCGAAGGCGACGGGGCTGTTCACGATGCGCAGCGGGCGTCCGTCCGGGAGGGCGGTCTCGGCGAAGGCGCCGATGGCCTCGGCCTGCGGGTCGCCCGCGACCTCCTCGACCGTCTGCACCCTGCCCCAGTAACAGCCGGCACCGTCGAGCGCCGCGGCCCACTCCGCGAGCGTGCGCTCGGCGAACAGGGGGTCGAGAATCGCGATCAGCTCGCGGCAGTGTTGAAAGCGGACGGGCGCGGTCGCGAAGCGCGGGTCGGCGTGCAGGTCCGCGCGGCGGATCGCGCCGCAGAACGCCTCCCAGTGGCGGTCCGGCTGGAGCATGACGAGATGCAGCCAGCGTCCATCGCGGGTGCGGTAGAAGTTGAAGAGGGGGTTCGGCGCCGCCCGCCGCCCGCCGGGCGTGTGACAGTAGCCGGTGGTGAGCGCGGCCTGGATGTCGCTCGCGAGCATCCACATGCCGCTCTGGAAGAGCGACATGTGTATCTCCTGGCCGACCCCGCTCCGTTCGCGCGCGAAGAGTGCCGCGGCGATCGCGCCCGCGAGACCGAGGCCGGTCATGTGGTCGCCCATGCCCGGGCGCTGCGTCGGCGGCGGGCCCTCGGGCTCGCCGAGCGAGGCCATGATGCCCGCCCGCGCCCAGAAGGCCGCGTAGTCGAAGGCGGCGCGCTCGCGCTCGGGCCCGTCCTTGCCGTAGCCGGTGAGGCTGGCGTGGACGAGCCGCGGGTTCACGCGCCCGAGCGTCGCGTAGTCCATACCGAGCCCGGCCAGCTTCTGGCGTCGCAGGTTGGTCAGGAACACGTCGCTGCGCGCGGCGAGCGCGTGCGCGACCCGGCGACCCTCGGCCCGACGGAGGTCGAGCGTGATGCTCCGCTTGCCCCGGTTGTCGAGCTGGAAGGCGGGATTCACCTCGGGCTGGTAGGGAACGAGGCCGGTCGCGGCGAGGCCGCGCAGCGGATCGCCCTCCGGAGGCTCGATCTTCACCACGCGGGCGCCCCAGTCGGCGAGCACCGCCGCGCCGGAGGGCACGGCGACCCAGATGCCGAGCTCGAGCACGCGCACGCCGTCGAGCGGCCCCGCCATGGCGGGCGACCCTGCCACGGGCGCGCGCCTCTCTGCAAACCCGTCGCCCCGTGGTACACCGCCGGCATGGCCGAGGACCCGCAGGTGCTGGGGCCGACCTCTCACTACTTCTACTCGCAGCGTCTGAAGCTCCACTACGTCGACTGGGGCAACGCCGAGAAGCCGCCGCTGCTCCTCCTCCACGGCGGCCGCGATCATTGCCGGAGCTGGGACTGGGTGGCGGCGGATCTGCGCCGCGACTTTCACATCGTCGCTCCGGATCTGCGCGGACACGGCGACTCGGCGTGGGCGATCGGCAGCACTGGCTGCGGGAGATGCAGGCGCTTGCCCGGCGGCAACCCAAGCCGTACGCGACCCTCGAGGAGGCGGTCACCCGCATGCGCGACGCCAATCCCCACCTGAGCGAGGAGCAGGCGCGGCATCTCACGGTGAGCGGCGTCATCCGGCACGAGGACGGGAGCTACGCGTGGAAGTTCGACAACTTCGTGCGCGCCGTCTCGCCCTACCTCTTCAACGTCGACGAAGCGCGCGAGATCTGGAGCCACATCACCTGCCCCGTGCTGCTCGTGCGCGGGAGCGAGTCGTGGGCGCCGGACCCCGAGGCCGAGGGGCACGCTGCGGCCTTCCACCTGCCCCGCATCATGACCGTGGAGCATGCCGGGCACTGGGTCCACCACGATCAGCTGGCCGTCTTCCTGCGCGGCGTGCGCCAGTTCCTCGAGGTGGCGTGAAGTCGGCCGCCCGTCTGCTGCTCGCCCTGGGCGCGCTCGCCGCCTGCGGAGTCTCGCCCGATACGACCCGCATCGACCTGCGGGCGTACCTCGCGCGCACCAGAGCCTGGGCACCGGTCGAGGCCGAGGCGAACCGGACCATCACGCGCATCCTCGCCACCCAGTTCGTGGACGAAGCGGAGATCCGCCGCCAGATCGCCGACAGCCGCCCCCGCATCCTAACGCACCTCGAGCAGGTGCGCGGCTACACCCCGCAGAGCAAGGACATCGCTCGCATCCACGCCCGCTACGTCGCCGCGTGGGAGACGCTCCTCGGAGGCTACGAGGCGATCGAGCAGGGCTTCTCGAGCGGCGACTACACGAGGCTGGCGCGTGGCCGCGAGGCGATGGAGGCGTGGCGACGCGAGATCCAGGCGATGGCCGCCGAGCTGCGCGATCTGATGGAGCACTTCGGCATCGAGGGAGTCGGTACGCTCGAGAGCCGCTCGCGCGCAGGCAGACCCCAGCGCTCCACGCAGAGCACGAAGTCGAGCGCCCGTCCCGCCGCCATCGCCTGATACTTCTCCCAGAAGGCCCGATCGATCGCGCGCTGCGTGTGCGGAACCCGCTGCAGCCGATAGCGCCGGTAGGCATCCGGCCCGCCGTTGTAGGCCGCGTACGTCGCGCGCGCGGCGTTTTCCAGGCGCTCGCCGGCCTCGCGCGCCCCGTAGCGCGTCAGGAAGTGCGCCAGGATCTCGGCGCCCGCCCCGGCATTGTAGTCGATGTCCCACTCGAGCTTGGAGAGGTCGAAGAACCCGCGCCACACGCGCCGGTTCACCTGCATGAGACCGACGTCGCCCGTCCGGGAGAGCAGATAGGTGACCTGCCCGTCCCGCTGTACGAACTGCCGCCAGCAGCTCTCCTGCCAGGCGACCGCCGGGACCAGCGCAGCGTAGAGGCCCACGAAGCGCTGCTCGACGGCGTTGGCGCCCGCCGTGCGCTCGGCCACCCGTGCCAGCAGCACGCCGACCGCGTCCCGGTACTCCGGCAGATCCTCACGCGACGGCACCCAGCGATCGAGGCGGCGCACGGATCCGCCCGTCCCGTCCGCCGGCGATCCCGCCCAGGCCGCGGGCGGCCCGAGCCACCCCGACTCGCCAGGAGGGGGCTCGGGGGGGCCGTCGCCCGGTGCGGGCTCGTGGAAGTCGAAGAGCTCCCGCAGCGTCGGGTCCGGCGCCTCCGTATACGCCAGAGGATCGCCGGCGTAGGCCGGCTCGAGCACACGCGCGAGGCGCCGGAGGCCGTCGCTGGAGACTTCCAGGCCGAGGGCCGCATCGAGCGCGGCCAGGGCGTCACCGGCCGCCACGAAGCTCACGTAGCGGAGCAGTCGGTCCTGCGTGCCGCCGTGGGTGGCGCTCTCCCGCACGACGCCGCGCAGGCGCTCCCAGGTGTCGAGGAAGAGCTGGCGCATCGGGTCGATGCCGGCGGCCGGCCCGCTCACGAGGGCATCGAGGAGGCGCTGACGCCCCGCCAGGAGGACATCGAAGAGCTGGTCACGCACGCGCGGGTCGGCGTCGACCACTCCCAGGTCCTTCACCACGAAGACCAGGAACCCATCCCAGCTCTCGAGCCGCTCCTGCCAGCGCGCCAGCTCTTCCGGCGCGAGCAGGGGCTCGGTGGCTGGCGGAGGGACGTCTCCCTCGGCCACGTCGAGCGCCACGCGCACCTCGACCCCGCGGTCGTCGACCTCGACGTCACCGGCACGAAGCGTCGCCAGGGCGTCCAGCACGGGACGTGCTTGCGCGGGCGCCGCCGAGGCGCGCACCAGCTCCTTCACCTCCTCCAGCGGGGGAGCCAGATCGAACGTGAACACCGCCAGGTCGCGCTCGAAGTGATCCCGGATCACGTCCCACAGCCAGCTCGCGACGACGGCTCGGCGGCCGGCGGCGTCGTATACATTCGACTCGACATCGCGCAGGCGGAGCCGCCAGTCCTGGCCCAGCTCGGGGCGCGCCGACGACTCGACCGTGCCCTTCCAGGATAGCGGGGCGAAGCAGAATCCGAGGAAGCGGAAGCCGAGACGCGCCGCGCCCTGCGCGGTCACCCGCAGGCGGCCGGCAGCCGGCCCGACGCGCAGGTCGCGGAGCACGAGCGAGCGGCAGCCTCCGCGCGCGCCCCACATCACGGCGCTGCCGTCGGACTCCTCCCCCAGCTGGGCGGCGAGGGTCGCGCGCAGGAGGGCGTGGTCCACCACCAGGGGGAAGCCGACCTCCCGTGCCTCCGCAGCCGCCGCGAGCACCAGGGTCGCCAGCACGGTGGCCACGGCGCGCATTCCCGGTCCCTAGCTGGCGGACGGACAAGGCTCAAGGCGCGTGCAAAAGCAAAGGGCCCGGCCGCCGTCGTGGCGGCGCGGGCCCTTGCGTCGAATAGATCCGGCGGCGTCCTACTCTCCCACACGGCGACCGTGCAGTACCATCGGCGCAGGAGGGCTTAACGGCCGTGTTCGGGATGGGAACGGGTGTTTCCCCTCCGCTATCACCGCCGGAAAC
>WNEZ01010189.1_pt1 | contig 12941 bp, 10 predicted proteins | sample 5400521 | NCBI WGS metagenome assembly WNEZ01 (sample SAMN13153339, study PRJNA577476) | soil metagenome | isolation source: 120 cm saprolite under Douglas fir tree site 2 hole 1 replicate 1 | place: USA:California | collected 2015-04-18 | reverse complement strand
TAAGATTGTCAACAGCGATCCCACCACTCACAATATTCACCCCACGCCGAAGGACAACCGCGAGTGGAACGAGTCGCAGCCTCCGCAGGCTGCGCCCCTCGAGAAAACCTTCGCCCGCGAGGAGATTATGCTGCCCGTGAAATGCAACCAGCACCCCTGGATGCGCATGTTCGTCAACGTGACCAAGAGTCCGTTCTATGCGGTCAGCGGTCCGGACGGCAAGTTTGAAATCAAGGGTCTGCCGCCAGGCGATTACACCATCGCGTTTGTGCATGAAAAGCTGGGCGAACAGGACATGAAAGTCACGCTTGCCGCGAAAGACACCAAGACGGTGGATGCCACGTTCAAGCCCTGATCGCAGTAGTCTCGCTTTGTAGGGGCGCAGCGGCTGCGTCCCTCTTGGAAGGCATCCGTGCTGCGCGGTGATTTCGGGAATCTCTTTCAAGCTGACAGCGATAATAGGGACGGATCAAGCTGGTGATTGGGGAAGAGCATCAAGAGAACCGGAAGCAATAACATGATTATTCTAGTTTTACTAGAAACCTAGAACTTAATGACCAATGACCGGTCCCAATCTCAACACTATGCGTACGAAAGAATCACTGTTTGCGAGCTGTCCCGGGAAATCATTGCACCATTTTTCCGGTCTTACTAAGAACTTAGAACTGACCACTGACGATTGTTTTTCCGAGGAGGTCCATTGCTTCCTGTGATGCTCCTGATTTCCATCTTGCTCGGCCTCATCCCTCTCGCGGGGATTGCCTGGATCATCGTCACCGGCACCATCACCACCGTGGATGGTCTATTCGAGTGCCTGATTATGCTGAGCATCTCCGGGATTTTCTTCCTGAATGTTTTCTGGGAGCTTCGCGACCATGGGCTCCTGGGGAAGAGCAAGGCAGCGGAGCCCGCCAAGCCGCCGCCGGCCTCCGAAGAGAGTTAGCGACCAAGAGACGACATGGCCAGTCCTCCATCCTCTCCAGAAAATGGTGATCAATCAGAATTTGCTCAGCAAGACTCTTCGGAGAAGCCTGCCTCGTCGCCGCATCACAAGATGTCCCCGCGGAATCGCGCGCTGTTTTTCCTCACCGCCTGGCTGATCGTCCTCATGCCGTTCCTGTTCTGGTGGAACACCTGGTTTGGGCGCCAGCTCTCCGGCAAGCAGATCGGCGAATTCCTGAACGATGAGAAGCATCCTCGTCACATTCAGCATGCCCTCGTCCAACTCGGCGAGCGCATGGGCCGCCACGACGCCAGTGTGCAGCCGTTGTACTCGGAGCTGATCCGGCTGGCTTCGCATCCCGTCGAGGAAGTACGCAATACCGACGCCTGGGTCATGGGCCTGGACACTTCCGGCCCCGGTTTTCACGAGACGCTCCTCAAGATGCTCCAGGATCCCTCCCCGATGGTCCGCGGCAATGCCGCACTTTCGCTGATCCGCTTTGCCGACGCGAGCGGCCGTCCCTACATCGTCGCCCTCCTGCAACCCGCGAGAATCGTCGCCCCCAGCGCTGGCATCCGCATGCTCTCGGTAGCCCCAGGCTCGCACGTAGCCGCTGGTGCCGAAGTCGCTACAGTAGACCCCGGCGACGAACAAGTCTGGGAAGCCCTCCGCGCCCTCTATCTCGTCGGCCAGCCCGATGACCTGCCCGCCATCCGTCCCTACCAGCGCGAACTCCCCGAAATCTCCGGCCGCCTCCGCCAGCAAGCCCTCCTCACCGAAAAAGCCATCCGCGACCGCGCCGCCCACTAGTCCAGGGATTGTCGCTCCAGATTCCAGGCGGCGGTAGCTACTTGTAAACTGCAAAGATTTCAACATATTATGGCTCCATTCGAATGGTATATATATAATTACTTGACACTTATAGTAGTACCATACTATGACTCCGTGTGTTTGTCGCTGTGCAGCCTCGCCGACTTCTTGATTCTTTTCTATCGCCGCCAGTCGTCCTTTGTGGTCGTACCTCCATACTGGTACGTTGCCCCGGCTTATCTCCTTTGTTTCTCACTGCTACGAAAACAACCGGGGTGTATACCAACTCTTCCCATTCTGGAACTCATCCCTCGCCACCTATCGACCTCATTCACGTTCTTTTTTTCATGCACTCACGAATTGCCCGTTTTGCAACCCCTTTGTTTTCAAATTCATCGATCTAATGGGGGGTATGGGGTACCGTATTTCTTCGGCGTTCGGACGTTCAGACCTGCGGACGTTTCAATGTGTTTCCGAGCTATCCCATTTCTTTTCACACTCTTGCGCACTCATCTGCACATTCTTGCAGCTCCAGAAAGCTTCAACTCTTTTATTTTCAATCGATTGCGCACTCTTTGCAAAAAAACACGCGGGGTGGGGTGAGGCGTGCGATGCCATGGTTGACTAAGAATGAGACGGCGCGGAAGGAAATCCCTCAAATAGTTTCTCTGATCTCTTCAGTGACAGCTGTGAACTGTCGACTGTCAACCACGGGCCATGAAACAACTCAAGATTCATCGGTGGCTCAGGCGGAAACCCGTCCAAAAGCTCCCCTGTTCTCTGCTCTTCTCTTCTCTTCGCTGTCAGCTGTGAACTGTCGACTGTCAACCACGGGCAACGGCAGGATGCGCAAGGCGAGTTTCAATTTTCCTGTATCTCTCGGTTTAATCCAAGGAGGGAGAACTCAGTACGCCATCGGTCCGACTTCTTTTTCGACCTCGGCAATATCGACCATGACGATGGCGTCCCATGGGCAGCCATCCAGGAAGCAGCCGTCCGGACCCTTGCTAAGGCACTTCTTGCACCCGATGCACTGGATGGGATCAATCTGGATGCGGCCAAACGGCGGATTGTCCTCGTCCGGCACCCAGAACATGCAATCTTCCACCGGACAGTACTCCACGCAGGCGGGCGATCCCGCGCAACCGGTGCAGCACTCGGTGATGACGGCAAGTTCTTTCGGCTTCTTTTTGCGCGCGAATGTAATTCCCTTGGAGCGAGGCTCCTGTTTAAGCTCGTCGGGCACCATTCCTGGGGCTTTGACAACTTCGGGTGCGTTGGCCATTTCCAGAGATTTTACCTTGAGTGTCAAGCCTTTGCCAGCTTGGTTTTTCCTCGGGTCCCGTGCTTGCTACAATGCCCGTGCAATCCGTTTCATCTTCGACCGCACACATGTTCACCAAGCCATTTGTCGGACATCTCGCACCGGCTTTGCTGGCCGGACTTGCCTTGCGCCTCTTCTTCATTTGGCATTTCCCTTTTTCTTCCGGGGATACAGCCTATTACGAAGAGCTTGCCCGCAACTGGCTGTACCACGACGTCTACGGCTTCTATTCCCACGGGCAGCTTCTTCCCTCGGATGCCCGCGCCCCAGGCTATCCCGCATTCCTCGCGGGGATTTATTTCCTGGCTGGTACCGGCCGAAAGGCAGTCATGCTCGCGCAAGCCTTCGTCGATCTTGCCACGTGTGTCTTGGCCGCGGGCATCGCCGCTCGTCTGGCCGCGGGTGCTCCCGGCGAAACCCGCAGCCGCGTTGCAGCGGCTGCGCTTTGGCTGACAGCTCTCTGTCCCTTCACCGCCAACTACACCACTGTGCCGCAGACGGAAATTCTGGCAACGTTTTTCACCACGCTCGCGCTTCTGATTTTTCTGTCTCCTGCGGGAGTGACGCTCGACCGCGTTGCCTCGAACCGCGGTCTACTCCGCGCCGTAAAAAATTGGTTCGCGGGCGGGCTCATTGTTGGCTTCGGCACCCTCGTCCGGCCGGAAACGCCGCTGCTTCTCGGAGCCGTGCTGATCGCGCTATGGTTCCGCTATCGCCGTCCCGCGAACTGGAGAATGCTCACGGTCGCAACGCTGTGCATGATCGTTGGTTTGTCGCTGCCATTGGCGCCGTGGGCCGTACGCAATGCCGTGAATCTTGGACGCGTGCAATTCCTTGCCCCTCGCTACGCGGAAACATTCGGCGATGTCCTGCCGACCGGTTTCTACGCCTGGACGAAAACCTGGATGTTTCGTTTTCAGGACGCGTATCTTTTCACTTGGAAACTGCCCTCGCAGCCGATCGACTTGAAAAATCTTCCATCGTACGCAGCGGATTCTCCCGAAGAGCTGTCGCACGTCACTTCCCTGCTGGATCGCTACAACCGCGCGCACGGAATGACGCGCGCGCTCGACCTCGAATTCGCCGAGTTGGCGCGGCAACGCGCGAGGTCTCATCCGATTCGTACCTACGTATGGATCCCCATCGAGCGCGCTGCCGCAATCTGGTTTACTCCGCGGATTGCCCTGCTGCCCTACTCGGGCCGCCTGTGGCCTCTCACAGAAAGTTATCGCAGCGATCCCACCGGCTTCGAAGTTACTCTCGGCTTCGCGCTGCTCAATGTTCTGTATGTTGCAATGGCTCTTGCAGCCGCGTGGTCCTGGCGCACGAACCCAGGAATCTTGCTAATCGTGGCGTTCATCCTCATTCGCACGGCATTCCTCACGCAACTGCAAACCTGCGAACCGCGCTACGTCTCGGTCTGCTTCCCCGCTCTGCTGGCCATGGGCGCGCAACTCTTCCACGCTCCGCGAATCGGCTGGAAACGATCCCCGCGGTTGAATCCTACTTCACTTTAACTTTGACTTCTATTTTTCCATTCGCCGCAATCTGCACACTCTCGCCCCCGGCGATGTATTTTTGCAGCACGTCGGGATCAGCCCATTCCAAATCCCAGCCGTCTTCGATGGCCATAAGTGTGTACCGGCCTGGCACCACAAAGTTCAGCGCAAATGTTCCATCCGAATCGGCCTGGTCCCGCCGGAACAATGCCGGGTTGCTTTTCAAATCAAGCGGCGCGAGAACGATCATTGCGCCGGGCGCAGGCTTGTCATTCTTGAGTGCAATCCCTGTAATCTTCGCGGTTCCCCTCGCTGCGGTGATCGTCACGTTCAAGTCTTGCGCCGTCGCAATTTGAAAGGAACGCCCAGATGTTTTTGCTCCACTTGAAGCTAGATTCCTTATGAAGAGTGCTTGCGGCTCGATGATTATGAGCTCATAGTTTCCCGTCTCCACCGGGTTATTCTTGAACGAAAATTCGCCGGTAGCAGAAACAGTGGTATTAAACGCTTCCCCATTTGCAAAACTTCTTAGCAGCACGCGAGCAGGTTGCGGCAGCGGCGAAGCATCCTCCATTTTCAAAATCCCACTGACGACGACTGACGAACCGTTCTGCGTCGCGTCAATTTCCGCGTCGCTCGAGACCTGGACACTCTGCGACCGGCGCGTCCATTCGTTTCCATGCGAAGTATTCACTCCGAGATTCAAGCGCCCCGGAGGCACGCCGGTGACCTCCATGAGGCCCGGCGCCACCTGGGTGAAACCGACAGGAATAGGAACCGAGCTATCCTCCGCCAATGACTGCAACACTTGGACTTGCTCGCCCTGTCCAGGATCTGCAACAGAAGTTTTTACCAAAAGATGCAGAGCCGGAACCGGGCGCATCCTGAAATCCGCGATTCCCGTGTCGCCGGAGCGGAGTGTAATTGCAGCAGCGTCCGCAAGGTCACTGGCGTTCGCAAAGAACGACACGGGATAGACAACATCCAGATTTTGATTCTGCTCGGTAACAGGCTGAAGGCCGCCTTCCGCCAAGTCCTGGCTTTCCTGTTTGACTCGGTGGCGAACGTTGTGCTGCGCATACCATGGCTGGGCCGCGACACCGACAAAATAAGTCCCAGGGATCAGGTGGCCGAAACGGTAGTGACCTTCGTCGTCGGCCGCGGTTCGCTGGATCAAGAACGTCCGGGGCTTTCCGCCCGCGAAGGTCTGGTGGAAAAGCATTACATCCGCATGGCGAATGGGGTCATCCGATTCATCGGCGATTTCTCCCGAAATCGAAGCGCTGGGCCGCAAACCGAAGATCAGATTCTCCGATTCGAATCCCGGTCCAACCACGATCGCGGTCGTAAAACTCTCGTGCTGTTGATACGTCTGAGCGATGTAGCCGCGATGACGCGCGGAGAGGACATATTTGCCGGGAAGCACATCGGCGAAAACAAAACTCCCGTCCGCGGCCGCGACTTCCACGCGGGTAGAATCAGGTGAACTGGGAGAGTTGGGAGGATTGGAAGAATCAATCGCAACCACTGCGCTTGCGAGCGGCTGCCCGGTGACCGCATCGATGACCCTGCCGCTTATGCGAGACGTGGACGGCGTGGCAGAAGCTGTGGGTGCGGCGGGTGGCACCGCTGCCTTTTGCACGAATCCAAACAGAACAAGCAGCGGCAACAACTTCAGAGAGAACATATGAGTTATTCTCCGATTTTCACGAGTTCCAGATCTATTCTTGCCGCCTGATCGGCGGACAGCGTTGTGTCGCGTGCTTTCGAAAGATATTTCCGCAGCACATCTGGATTCGAATACTCGAGCTGTTCCGGATGGTCTACAGCTAGAATTTTGTATGCGCCCGGGGGAAGGAATGGGAATTGAAAGCTGCCGTTCGAATCGGCGGGCTGCAATATCGGTTGCATGGAAGAGCGCTCGCGGATCGCCATCACCGTTGCGTTGAGAGGCTGACTATCCGAGGAAACATTTCCGCTGAGCGAAGCCACATCGTCTCGCATCACAATTTCGATCGGCTGCATGGAACCGCTCGGTGCTACGGAGAGGCGGGATTCCAAAAGATTTGTCGTACCGGAAGTCGCGGACTGCACGTAGAACATGCCGTTCGGATTGATTTCGACTTCATAGGTTCCGGGAGCGACGTTTTGCAATTGGAGCGAAGAATTACCACGCTCTCCCACTTGTTGTGCCCCGTACCGCATTTCCGTTAAGCCATTATCCCGCGAAACGAGCTGTACGTACGCAGGAGACCAGTTCTCCTGCTCCGATAATCGCTCTGAGCCAGTTCGAGAGGCGATGAGGCGCATTCGAATGGGGATACTGACTGTTGGCATCAGCATCATGTGAAGCCCGGAAAGATCGGAATTCACGATCAAAGGGACAGTGGCAGTGAGCGCTTGACCTTGTGCGCCCGGCGAATCCGTTCGCAGTGCATAAGCGCCGGCCGGAATCCAGAGAATTTGGAAGGAACCGCTCGTGGGGTCGAAACGCGAGTTGTTTGCAACGGATTTTCCGGTGGAGTCCAAGACTTGGAGATTTACATACTGACCCTGTCCGTAGCCCGCGATCCTACCGGAGACACGATAGAAAGGCCGTGGGGAAAGTGATAGATTCACTTCGAACCGCCTTCCCGGGGTGATCGGGATTGGCGCAGCCGCGGCCAGGTCGGAACCGCTTGGATAAAATGTCACGGGAATGCCTTGCGCCCCCGACTTTGACAATTTGGAAGGAAAAGTGACGGGAGCGCGGCTCGGTCCTGCGGAAAGAAAATAGTCGCCTGGGTGCAGTTCTGCAATCCGAAACATTCCCTCTTCATCAGTCGTCGTGCCAGTCCTTTCTTCCCACACTTTTCTGCCGTTTTGCAAGCGCTGCGCCAGAAGTTGGATGGGAAGCCCTTCGATCGGTTCGCCGTCATCCTCGCTGATCCTTCCGGAGATGACGCCCTCGGGAATCAACTTGAGCACTATTGGTGAAGTGTTCGGACCGGTGGTGGCCAGCCGTTGTCCTCCTCGGGAAGGCTGAATTTCCTCTTCCGCGAAAAAGCCGGGTTTTCGCACGGTAATTGCGGTCTGTCCGGCGGGAAGGCCGTCGAATTGGAATTTTCCGTCCGCTCCCGTGAGCATAGAAGTCTGTCCAAGGAAATAAATCTGCACGAGCGCGCCGCGGATGGGTTCGCCGGTAAGCGAATTGACTACCGTTCCGCGCAAGGTGTATTTCTCATCGTTCGAATTCTGCGGCGATTCGAACGATGCGGTGTTTTGGATCTCCTCCGAGGCGGAACTGAGAGCGGGTAGCTGGGGCGGCTCGAAAGACGGTGCTGCCAACAGACTTGTGGCGAGGAGCGTGAAGAGGGGAATTCTAGGCAACATATCGAGCGCCTTTGCCAGTTTCAAAGGATTCGACGATAGTCTACAACGGGTCTGATGCGCCCCGCTGCCGAGGATTTGCCTGCCTTCAGGCTATTCATCTGGCATTCGCAGATTGCGGCGCCGGTAGGAGTTAGCCCACCGAGGCAAGGACCGATTATTGGTGATAAGGGGGCCGCTGGTGGGGGGCTGCTTCTTAAGTCGACTACGGTTTCGTATCTGAATCTGACCTGGCTGATATGGCGTCAGGAGCTTCTGATGAGTGATCTCCTTGGCGGGTGAGATAGAGGACGAATGGAGTCACCTCGAACTGCATTTTCTCGGATTCAGCCACCGTGCCTACTGGCTTGGACTTGAGCATCTGTAGATGATCGTTCCACGGTTCGATCTTGATGCGTCCGCCGAGGGGCAGCGCAGCAATGATGTTAGCCGCCGGCTTTTCATCAGACGTCTGGGCGGAGAATACTGCGGAGAGGACGGTCCAGCTTGCCTGGACTCTGTTGCCCAGGTGAGGACTGATAAGGTTGGGGATCGCCTTCGACCGTTCCTTGAGCGCTTGGAGAAACAGTCGGGCGGTTCCGGACTGATCCTTGTATGGCGAGTTCCTCAGCAGTTCGATCCCCTTGTGGTTCGCTGCGTGTTCCTCTTCCGGTGTGCGAGCAAAGCCAAAGTGGCGGAACGTCTCCTTTTCGTCGAACCGCACGCGATTGAGGAACGCGAATTGGGAGTCCATGCGATGTCCCAGCACCACGTGACCGAGCTCGTGCGCGAGAATAGTCGCAAGGCTGGCCTCGTCAGGAAGCACGTCCACCAAGCCGCGACTCAGGACGATGGTGTGGCCTATTGTGAAAGACTCAAGCGTAGAGATCATCAGCACACGGCAACGGACCTCGGGCTGAATGTCCAGGCCATTGGTGACCTCCAGGTTGTTGACCACCGCTTCGAGCACCTTATCCACGTCCCCATACAGCGCCATCAAGCCCAGCCGCTCCATGCTGTCCATGACGTTGTTTTCAGCCTGACGGTCCCAAGAGCGTTCTGCTTGAACCGGCGAGTAGTCGTTGGCCCCTTCTGCCTCATCCTTCACCGGCGCCTCCACCAGGACTTTGCTCAGCTCTTGCTCTTCCCGAGCGTGGCCAAGATCGTAGCCCCATAGGCGCGTCTGCGCCCTGAATGGCTTGAATCCCAGCCTCTTCGTCTGTGGGTCTTGGGCATCGCCCTCTTGGCTGTAGATGAAGGCCGGGAGCCATTGGTTCTTTCCTGCATTTGTGCGCCAACTGTCGAAATTGAAGTAGTTGCTGATCAATGACGAGCCGCCATAGGCCCCGTTGAAACGGACGATGTGATAATCCTGATCCTCCACCCAGATCCGGCCGACGAAGCGTCCTTTGTCGTTCTTCCTTACTGGATCGACGTCGAAGACCAAACAACGAACTTCGCCCAGGAACTCGCGCCGAACGTACTCAAAATTGTAATGCTGGCGATCGAAGCCATACATGTCCAGGTAGATCATCTGCAGGAAGCCCTGAGGGAGAAATTCCGTAGAGAAGAAGCTTCCCAAGCCGCCGAATATCTTGTTGTGCTTGGTTGCACTGCCGCGGGTCAGCGGTTCGAGTTCAACACCCTTCGCCAGCTCGGCGCGGCCTAGAAAATATTTGTCGCCATCCCTTTGGCAGGTTACCCTCCTGAGGGCAAACTGCCATCTGTACATAGGACCAGTTTAGGAACAGCGTACTTGTCGGTTGGCGAGCTGGACGAAATGGTCACGGTTTGATAGGAAAATTAGAGCAATCTAAATTGCGGTCGCTTGCTTTTACAAACCAGTAATGACATCGGTGAGCCATTCACTTACGAGGAGGTACCTCTGCTGAGAGTACTGCGATTCAGACAGTAAAATAGCGCACCGGCTCGGTCGTGCCGGTAGGTCCGTCGGGTTACCGGTGGACCAGCGAAACCCCGCTGTCAGCGCGCCTTTCAGGGCGGTCCAGTCTAGTTGAGATCGGCGTTCCCAGCCCCCCGGTTTTCCGTCCCCTAGCAAAATCTTTTAAAAACCGTCGCTGTCTCATTTTGTGGATAAAAATACCTTGCATTCTTTATGTGCTTATAATATATAACATAAAGAGGAAATCTACTCCTGGCCACCTTGCCGGATCGCGCTAGCCGCCTTCGTCAGGCCCTTAATACCCTGCTCGACGATTACCGGCGTCAGATCGCTGATCTGCTCCCCCTCCGTCAGCTCGTCAAAGGTTCCGTCTACGATCTCCAGACCCGCTGCGGCAAGCCCTCCTGTCACTGCGCCTCCCCGCAGGGGCCCCTGCATATTTCCACCGTGCTTTCCTGGTCCGACCAGGGCAAGACCCACCTGCGCACTCTGCCACCCGGCGAACACTCCCGCTTCCGCCAGTGGACCGAAAACTATCGCCGCTTCCGCCACGCCCGCGCCGCCCTGGTCAAGCTGCACCAGGCCATGCTGGTGCGCATCGATCGCCTGGAAAAAACTCTCCGTCTGCCTCCACCCCAACCTTCCCGCCGGCGGGAGAGATAATGGACCTCGCCGCTTTTCAGTACGACCGCTCTTTCGTGCTGGACGCTTTGCGCCACGGCGACCTCGATTATCTGGAACACGTCTCGGAAGCTGCCGAAGCGGATCTGTTCCGTCACCTCCTCCGGCGACAAGTCATCCAACGCTTGGCGGAAACCTATCCCTCGCCTCGAAAAAAGGAAGAGGTGCCGGTCTGGATTTACTTGTCCAGTGAACTCAGTCTCAAGCTCCACGGTGCCCAGGGCTATCACGCCTTCCCGCGCCTCCTCCGTTCCGGCGGTTTGATCGAGGCCCTGGGACCTACACTGGGCGGTCGCAAAACACGGCATCCGGAGACTGGCGATGTGACGCTGTCCTGCCCCGGTTTCAACGACAAGAATGACTACGACCGCCAGACCCCCTGCGATCAAGACTTCCTTCGCAAGCTTGCCCGCGACACTCCCGTCGATCCGTTGCACACCTGGTTCAACCGCGAAGTGCCGCGCTGTTTACGGTCTCTCAGTCTGTTCGATCCCGAGGGGCTGCTGATCGGAGATGCTTCCTATTTATTCGTTCCCGATAATGAGCACTACGAACAATCGGATGTGCTCTGGTTCGATGAACACAACCATCCTGTGGAAGCGGACCACGTGGATCTCCGCGACAAGCGCTATCAGCAACACCGCTGCTACAAGCTGGTGAGCCTGATCCATGTCAACCGCAAGCTGGACTTCTTTTTTACCGTGGCGGCCCGGGTGGTATCCGGCCGCCGGCATGAGTGCCCCATCCTTTATGAACTGGTCGAAGAGGTGGCCGGCGCCGTCCACAAAGGCTTTATCAAAGTCCTCATCGTGGACCGCGGACTGATCGATGGTGGGCGGATGGGACATCTGAAACAGAAGTGGGGTATCGATACCATCGTCCCGCTGCGCACCAACATGGACCTGTATGCCGACATCATCGGACTGACGCGCTCGCCGGACTTCCGCTGGGAGCCGTATGTTTCTTCCGCGACTCCCCCACGGCCACCGATCAGCACCCCACCCCCACCCCTCCGCGTTCAGAAGCGAGAGGCCAAACGACAGCAAACCCTGGCGCAGCGCAAAGCCCAGGCGGCGGTCGGCCCGCCTTCCTCGGTGGCCGGACTTCCGCACACCCTGCTGGGGATGGAGCGGGATTTGCGGAGCTGGGGCGACTGCCCGATTCCCTTGACCGCCGTGGTCAGTCGCGAAGTGAACGAGCAGGGAGAATATAAAGATTGGGTGATCGTCACTTCCTCCTCCTCCCTCACCGCCCAAGAGATCCGCTCCAGCTATGAACTACGCACGGCCATCGAAGAGCGGCATCGGCAGTACAAATGTTTCTGGGATCTCACCCACATGCATTCCTGTGCCTTCTCCTTGGTGGTTAACCAGGCGCTATTCGTGCTGCTCGCCTACACCCTGGTGCAAGCTCACCTCGTCTTGCGCCAGCGCCAAGAGCTCAATCGCGGCGTCTGGGAACGCGCTTGGCAACTTCTCTCGCCCACGCTGGAAGTCGTAGCGGTGTACTATCGCCAGCGGTTCTGTTTGTTTTCGCTCGCGGAATACGGCAGAATCCTACTCGACATTGCGGAACCAGTTCGGGGCAAGTTGCGGGAGAAACTCAGACGCATCGAACGCGAACAATACTCTCTGCTGGAAAACGCACGCGCTCCATAATCAGACGCTGCTGCCATTCATCCCCTGCCGATGATCCACCGATCTCTCCGGTGCAGCGGGAGCCTATTCCCTGGATGGTTCCCGCCACTCCCCAACCTTGGCGGAAGACCATGGTCCCCGCTCCACCTGATGGGTGACCAACCCTGCCGAATTTCAAAGTGCTCCGAATCGCCTTTTCTTGCGATCGTCGATATTTCAGTGCCACCTCTCACCCTTCAAGGCCTCTCACTGTCTGAATCGCAGTGCTGAGAGTAGTTATCGCTTGACAAGAACGCGGTAAGGAAGTATCTCAGCGACCGAAACGCAAGGTTTCCGGGATAAGAGCGGTGGTCCTGCTAGGCACTCTTACTTTTCGCGGGTGGTTTGGGAAATGGGGCTCGCCGAAATTTCGAGAAAATTAGTGTGCTGGAGGTTCGGCTGTGACTTGGACACAACTTTATGATCCGCTGGGACACTGGTGGCTTTCGACGCTCCTTGCGGCGCTGCCAATCATCGTCCTGCTAGGCCTGCTGGCGGGGTTAAGAGTACGGGCGCATCTCTGCGCCGTCGCCGGCGCAGCCACCGCCGTCATTTGCGCAATCGTCGTTTTCGGAATGCCTGCTCGCCTTGCCCTTAGTAGCTTTTTCTACGGCTCGGCTTTTGGTCTCCTCAAAATCGTCTGGATCGTTATCGCCGCCGTCTTTCTCTATGACATTTCCGTTGAAACCGGCCAATTCGAAATCATGAAGCAGTCCGTCGCGGCCATCACTCCGGATCGCCGCTTGCAGCTCCTGCT
>WNEZ01006663.1_pt1 | contig 12943 bp, 8 predicted proteins | sample 5400521 | NCBI WGS metagenome assembly WNEZ01 (sample SAMN13153339, study PRJNA577476) | soil metagenome | isolation source: 120 cm saprolite under Douglas fir tree site 2 hole 1 replicate 1 | place: USA:California | collected 2015-04-18 | reverse complement strand
CGCGACGTGGACGGCGTCGTCATCGGCGAGGGCTTGGGTCCACGCGTCGTCGATGCGCTCCTGACCATGCTCGCCGAGAACGCGCGCTTTCGCGACCTGCCGGTCGGCGTGCTGGACAACAGCGCGGTGGACGACGAACGGCTGCCCAACCTGGTGCGCGTCGAAGCCGATCCGCTGCATCTCGTCGAGCGCGTCCTTCCATTCGTGCGCCTGCAGGCGTTCGAGGGCCAGCTCACCCGCGTTTTGAAATCGCTCGAGAGCGAGGGCGGCATCGATCCAGACACGGGCCTGCTCGGCGCGCAGGCTTTCTGGCGCGATCTCGGCCGCGCCGTGCAAGAGAGCGAGGAGACCGGCGGCGCGCTTTCCGTTGCACGTTTCACTTTCGAAGGCGTCGCCGATCGCCGCGGCTACGTCGATGCCGCGCGACTTTTCAGCCGCCTCGTGCGCAGCATCGATTTCGCCTGCCGGGAAGAGGACGGTTCGATCCTCGCGGCCTTCACCAAGACCGATCTGCGCAGCGCCCATCTGGTTGCGCGTCGGATCGCGAGCGTGCTGAGGCGCACCATGCTCTCACCGGGCGGTGACCGTCGCGCGATCAAGCCGACGATCACCCTCGCCGCGCGCAGGGCCACCGACGACGTCAGCGCACTGGTGGCGCGCCTGGGCGGCCATCCCAAGGTTGCCGCCGAGTGACGGCGAGCCTAGTCTGGCAGGTCCGCATGAGGAGCCCGCCATGACCTCAGCCCTGCCAATCGAGATGGTCTCCGACGTCGTGTGCCCCTGGTGCTTCATCGGCAAGCGCCGGTTGGAAAAGGCGATTGCGCTGCGGCCCGACACTGCCGTCGAGGTGCGCTTTTGGCCCTATTTCCTCAATCCATGGGTGGCGCGCGAAGGCATCAGCCGGAAAGACTATCTCACCACCAAGTTCGGCTCACCCGAGCGCTATCGCAGCATCGCGCAGCGCGTCGCGCAGGCGGCCGCGGCGGAGGGGCTGAGCTACAACCTCGACAACATCAAGCGCCAGCCCAATACGCTCGATTGCCACCGCCTGATCCTGTGGGGCGGCGAAATAGGTCATGCGGCAGATATGAAGCAGCGGTTGATGGACCTCTATTTCACCGAAGGTGGCGATCTCACGGACCGAGACGTGTTGGTCGCGGCGGCGGCCGCATGCGGCCTCGATGCCGACCGCGTACGCGCGCGCCTCGCGAGCGGGGACGACGTGGAGCGTGTGACGCGAGAGGCCAATGCTGCCAAGGAAGCAGGCATCGACGGCGTGCCCTGCTTCATTTTCGGCGGCCGCATTGCCGTACAGGGCGCGCAAACCCCCGAACATCTCGCGCAAGCGATCGAGCGCGCAGCGAACGAATACGCCAGCCGCCCGGCGGCCGAATAAGCCGCTCTGCACGACGCGCACGGCCGCTCGCGGCAAGAGTGGCTTCGTCATGCCGCCTTGGCCGGCTGGGCCAGCGCCACCAGGCTGCGCAGGATGGTCGAGGTTCCGCGCAGACGCGCCTCGGGATCTTTCCAATCGTCGAAGAAGACAACCTTCATGTCGGGCCGCACCCGCGCCGCCGGGCCCTGATCGCGGATAAAGGCGACGAGCCGGTCGGGATCGGCGAAGGTGTTGTCGCGGAACGACACCACCGCACCCTTGGGCCCGGTCTCGATCTTCTCCACATTGGCCCGCCGACAGAGCAATTTAATCGCGACAATCTGGAGGAGATGCTCGACCTCCTCAGGCAAGGGCCCGAAACGGTCGACCAACTCGGCCGCGAAGGCCTCGATGTCGCGCTCATCCTCGATTTCAGCAAGGCGCCGATAGAGCGCAAGGCGCACCGGCAGGTCGGCGACATAGTCCTCGGGAATCATCACCGGCATTCCGATGGTGATCTGCGGCGACCACTTGTCGGCGACCGGCGAGGTGATGCCTGCCTTGAGGCTCGTGACCGCTTCTTCCAGCATCTGCTGATAAAGCTCGAAGCCCACCTCCTTGATGTGGCCGGACTGCTCCTCGCCCAAGAGATTGCCGGCGCCGCGGATATCGAGGTCGTGGGAGGCGAGCTGGAAGCCGGCGCCGAGCGTATCGAGCGATTGCAGCACTTTGAGCCGCCGTTCAGCCTGCGGCGTAATCTTGCCCACGGCCGGTAACGTGAACAGCGAATAGGCGCGCAGCTTCGAACGTCCCACTCGCCCCCGCAACTGATAGAGTTGGGACAGCCCGAAACAGTCGGCACGGTGCACGATCAGCGTGTTGGCGGTCGGAATGTCGAGGCCGGATTCGATGATCGTGGTCGACAACAGCAGGTCATACTTGCCGTCGTAGAAGGCGGACATGATGTCTTCCAGCACGGTCGCGGGCATCTGCCCGTGGGCGACCGCGACCCGCACTTCCGGCACGTGCTTATCGAGAAAATCCTTGGCGCCGGCGAGATCCTCGATGCGCGGGCAGACATAGAAGGCCTGGCCGCCGCGATAACGCTCGCGCAGCAGCGCCTCGCGCACGATCACCGGATCGAACGGGGCGACGAAGGTGCGCACGGCGAGCCGATCGATCGGCGGCGAAGCGATGATCGAAAGATCGCGCACACCCGACAGCGCGAGCTGCAACGTGCGCGGGATCGGCGTCGCGGTGAGCGTGATCACATGGATCTCGGCGCGCAGTTGCTTGAGCCTTTCCTTGTGGGCCACGCCGAAATGCTGCTCCTCGTCGACGATGACAAGACCCAGGTCACGGAACTTGATGGTCTTGCCGAGCAGCGCGTGAGTGCCGATCACGATGTCGACGCCGCCCTCGACTAGCTTTTTCTTCACCCGCGCCAGCTCCGACGGTGAGATCAATCGCGAGGCCTGCGCGATGTGTACGGGAAAGCCGTGAAACCGCTCGGCGAAGGTTTTGGTGTGCTGGCGTGCAAGCAGCGTGGTGGGCACGACCACCGCGACCTGTCTTCCGTTCATCGCGGCCACGAAGGCCGCACGCAGCGCTACTTCGGTCTTGCCGAAGCCGACGTCGCCGCAGATCAGCCGATCCATGGGCCGTCCGGAGGCGAGTTCACCCAGCACAGTGTCAATCGCCACCTGCTGATCTTCGGTCTCCTCATACGGAAATCCGGCGCAGAACTCGTCGTAAAGGCCGTGTCCGACCGCGAGTTGCGGCGCCTCGCGCAACTGCCGCTCCGCCGCTATTTTGATCAACTCGTTGGCAATGTCGCGGATGCGGCTCTTCATGCGCGCCTTGCGCGCCTGCCAGGCGCCGCCGCCGAGCCGGTCGAGCTCAACCTGGGTTTCTTCCGCCCCGTAGCGGGACAGCAGCTCGATGTTTTCGACCGGCAGGAACAATTTGTCGCCGCCTGCATAGTGGATTTCGAGACAATCGTGCGGCGCGCCGGCGGCTTCGATCGCGCGCAGCCCGACGAAGCGCCCGATGCCGTGGTCGACATGGACGACGAGATCGCCGGCGGCGAGGCTCGTCACCTCGGCGATGAAGTTCTCCGCCCGGCGCGCGGCGCGGCGCGGCCGTACCAGGCGATCGCCCAGAATGTCCTGCTCGCCGATCACCGCCGTCTCGGCGGTTTCGAATCCGTTTTCGAGCCCGAGCACCGCGAGCGCGACCTCCGACGGCGCCAGCGCGAGCGCCTGCGGCCACGATTGAACCGGCACCAGGTCGGCAAGCCCGTGGTCGGCGAGCACGTGGCGCATGCGCTCGCGCGCACCTTCGCTCCAAAGCGCGATGACGACGCGCTTGCCCTGCGCCTTGAGCGCCGCGACGTGCCGGGTCAGCGCCTCGAACACGTTGCGGCCGGGCTCGGCCCGCTCGACGGCAAAATTGCGCCCCTGCTTGGTGCCGGCGTCGATGAGGGACCCCTGCCCTTCCGGTACCGCGAACGGAGAGAGCCGTGCCAGCGCGGCGGTTTCGAGCCGGGCACGCAATTCGGCTTCGCCGAGGTAGAGCCGGTCGGGCGGCAGGGGCTTATAAGGTGGACCCGATCCGCGCTGAGCGAGCGCTTGCCGGCGCGCTTCGTAATGTTCCTCGATCTGACCGAGCCGCTCGCGGGCGGCGTCTTCGGCCAACGGTTCGAGTATGATCGAGGAACCCGTCACGTAATCGAACAGCGTATCGAGCCGGTCCTGAAACAGCGGCAGCCAATGCTCCATGCCGCCATGCCGCCGGCCTTCGCTCACCGCGTGGTAAAGCAGATCGTCGGGCGTGGGTGCGCCGAAGGCCGCCACGTAACCGAGACGGAAGCGCCGGATCGTTTCCGTCGTGAGCTGGAATTCAGCCACCGGTACCAGATCGAGCGCACGCAACTGGTCGGTCGTGCGCTGGCTTTCAGGATCGAAGCTGCGGATCGTTTCCAGCGTGTTGCCGAAGAAATCCAGCCGCACCGGTTCCACCATGCCCGGCGCGTAGAGGTCGATGATGCCGCCGCGCACCGCATAGTCGCCGGGCTCGCGTACGGTCGAGGCACGCACGAAGCCGTTGAGCTCGAGCCATTCGGTGATGCCCTCCATGGCGAGCACGTTGCCGGGCACGACCGAAAGCGATTGCCGCGCAACGAAGTCGCGGGTCGGTACGCGTTGAAGGACGGCATTGACGGTCGTCAGCAGCGCCGACGGGCGGTCGCGGCCTTGCAAACGCACGAGCTGGGAGAGCGCTGTCATGCGCTGGGCGACGAAGCCGGCGTGCGGCGAGACGCGGTCATAGGGCAGACAGTCCCAGGCCGGAAACTCGTGGACGGTCACATCAGGCGCAAAAAAATCGAGCGCGCGGGCGAGCGCGGCCATGCGCGGGCCGTCGCGGCAGATGACCACGACGCTCGTCGCCGGCGCATCGGCGCGCGCCGCCACCGCGCGGGCGAGATCGGCAATGACAAGGCCTTCGGCGCCATCGGCGACGCTTGCCAGCGTGAGCGGGCGGCCAGGGACCAGGAGTTCGGCAGGATTGCGCACCGCGCTCATCTTGCCCCCTCGCCCCTTCGGTTGAAATCTCGCAGGCGGCGGAACAGCGCGGTGTCGTAATCCGGCGGCACGGCGGCTTCGCCGATGATCCAGGCCAAAAGCTCGCGGTCCGGCACCTCCAGCAGATGCTCGAATCCGGCAAGCTCGTCCGAGGTCAACTGCTCGATAGCAGCGTCGGCGAAGCGTCCCATGATCAAGTCCATTTCGCGCATGCCGCGATGCCAGCAACGGAACAAAAGCTTGCGCCGGCGCGTATCCAGTCCTGCGCTCGAACGTGCCGTGCCGGTCATCGGTTCCTCGCCGCTGGCGACGTAACGCCAAAAGCCCGGACGGGCCGGGCGCACGTCATATAGCGATGCCAATGGGAGATGTCAGCGCCCAAGCGCATTGCCTATCCCGCCGGGCCGCGCGAGCATCGCGGCGAAAGGCGTGGGATCTCGAATGCGGCCGAGCCGGCTCAATCCGCTGTTTGCCGCGGTAACGACGCTGACCGGCGTCGGGCCGCAGCTGGAGAGGCTCTATCGTCGCCTGTTCGGCCGCGAGCAGCCGGCGCGCGTCATCGATCTCCTGTTTCACCTGCCCACGGGCGCGATCGACCGCCGGGCGCGGCCGAAATTGCGCGACGTGGTGCCCGATACCGTCGTCACGGTCGCGGTCACGGTGGATCGCCACCGGCCGCCGCCGCCGCATCGACCGCGCGCGCCCTATCAGGTCTACACCAGCGATGAGACCGGCGACCTCACGCTGACTTATTTCAATGCGCGCAAGGATTACTTGCAAAAGTTGCTGCCGGTCGGGGAGCGGCGCTACGTCTCGGGCACCGTCGCACTCTACGATCATATGCGGCAGATGGTGCATCCCGACCGCGTGGTCGCCGAGGCGGATCTGGCGAAGCTGCCGCTGGTCGAACCGGTCTATCCGCTGACCGAGGGGCTGAGCCTCAACCAGGTGCGCAAAGCCGCCGATGCCGCGCTCACGCGCTTGCCGGATTTGCCGGAATGGCAGGAGGCAAGTTGGGTTGCACGCGAGCGCTTTCCATCCTTCACCGAGGCGCTGCGCATCCTGCACCGGCCGACGGAGCCGGCTGATCTGCTGCCGGAAGGATTGGCGTGGTCGCGCCTGGCCTACGACGAGTTTCTGGCCGGTCAGTTGGCGCTCGCGCTGGTGCGGGCGCATCTGCGGCGGCCTGCCGGCCGGGCGACGCCTGGCACCGGACATATCAGGAAGAAGCTGATCGAGGCGCTGCCCTATTCGCTCACGCCGTCGCAGGGGCGCGCCGTCGCCGACATCGTCGCCGATCTCGGCAAGCCCGAGCGCATGCTGCGGCTGCTGCAGGGCGACGTAGGAGCGGGCAAGACCGTAGTGGCCTTGCTGGCGGCGGCGGCCGTGATCGAAGACGGTCGGCAAGCCGCGCTGATGGCGCCGACCGAAATTTTGGCGCGCCAGCACTTCAACACCGTGGCACCGCTCGCCGCTGCCGCCGGCATCAACGTTGCGATCCTCACCGGTCGCGAGCGCGGACGCGAGCGCGACGACATCCTCGCGAAGCTCGCATTCGGCGACGTCCACGTGCTGATCGGCACCCATGCCCTGTTCCAGGAGGAGGTCGAATTCCGCGACCTCGCGCTCGCCGTCGTTGATGAACAGCATCGCTTTGGCGTGCATCAGCGTCTCGCGCTCGCCAAGAAGGGCGAGGCGGTGGACGTGCTGGTGATGACGGCAACGCCGATTCCGCGCACGCTCGTGCTCACCTATTTCGGCGACATGGACGTGTCCGAACTGCGCGAAAAACCCGCGGGCCGCCAGCCGATCGACACCCGAGTGATCCCTCAAAGCCGGCTCGACGAGGTGGTCGGCGCCGTCGGCCGCGCGCTCGCTGAAGGTCGACGCGCCTATTGGGTCTGTCCGCTGGTCGAGGTCACCGAGAATACCGATCTTGCCGCCGCGGAGGATCGCTTCGCCGCGCTCAAGGAACACTTCGGCGCCATGGTCGACCTCGTGCACGGGCGCATGAAGGGCGGCGAGAAGGACCGCGCCATGGAGCGCTTCGCAGCCGGCGAGACCCGGCTCCTCGTCGCCACCACCGTGATCGAGGTCGGCGTCGACGTGCCCGAGGCAACCGTCATGGTGATCGAGCACGCCGAGCGTTTCGGGCTCGCCCAGCTCCATCAGTTGCGCGGGCGGATCGGACGCGGCAGCGAGCATTCGTCCTGCCTCCTCCTCTACAAGGGACCGCTGGGCGAAACCGCCAAGGCCAGGCTCAACATCATGCGCGAGACCGAAGACGGCTTTCGTATCGCCGAAGAAGATCTCAGGCTGCGCGGCGAAGGCGACGTTCTCGGCACGCGGCAATCCGGTATGCCGGGCTTCCGAGTCGCCCGCATCGAGACCCATGGCAAGCTGATCGGCGCCGCGCGCGACGACGCCGCACTGATGCTGGCGCGCGATCCCACGCTCGCGTCCGCGCGCGGGCAAGCGCTGCGCCATCTGCTCTATCTATTCGAGCGCGACGAGGCGATCCGGCTCATCCGGGCGGGCTGACGACCCGGACGTTGCGGCACCCACGACGCAGAGGATTCATTTCGCCGGCGCGGCCTTACGGTTCGGCTGAGCCGCGTGCGCGACCTGCGCAGCCTCGGCCAGCGCCGCGAGTTTCTTCTGCTGATCGCCGGGCTGCACCATTCCGGCCGACATCAGCAGCGTCATCGCCGACTCGACCGTGATGTCGAGATCGATGATGTCGCGGCGAGCCACGTAAAAGAAGAAACCGGTCGTCGGATTGGGCGTGCAGGGCATGAATGCCGCGACGTGCTCGGTGTCGGGCAAGTGCGCCGCGATGTCGGCGCTCGCTGAGTTCGACAGGAAAACCAACGACCACATGTCGGGCGAGGGAAACTCGACCAGACCGACACGCCGAAAGCTCGAACCTCCTTTTGCAAACAGCGTCTGAAAGATCTGTTTCAGGCTGTTGTAGATCGGCCGCACCACCGGCATGCGGTTGAGAATGTTCTCGCCGACCTCGACCAGCTTGCGGCCGACGAAATTCGCCGTCAGGAAGCCGAGCAGCGTGAGCGTGACGAACACGATGATGAGGCCGAGGCCGGGAATCTTCACCGGCAGATAGGTCTCGGGCAGGTAGGCGAGCGGGATGAACGGTCGCACCAGATCATCGACCCAATTGATGAACCACCAGGTGAGGCTGATGGTGATGTAAGCCGGCGCGACGAGGATCAGCCCGGTCAGAAAATAATTCCGTAGCCGGCTAACGAGGCCGTGATGAAATGGCCCCGGCCTGGCGAGTTCGGGCGGCGCGTCGACGGGCGGGGCCTCCGGCACGATCCCGGGATCGCGGTCAAACTGGTTCATGCGGCCACGATCTTTTCGACATCAAGTCCACCCGAATGAGATTATCTGCCTGCTCACACCACGGCGATATGCGCAAAAGTCCCGAGCCTGATCACTCCACCGTGACCGACTTGGCGAGGTTGCGCGGTTGGTCGACGTCGGTGCCCATCACGACCGCCGTATGGTAGGCGATCAGCTGCACCGGGATGGCATACACGAGTGGCGTCACCGCGGCGGGTACGGCCGGGAGCGTGAGCTTGGACAGCGAGTCCATGTGCACATCATGGGCGCCCGCGGGATCGGTGATCAGAATGATCTTGCCCTGACGCGCTGCAACCTCCTGCATGTTGGACACGGTCTTCTCGAACACGCGGTCGTGGGGCGCGATGATGATCACCGGCATGCTTTCGTCGATGAGCGCAATAGGCCCATGCTTGAGCTCGCCCGCGGCGTAGCCCTCGGCGTGAATGTAGGAGATTTCCTTGAGCTTGAGCGCACCCTCCAGCGCGAGCGGAAAGCTGGTGCCCCGCCCGAGATAGAGGACGTTGCGGCTCTTGGCGAGATCGCGCGCGAAGTGCTCGATCTGCGGCTCGAGCGCGAGCGCCTCCGCCATCAGGCGCGGGGTCTCGATCAGCGCGCGCACCACCTCTCGCTCCTCCTCCTCGGACAGCACTCCGCGGGCGCGGCCGGCCGCCAGCGCAAGACAGGCGAGTACCGCAAGCTGGCACGTGAAGGCCTTGGTCGACGCGACGCCGATCTCGGGGCCGGCGAGCGTCGGCATCACCGTGTCGCTTTCGCGCGCGATCGTCGAGCTGGGGACATTCACCACCGCGAGCGCATGCTGTTTGTGCTCTTTGGCGTAGCGCAGCGTCGCGAGCGTGTCGGCGGTCTCACCCGACTGCGACACGAAAATCGACAGTCCGCCTGCCGACAGGGGCACGTCGCGATAGCGGAACTCGGAAGCGACGTCGATCTCGACCGGCAGGCGCGCAAAGCGCTCGAACCAGTATTTTGCCACCAGCCCGGCGTAATAGGCCGTGCCGCAAGCCGACATCGCGACGCGCTCGAGCGCGCGAAAGTCGAACGGTAGCTCAGCCGGCAGCCGCACGCGCTCGGCCGTCATATCGAGATAGTGCGCGAGCGTGTGGCCGACGACCTCCGGCTGCTCGTGAATCTCCTTGGCCATGAAGTGACGATAATTGCCCTTGTCGACGAGGAAAGCCGAGGCCGACGATCTGAGCACGGCACGTTCGACTTTGCCGCCCTTGGCGTCGTGAATTTCGACGCTCTTGCGCGTAAGTACGGCCGAGTCGCCATCCTCGAGATACGAGATCGCGTCGGTAAAGGGAGCGAGCGCAATAGCGTCGGAGCCGAGATACATTTCACCGTCGCCATAGCCGATCGCGAGCGGCGAGCCCTTGCGGGCGCCAACGAGGAGATCGTTTTCTCCCGCGAACAAGAAGGCGAGCGCGAATGCGCCTCGCAGCCGCGGCAACGCAGCCGCCACCGCGTCGGCAGGCGAGCGGCCGTTCTTCATCTCCCGCGTCACGAGATGGGCGACCACCTCCGTGTCGGTGTCCGAGCCGAACTTCGCGCCCGTCTTTTCCAGCTCCTCGCGCAACTCGCGGAAATTCTCGATGATGCCGTTGTGAACAACGGCAAGGCGCTCGGTGGCATGAGGGTGCGCATTGCTTTCAGTCGGGCGGCCGTGGGTCGCCCAGCGGGTGTGGCCGATGCCGGTAGTGCCGGCGAGCGGCTCGGACGAGTTGCCCGCTCTCCAGCGTGGCCACGCCGGCGGAGTCGTAGCCCCGGTATTCGAGCCGCTTGAGCGCATCGACAAGCAAGCCCGCAACCGGCTCACGTCCGAGAATGCCTACAATTCCGCACATGGGAGCGGCAGCCTCCTAAGCTGGTGCCACGGCACTATACCTCGACGGGCATGTCTTCGCCGTGAACGTCAAAAACGAAATCAAGATAGCTTTCAAGTTGTGACAATTAAGGCTAACGCGCTCGTCGACATCTACTTTGCGGGCGTGCGCTTCTTGCTCGGCAATACGCGTTCGCGCAGGCGCCGCGCCCAGCCCTCCTTGATCGCCTGCCGCCCACGCCCGAGCGCAAGCGCATCCGCGGGGACGTCCTGAGTGATGACCGAACCCGAGCCGACATAAGCGCCGTCTCCGATCTTCACCGGCGCGACCAGCGCCGAATTCGAACCGATGAATGCGTTTTTGCCGATCTCGGTGCGGTGCTTTGCGACGCCGTCGTAGTTGCAGGTGATGGTGCCGGCGCCGACATTGGCGCCCGCGCCGACGGTCGCATCGCCGATATAGCTCAGGTGATTGGCCTTGGCGCCGGTCTCGATCAGCGCCTCCTTGACCTCGACGAAATTACCGATGTGAACGTCGTCCTGCAGGCGCGTGCCAGGGCGCAGCCGCGCATAGGGGCCGACCAACGCCCCTTTGCCCACGTGGGCACGGTCGAGATGCGAGAAGGAGCGGATCACGGCGTTGTCTTCAACCGTGACGCCGGGTCCGAACACCACGAAAGGCTCCACCACGACCTCGCGACCGAACTTGGTATCCGACGACAGAAACACCGTCTCGGGCGCGATCAGGGTCACGCCCGCATCCATTGCCGCGTTGCGTAGGCGCTGCTGCAGTACCGCTGCGGTGTCCGCGAGCTGTGCGTTGGTGTTGATGCCGCGCACGTCCTCCTCCTCGGTCTCGATCACGACAGCCTTTCCTCCCATCGCTCGAGCGATGGCGATGGCATCGGTGAGATAGTATTCCCCTTTACGATTATCGTTGCCAATTCGCTCGAGGATCGCGAGCGCGGTCGGACCGGCAAACGCCATCAGGCCGCCGTTGCACAGCGCGATCGCGCGCTCCGCCGGGCTCGCATCGAGCTCTTCACGAATGGCAACGAGCTCGCCGCCTTTCAGCACAAGCCGCCCGTAACCCGAAGGATCCTTGGGGCGAAAGCCAAGCACCACGAGCGCCGCCCCTTCGGCGAGGGCTCCGCGGATTCGAGTCAAAGTCTGCGGCCGGATGAGCGGCGTATCGCCGAAGATCACGAGGACGTCGTCCGGCGCGCGCGCGATCGCGGCTTTCGCGGCCAGCACCGCATGCGCGGTTCCGCGCCGTTCCGCCTGCACGAAGATCTCGGCATCGGGCAGGACCCGTTTGGCTTCGGCCGCCACCGCATCGGCGCCGAGCCCGACCACGACTGCGGTCTTGGTGCCGCCTGCTTTGCGCACGGCATCGAGCACGTGGGCGAGGAGCGACTGGCCGGCGATCGCATGCAGCACTTTCGGCCGCGTCGAACGCATGCGAGTGCCTTCGCCGGCCGCCAGCACAATGGCAAGGCAGGTACGTTCAACCGCCAATGGACCTCCTCCGCGGCGCGCTTCGGCCGCCGGCGCCGTCATATCCGAGTGCGCCGCGGCGGAAAAGGTGCAATGCGCGACCAGCCCCCGTCACCAAAAACGACCCACTTCGCAGAAATTGGCAATCTCTCATTTGCACCGATTCGCCCGGGGGGCGGGCGCGGGCGGTTCCGCCCTTGGTCCCGTGAGCCGCAGGTTGTGCGCCAAGCGTGCGCGGCGCATAGTGCGCTGATCCATGCAATCCCAGCTCTTTCTGCCCACCGCCCGCCAGACCAATTGGCTTTTGCTGCTCGCCCTGCTCTCGCTCGGCGAGGCGCTCTATCTGCGGTATCTCGCGATCGAGTATGCGCAGGTATCGCTCGCCTGTCAGGCCGGCCTCAACACCTGGCTGTGCGCAACGTTCCGCCTGGTGATCGTGCTATTCAACTATTATGCGTTCGGCTGGATCGCGCTCGGCGCGGCATTGCTCAATCTGTTGCGGCCATCGATCCTGTTGGTCGCGCTGGCGCTTGCTGCGACCGCATTCGGCCTGGTGCTGCACAATGCCAATCTTGCCGGCGTTGCGGCCGCGCTGCTGATGCTCAGCTTGGCCCGTCCTGCGCCTGCAGCAGAGTAAACGCAAGCGCGAGCAAAGCGCCCGAAAACCACACCGCCTGCCAATTCGCGAAGCTTTCGTTGCAAACGATGTAGACCGCTGATGCTGCCAGCGTGACCGCCACCGCGGTCTCCGCCGCCGGGGCTTGCAAGCGCCGCTTCCACGTCGCCAGGACTTTCCCTTTGATCGCGGGCTTTCCTTTGCGCGCGAGCAACAGCGGAATTGTCGCGGCCGTGAGCGGCGCGAATGGAAAATCCCGGTAGCGCGCGTCGAAGACGAGGCCCAGCGCCGCCTGCACCGAAAGCACGGCGAGCGCGATCAAGAGAATGCCGAGCGAAAGCGTCACGGCGTCGCTCGGGCGTTGCGCGGGGCGGCCGAGGACTCGTGCGAAGCTCGGCGAGCTCGCTCCCGATGCCAGGGCGGCAGCGGCAGCCACCGGCGACATAAGCGCTGCGGCGGCCCAGGCGAGCGAGCGCAGCCAATCGCCGAGCGTCAGGCTTTCGAGCGGAACGTTTGCGACGGTCCAGCCGATCAGGCCGCCGGCAACAATCGCAATTGCGGTGAGGCGAAGCCCCCAGCCGGCGCTGGCGGCGGCAGCGGTCCGCCGGCGGACGGCAAGCGCGGTTGCGAAAACTAAGGCCGCGAGCCCGACTCCGCCC
>WNEZ01004103.1_pt1 | contig 12946 bp, 8 predicted proteins | sample 5400521 | NCBI WGS metagenome assembly WNEZ01 (sample SAMN13153339, study PRJNA577476) | soil metagenome | isolation source: 120 cm saprolite under Douglas fir tree site 2 hole 1 replicate 1 | place: USA:California | collected 2015-04-18 | reverse complement strand
CTCCCTACTTTGCCCGCCGGCGCCCAGGCAACCTTTAGTCACCTGGCTATATTTCCTGCAACATAAAGTGATTAGATAAGGGTGTGACGTAACTCTATTCGTGCCTCTCCCTGGGGTATGCTATTGAGTCATTGTCTCAGCAGCGCCTGCGCATACGCCAGAGGATTGACATTACCGCCGCTCACGATGCAGCAGACACGGTTTCCCTGAAATCGTCCGGGCTGGGCAAGCAAACTGCCAGGAGCCAGAGCTTCAGCAAGCTCTACTTTGAGGTTAGCGTAAAGGAAGTAGCGCCGCAGGGCTTCAAGCGTCAATGCATCAACAAGATTATACGACTGCTGACACCATGAACAACTTTCATGCTGCCGGCATTCATCCCAAGTTTGTGGAGCACAACAAGAACGACAACCGGGCTTTCTTGACTAATATGCTATGGTGTACAATAACTTCAGTCAAATGTCCCTGTTCATGGGGTTCGTGGTCGGTCGTGGCCTGGTTAGAGCTATCCGCTGGAGAACACATGCCTACCGCGTCCAGTTGGATCCTATATTCCAGGCAAGGAGGCTCCCGGTGGTACCAAACCTGCGCTTGCACCTGCTGGGCGAATTCCTGCTGCTCTCGGGTGAGACGCCTCTGACCGGCATCGACGTGCCCCGCCTTCAATCCCTGCTGGCCTACCTCGTGCTTCATCACACCGCTCCTCAATCACGTTCACACCTGGCCTATCTGCTCTGGCCTGATTCGACCGAATCGCAGGCCCATACCAATCTACGCAATGTGATCCACAAATTGCGCCAGACCCTGCCCGATGCCGATACTTTCCTGCAGGCTCAACGGCAGGGGCTGCAGTGGCAGCCGAATGGGCACTGGACGGTCGATGTGCTGGACTTTGAACAGGCGCTGGCCAGGTCGGAGGAGGCAGAACGGGCAAAGAACATGATCGCGGCGCGCCACGCCCTGTCGGAAGTGGTGGACCTGTACCGGGGTGATTTGCTGCCAAGTTGTTACGATGAATGGATCCTGCCAGAGCGCGACCGCCTGCGCCAACAATTTCTCAAGGCGCTGGAACGGCTGATCGACTTGCTGGGACAAGAGCGTAACTACGAGGCTGCAATCAGCGCTGCTCAGCGCCTGCTGCGCCATGATCCGCTGCACGAGGCGGTCTATCGCCACCTGATGCGCCTGTATGCCGTCAGTGGTGATCGCGTCGCTGCTTTACGTACTTATCATACCTGTACCACCGTCCTTGAACGCGAGCTAGGAGTAGCACCCAGCCATGCTACCCGCGAGGTCTATGAGCGCCTCGTGCAGGCGGATTCAACTTCGTTAGAAAAGCAAGTCTCTACCACGACCTTACTTGCCACTGTACCGCTGGTGGGTCGCCAGCGTGAGTGGGCGCAGCTTCAATCCGCCTGGCACAAGGCTGTCAATGGACAGCCACACCTCGTGGTGCTTTCAGGTGAAGCAGGCATAGGCAAAACGCGACTCGCCGAAGAGTTGCAGACCTGGGTTGGACGGCAAGGCATTCTCACAGCAGAGGCTCACTGTTACGCTGTGGAAGGAGGGCTGGCCTATGCCCCGATAGCGGCATGGCTGCGCACGGATACCTTGCGTGCGGGCCTGCAGAAACTCTCAGAGTTCTGGCTCACGGAAGTAGCGCGGCTGCTGCCCGAGCTTCTAGTAGAACATCCTGCTTTACCCCGTCCCGGTCCACTCACAGAAAGCTGGCAGCACAGGCATTTGTTTGAAGCTCTCGCCAGGGCTGTTCTAAGCGACAACCATCCCTTGTTGCTGCTGGATGATGTCCAGTGGTGTGACCGCGAGACCATCGAGTGGTTGTACTATCTGCTGCGTTTCGATAAACACACGCGGCTGCTGCTCGTTGGAACCGTACGCACAGAAGAAATCACGGACGAGCATCCCCTGGAGTCTTTGTTGATACGCCTGCGCCGCGATGGATTGGTGACTGAGATTGCGCTCGGAGCGCTGGATGCTTCCGAGACAGCCTACCTGGCCGCTCACCTGGCAGGGCGTACCCTCGACTCGGCCATGACGAGCAGCCTGTTCCGGGAAACCGAAGGCAACCCCTTGTTCGTGGTAGAAATCGTGCGCGCGGGAGCCTTGGAGAAAAATGGCGCCGGGCAAGCACAGGCAGATAGCCCAGGCGCTCAATATGGCTCTATGCTGCCGCCAACGGTTCAGGCGGTGATCACAGCGCGGCTGACGCAACTCTCTCCTGCGGCACGCGAGGTGGGAGCTGTAGCTGCCGTCATTGGCCGTGCATTCACCTTTGATGTGCTGGCAAAAGCCTGCGCAAGTGATGAAGATACACTGGTGCGGGGATTAGACGAATTGTGGCAGCGACGCATTGTGCGCGAACAGGGTGAAGATGCTTACGACTTCAGCCACGACAAATTGCGCGAGGGAGCCTACACGGCTTTAAGCCGCGCTCGGCGGCGGCTGCTGCATCGACGTGTGGCCGAGGCTCTTGAAAGCGTGCATGCGAGTAACCTGGATGCGGTCAGTGGACAGGTCGCGGTCCACTACGAGTACGCCGGGTTGCCACAGCAGGCGATCTCATACTATCACCGGGCAGGTAGTGAAGCCCTGAGGGTCTATGCCAATACGGAGGCGATTGCTTTATTCCGGCGCGCATTATTGCTCCTGGAAACAACTTCACCCGCTAGCTCGCAGCCAGAATTGAGCGCTCACCTCTACGAGCATGTGGCAGATGTTCTCTGCTTGACCGGGCAGAGTGACACAGCAAGAGACGCTTATCGGCAAGCTCTCGCCCAGGTGCCGGTGCAGGCATCCGTCTGGCAAGCGCGCCTGCAGCGCAAGACAGCAAAAACCTGGGAGACGCAGCGCAGGTACCAGGACGCGTTGCGTGCCTACAAAATGGCCGAAGATGCCCTTGGTCTCCAACCTGCTGAGACGGCTCTGGACTGGTGGCGGGAATGGATAGAGATTCAAGATGGCAGGATAGAAGTTCATTACTGGCTGGCCCAGTTGCACGAGATGACCGGGCTCATCGAGAAAACCTGGGTAGCCGTGGAGGAGTATGGAACGCCGGCTCAACGCGCTGCATTTTTCCTTTCCCTCGCAGGTGCTAACCTTAAACGCGATCGCTATGTAGTATCGGAGGATACACTCAGGTATGCACGCATCGCTCTAGAAGCATACCGGGAAACCGGCAACTTGATCAAGATAGCCTGGGCTCAATATAATCTTGGTTTCTATCACTTATTGCTTGGCAACCTCGACGAGGCCGAGCAGCTGATGCAGGCTGCCCTGGCAATCGCAGAGCGAACCGGGGATGTGACGGTTCAATCATATTGCTGGACCTACCTGACTATCGGGAGGCGCATACGTGGACAGGTTGAGAAGACGCCGCTCGTCTACCCTTTCTATTCGGCTGCGCTCTTCCCCTTGATCGCTGTAGCACTGGCCCGGCATCAAATCGTCGAAGCGGTTAGCCATGCGCGGGCGCTGCTTGCTCCTGAGCAACGACGCCTGCCTGCTGCATTGACAGCAGCCCTGCAAGCAGCAATCCAGGTATGGGAGGCGGGTCAGCCTGAAACTGCGCGTGCGCATCTCGAGCAGGCGCTCGCCTTAGCCCAGGAAATAGGCTACCTCTGATATGAGTATAAGCCGCGTTTACCGCTTTCCCCTGTTTCCTCTTTTTTGATTGTCCGGGAGATACCTCCGAATGGCTCAAACATGAAGGCCAGGAGGCAACCGAGGATGATGAGAAGCGCTAATTGGCAAGTTATCTGGATTGCGTCTTCAGGTTAGCGCCTAAAGATTGTATTTGTGGAAATTTTACAGGCATACAATCTTTAGGCGCTAACCTAAAGATTGTATTTGTGGAAATTTTACAGGCATACAATCTTGGCGGTGCGAACCTGAAGGCTGCTTACGCGCCGGAGCAGCCTCGATAACCAGAGCGGAAATCCTACCCGGCGAGGAATCACGCTTGCAGCGGTGGCTGTCCACCATAGAATGTCTTCAATTGCTCGTCCTGGTTGATCATCTCGGTCAGGTAGTCTGAAAGGGCGAGCATTGCCTCGTCTCTCATCTCGCCTTCTGGAGCCCGGGGGAGCCAGAAGATGTTGATGTGTGTGGGGGCCGGTTCTCTGATACGAAGCTCGGTGTACTCCGTTCCTTCGACTGGCTCGGAGATAGACTCGATCAGGATCTCGGTATCGCCATCTTGTTCCGTGAGTGTGATTTTCACCCCAAATTCGACGGGAGCCATCGGCTCTGTGTCGGTTTCCTGAATAGAGCCCTCCTGGATCTGTGCCCACAGGCCATGGCTTTCGTCCTCTGCCAGTCGCTCTCGTTCGACCTGCTCCTGGAGCAGTTGTTTGTAGCTCTTCTTAGGAGTTGGCAGAAGTTCAGGGGTAGGGACTCCAGCGTTGCGGAGCATCGTCCGTACGTGATTGCCTGCCTCATAATGGGTGCCATAGGCGGTATCCGGGTCGGCAACCTGGCGGGCAATCATCATATCCCGTGCAAGGCTGGCCTTCATGATATTCTGGGCAAGCTCAGAGCTGGAAGCGTAATCGCCGATGTCCTGGCGGGCGGTAATGCCCTTGCGTGCCCGAATCTGCCGGGCCGTTTCACGATAGAGCCCCATATACCCACTATTCCAAAATGTAATATACTGCTCGTTTGTTACTACTCCTGCCTGTAGTGCCTGGGTTGCGAGAGCCTTGTTGTGCTCTCGAAGGAGTTCCCTCCACTCCAGACGCAGCCTGTCCTCTTCTGTTGGGGTGATCTCGTACAGGCGGGTGGTCACAGCGAAGTAGCTCTTGGCCAGGGCAATTACAGGCTTGGATCCATCAGACGAGAGCACGGCTAAATAGCAGGCATGGCGCGAAAGATGGAAGTCGGTCGTCGTGTATGGCCTGCCTGTCTTGCGGGTGCTGATTTTCGGGACTTCCCGAAAGATGGAAGAGGGGTCTCCTCCACTCTCGCGATACACAGTCATCGCTTCCTTGAGCACGTTGTAGAAGTCCTGCCAGTACTTGTAGTCGAGGATTGAATAAAGTTCCCTTGCCGACCAGTATTCCTGCCCGTTTTCGTCGATGTGCTTGATGGCCTCAAATGCGGATCCATGTGGTGCAGGCGGCTGCGCTGTGCTCATTGTCTTATCCTCTCCTGTACAAGCTGTGTGTATCATTACCCGTACGCAGGGTGCTTACACGTGATCGAGCATGCCTTCCGGTAATAAAGGCTCCTCTGGGCTTCCTTCGATGAGAAAGCAATATCAGATGTATGGAACAGGCGCTTCACATTGTGTGTGCTCGAATCGCGCGATACGTATCGCTGTAGGTACTGCCCCCGTCGTGAGCTGTTTCTCTTTCCCAGCTATTTTAGCCCGTCGTGAATTCACTGTCAACGATGGAGGAGTGCTCACGTAGGTAGTACTGGTGCTGAGGAGCCCTCCACCTGACGATGAGTCCCAGTGACAACCTCAGCAGGAACCTTGCCACGCATGGTTTACATATCCCGGCAGGGACGCTGTCAGAATCTATCGTCGTTCCTAACCATTTGCAGGCCTTACAAAAAACTCTACTGTCATGTCCGACACTATTGTGATAAACTTTGTCGGTGAGGTGAGCGGCATAATTTTGTTTGCCCTGACCCAGCCCTTGAAACTAAACAAATGCCTGCGAAGGAAGTAAGATATTCATGAAACTTGGTCTCTACTGGTCGTATGCCACGCGCTCACTGATCCGGGGTGGGCAGCGAACCGTGCTTGCCATCTTTTGCGTTGCAGTAGGCGTCATGGCCATCGTCGCGTTGCAACTGGTCGGCCTCAGCGTCAATCAGGCCCTGATCGGCAACATCGTCGAGGCCAATGGCGGTGATATTCGACTGAGCGCTGACCTGGCGCCTTTACGCCAGCGCGACCTGGCTTTCTTTGATCGGCTCAAGCAGCAGGGGAGCATCACCGCTTATGCGACAGCCTATGATCCGGGCGGCACTATTACCCTTCCAACAGGCGAGGAGGAAACCTTTTCCTTCATTGTCGTCTCGAGCAACTTTCCCCTGGTAGGCCAGGCGAACTTCATCGCCCCGTCGCACAACCTGACATTTCAAAGTATTGTCACGGGCAATCATGTTGCCATGAGTTCGACCGTCTTCAATGCTCTCAATGCTCATATCGGCAGTACCTACCGCGTAAAGACGCTGGATGGACGCTTTGTGCCCATTACCGTTGCCGCCGAGTTTCAGGAGGATGGTGTCTTTCGTGGTCCCCAAATCTTCATTTCTCAGGCTGCACTGAACGCCACTCCTGGCCCCAGGGGTCTCACCGAACCGGCTCAATATGGCACGATCTACATGACCGTGCCCGCCTCGAATCTCAATTCAGTGAAGGCGCAGTTGAGCCAGCAGTTTCCGTCTGCCCGTGTCATCACTGCTACTGACCTGCTCAAGCAGCGCCAGACCCAGGTTGACCAGATTCGCCTCTTTTTACACATCGTCGGCTTATTAGCGCTCTTCATCGGGGGTATCGGCATCATCAACACCATGCAGGTGCTACTGCGCCGTCGTCAAATTGAAATCGCTATGCTCAAAACTACTGGCTATCGCCAGGTCGACCTCTATACCCTCTTCGGGCTGGAAGCTGCCCTCCTGGGTATTGTGGGAGGTATCGTCGGCACGCTGGTGGGATTGGGTATCAGCTACCTCGTGCGCAGTGTCGTTGAGCGTGCATTTTTCATCAACCTGCCAATCGTCCTTGACGCACTCACGCTTGCATCCGGCCTGCTTATCGGGCTGGCAACAGCGCTGATCTTCGGGCTGCTGCCGATTGTGCAGGCCAGCCAGGTGCGTCCACTGTCCGTGTTACGCGAGCTTAATGAACGCAGGCAGATCTCCTCGTGGCTCATCACTATTGTATTGCTCGTCATCTTGTCGTTGCTCTTCGTCGCGCTGGCTGCGGTCATCCTGGGCGACGTGGTAACGGCGGTAATAGCCGTCTACGGTGGCGCTGGCGTAATTTTTTCACTTGCGCTCGGATTTGGCCTGCTGGTGCTGGCCGTCTCCAGGCTGCCGGTCTATGAGAAGCCCAGGCCGCGCATGCTCCTGTGGATACTCCTGGCCATTGGTATCACTCTTCTATCGGTACTCGCTCTCGTTGCTCTCTTCTTGCTGGGTCAGGCGGCCAGCGCTTTAGCAACCAGGGCTGGCAATAGTCTGATTGGTACGTACGTGCTGGTTGTGTTAGGTGGTATGGGTATTGTGCTTGTAGGCGGAGCGCTCGTCTACTTACTCGCAACTATCGTCAACGGCGTGGTTGTATTCACACCACGTTCATGGAAAACCGCCGTCATGCTGGCTTATCGCAACCTGGGAAGGCAGCGTGTACGCACCACAACCACCCTGACGGCTCTTTTCGTCGGCGTCTTTGCTATCGGCCTCGTCCTGATCCTGGGCCAGGGCATCAAAGATGCCATCAATACTACACTGAGCACGCTTTTCACCCATAACGTCTTCGTCGTCGTATCGCCCAACCAGAAGCAAGCGGTGCAGGATCAACTCGTGAGCCTGAGAGGTATCGATTCCAGTAAAACACAGGTGAATCCGGTGGTGCCACAAGTCTACCCGATCCTTGTTGCGGGTCGGGATATCAATACCATCCTCAGAAGTGTGCGTAAGACCGATAAAATTGACAAAGGAGATATTGTTGGCGATCTGACCAATATCGAAGGCTTCGACGTAGGCGGGGGCAAAAGCAATCTACCCACGATTACGCTTAAGGTTGGTCGCAATCTACAGCTAACGGACGCCGGCACCAATGCTGTTGTCCTGAGTTCAGAACTCGAACAGTCCCCGGTAAAATTGCGCGTTGGTGATACGATCGTAGTGCAGAGCGTGGATGGTTCCGTTACCAGGATTCTCAAAGTAGTGGGCTTCTTTGACAGCTCAATGCCCATGGGCAATCCAAACTTCTCCGGGATATTGGCTGATACGACTGTTGCAGAGCAGCTTGGAGGATCGCAAGCGCTGGAAGTCTTCTCGCTCAAGGTTGATCCGGCACAGGTGCCCACACTGCGCAAGCATCTAAACCAGGCTGTGCCGAACGCCATTATTCTCAGCGTTGTGGATATCGATACCCTCGTCAACCAGGTGCTTAATAACCTGATTATTATGCTGACAACGCTCGCTTCACTGGCGATGGTCGCCGGGTTGATCATCATCGCGAACGCCGTGGCGCTGGCGATGCTGGAGCGGCGGCGCGAAATCGGCATCTTGAAATCCGTCGGCCATACGAGCCGGTCGATACTCGCCACTGTGTTGATTGAAAATGGCCTGGTGGGCCTGCTTGGTTCGCTTGTCGCCATGCTCCTTGCGGTGGGTGCAATCACCGCTCTCAGCAGGTTTGTCTTCCATACAGAACTGGCTATCGGCCTATCGCTGGTGGCGCTCATCATCGCCCTTACTTCGCTCGTTACCATGGTTGTAGCAACGCTCGTCGCCTGGAGTGCTGTGCGCGTGCGCCCGCTGGATGTGCTGCGTTATGAATGAAGATCCCCCCTCCACAACCTTTGCATCTCCTCGCAGTTGCCCAGCAGGTATTCCAGCGTCCCCTCCGCCTCTACTCTCCCCTCCTTGAGGACAATTAATGGAGTTCCCTATTTCTATATCCCTGCGACTTGGCTGCGCTGATGATATCGACGATAAAAGAGCCACGGGGCAAAAGCGCGCTCGTGGCCACTAGAATCAAAAGAGCCACGGGCACACTCTCGCCCGCGGCTGCTGCCTTTGCCACTTCACGGACCCCATAGGTATGGAACAGATACTGGATCAGGCGTATTCTGGTCGTTGTATGCCGGAATGCCTTCTTGAATCTTACGGATTGGGCGACGTATGTCGATTGCTACCTCTGAGAGTATCGTAAAGGTTCCTTCTAGTTTATCTTTGTGTTTCCGAAGCATATTGACTACAATTCGTGCCCTGTGCTCCATCGGTATTCGTGTCGCCATCCGTAACAAGATCACTCCTGCGGTTGGCCTACGCTCATCAAGAACTAACCGTTCGAAGTCTTTGTCCGAGGTGATCAGCAACGCCTTCTGCTTACGCGCGATCTCCAATATCTCTCTATCCTCAACACTACGTGAGACATACTCCACCTGGTAGCCCTCTACTCTCAACCGCGTGGCGATCTTTAGTGGCACGTTCTCATCAACGTAAATAATCATGATGCGGCCTGGTCAAGAGGGTAGACAACCTCTGCTCGTAATGTATCTGCGGCAAATGCGAGTGCTGCATAGATAGCTTCGCGAGTGAGACGGGGATACTCCTCTAGAAGCTCTTCAATGGTTCTTCCCCCGGCCAGTTCATCAAGGATTTGCTCGACAGCGATACGGGTATCTTTAATAGCAGGTTTCCCAAACAGTATGTTGGGGTTCGAGGTGATGTATTGTCGATAGTCTTGCATGGTATATCCCTCGTATTCACAGATATTGTTCCTCAATTAAGCACATTGATTCGATGTGAAATCTCTGGTAATTGTATCTTACTGAAATCGCGACGTCAAAAAAGACGCATATCGTCTCAGTTTTCCCTTGCCTGGATTGCCTATGCCACTCAGAAAAAAGCCCCACACCCAGTAGCGGCAGTCCATAACTGGCAGGCATTGCCTTTGTCCAGGCATACCCTTCTCCTACCCTTTCGCATTCCACAAGGTTGTGCGTGCATCGGTACTTGAGGTATGCCCCGCTTCAATCAGCGTGCGGCGTAAAAAATAGCCTCCCATGAGTACCAGCAACGATATGACGATCCCCCTGCCACTCCTGCGCTTCTCAGAACGTCTCCCCAGCAGCGACAACGTCTGGAGCAGCCAGGGCAGCGCTAATCCGCCTCCAAAGACAAAGCGCCAGAATGTGCGTCCATGCTCAGTTGGCCCGGTTCCCACCAACGGCCGTGCTGCCCGGCCCGAACCGCGCAGGAAAGCTAATAAACCCGTCATCTCAACTAACAGAGCGACCCATTCCAGCCGCTCCAGTTTATGTAAGACCGGCACAGGTGCACGTGTGAAGCGTAGTATCAATGAGATCAGCGCCGAACTGGTTGAAATAGCGGAAGAGATAAAGACCGCCCCCAAAACCTTGCTGCGCGACCAGAGCGGCACGCTCGTCGCCGTTAACAGCACGCCGGTATAGCCGCCCAGGAAAAGGCCGAATGCGGTTCCAGGCAACGCAATCAAGCGCTGGGGAAGTGCAGCCAGCACTCGCGAACCCCACCAGCGTCCCAGGATACCATCCCTGGCAGCCTGGATAACCGTCGTAATCCCGCTAAATAGCGAAAAGCCAACCAGGCTCCATGTTCCCATTGACATAGGTGATTTGACTTTAAATATACGCAACATGTGCAAGAAGCGTTCGGGTCTGCCCAGGTCTTTGGTAAGCAGTAATGGGCAGGGCAACACCGCTAAGAGTGAAAGATAATAGCCCGTGCGTGCAACAGCACGATCCTCACGCGAGCCGAAAAGCGAGGCAATACTGGCAATGACATAGCAACCTGCAGCCAGCCCGCCAAAAAAGAAATACCAGATGATCTCCCAGCGCCAGACAGGAGCTTTCAATACGGGATAGTCGTAATATGATGCCTCTTGTAACTCGCGTTCCGCGTCCGGTGTATAACCAGTAGTAAGTGTTGCTAATCGCTCGGCGAGCTTTAATGATGAAAAGCCTTCCCGAAAGGGTGCCTTTGTGGTTAGAAGACGGTTTTCCTCCATTAGAATTCCTCCATAGGCCTATTCTCTGAAAAAGAGAATCCCGAATAAACCCAGCACTGCTGCCGCCAAGATCGTCCAGAGGGATGCAGGAACGACATTATTCGAGGGGCGCGGTGGATTCTCCGGCAGGTTATACACCTCTGGCGCATCAAGTAGCAGAAAAAACGAATTCAAGCCTCCCTCGAGGATAGTGTCATCCACGCCATAAAGACGCGCCTCTTCAACCCCACGCTCATGTAGGATGCCCAGGCGCTCGCGGGCATGTGCTTTGAGTTGCTCCACTTCGCCAAATTGTATCGAATCGGTGGGGCACGCCTTGGCGCAGGCTGGTTCCATGCCATCTTTCAAACGATCGTAGCACAGTGTGCATTTGTGAGCCGTGCGGTCGCCATACTCATCACGCGCAATCACCCCAAAGGGGCAGGCGACGACACAATAGCCACATCCATTACAAATATCCTGCTGCACATAGACTGTATCAAACTCGGTGCGAATAATCGCCCCCGTCGGACATGCTTCCTGGCAGGGAGCATTGGCGCAGTGTTTGCACACATCGCTCTGCATGAGCCAGCGATCGGTATTGAAAAAGGGGAGTGCTGTCTCCGGCGGGATAAGTGGAATAGTGCCTTCCAACTGCGCCTGTGCTATCTGGTCATCGATGTACGCATTGCGCCCGTTATCACGGCGGCCAATATGCTCGATGAATTGCACGTGTCGCCAAGTTGTAGCGCTGAGTTGCCCCGTATTATCGTAGCTGGACCCTGTCCAGACCGGATCGCTGGCGGGCAACTGGTTCCACTGCTTGCAGGCAATCTCGCAAGCCTTGCAGCCAATACACAGGCTGGTATCGGTGAAAAAGCCCATAGCCGGTTGGGATGGTAATGGCGGCTCTTTGTTGCCTACCAGCAGAGATACCATAGTTCTTAGGGGAGACCCCTGGGATTGCCCTGACCGTGCAGATTTAACGGCCATAGAATCCTCCTTTATTTGGAAAGTGGCACTGTGAATTGCGCCCGCCTATGGAAGGCGCCCAGAGCGCACATTACAGGTGAATGCCTTGGCCTCCTCGATGCTCACGTTTGGTTCCAGTACCATATGCGTCAGGTCATTGGTAATGCTGCCGGTGCTCTTCCCCTGGAAGCCCCAGTGGAAGGGCAGGCCAATCTGGTGCACCACGCGCCCGGATACAAATAACGGTCGCATGCGGCGCGTCACCATTGCCCGTGCCTCAATCTCACCGCGCGGAGTACTGACGATCAACCACTCTCCGTGCTTGATGTTTTGCTCTGATGCCAGTTCGGGACTGAGTTCGGCGAACAGCGTCGGCTGCAGCGCATTGAGCCAGGGCATCCAGCGTGTCATCGGCCCGCTGACGTGATGTTCGGTCAAACGATACGTTGTAATCACAACCGGGTAGTTTGGATCACCTACCGCGGCCAGGCGATTGTCGGGCCTGTCCCGGTAGTACTTTGCAGCCGGGTTACTCTGCTGGTGATAGAGCGCGTTATGAACCGGCGATTCTGCCGGTTCATAGTGTGCCGGTAGAGGGCCATCATTTAGCCCTTTGGGAACAAAAAGCCAGCCCTTGCCATCCGGCTTCATCATGAATGGATCGCTGCCGGAATGCGCATCCATACCCAACGCGCCGGGCGGCGGGGTGTAGTCCGGCGGTTTGTTTAGAGGGAAGTCCGGCACATCCACGGTTCCGACCACGGGCGCCCTTGCGGGTCAGCCGAGGCGCGGTTATAGAGAATACGCCGGTTGGCGGGCCAGGAGAAACCCCATTTCTGGAATGTGTAACCATCTGAGGAGATACGCGAGGCCGCGCGGTTATTCCCCGGTTCTGGATACACTCCGCTGTAAATCCACGAGCCGCAGGCCGTACTTCCATCGCTCTTGAGCACTACGAATCCCGGTACGTGTGGAGCATCACGCAGCGTAGAGACTCGTTGCGCCTCAGCCCCTGTATCTGTTTGAGCCGGTGGACGTATATAGTAGCCGTTGATCTCTTTCAATACCAGCAGAGTGTCTGGCTCATCAAGAATGCGTGACCCCGGTTCCGGCTCTTCTCGATCATAATCCCACATCAACGCCTGCAATGGCCAGTCTTTCGGTTCGGTACTCACGGCATAGAGCTCTTTCAAACGCTTGCCCAAATGGTAGACAAACCACAGGTCTGAACGTGCATCGCTG
>WNEZ01003879.1_pt1 | contig 12947 bp, 10 predicted proteins | sample 5400521 | NCBI WGS metagenome assembly WNEZ01 (sample SAMN13153339, study PRJNA577476) | soil metagenome | isolation source: 120 cm saprolite under Douglas fir tree site 2 hole 1 replicate 1 | place: USA:California | collected 2015-04-18 | reverse complement strand
GCCCCTTCCATCGGCCCATCAGAATAAGCACCCAAATTCTAAATACAAAAAACATTCCTCGCCACCCACTCTGAATTCGCTGTTGACAAGGAATGCCAGATGTATGCTGAATGCAGAATTCAGCCCACCTAATGGAACCAGCAACAATGCCCTACAAGAGCGGCCGTCACTTCCTTCAGATTCCCGGACCGACGAACGTCCCGGATCGAATTCTACGTGCCATGGATCGGCCGACGATCGATCACCGCGGCCCGCAGTTTGCGCGCCTTGCAGCGGAGATCCTGGACGGCCTTCGGCCTGTCTTCGGCACCAAGGGGCCGGTGATCATCTTTCCATCTTCCGGCACCGGCGCGTGGGAAGCGGCGATCGTCAACACGCTCAAGCCGGGCGACAAAGTGCTCATGTTCGAAACCGGCCACTTCGCCACGCTGTGGAAGAAGATGTCCGAGCGCCTGGGCTTGTCGGTCGACTTCGTCCCCGGCGATTGGCGGCACGGCGTCGATCCCGGCGTGGTCGAAAGCAAGCTGCGCGAGGATCGACAGGGCGCGGTGAAGGCAGTGATGGTCGTCCACAACGAGACGTCGACCGGAGTGACCAGCCGCATCCCGCTCATCCGCCAGGCGATCGATCGCGCCCGCCACGGCGCCTTGCTGATGGTCGACACCATCTCATCGCTCGCGTCGATCGACTATCGCCACGCGGAGTGGGGCGTCGACGTCACGGTGAGCTGCTCTCAGAAAGGCCTGATGCTTCCGCCCGGCCTGGGATTCAACGCCGTAAGCGACAAGGCCCTCGCCGCGGCGAAGCAGGGCGGCATGCCGCGCTCCTACTGGGACTGGGACGACATGGTGAAGAACAACGTGAGCGGCTTTTTCCCCTACACGCCCGCGACGAACCTTCTCTACGGATTGCGCGAGTCGCTCGCGATGCTGCGCGAGGAAGGGCTGCAGAACGTCTTTGCCCGGCACGGGCGTCACGCCGAGGCGACCCGGCGCGCGGTGGGCGGCTGGGGACTTGAGATCCTCTGTGCCGAGCCGGCCGAGTACTCGAACGTCCTCACCGCGGTGATGATGCCCAAGGGCCACGACGCCGATGCCTTTCGCACCGCCGCGCTGGAACGGTTCGACATCTCCCTCGGCACCGGCCTGGCCAAGCTCGGTGGCAAGGTGTTTCGCATCGGCCACCTCGGCGACTTGAACGACTTGACGCTGATGGGAACTCTCGCCGGAGTGGAAATGGGACTTGCCTTGGCAGGGGTCCCCCACCGCCCCGGCGGCGTACAAGAAGCGATGAAGTTTCTCGTGAGCAGCCCTCAATCCTGAGGTAACCAAACCCTATGAAAAGAAAACTCTCCGCCCCCAACATCGTCCTCTTCTTGCTCTGTCTGATGTACTTCCTCACGTACGTCGACCGGGTGAACGTCGGCACTGCGGCGATCAGCATCAAGAAGGAGTTCGGGCTCTCCAACACGCAGCTGGGGCTCGTCTTCTCCGGGTTCGCTTATCCCTATGCGCTCTTCCAGGTGATCGGCGGATGGATCGGCGATCGGCTTGGGCCCCGGAAGACCCTGCTCATCTGCGGCGCGATCTGGGCCATCGCCACCGCCATGACCGGGCTTGCCACCGGCCTTATCTCGCTGATGTTCTTCCGCGTCGCCCTTGGCTTCGGCGAAGGCGCGACCTTCCCCACCGCGACGCGAGCGATGCAGAGCTGGACGCCAACCGGCAAGCGCGGCTTCGCTCAGGGCATCACCCACTCCTTCGCCCGGCTCGGCAACGCGGTGACGCCGCCGATAGTGGTGGCGCTGATGATCTGGCTGAGTTGGCGCGGCGCGTTCGTGGTGCTGGGGCTGGTGAGCATGCTCTGGGTCATCGTCTGGTGGCTGTACTATCGCGACGATCCGCGCGAGCATCCGGCGATCACTCCCGAGGATCTCGCGCTGCTCCCTCCGCCCAGTGCGCCAAAAACCGCCGCCAAGACCGTGCCGTGGGGGAGGCTAATCGTGCGCATCCTGCCGGTGACGCTCACCTACTTCTGTTACGGCTGGTCGCTGTGGCTGTTTCTCAACTGGCTGCCTTCGTTCTTCCTCCAGGGCTACAAACTCGACATCAAGAAGTCGGCGCTCTTCGCGAGCGGCGTGTTCTTGGCGGGCGTGGTGGGTGACGCGCTGGGAGGGATCATCAGCGACTACCTCTTTCACCGGACCAAGAACGTCACCTTCGCGCGCCTGACGGTGATCCTCACCGGCATGCTCGGCGCCGCCGCGTGCATCATTCCGGTTGTCTACTCGCGCGCCGTCACCACGTTGGCGCTCTGCCTTTCGGGCGGCTTCTTCTTCCTCGAGCTCGTCATCGGGCCGATCTGGTCGGTGCCGATGGACATCGCGCCGCAGTACTCCGGCACCGCCAGCGGACTGATGAATACCGGCTCGGCGATCGCGGCGATCGTCTCCCCGCTCGCCTTCGGCTACATCGTCGACCTCACCGGCAACTGGAATATCCCCTTCTATGGTTCGGTGGGGCTGCTGCTCGTCGGGGCGGTGCTCGCGTTCACCATGCATCCGGATCGGAAGTTCGTCGACAAACCCGCGGGGCAGGTCCCTCCCGTAGCGCTGAGGCCCGCCGGGTAACTGAGACAGACGCTTCGCCGCGAATCACCGACCGCGGCTGAGATCTCCAGTCCGGGTACTGCCCGGCCGAGGTAATCTCTTGCCAGATGCGAATCCTGATCTCGCCACAGGAATTCAAAGGAACGCTGACGGCGGTTCAGGCGGCGGATGCGATTGCCAGCGCGATTGCACGCGTCCTTCCTTCGGCGCAACTCGAGCTCGCCCCGATAGCGGACGGGGGTCCGGGTTTTGTCGATGCACTGGTGGGCGCCAGCGGCGGAAAATACCGAGAGTCGCAGGTCGAGGACCCCTTGGGACGGCCGATCACCGCTCGCTGGGGGATGCTCGGCGAGGACACGGCTGTCCTTGAAATGGCTGCCGCTTCCGGACTCCTGCGGCTTTCGCCGACGGAGCGGGATCCCCGGCGCGCCAGCACCTTTGGCACCGGACAGTTGATCCGGGCAGCCCTCGACGCGAAGTGCCAGCGGATTTTCCTGGGTATCGGCGGCAGCGGCACCAACGACGGCGGCGCGGGCGCGGCCGAGGCGCTGGGAGTCCGCTTCCTGGATCGAGAGGGAAAGCCGCTTCCGCGTGGCGGCGCCGCTTTGGCCGGCCTTGAGCGGATCGACCTCGCCGGGCGCGATCCAAGGCTCGAAGCGGTGCAGCTTCGGGTCGCCGCGGATGTCACCAATCCGCTCCTCGGCCCGACGGGCGCGTCCGCCATCTATGGACCGCAAAAGGGAGCCGACGCAAAGGCGGTCGACGAGCTCGACGTCGCGCTGTCGCGCCTCGCGGAAGTGACTCGCGCCCTGTTGGGGCAGGATCTCGCAACCGTCTCAGGCGCGGGCGCCGCGGGAGGTCTGGCTTTCGGCCTAATGGCTTTTTGCGGCGGCCAGCTGAAGCGCGGTTTTGAAGTGGTGGCGGAGACCCTGGGCCTGGAGGAGCGCGCGGGACGAGCCGACGTGGTGATCGTGGGCGAGGGTCGATTGGATCAACAAAGCGCGTATGGCAAAGGACCCGGCTCGCTCGCCGCATTGGCCAAACGCCAGGGCAAGCGAACGGTGATTTTCGCCGGCAGGGTGGACCCCTCCTACTCGTCCTCGATGTCCCCGTTTGACCAGGTGGTGGAAGTCAGCGCCGGCCGAGCGGGTCTGGACCCGACCACGTCGACCGCTCGGGCGCTTCTCGAAGCCGCCGCGGAGGACTGGGCGCGCCGGGAAGATCACCGCTGACGGCAATCTTTATCGCTCGCGCGCCCCAGCTCGAGATTCAGATAGTCGTACATCACATGCCCACTCGAGCCCTGGACGAGGGTGATCGTGTTCGCTCCGGCAACCAATCTCGATCTGGGAATGGTGACGTAAGACACGCTGTATTTGGCGTGACTCCCCTCCCGGATCAGCGCGTTGCCCCCTCCGTTTCCAGGATAGAAGCTCGTCACCGCCCGGGTTTCATCATTGACGTAGATATCCATCCTGGCGTGGTCACTCCCGGCCAGAGCGATGGTCAGCGTCGCATCGCCACCAGATATGCTGTCCAGATTGAAATGGACCCGCCACTTCCAGCTCGTTCCCGGCTCGATCGAGGAAGTCTGGGCGTAATTCCATTCGGTGCTCCAGTCGCTGACGCCAACCGTGTATTCGAGAGGCCCGGAGAACTCGCTTGAAAACTGCTGATACAAGAATGGCTCGAAGTAATCGCTGCCGTGTCGAAACTCGGTGGAATCCCGGTTGGGAATTCCAATCTCCCAGGCAATGCTGTTCCCGGGGTGAAACACGTTCCAGACCACATCCCCGAGGAGCGCCGTTACTCCCGCGGCGACTGATACATCCGTCTGTGAGTATTCCCCGACTGCGCCATTGACGAAGGCGTAGAGGGTATACGAGCCCGGCCGTACGTTGGGGATGCTAAAACTTCCATCGGAGTCGGCCTTCACCCAATATTGGTAGTGCTTGGCGTCGAATTGCCAGTTGCTTCCCGCGTCAGGCTGCGCCACGCCGACCCAGGCGCCCGCGCCGGTGAGGTCGGGTTTCAGGGGGTCGGACACCGCGAGCCTTCCACTCACCGCCCCGCGATCGCCGGCAAGCGGGTAGAGAGGGTTATCGGTCAACCACGGGTACGGCCAGGCGCCGGCCTCCGCGGTGACCTGCGCCTGAGCATCCGCCCAGAGGGCATCCCCTCCCTGCGGATCGCTGTTCAGATAGAGCAGGTAGGGACCAAAAATCTTGCTCCAGGATTCCCCCGCCGCGATGCCGATGCCGGACCCGTTGTAGTGATTTCTCCCGAAGTGGACATGAATGATTCCCGATGCCGGCGCGAGGTCCTGCTTGGTCGGACCGTCGTTGAAAAACTCCTGACTGCCGAAGACGAGCCAGGCTCCGACGTTGTTCACGTTGCTCGCGTGTCCATAGGTGCCGACGTCCCCATAGGCGACGCTGTATTCATACTTGCAATCGTATTGATTGGCCCTCACTCCCGTGGTCAGCCGGATGATCTCGGCGATCGAGGTTGGCTGCGCCTGGCTCAAATCGTAGACCGACGGCATCTCCCAGTTTCGCAGCGCGTCGACGTAGATCCTCTCCATCAGGAAACGCGTCGAATCGTGCGGCATCCACCAGACCATTCGCCACTCGCCGACGCTGGTCGCCGCATAGCTCGATGGATGATCCAGGATCGCGTAGACGTACAGACCGGTGTTACCGCGGCGCAAGACGTAGTGAATGTCGATGTCGAACTTGTGAGGTTGCGTCGTGTAGAAATGCTTCAATGAAATGTCGACAATGTCCGGCGTCTGGATCTTGATCGAGTAGACGCAGTTGCTCGGCTGTTCGTAACTGGAGCCGCCATCCATGCTGAAATAGAGCTGGCGGTCGGTGGCCACCATCTGAAAGCCCTGATACAAAAGTGACGCCACCCTGGCGCTGGTCTTGACGATGGTCGCGGCAACCACCCCATTGTCGAGGACCACGGTGCTGCCATTGTCTCTGAGCGCGACATCCGGCCCAGCGTCGCCGCCCCCGGGAACGTTTGCCAGAACCACCGTCCCACGCATCGCAAAAACGACGATCGCCAAACGAAATGCCAATTTCATCTGATCTCACTCGCCCCACCCTCTTCAACCAAACCTCGGCGGGCGTTTCAAATGCGGTGACCTTCTACCCCGGAGACGGCAGAGAGTTAAGGGTCGCCTCGACACCGGCGAGGGTCTACGCATCCCCCGTTCGCCGGGCCCGGGCGCGCGCCAATCCGCCCTCGATATTGAGGCTGGAGCCGGCGATAGCCCTGGGCGCCCGCCTCGAATGAGCGCTGAACGGGCTCGGGCGATTTGGTGGCCGAGAACACGATTTGCGGCACGCCGGGATGGAGCTTCCGGATCCTTTGGAGCACGCTGAACCCATCCGGGTAGTCCTGTCCGTTATCCCCTTCGAGCGTGAGATCGATGATCACCACGTGTGGCGGCTGTTCTTCGATCTTCTGGAAAAGCTCCTCGGGGTGGGCTGCTCCCTGAATCTGGAATCCCGCATCCCCCAATGCGGAGGCGAGCATTTCACGCATCAACTGGTGGTCTTCGAGGATCGCGACCCGCACCGCACCCTTCGCTTGTCGATTTCCCTCCCCGCTCACGATTGCTTCATTCATTGCAGGACGGTCTTTGTCAAGCCGGTGATTGGGGCCCTTTTCCGGGCTTCATTGTCGTGCTACTCCACCGCCGATGAATGAGCTCATGCCGGATGTCTTCACCTGGTCCTGGCCTTCTCCCCGCCACGGGTACAACTTCAACAGTTACCTGGTCCGGATGCCTTCGGGAAATGTCTGCATCGATCCGGTGGAAATGTCCGAAGAGGTGCTTGCCGAGATCGCAAGTCAGGGGTTGATCTGCACCGTGCTGACCAACCGGAACCACGTGCGCGCCGTTGAAAAGGTTCGCGGCAAGACCGGGGCGCCGACCTTCATCCACCCCGCGGATGCGGCGGAGGCGGAACGACTTGGCGCGATTGTCGACGAATACCTCGAGGCCGGACAGAAAATCGGCCAGCTCGTCGTCCACCCTGTCGCCGGCAAGTCCTCCGGCGAAGTGTGCCTCCATTGGCCGGAGCGAAAAGCGCTCTTCATCGGCGATGCGTGCATCGGCAATCCACCGGGACGATGCTCGTTGCTGCCGGACAAGGCGCTGGAGGATCCGATCGCGCTGCGCCGTTCGCTCAAACGGATCCTGGACCTCGACTTTGATGCGTTGCTCGTCGGGGACGGGGCGCCGATCTTGAAGGGCGGCAAACGCGCGGTTCAGGAATTGATCGCCCGACTCGAGTGACCGGCTTCATTTGACCATCATCCCCGGGGTAAGACCCACCTGACCGTCGTGACCGGAATGCGTTCGAAACGCATTGCCGAAATCGAAGCCCGCCAAACGGAGCGAGAAATTGGTCACCCAGCCATTGGCCGGGGTGAGCACTCCGATGTTGATCGGCCGGGCAAAATGGAGGCGGAAAATCAATGCCCCGAGGGCGAGGTTGACGCCGAGAACGGCATCCAGCACGCGCTTGTCGAAGTAGGTGGCCAGACTGGGCGCCACCCCACCGAAATCAAAACCCGCCACCCCCTGCAGGCCCGAGAAGGGGAACACGTGAATCACCGGGTTGAGGGGAAGGATGAACTCCGCGTTCCCGTAGTAATAGTACTTTCCGAGCAGGAAATAGGTGTCGCCGACGTTCACGCCGCGCAGGGTGTCGAAGCTGGAAAGATAGAAGTCTCGCTGAAGAACACCTCCGAAGCTGCTGCCCATGCTTGTTCGAACCAGAAACGAAGCCTGCCCGAAGAGGTGAAAATAGTGCGCCGCATCGAGCCGAAGGCGCTGGGCAGTCTCGCCGCGAAAAGGCTGGACGGTGGTGCCCGCGGTGAAAAGAAGCGAGCTTCCGGCGATCGGCACGTATCCCAGCGCGTACCTTAAAGTATCGAAGCCAAGGCTCGCCTCCACTTCGGTTTGAAAGTGGGTTCCCCCGAATCGCCGCTGCCATGGGGTGAGCAGATCAGTATTGGCCGGATTGAGCTCTGGATCGAGAAGACTCTGCGCGATGAACGAATCGAGAAAGACGGTCGAGCCTCCCACCGCGACGTCGGTTTGAAAATAGGAGAAGCGACTGAGTGGGTAGCGAAAACTGCCGAGGACGCCATAGAAGCGCTCGTACCAGGAGAACCCGATTCCCAGATCCGCATAGGTCTGGTCGAATCGAAATCGCAGCGAGTGGAAGGGGCCAGCGCCCCAGATCAATCGCTGCCCCTGGTTGATGTAGAGAATCAGTCCATCGATCAGGCTGAAGTTGCCGTAGACGGAGACACTGACGAGCAGAGCGTTGTTTCGGAGCCTGTCCGTGGCGGAGCCGTAAATCTGGCCAAAGATGCCACCGCCGCCGCCGCCCACCAGGGCAAAAACCGGGTTGAGCTCCCAATGTTGCAGCGAGGTCGCACGATAGGGAGTCCCCCGACCGAGGTCCACCAAGCCAAGCGGGGGCGGCGGCCTTGGATCGGGCTGACCCGGTACCGGCTCCGATAGCAGATTCGCGAAAGGCAAGAACGCCAGCCGCCGCCGACCACTTTTCTGCAGCAACGCCCAGATCCCATTGTCATGGCCCACGCTCGGCATCAGGAAGCCGGTGGAGACCGCGCTTCTGCGCACCGGCGATCCACCGATGAGCTCGTGGATGTTGGCATGCGCATCGTCGTAGGCCACGAACAACGTGCCTCCGTTGGGAAGCACTTGCAGGTCGAACTCGTCTCGATCTTCGTTGGTCAACCGCTGCGGTGGGCCTGCTCCCTCGGGCGAGACAAGGAAGATGTTGAACTTCTTGTGCGAGGTCGCATCCGACGTGTAGACAATTCCGTCCGGCCCCCATGACAGCTCGCGCTCGGCATAGTCATCGTGGGTGAGCTGGCTGACGGAGAATCCCAAAGCTCCGCCGGGGGTGAGCACATAAACGTCGCGCGTTCCGTTCTCGTTCAGGCCGATGAAAGCGACCCTTTTCCCGTCCGGCGAGAGCGAGGGAGAGAAGGCCGCGATCAGTCCCACCGAGCCCAGCGCGAACGATTGTCGGCGGCCGAGAGAGATATCCACCTTCCACGGCTCGAACCCTCGACCTTGCCTGAGATCCATCGGACTGATGCGCCGGTCGAATTCATACATCTGCAAGTCGGGAGCCGCGACCTGCGAGGCCTGGTGGGTGTAGCTTTGCCAGAAGATGCTGTCGCGCCCGTTCGCTTCTGCGACGAACACCAGCGAGCCGCGCTTGAGATCGAAATTGCGTCCCGCGAGCGGGTGCAACGACTCCAGCCCGGGTACCCCATCTCGCGCCACGGTGACCACTCGCTGGGGAGCGCGCCAATCGATCATCATCAGCCGGCTGACCCCGGTCTCGGGATCGAAGCCACGCGCCATCAAGACATTCCCGTCGGGGGACGCGCGCACGGACTCGACTTCGGTGTCAAAATGCTCGAGGACGCTCGCCGCGGTGTCCGGCTCCGAGTGAAGGTAGCTCTCGTAGGCGCGCCGCTTGATCCATTGCTCGAACTTTCCGGAAACCACTTCCGGGTTGTCGCCGGTGATATACTTCAGCAATTCCTTGAACCCCTTCAACCGGATTTCATCGCGGCCACGCAACAAACGCGGAGAAGCCTCGAGGATGCGCTGGATCGTGCCTTTCCCGTAGACGTCCTCGAGAAAGGCGCAGCGGACGTTGCCGCCTTTGTAGATCCAGAGAACCGTGTACGGGTATTCGTCGAAGAAATCGTGAAGCCCAAACTCGTGGTTGATGTCCGGATTGGCCACCAGGTCGCGGATCAGCATCTCCGCTTCTGGATCGATGCCTCTTAGTGCGTAGAACTCCGCCAGTCCTTCGATGAACCAGAGAGGAAGCGTGTTGATGGACTCGCCATAGCGATCCTGCCGTTTGGTCACCGCACGCAGCTTTTGAATCGTGAACTGATGGGCCATCTCGTGGGTGTGAACGCGCTCGAACAGACGGTCGTCGCCGAAGTACGGCAGTGTCATCGTGAGATTCGACGGACTGGTCACCCCCAACGTCCCTTCCTGGAGCGGAAAGAGGTTGGTCTCGAGGAACTCCTGATACGAGCTGTAGAGAATCAGCGGCACTCTTTCCGGCGGAACGAATTGAAATTCGTCCTCCAGGTACCGGAACGAGTCGATCACCACCGCCGAGGCCCGCTCGGCGACCTCGCGTTCCCGCTCGTAGAAGTAAAGCCGGATGGTCCCGCTCTTCGCCCCGGTAAATGAGGCGGCGCGCTCCGGGGCGGGGCTGACCGAAAGGTCGATGTGCTGCCAATCGAAATCGAAATAGACGACGTGACTCTTTCCCGCGGTGCGGGGAAAGACCAGGATCTGGGCGACCGCGTTGGAAGCAAGGACGAGAAGAGCGAACGCGGCGAGAAGGGACGATGCGCGCATCGTTCAATCCCTCAGGCGCGGTCCACTGCTCATCAAGCCCCCAAGCCCCGCAGCGTCATAAGCTGGCGGATGGTGAACTGGCAACGAAGATGAGCGTTCGGCGCTACCGGCCCGATGGTCGCTCTTGATGTCCGCCAGACTGGCGGCGCATCGCGGAAAGGATCTTCTCCGCGAAGGTATGCTCCTGCCGGGAGCGAAACCGTGCATACACCGATGCCGAGAGCACATCGGCGGGAACCGCTTCCTCGACCGCGGCGAGGATCGTCCAACGCCCCTCACCTGAATCGTCCACGTACCCCTGGTAGCTGGCGAGGGCCGGATCCTCGGCCAGCGCGATCGCCAGGAGATCCAGAAGCCACGAGCCGACCACGCTGCCGCGCCGCCACAGCTCAGCGATCTCTCCGACCTCGAGCTCGTACCGATGTTCCGGCGGCAGCTGGGGGCTGCTCGCGCTTTTCAGAATGTCGAATCCCTCGGCGTAGGCCTGCATCAATCCGTACTCGATCCCGTTGTGGATCATCTTCACGAAGTGGCCGGCGCCCGACGGTCCGCAGTAGAGGTATCCCTCCTCCGCGCCGCCCGAGCCCTTCCGCCGCCCGGGCGTGGGCTTTGCACTCGAAGCGTTCGGGGCGAGCGTCTTGAAGAGCGGCTCGGTCCGTTGGAAGGCGGTCTTCTCCCCGCCGATCATCAGGCAGTAGCCGCGCTCCAGCCCCCAAACGCCGCCGCTCGTCCCCACGTCCAGGAAGGAGATCCCCTTCCCGCGCAGAAAGGCAGCCCGGCGCACGTCATCCTTGAAGTCGGCGTTGCCGCCGTTGATCACGATGTCGCCGGCCGAGAGCTTCTCGGGGGTGTCCAGCGCCAGACCGCCTCACTTCAAGTATCTTCGCTCGATTCCCAAGACCTTTTTCAAGCGGCGGACATGCCGCTCTTCGCCGCTGAAGCGGGCGGAGATAAAGGCGTCCACCAACTCGAACGCGACCTGCTCACCGATGACCCGCGAGGCCAGACAAAGGATGTTCATGTCGTCATGCTCCACGCCCTGATGCGCGGAGTAGTGATCGCCGCAAAGGCCTGCCCGGATGCCGGGAATCTTGTTGGCCGCGACGGAAACCCCCACCCCGCTCCCGCACACCAGAACCCCCCGTTCAATACGCCCGCCGATCAGGGCCTCACCCATCGCTTCTGCAATGTCGGGGTAATCGGATGGCGTCGTATCGTGCACTCCGAGATCGACCAGCTCGCAACCCTGTCCGGTGAGGCGAGCCTTGACTCGCTCCTTGAGCTCAAACCCGGCATGGTCGGCACCCAGACCGATTTTCATCGTGACCACCTCTTTCGCGAAAGCCGGGTCATAACATCGAACGGCAGGCGGGGCAGAGGCATCGGGAAAGGGGTGACCTGCTGCAATCGCCTGCCCCGATTCGTTGGCCCCTACCACGGCACCTGGCGGAGTGTTAGTGAAACAGGTCGCTGGAGGTCGGTCCAACGTGAACAACGCCCTTGAGTTCTTGATCCACCACAGTTCCGCGGTCCTTTTTGCCGCCGTCCTGGCGAACCAGCTGGGCGTGCCCGTGCCCGCGACGCCCTTCTTGATCGCGGTGGGCGCTTTGGCGCGCACCGGTGAGGCGAGCCCGGCGGTCGCCATCGCGCTTGCGCTCGCCGCCGCCTTCATCGCTCACTCGGTCTGGTACGAGGCGGGCCGGCGCGGCGGTAGGAGAATTTTGAAACTGGTCTGCCGCATCGCCATCGAGCCGGATGCGTGCGTCCGTCGAACCGAAGACACATTCTCGCGGCACGGCCTCAAATCCCTCCTCATCGCGCCTTTTGTCCCCGGCCTGGGCGCCGTCTCGCATCCGCTCTCCGGCATGATTGGCGTCCCGTTCAGGCGATTCATTCTGTTCTCGATCGGAGGAATTGGGCTCTGGTCTTCTACCCTGATCGGCCTGGGATACCTGTTCGGGCGCCAGCTGGTGGCGCTCGTCGAGGGCGGAGCGAGCGCTGCTGCCAAGCTCGCCACTGCTGTCGCGGTGGCCGTTGTTGGCTACATCGCCTGGAAGCTGCTCCAGCGCCACCGGCTCATTCGCCGCTATCGCATGGCGCGGATCGGTCCGGAAGAATTGCGAGAGAAGCTCGACGCGGGCCATCCGATCACCGTGGTCGACCTTCGCCATCCTCAGGACATTGAGCTGGAGCCAAGGATGATCCCTGGGGCTCTGCGGATCCTTCCCGAGGAGCTCGAGCTTCGACACCAGGAAATCCCTCGCGGCGGGGAGATCGTCCTCTACTGCACTTGACCGAACGAAGCCACGAGCGCCCGGGTGGCGCTTTTGCTCAAGAGCCTGGGGATCACGCAGGTCCGGCCGCTGCTCGGCGGACTGGAGGGCTGGTCGCGCCTGGGCTATCCGCTGGAGATCATCACCGAGGAGGCAGCCCTCGTCGCCGAGCAGGCTGCCGATTCGAGCGTGGACAGTTCATCGCTTTCCCTCGGCGGGCAATGATGCGGGCGCGAGCTTTCCCCCGCAGGCAATGATTCGCCGAGATTGAGGAATCCCTCCGGGCCAATCCGGTCGACGGGGATGTCCTGGAAACCCATGTCGTACGCCGGCGAGAACAAAGAGCTGGCGGTAAAATCGAGGCCGCCCGTGTGCCAATACAAGTTGTTGTCGACGTATTCGAGAGCGGAGCGCCGCCATCCTGGAGCGTACCAGCAGCGCGCCGTCGGTTCTTGATAGACGATGATGTTGCTGAAATACACGTTGCCCTGCATCGACGCGTCGATCGGTTGAACGAACAGGTTTCCCTGCGATCCATCGACGAATACATTGTTCGCCACCGTGTTCCCCGAGCCGCCGTGGAGATCGAGCCCGCCCAGGACCGTCCCGG
>WNEZ01003878.1_pt1 | contig 12948 bp, 7 predicted proteins | sample 5400521 | NCBI WGS metagenome assembly WNEZ01 (sample SAMN13153339, study PRJNA577476) | soil metagenome | isolation source: 120 cm saprolite under Douglas fir tree site 2 hole 1 replicate 1 | place: USA:California | collected 2015-04-18 | reverse complement strand
CTGCATCATCAATACTTGCTCACCCAATACCTTCTTGAGCTTGTTGTTAATGACCTGGTCGCGCTTTGCCTCTGGAACGCGGTCCATTGATGGATCTTCCAGAATGGCTTTGCGGGCTTCTTCAACAACATTGGCTGGCACGTCTTCAAAGTTGATGTACTTGGGGGCAACACCAGCGATTTGTATGGCAATGTCACTGGCCAGATGGCGAAAACTTTCGCTGCGCGCAACAAAGTCGGTGCTGCAGTTAAGCTCTAGCAAGACACCCAGACTGTGATTATGGTGGACATAGGAGAAGATACCTCCTTGCTTGGTTTCACGACCAGCCGCCATCATTTTCTCAGCTTTGTGACCACTCCTAGCCTCAAGCCATTTGACCGCATCATCCCAGGTCTTCCCCTCGGCTAATGCATTCTTGCAATCGGCAAACGTTGCGCCTGTCTCATCGCGCAACTTCTTGACATCCGCAGCAGTGTAGTCCATAGTCTGTTTACTCCTCAATCTCTCAGTTCTATCATACTCAGGCCGTAGATGAAACGACAATCGCCTCTGTCCATCTTTTTTGGTCCCTGAGTGCTTGACAAAAAGGTCCCAATATGATACCGCGTATAGAATAATGAGGGAGGTTACCCTCATTGTAAATCTCATAACTCATCATTCGCTTATATCAAGTGTCATCCCGTACACAAGATGAGGCGGGAGAAGGAACACGGTCCTATCTCCCGCCTCTGAGTTGTAGATATACCCCAACCTGCTCATACCCGGGGCACGTTCAGGCATGGGTAACTGATATTAGATAGGGCCTTGGTAGCTTAGCAAGCGAGGGCCACCGTCCCTACTTTGCCTCTTCCGCAACCAGTTCAGGTTCAGCAGATATTTCCGGGGTCTCTTGCACAACTACTGCTTCGTCTGGAATAGAGATCGAAACGCTTTCATCTGCATTGATAGCCACGGAGGGCTCTTCAGGTGCACTAGCTTCGATTTCTTCAGGCTCACTGTCCTTCTGTTGAGCTTCCAATTCGCGACGACCCTCAATGACGGCATCGGCGATTTTGGCACTCAGCAGCCGCACAGCACGAATGGCGTCGTCATTGGCAGGAATGGGATAATCTATCTCATCGGGGTCGCTGTTTGTGTCAGCAAGAGCGATGATCGGAATTTCCAGTCGACGAGCCTCAAGTACAGCGGTACGTTCCTTGCGTGTATCAATGATAAAGATTGCATTTGGCAGGCGTCGCATATCTTTGATACCGCCTAGAATGCGCTCAAGGCGCACGATATCGTCTTGCAAATGCTGCACTTCTTTTTTAGGCAGGCGATCGAAATCGCCCCGGTCGCGACGGGTCTCCAACTCACGCAGGTAGCGAATACGCAACTGAATGGTCTGGTAGTTCGTTAGCATACCACCCAGCCAGCGATGGTTGACGTAGTACATACCACAACGACTGGCTTCTTCAGCTACGGCTTCCTGGGCTTGCTTCTTGGTGCCCACGAATAGTATGGTTCCACCCTCAGCGGCTATCTGTTCAACAAACTTGTATGCCTCATTCAGGCGTGTCACCGTCTGCTGCAAGTCGATGATATGGATGCCGTTGCGATTCATAAAGATGAATGGAGCCATCTTGGGGTTCCAGCGACGGGTCTGGTGCCCAAAGTGAACGCCAGCTTCGAGAAGCTGCTTCATCGAGATAATATTTGCCAAAAAACGATCCTCCCTTTTTGTTCCTCCGCCCTTTTCTTATCAACGCAAGGGTTCCTATCCATAAGGTTATTTGTGAAAGCTATTCTTCACATAACCTCTGCCTACTTACCATTGTATCTTCAATTAGTCAATCGAGGTACACCAGGGCTTTCGTCGATCAAAGAGCGTGTGTATTTAATGCATGGCTACTTAAGCGCGAGACGTGTCTCCCGCCAGGATGTGAGTATACCACAGAGCAGAGTAAGAAGCAAGAAAAATAGATATTCTTTCAGCCAATATGCATTGACCACGCGAAGCACATTAGTCTATAATACATTAATTGTAGTACATGAAACTTGCAACACAAAAAACGGAACTGAGACGGCTTCGAGGAGGTGTGCGGGCTTTGCCTGCACCCGTCCTCTTATTGGCGTTGAGCTGCCTGTTGTTTGTCGTCATTCTGCTCGCGGCAAGTTTTGGTTCTGTACCCATTCCTGTGGGCACTATCATGCAGATTCTATTGAATGGTACTGGCCTGTTCCATTTTGCACGACAATGGGATCCCACTGCTGAAGTAATTGTGTGGCAAGTACGTATGCCTGTTGTTATCGGGACCGCTCTTGTAGGCGCTGCGCTGGCTGTAGCAGGCGTTCTCTTTCAAGGCATGTTGCGCAACCCCCTGGCTGATCCCTATCTCATCGGTGCCTCGTCTGGCGCAGCGTTGGGTGCAGCTATAGCTTTTGTGCTGCCATTTGATGTCGTCTTTGGCTCGTTCTTTCCATTGACTCCTCTCCTGGCTTTTGCAGGCGCAATGCTAACGGTGATGCTGGTTTATGCTATCGCACGTGTTGGTGGTCAAACTCCAGTCGTGACATTGCTTTTAGCTGGTGTCGTAATGAATGCTGTCCTGGTAGCATTTCAGACACTCATTCTGACGCTCAGTCCAAATGCTCAGTTCGGAATACAGGCCCTGTTTAACTGGCTCGCCGGAGGTATAGCTGTGACGAGTTGGTCGCCGATAGTATTGGTTGGCATTATCATTCTTGTGGGTATGGTGTTCGCTTTCATGCTTTCTACAGTGCTTGATGTCTTCGGATTGGGTGAAGAGAGTGCAGCATACCTTGGAATGCATGTAGAGCGTTACAAATTGTTGATCATCATTGTTGCATCGCTGTTAACGGCTGCGGCTGTCTCTATCAGTGGCTTGATCGGCTTTGTTGGCCTGGTGACACCCCACATGATGCGGCTCTTACTCGGTCCCCGCCACCGCTTACTTCTTCCTGCCTCCGCGCTGGGCGGCGCTATTTTTCTGGTTCTGGCTGATCTACTGGCGCGTGTAGTGATAGCGCCTGCCGTTTTGCCCGTGGGTGTGTTCACCGCGCTTGTAGGAGCACCCTTCTTCCTGATCCTACTTAGAAACAATAAGCGAGCTTACCGGTGGTAGATACTAATGTAGGGGCGCCATTTATTGTGCCCGACTTATCCATCTTATTAGAGATTAACGGTGTCACCTTTGGATACGCAAGCGTGCCACTTCTCTACGATGTGCATCTAGAGGTTCGCACTGGAGAAATGGTCGGGCTACTGGGGCCAAACGGATCGGGGAAAACCACCTTGCTCCGCCTCGTGAGCGGGGTTTTGCGTCCGCAACAGGGAACGGTTGTACTCGAGGGTCGCAATTTACAAGATTGGGGAAGGCGCGGTGTTGCCCGCAATATTGCCGTGGTCCCACAGGAATTACATGTGCCCTTTGCTTTTACTGTTGAGCAAATGGTGAGTCTGGGCCGTACTCCATATATCAATTTGTTAGGCTCAAGAAGCAGCCAGGATGCGAACATCATACAGGATGCAATGCATGCTGCCGATATCATTCCTCTGGCTGGACGTATCTTCAATGAATTGAGTGGTGGTGAACGACAGCGGGTGATGGTGGCGATGGCACTGGCGCAACAACCCAAACTGCTTCTGCTCGATGAACCGACCGCGCATCTCGATATCAAATACCAGATTGATATGCTTGAACTGGTGCAGCGACTTAACCGCGAACGAGGCGTGACTGTCATGGCTGCAATGCATGACTTGAATCTGGCAGCACGCTATTTCCCGCGACTGGTGCTTTTCCAGCGCGGTATCGTAGCCGATGCCGGTCCTGCCGAGATTTTAGAACCTCACCTGCTCAAGCGGGTATATGGGATTGATGTGCAGGTAGGCATTCTGCGGGGCGCTGAGCATCTAAGTGTCTTGCCCCCAGGCGTCGTGGCGGTTGAAGACAAAAGCGAGGAAGAGTCGCAGTCTCAAGTATTTGTAATGGCTGGTGGCGGTTCTGGTGAACGATTGATGCGCGCGTTAGCAGATGCTCACATACCCTTTATCGCGGGTGCGCTCAACATCGGCGATAGTGATCATACGCTGGCGTTGCGGCTAGCCAGCGAGGTAATCACGGAGCAACCCTACTCGCCAATCTCACCGGCAACATTGGAGCAATTACATAAAAACCTATCGAATGTGAAGTTGCTGATTATTAGTCCAATGCCTGTTGGTCCAGGCAATCTTGCTTTACTACAAGAGGCGTATGCAGCAGCCCTCCGTGGGATAAAGGTGTTCTTGCTTGCTCCTGCTTTAGCTACTAGTACTAATAGTGCAGAGCAATCCATTCCTGACAATACATACACAAGCGATGCAATGTTGTTACAAACAGGTATAGCCGATCGTGACTATACCAATGGCGAGGCCACGAAGTTAGTATACGACTTGCTGCAAGCAGGAACTACCGTTGTCCGATCAGTAGCAGAGGCGATAGAAGCAACGAAAAGATCTACTAACCCCCCGTTGAACCGGTAATAAGAACACTCTTTGTGCAAGATGTAGTGGCGGGGCTTGCCCCGCCAGGTATCGCTTAACAAAAAATTTACATGATCTTACTTGCAAGCAACACCGCATTGGAGTATACTCCACGTTGGCGAAATAGAGCGCCATTTTGATGAAGCGCAATGCTTCTTTTCTTGAATGAATGATATGGATGATGAAGAAATAGCCACTGTCATGCTGCGCTTGCCTTCTACATTAAGCGCATACAGTGGAGGCAAAAGTCAGTTACTTTTACAGGCCGGAACTGTAGAGCAACTTTTGCATGAGTTAGAGCACCAACATCACCAGGTTTGGGAACACCTCTGTACCGAGCACGGCCATGTACGGGATCACGTCCAGATTTTTGTCAACAATGAACTGATCACAGGCGATGATGGCCTAAAAACATTGCTTAAACCTGGCCAGGAAGTCATTGTGCTGCCAGCTGCGATGGATGCATGAAAACCGAACCACAAAAAGAAACCATTTCCCCACAAATCAGTCAACTGGCACCACTAACCTCTTCTGAAGTTGCTCTTCCCGCAAAGCATCCACTTGGGCCCTGGCGGGTGCTGCGCAATCGCAACTATTCGCTGCTCTTCTGGGGGCAGTTGATCTCTTCAGCGGGAACGCAAATGCAGGTGGTAGCTGTAGCCTGGCAGGTCTACCTGCTCACTCATTCGGCCATCGCCCTGGGTTTGATTGGGCTTGTTCAGGCGATCCCTCGCTTGATCTTTTCCTTAGTGGGTGGTGTCTTCGCAGATGTGTTTGATCGGCGCAAAATGCTGATCGTGATCGAGATAGTACTCGCGTTGACTTCAGCCGTACTGGCGCTCTGTACGGCTTTTCATGTGATTAATATGGTCATCATTTATATCGTTGTGTTGATAGCTGCCAGCGTTTCCTCCTTTGAATTTCCCACCCGGCAAGCAATGATCCCCACTCTGGTACGCCGTGAAGAGATGTCCGACGCCCTGTCGCTGAGCATGGTCATGATGCAGTTGACCTTTATCATCGGTCCGACTGCTGGTGGTTTCGCCATCGCATGGATAGGGGTTGCAAACACCTACTGGCTCGATGTCATCTCCTATTTCGTCGTTATCGGATCGTTGTTGCTGATGGTAGTACCGCGTATTCCAGCCGAAAAGCGAGCGCAGGCAGGCTTTGGTGCATTTGTAGACGGTATGAAATTCCTGCGAGCACACCCGGTGATCCTGGCTGTACTCTCACTTGACTTTTTCGCCACGTTCTTTGGTTCGCCACGAGCACTTCTGCCCGTCTATGCCAGCGAAATTATGCACATTGGCCCACAAGGACTTGGCATATTAATTGCGGCAACCTCTATTGGCGCAGTTGCCCTGGCACCCTTCACCGGACTGATTGGCCGCATTACCCGCCAGGGCCTTGGAGTCGTGCTTTCAATCATCGGCTGGGGCCTATGCATCGTGGCATTTGGTCTCTCTCCTACCCCTTTATGGCTCGGAGTCCTCTTCCTCGCTGGAGCAGGCGCGGCAGATATGGTCAGCATGGTTCTGCGCGGCCTTATCATACAGCTAACAACTCCTGATGAGCTTCGCGGCCGTATTAATTCCGTCAACGCCATGTTTGTAATTGGTGGCCCCATGCTTGGCCAATTCGAATCAGGTCTGGTCGCCGGCATATTCTCCCCTGAATTCTCTGTAGTGAGTGGAGGCCTAGCCTGTATCTTCGCCACTCTGGCCATCGTAGCCCTCGTCCCAAGCCTCCTCCGCGTAAAAGTAAAGGAACCTCCTTTTATGGGTTGTTTTCAAGCGCCACCACATGTGGCGCTTGAAAACAACCCATAATACTAAAATCCTTGTATTTTTACTTCAACTCATGCATAATGCATTTAATAAATCCGAGGAGGCACGTGGTTCATGTTGGCAAAGGTACGAAGCTGCGCAGTCATTGGACTGGAGGGCGCACTGATCGAAGTAGAAATCGATCTTTCCAATGGCCTGGCAGGCTTTATGATCGTAGGGCTCCCCGATACCGCGGTAAACGAAGCCAAAGACCGGGTACGAGCGGCTATCAAAAACAGCGGCTGTCTTTTCCCCTATAAACGCATCACCGTCAATCTCGCCCCCGCTGACTTACGCAAAGAAGGCCCCGCATACGATCTTCCTATAGCCATTGGAATATTGATGGCATCTGGCCAGATCAACCTTGACGATGAGATATCAGAATATCTTTATCTAGGAGAGCTTTCGCTAGACGGCGGGGTTCGCCACACTAATGGGATATTACCAATGGTAGCTTTAGCGCGCGAGAAACATGTCAAAGCAGTTTTCGTCCCGGCAGCAGATGCGATGGAAGCAGCCCTTGTACAGGAAGTGACTATCTACCCGGTCGAGACACTTGGTCACCTTGTCGCCCATCTGAACGGTGAGCGAATGATCGAGCCATACATAGCAGACCCGCGCATCCTGGATAATGCTGAGACGGACGTATATGCCCAGGACATGGCAGCGGTTCGTGGACAGGAACACGTCAAGCGAGCACTCGAAGTTGCCTCGAGTGGCGGGCACAACGTCCTGATGAGCGGACCTCCTGGTTCTGGTAAAACGTTACTCGCCCGCGCGACCCCTTCAATCCTTCCACGCATGGTGATCGAAGAAGCCCTGGATGTCACTAAAATCTATAGTGTCACGGGCATGTTGCCTTCCGAAACTCCACTTGTGCTCCAGCGACCATTTCGCGCACCCCACCACACCATCAGCCACGCAGGTTTAGTCGGCGGTGGCCGCATGCCTCGTCCAGGCGAAATCAGCCTTGCCCATCGCGGCGTACTCTTCCTGGATGAATTACCAGAATTTGGGCAAAACGTGCTCGAGGTGCTGCGCCAACCCTTAGAGGATAAACTCGTGACGATTTCGCGTGCGCAAGGCACTATTACCTACCCGGCGAATTTTATGCTGGTTGCGGCGATGAATCCGTGCCCCTGTGGTTATTACGGGGACCCCGTCAAGGAGTGCAGTTGTACCTCGATGGCCATCGCTCGCTATCAGAAAAAAATCAGCGGTCCTCTGTTGGATCGTATCGATATTCACGTGGAGGTGCCGCGAGTGGATTATGAGAAGCTGGCTGACAAGCGGCAGGTCGAGAATTCAAAAACAGTCCGGGCGAGAGTGCAAGCGGCACGCGAGAAACAATTGGAACGATTTAAGGGGACGAAGTTGACGTGCAATGCGGAGATGGGGCCGACGGAAGTACGGGAGTTCTGCCAGCCAGATGCGTCGGGGGAGAAGTTGTTGAAGGCGGCGGTGCAGCAGTTGCACTTGTCGGCCAGGGCGTATCATAGGGTGTTGAAGCTGGCGAGAACGATTGCGGATTTGGCGGGGAGTGAGATGATTATGGCCAATCATGTGGCGGAGGCGGTGCAGTATCGGCCGCGAGTGGGGATGTAGGGGTAAGGTATATTCGCCATTGGCGCCGTATCTATTGTTGGGGCAGGAGTTGAGCATTATGCGTTGTCAAGCAGCAGAAGAAATTAGTGAAATGAACCATTTCTGCTATACAATTCATTCTCTCTTACCTTACACCTGAGCTTCTTCGTTACTACTATAGACTTCGCTATTAGGGTTCTTAATCACGAATGAAGCTTGAAAGCCATGTGTCAAAGGATGCCTATTTTATGTAGGGAGGAGAGCGAAACAAACTATGGCACGGCGAAGTGGAATTTTACGTACTCTTGTACAAGCACAGCGTGAAGCTGAACGGAGACGCGTTGCCCAGTTACGTCAGCAGACCCAGCTTCAAACACAAGCTGCAAAGACGGCTGAAAAAGCACGAAAAGATTATGAACGTGCATTGCAAGCTGATCAAAAAGAACGTGCTAGACTCTATACCGAGTCACGGATTGCTCAAGTCAATTTGCAGAACGAACAGCTTAATCAGAACATTACGCAGCTTGGTAATATTCTTACTGATGCACTTTCAATTGATAGTTTTATCAATTTACAGACCCTAAAGCAAGATCCAGAGCGTCCAGTTTTCAATCCAGGTCAATTAGGGGTTGCAGAGCCACCGCCTGTTCCACAAATGTACATGCCACCTGATTTGACAGGCATCCAAAAGCTTATACCTGGAACGAAGGAAAAACATGCTCAGGAAGTGGCCAAAGCGTATGAGCTATATAGAACTCACGTAGCTGCTCATGCTGCAAGAGAGGTGACACGACAACGAAGACTTGCGGAGGCCAGGGCTAATTTTGAGCGTTATGTTGTAGAGACTCAGCAAAAGATTGTTGCTCAACATGCTGAGATCAATAATTTTCAGCAGGAACTTTCTGCAGGTTCGCCTTCTGCCGTTGTTAATTATTTCACTATGGTCTTGACATCAAGTACCTATCCAGACGATTTTCCTCAGCATGCAAAAATTGCTTTTGTGCCTGAATCGAAGCAACTCGTGATTGAATTTGATCTTGCTTCTTTTAATGTTATTCCCGAAGTTGGTCTTTATAAATATGTGAAGACCAAGGATGAGGTGACTGAAACGGCACGTCCACTTGCGCAACGGAAAGCTCTTTATTCCTCTGTGGTTGCCCAAGTAACATTACGTACACTCTATGAGTTGTTCAAAGCTGACCGTATGGGGCATGTGGATATTATCGTATTCAATGGCTATGTTACGAGTATCGATAAGGGTACAGGGCGACCTGTACGTACATGCCTGATTACAGTGCGTACAAATCGAGATACCTTTCTGCAACTGGATTTGAGTAAAGTTGATCCTCTGGCCTGCCTCAATGTGCTGAACGCCTCTGTCTCGAAAAGTCCAACAGAGCTTGCACCGGTAAGACCTGTACTTGAGTTTAATATGGTTGATCCTCGCTTTATCGAGGAAACTGATGTAATTTCAGGGCTTGATCAGCGCCCTAACCTCATGGACCTTACACCCTCAGAGTTTGAATCTCTCATCACCAATTTATTCCAAAAGATGGGTCTGGAAACACGGCTCACGCAGGCATCGCGCGATGGAGGAGTTGACTGCGTTGCGTATGACCCACGTCCAATTTTTGGCGGGAAAGTAGTAATCCAGGCAAAGCGCTACAAGAATACTGTTGGTGTAAGTGCTGTTCGTGACCTCTTTGGAACCATGCAAAATGAGGGAGCATCAAAGGGGATTTTGATCACGACCAGCGGCTATGGGAAAGCCTCCTTTGAGTTTGCTGATGGGAAACCTATCGAGTTATTGAGCGGGAGCAACCTTTTATACCTTCTGGCTGAACATGCGGGGGTGGAAGCGAGGATTGAGATGCCGGATAACTGGCGAGACCCACTGCCCGATTCTTAAGAACTAGACTTATAATATGACGTTATTTGAAGGATATGTGCTATGGATAGTGAGGAATATAAGCATGTTCTTATGGAGGAAGCTGCAACCCACTACAGAGCAAAACGATATGTAATGGCCTTTGAAGCATACGGAAGAGCAATTCAACTTGATCCTAGCAACGCTGTTGCGTATGTGGGTAAAGGCAACTGTCTTCGCAAACTAAAAAACTGCTGGGCAGCTTTGTTCTTCTATGAACGAGCTATTGAACTCGATCCGAACAATGTTTCTGCCTACAATGGCAAATGTTATGCATATATAAACCTCGAAGACTATGCCACTGCATTGTTGGTGCATGAAGAAGCGATAAAACTTGATCCTCAGAGCGCAGCAGCTTACAATGGTAAGGGACAGGTATTACGCCTCAGAGGGCATTATGAACAAGCTTTACAGGCCTTTGAAGAGGCTATTGGGCTAGCAACTGATGCTGATAATATAGCTGCATATCACTACAATAAAGGTCTTGTTCTTTGTGATCTACGCCGTTATGACGAAGCTTTAGATGCCTATGACCTGGCAATACAAATCGATCCAGAACACGGCAAATATCGTGCTGAAATGTCTTCTATGTCTAAGGAAGAACGAGACAAGAAGATTTACAAGTATTGTGATAATGGTAAAAAGCTGTCTACTCTCAACAGATATGAAGAAGCACTGCAAGCGTTCGAGAAGGCACTTCGGATCGATTCTCAGTATACACCCGGTCATGTAGATAGGGCTAATGCTCTTTTGAAGCTAGAGCATTATGAAGAAGCACTTCAGGCGTTTGAAAAAGCCCTCCAACTACATGCAACACATGCATTTGCTTACGTGGGTAAGGGAAATGCTCTTTTGAAACTAAAATACTATGAGCAAGCCCTTGAGTCGTATGAGAAAGCTCTCCAACTTAATTCTAAACTCGTACAAGCCTATGCTGGTAAAGGTCACACCCTTTTTGAACTCCAGGATTCTATGGATGCATTAAACGCTTATAGAACAGCAATTGAATTAAATACAAGTGATGCAGATTGTTACAAAAATGCGGGAGATATTCTCAAAGGTCTAGGCCCGGAATACTATGAACAGGCTGTTCAAATGTATAGTAAGGCACTCCACCTCGTCCCTGAACATGTATCTGCATATTTGGAACAAGGAAATGCTCTGTTTGAACTCAAACGCTATGATGAGTCACTCGCTGTCTATAATCAAGTAATTACACTCGATAAATCGAATGCTTTTGCCTACCTGAAAATTGGAGATATCCTGACTACTCGTAACTTATATGAAATTGCTACCGAGTACTACGTGAAAGCTCTTCAATTTATTCGAAATGAGCAAAGTCCCGATGTGCTCTGGTCTCTCGTTTATCCATTTCAGACCTCTAATCGTCCGGCTCAGGTTCAATTTGAACTATCAATGCGTTTTGTAGTAAATACACCGTCAAGTTCTGACATGGATGAAGCTTTGATAGGTATAGGTAAACTCTATCACAAGCTTTTTGATACCCAAGTTGTTTCACCCGATGTTCTACAGAGTAATCTGCAAATCCTTCAAACTTTGCTACAAAATCTTCTCGAAGAGAAACGGGCTGAAGCTCTCGCGTACATTGCGAATGGCGATGATACGCGAATTGCGCTTTTCCTTATTCACCTTGCACCTTTCTCACTTTCTGGCATAACTTCTTTAGCTCATCAAGTTACGCTGCGATGGGTTCCTGCTCCAAGAAATGACGATCTTGTCATACGTTTCTATCATGTACTGGATTCATACGGAGTGCCTTTTGAAGATTCAGACTGGTTATTTGCTCAAGAGTTGATAGTTGAAGGGCTGTATATTCAGGCGAAGTCAGTGCTTGCCGACCTAGTGAGACAACGATCTACTCCAGATCGTCTATGGCTCCTCGCTACTGCAATGTGGAATCGTAAGGACCTGGCACAGGATCAGATAAAGGTGCTTTATCAATTCGTTACATCTACAACACTTGATGACGTGCGTTGTGGCGAGGCATGGAAACGTATCGGTGATCTCTCCATTGAGAATGCTGATGATTGCTTTGCAGCAATAGAAGCATACAAAAAGGCTGAACAGTACGGTTTGCTAATTCCTCAATTACATTCAATTCGTAAGGGTGATTGGGATATTGTTCCAGTTCTTCGGTATCACCCAGATTATGCCTTTCCACCAGTTGTTGTGATTGACTTGGAGAGCGATTTCACGCCAGAAACTGCTCCTGGCTCTCGCGTGTTTGAAATAGGCGCTGTACGTGTAAAAGGCAGTACTGAGCTAGATGTATATCATGCAATCATCCGGCGTGATTTTGTCTCCCCTAAAGTTGCTCATAGACAAGAAGGTGCTGTTGAGCCGGAACAAGCTATTCGATCTCTCCAATGGTTTATTGGAACATCGATTGTGGTTGGTCATAATCTTCGGGCTTTTGATGCAGTGCATCTTCGAGCAATGGGTTTGTCAATTAGCGATGACCAGATTATCGATACGCTGACATTTTCGCGATTGCTCTATCCGGATAGTCTGCATCATCATCTTGGGCTGCTCTGTCATATTCACAATATTAGCTTCAAGGGAAAGGCGCATACTGCTCTTGCAGATGCACAAGCCTGTGCCGATCTTTTGTATGCTCTCGGAGATGAACTTATACATCGTGGCGACCAACTTCTTTCCGGTTTTCGTGCTTTTATACAACCCGGCAGTGCTTTTGATAGAGCGGTTTTACAGCCAAGAAATGTTGCTACTAACCCAGATTACGCCTGGGAGTTAGATCCTACACCATCGCCACTGCATATGCTTGCCACAATCAATCATGCGCCTGCCAGCTCTCACATTATTGAAGCTCTTAATAGTGGCAGAGATGCTCTCATTGAATGCTTTGATCCAAATGCCACTTATGTGGAGTATTTGCCTTCTCATCAGCGATCAGTTGTCACTGTGAGTACAGATTCTCGTTTAGAGCGTATCCTAGCTGCATTTCAAGATACGCGAGATTTCTATGTCTTGCCCGACCCTCAAACTCTTCTCTGTCCACATCTTTTAAGTAGGCATATTGTGCAGGCAAAAAACGTCGAAGTAAA
>WNEZ01011247.1_pt1 | contig 12949 bp, 10 predicted proteins | sample 5400521 | NCBI WGS metagenome assembly WNEZ01 (sample SAMN13153339, study PRJNA577476) | soil metagenome | isolation source: 120 cm saprolite under Douglas fir tree site 2 hole 1 replicate 1 | place: USA:California | collected 2015-04-18 | reverse complement strand
CTGGAAGCTTCTCTCCGACCTTGGACGGCCGGGGGATGCCATCGTTGAATATGAAGCGGCGGTCGCTTTGGGAGGCGACAAGCCCGAGGCCGCCGCGAACGTGACCGCCCGCCTCGCCCTCGCCGAGCTCTACGAAGCCACCGGGGCCCCGGCGAAATCGCTGGGCCAGCTCGAGGCGCTCCAGCGGTTGCGCCCGCGTGATCCCGCCATCCTGCGCGAGATAGGGCGGCGCAGTCTCGGCCTGTCCCGACAGGAGTCCGCCTTGCGCGCGTATCAGGCGCTGCTCGAGCAGGAGCCCAACGACCTCGAGGCGCTCAAGCGGGTCGGCCAGCTCCTGGCCTGGAGCGGCGAGCGACCGCGCGCGAGGCAGGCGCTCGAGCGGTTCAATCGTCTCAAGGGGGGCGACTACGAAGTGCACTACCTGCTGGGCGAGATCTACACGGCCGAGCACGACGAGGGACGTGCCCGGTCCGAGTACGAGAAGGCCTTGCGGCTTCTCCCCCCACGGTCAGCCACGAGATAGGCCGACCACCATGGTCCGGCTCCTGGTCGCCCTGGCAATCGCGGCGGCCGGAGTCGCCCCTGCCGCCGCCCAGGCGCCGCCCCCCATCCAGGCTCCAGCGCCGCAGGCTCAACCAGCGCCGCAGGCTCAACCAGCGCCGCAGGCTCAACCAGCGCCGCAGGCTCAACCAGCGCCGCAGGCTCAACCAGCGCCGCAGGCTCAAGAAGACACTCGCGAGGCCGAGATCATCCGCGCCCGCCTTCTCTCGCGACTCGGCCGCACGGAGGAGGCCCTCGCCGCCTTCGCCGCCCTGCTCGCCAAGTACCCGGACGATCACGCGCTGCGGGCGGACCACGTCGAGTTTCTTCTCGACGCGGGCTTCACGGACCGGGCGGAAGCCGATCTCGCCCGGCTCCTGCTCGTGGATCCGCGCTCGGCGAGGGTCCGGCGACTGCAGGCGCGCCTCGAGATCGACCGCGGGGCGCCCCAGCGGGCGGCGGAGATCCTGGCTGCGCTTGTCGAGGAATCGCCGGACGATATCGGGCTCCGCGCCGACCTCGCCTCGGCCCGGCTCGCGGCCGGGCGCTGGGCGCAGGCACTGTCCGTCTACTCGGATCTTCTCGAGCGGAGTCCAGACAACGAGGACTGGCGCGCGGCTCATCGCGATCTCCTCGCCGGGTACGCTCCACGCCTGCTGTACACGCACCTGAGCCTCTACCAGCAGCAGGCGTCGCATCACGTGGACGAGGTGACCTGGAAGGGCTGGGTGGGGGAGCAGTGGTGGGTGCGGGCGGGCACGCGCTACGGCCAGTATCATCAGCAGGCGAGCTCCGGCAATCCCGCCTTCACGGAGCACATCGTGACGCCGCTCGTCGAGGTGGGCTTCCAGGCGACCAGACGGCTGCTCCTCCGCGCCGGGCTCGAGGAGCCGATCCGTCACGAGACCGCCCAGACCACTTTGAAGCTCGGGGGAGCCTTCGATGATGGCCGGCTCGTGACCATGACGCTTGACGCCGCCGTGCACGAGATCTTGACCAATCCCGTCAATGCCATCCCGCTCCGCGGCCTCCGGGACCGCGTGACGCTCGATCTCAGCCGGCGGCTGACGGACTGGGTGGTCGGCTTCGCCCACTACGAGTACCGGAACTACCGCGCCTCGGGCGAGGAGCTCGGGCATGCGTGGGAAGCCGCGGGGCGAGCCGAGGTCGCGCTCTGGCGATCGCAGCCGTTGCAAGTCACCCTCATCCCGCAGCTGTTCTTCGAGGAGTACACGCCCGACGCAGGAAGCCCGCTCCGCGATCAGATCGCCTTCATCCGGCGCCGCGACATGCTGGGCATGGGGCTCCTCATCGGCTGGGAAGTCCTGCCCGGGCTCCGGGTGCAGGTCGGCTCCACCGGGCACCGGGATTTTCATCGGGCGGCGACCTCCTGGGAGGCGCTCGGCGAGGTGCGGTGGCGAATTCGGCGCTGGGTCGAGATGCGCGTGCTCTATAATCGGAACACGGACGGGAGCCTGCTGGGGGGGACAGAACAGCTCTTCACCGCCAACCTGGAGATCCTCTACTGACGTCCAGGACGAGGAGGATGGAGACGGCGCAGCACAGAGCGCGCGCGGCGCTGGCGCTGCTCGCCACGCTCCTCCTGGTCTCCTGCGCGGGCCCCAGCCAGGAATGGACCCGCCCCGGCGCGTCGCGGATAAGCAAGCTCGCCGTGCTCCCCTTCGAGAACCAGACCAGCGCCGTCCGGCCCGGCGCCTCCGTGTCCGAGCTCCTGGTCTCCGAGCTTCTGGCCTCGGGGCCGGTGGCGGTCATGGATCCGAGCGAGGTCGCCGATCTCCTCCGCCGCGAGAACCTCGATCCCGCCGACGCGGGGCGCCTGCCCTCGGCGCAGCGCATGGGCCGTCTCCTGCAGGTGTCTCACGTCCTCCAGGGCGCCGTCACCGAGTACCGTTACCGTCCCGGCCTTTCCGAGACGCCCGTGGTCGGCGTGACCGCGCGGGTCATCGACGTCGCCACCGGGGACCTGGTGTGGACCGCGAGCTACGCGCGCTCCGGATCGTCGTGGCGGCAGGAGGGACTATCGAGCGTGGCCCAGTCCATTGCCCGGGACATGGCCACGCATCTGTCCGGCGCGCTGGGCGACGCCCGGGCGCGGTAAGCGCCGGGTGAGCGGCGCCTCCCACCGCGTCGACGCCTATCTCCTCGAGCTCGGCGCCGGGATCATCCTGCTCGCCATCGTCAATGTCCTGTTCCTGCCGCACGACATCGGCTTTCTGGGCTGGCAGCCCAATCCCGCCCTCGCCCTCGTCGCGGTCATCGCGGCGCGCCACGGGCTTCGCGAGGGGATCATGGCCGCCCTCGTGATGGCGGGTCTCGAGCTCGCCTGCCGGTTCGGCCGAGCCGAAGACCTGTCGTGGAGCATGATGCGGAGCCTGCAGACGTATGTCACCCCCCTCCTGCTCCTGAGCACGGGTTTCCTCCTGGGTGCCATCCGGGAGGAGCGGCGGCGAGAAACGGAGGGGCTCGGGCAGCGCGTCCGCGATCTCGAGGACGAGCTCGCCGACCAGGCCGTGCGCTTCATGGCCGCCTCGGAGGCCAAGCACGAGCTCGAGCGGCGCGTGGCCGACGAGGGCGCCTCCCTCTCCAACCTGTATGCCGCCGCCCAGGCCCTCGAGACCCTCGACGTCGATCGCCTCTATCCGGCCATCCCCCAGACGGCGCGGCGCTTTCTCCAGGCCGATGCGTGCCAGCTCTATCTCCTCGACGGCGACGTCCTGCGGCTGCGGGCCGCCGAGGGCGCGCCGCCGCCGCTCACGGAGCTCAATCCGGGAGAAGGGCTCGCGGGGCTCGCCATCCGCCAGGGCAAGGCGCAGAGCCTGCGCGACCTCATGACGATCTCCACGGCCGAGGAGCTGCAGCGCGCGCCCTTCGTCATGGCCGCCCCGCTCACCGGACGCGAAGGCGCCCTCCTGGGGTGCCTCACGGTCACCCGCCTGCCCTTCCTGCGTCTCAATCCCGTCGCCCTCGACCGACTCGGGCTCGTGGCGAACTGGGCGGCCCTCGCGGTCGACAACGCCCGGACGCACGAGAGAACGCGGGCCCGCACCATCCAGGACGATCTCATCCGCGCCTACACGTACGCCTACTACCAGCACCGGCTCGAGGAGGAGGAGGCGCGCGCCGCGCGCTATGATCGGCCCCTCGCCGTCCTGATCTTCCGCATCCGGCAGCTCGAGCTGATCGCCTCGGCGCGGCGTGCGGAGCTGGGCCGCGTGCTCTCGCTCGTGTTCAACCACTCGCTGCGCGACGTGGACATCGTCTGCCGCTACGCGACCGACGATGCCTTCGCGGTCATCCTGCCCGAGACGGACGCCGAGGGCGCGGCGGTGGTGGCCGCGCGTGTCGAGCACGAGATCGCCGCCTTCCAGTTCGCGCCCTACGCCGACGAGGACCGCGACCTCGAGTTCACCATCCGCGTGCTCCCCGTGCGGGAGCCGGGGCAGGGCCCCGCGAGAGGACGGGAGCCGCGGGGATGAGAGCCCTCCTGCTCGCCCTGCTCGCGGCGGCGATGGAGGCGGGGGCCGGCCTCGCCCTCTGGGCCGCCGGCATGCCAGCACTTCCCGTGGCGATCGTCCTCCATGGCCTCGCCAGCCTGCTTGCCGCCGGGGGTCTCGCGCGGCGCACACGGCCCGACGAGCGGCTCTACGTTTTTGGCACTGTGCTCGCCCTGCCCGGTCTGGGCCTGCTCGGCGTCGCCGGGGTTCGGCTCTGGGCCGTCCTCGTGCCGCCCTCGGGAATGTACGAGGACATACACACGGAGATGGGCGATCTGCCTGCGCCCGCGCTGCCGCCCGAGTCCGTGGACCGGGTCTCCGAGTGGGTACAGCAGCAGGTCTCCGTGCAACCCCTGGCCGATCTCGTCCGGGCGGGCGACCCTCGCACCCAGCGCTGGGCCATCGATCTCCTCGGCCGCCGCGGCGATCGCGCGGCCGTTGACTTGCTCCGCGAAGCGCTGGGCGCCACCGACCGCGACGTGCAGATGGCGGCCTCTTCAGCCCTCCAGCGCGTCGAGGAGCGACTCACCCGGGAGATCTCTCGCGGCCAGGAGCGTCTGAGGGAAGAGCCCGACTCGGCCATCGCCTGGCACGCTTTTGGCGAGACCTGTCGGTCCTACTGGGGCTCGCACCTCCTCGATCCCACCATGGGCCAGCACTGGCTGGGCGAGGCCGAAGCCGCCTACCGACGGGCGCGGGCGCGGCGACCGGGCTGGCTACCGCCTACCGTGGGATTGGTGCAAGCACTGCTGGGGCTGGGCAAGCTGCACGAGGCCGAGGCCCTGGCGCGCGAGGCGGAGGAGCTGTCGCCGTCGGGCACCCTCGATCTGTTGCTCGCCGAGGTGCTCTTCCGCGAGCAGCGATGGTCCGAGCTTCGACGGCTGGCCCGCGGCGCCGTCGCTGCCGGACGCCAGGATGAGCGGCTCGCCTGGTGGGCGGGCGCCGAGCCATCGCGAGAGGCCCCGCATGGCTGAGAGGGCGGACGTCTGCCTGATTCTCGAAGGCACGTATCCGTACGTCACGGGCGGCGTGTCGGCCTGGATCCATCAGCTGCTCCGTGCCCTGCCGGAGATCCGCTTCGCCCTCTTCCACATCGGCTCCACCGCGGGCACCACGCTCACCGCCCAGTACCAGCTGCCGTCGAACGTCGTCAGCCTGACCAATCTCGGCCTGCATGGCGGCGACGAGCCCGACGTGCATGGCCAGGCCCTCCAGCCCGACGACTGGGAGGCGGTCCGGACTTTCCACGATCAGCTCCAGGAGGAGCGGACGGCCGGATTCGCCGGACTCATGGAGCGGATCGCGCCCGCCCCCGGGGGCGGGCCCTCGGGCCACGACTATCTCTACGGCAAGCCCTCCTGGGATGTCGTCCGGCAGATCTATGAAGCGCGCGCGTCCGACGTCTCGTTCGTCGACTACTACTGGACCTGGCGCTTCACGCACCTGCCGATGTTCCGGCTCATGCACGCCACGCTTCCAGAGGCCGCCGTGTATCACACGGTCTCCACGGGCTGGGCGGGACTCGCCGCCACCCTGGCTCGCGTGCGGACCGGTCGCCCCATGCTCCTGACCGAGCACGGCATCTATGCGCGCGAGCGCCGCAGCGAGATCGACCAGGCTGAATGGATCTATGTCCAGCGGCAGGGGCCCATGAGCCTGTCCGGCGGGCCCGGCTTCTTCAAGGAGCTCTGGACGCGGCTCTTCGTGCGCCTCTCGCAGCTCACCTATGAGCACGCCGACCTCATCGTCACCATATTCGAGGGCAACCGCCAGGCGCAGATCCGCGACGGCGCCGATCCCGCCAAGACCCTCGTCATCCCCAACGGGGTGGACATCGAGCCCCTGGCCGCGCTCGTGCCGGTGCCCGCCGCGCCGGGCGAGTTCCGCGTGGGGTTCGTGGGGCGCATCGTTCCGATCAAGGACGTCAAGACCTTCCTCCGCGCCATCAAGATCCTCGTCGAGCATCTGCCGGGAGCGCGCGCCGTGCTGGCCGGGCCAACCGACGAGGATCCGGACTATGTCACCGAGTGCCGGACCCTCGCCGCCACTCTCGGGATCCAGGATCGCGTCGAGATCACGGGCGCGGTGGACGTGCGGGAGATCTACGCGCGGCTCGACGCCGTGGCCCTCACCAGCGTGTCGGAGGGCCTGCCCCTCGTCGTGCTGGAGGCGGGCGCGGCCGGCCTTCCCATGGTCGCCACGGACGTGGGCGCGTGCCGAGAGCTGCTGCAGGGACGCGACCGCGCCGACCGGGCGCGGGGGCCGAGCGGCCTCGTCACGGGCGTGGCCGACCCCGGCGCGACATCCGAGGCCCTGCTCACGCTCGCGCGCGATCCCGGCCTCCGCCACGAGATGGGCCGCGTCGCTCGCGAGCGGATCCGTGCCCACTACCAGGAGCGGGACCTCGTCGCGAGCTATCGCGACATCTATAGCCGCCTGATGGCGGCCGCTCCCGATCCCGCGGGTCTAGGCCAATGATAAGGGGCCATCTGCTTCGTTGCCGCCCTCGGCCGCCCGCTCAACGTACAGAAAGTACGCCTCGCGTGCGGCCGTCGGGCGACGCCTCGCATCTGGCCCCTTCTCATTTCCCTAGACAGGCATGAAAGGGCGCTGAACCGTGGCGGGTATAGGATTTCGGCTGAAGCGGCTCATCGCCGAGGAGAGCTATGGCGGCTGGCTGCGCGCGCACCTCTACGGCGCCGTGCTGTCCTCGGGCCCCTGGCTCCTCAGCATCTTCACGCTCGCCTCCCTGAGCCTGCTCTCGCGCGGCATCGTCGACGATCCCGCGCGCGATCTCTTTCGCACCATCGTGGCGTGGACCTACTCCTTTTCCCTGGTGACCACGGGCGCGCTGCAGATGGTGGTCACGCGCCAGCTTGCCGACGCCCTGTATCTGGGACGGCTCGGGGTGGTGGTGACGGCCTTTCGCTGGACGATGGGCTGGACGGCCCTCGCCCATCTGGGGCTGGGCGCGATCTTTTACGGTCTGGCCCCCGGCCTCCCGCCCGGGGCCCGTGTCTTCGGCGTCATGCTGCTCGTGGTGGTGTCCTCGACGTGGATGGCCATGATCTTCGTGGGCGCCGCGCAGGACTACGCGAGCGTGGTCGCGGCCTTCTTCATGGGCAACGCCGTGTCGGCGGCGGCGGCGCTCGGGGGCGGCTATCTCTGGGGCGTGGAGGGATACCTGGCGGGCTTCCTGCTCGGCCAGACCGCCATCGTCTTCGTGCTCGCGGCGCGGATCGAGCGCGAGTTTCCCGCCCGCGGCGACGCCGAGCGCCTTCGCTTCGGGCGTGCCCTGCGGAAGTACCGGGCCCTCGCGGTGGCGGGCACCTGCTACAACGCGGCCATCGTCGCGGACCGCGTGGTCTTCTGGTGCTCCGCCGAGGGCCGTCACGTGGCGAGCTGGTTCTGGGCTTCGCCGTACGACACCGCGGTGTTCCTGGCCTATCTCTCCGTGGTACCGTCGCTCACCATCTTCCTCGTGCGCGTCGAGACGGACTTCTACGACCGCTTCCGTGAGTACTACGGGGCCGTGAGCAAGCATGGGACGCTGGCCCAGGTGCTGCACGCCAAGGAGGGGATGGCCGAGTGCTTGCGCGAGAGCCTGCGCCGGGTCTTCCTCGCGCAGGGTCCGCTCACCCTCGCCCTCGTCGCGCTCGCCCCCTGGATCGCCGCGGGACTGGGCCTCGATCGATTGCAGGCGGCCATGCTGCGGCCACTCCTCGTGGGCGCGGCCCTGCATATCGTGGCGCTCTTCGGCACCATCATCCTGCTGTACTTCGATCGGCGCCGAGACGCCGCCGAGGTGTCCGTCATCTTCTTCGTGGCCAACCTGGCCCTGACTGCCGCCACGCTCTGGGCCGGACCGCGCTTCTATGGACAGGGATATCCGATGGCGGCGCTCCTCGCCGCGGCCTGGGCCTACCACCGTCTCGAGCAGACCCTGCGCGACCTCGAATACCTGACCTTCGCCTCTCAGCCCATGGACCCCGAAGACCAGCCGGCCGCCGCCTCGTGACGCGGCGGTCCGCTCCCGAAGGAATACGGGCGGAGCGCGTGGTGGTCGCCATGCTGCTCCTGCTGCTGGGAGCGGCCATCGTCCTGCCCCTCCTCGACGTCCTGATGGGCGCCGTGGTCATCGATCGCCGGCCGACGATGGAGATCCTCACCGCGGTCTTCGCGAAGCCTCTCTTCGTGCGGGCGCTCGCCAACACCCTGCTTTCCGGGGTGCTCGTGGTGGGACTCGGCAGCCTGATCGCGGTCCCGCTCGCCTGGCTCACCGCCCGCTATGACTTTCCCGGGAGTCTTCCCTTCATGGAGGGGCTCCGTGGCGTCGTCCTCGTGCAGACGCTCCACTACTTTCCTGTCATCATGGTCGCCACGGCCGCGGCCCTGTCCGGAATCGATCGCTCGCTCGAGGAGGCCGCGCAGGTGCTCGGCACCTCGGGTCTGCGCCTCCACCGTCGCATCCTGCTCCCCCTGGCCCGGAGCGGGTATGCCGCCGGCGCGCTCCTGACCTTCATCCGAGTCGTCGATGACCTCGGCACGCCTCTCATGCTCGACTACCCGACGCTTCTTGCCCCTCAGGCCTATGTCCGCGTGACCACCGTCGGATTGGCGGACGGGGAGGCGTCCGTCATCTGTGTCGTCCTGATCGCGCTCTCGCTCGGGGCGCTCTGGCTCTTCACGCGCGCGCTCGGACGGAAGGAGCTGACGGCGCTGGGCCAGAGCGGGAAGAGCCCTACCATTCGCCTGCGGGCCGTCGGCACCACCGGGGCGTGGGCGCTGGCCGCGCTGTTCCTGTGCCCCGCGCTCCTGCCCCAGCTCGGCCTTGTCCTTCTCTCCGTGTCCAAGGTGTGGAGCTTGACGCTCCTCCCGAGCGAGTACACGACAGCCCACTATTGGGGGATTCTCTCGCTGACGCCTTTCATCTGGAACACGCTCCGCTACGCCGTGCTGGCGGCTTGCGTCGACATGGCGCTGGGCACCGTGATCGCCTGGCTCCTGCTGAGAGGTCGCACGCGCGGGGGCGCATGGCTGGATGCCGTCGCATCGGTGCCCCTGGCCGTGCCGGGCGTGGTGCTGGCCATCGGCTATCTACGCATCTTCCACGGCTGGAACGTGCCGGGCCTGGGCACGCCGCTGACCGCGACGTGGCTTCCGCTCATCGTGGTCTACGCCGTGGGGCGCTTGCCGTACACGGTACGCGGCAGCTACGCCGCGCTCCAGCGGCTGCCGCCGTCGCTCGAAGAAGCCGCCCAGGGCCTCGGAGCCAGCCGGGCGCGCGCCTTCCTCAAGATGACGGCGCCGCTCATGGCGAGCGGGCTCCTCGTGGGCGGCCTCGTGGCTTTCGTGAGCTCGGCCTCTGATGTTTCCGCGACGCTGCTGCTCGTGCCGCGCCCCGAGCTCGGGCCACTCTCCTACGGCATCTTTCTCATCAGGCTCCTGGATGGAGGCCGCGGCCCGGCGGCCGCCCTCGGCGTGATCGTCATCGCGATCGTGGCCGCGGGCACCTGGGTCGCCGCGCGCCTCGCCCTCCGCGGCGCCGCCACGACGAGGAGCTGAGACGATGGCGTCCGCGCGGGGGCGGGGACTCTGGGCCCTGCCGGTGTCCATGTTCATCGGCACCTTCGCCTGGTCGTTCATCCAGGTCAGCCTGCCCTTCTACATCGGGAAGATCTCCACGCTGGACGCGGCGGCGACTCTGCGGTGGACGGGCTGGATCCTCGGCATCAGCTCGCTCGTCACCATGGTCATGGCGCCGTTCTCCGCGCGTATCTTCGGGGAGAAGAATCCCAAGCGCTCCTATGTCGCCACCCAGATGCTCCAGGGCGGCGGCTTCTTTTTCATGGCCGCCTCCCGCACGCTCCTCGATCTCTTCTTCTCGCGGATGCTCCTGGGCTTCATGGGCGCCGTCTCCACCTTCGCCTTCATCATGGTGGGACGGAGTGGTGGAGATATCCGGCGCGGCATATCCGCCATCCAGTCGGGCATGACCCTGGGGCAGGTGCTGGGACCGGCTGCGGGCGCTCTCGTGGCGGCCCGCCTGGGCTTTCGACTCTCCTTCGTGATGGCGGGCTTCATGCTCTGGGCCTGCTCCGCTCTGGTGGGCTGGGGTGTGCCCACGCAGCAGCCTCAGGGATCGGCGCGCGACCGCGCCCAGACCGCATCCGTCCGCGAGATCGCCACCGTGTGTCTGCTCGTCCTGGCGGGCTCGACCCAGATATTCTTCCTCACGGCCATCTTGCCGACGATCCTTCCGCCCCTCGGCGTGCCCGCGGCCATGACCCTCGAGGTGGGCGGGCTCCTGATCATGGCCACGGGCCTGGCCGCCGCCCTCGGCTCCATGGCGGCGCCGCGCATCGGCGAGATCGTGGGCGATCGGACCACCATCGTCTGGTTTCTCGCCGCCTCCTCGCTCGCGCTGGGTGGGCTCGCCTTGGCGCCGGGCGTATGGAGCTTTGGCATCGTGCGGTTCTTCCAGGTGCTGTGCATCGCGCCGGTCTTTCCCCTGTCCGTGGCCGGCGTCGCGCAGCGGGCGTCCGGAATGGCCATCGGCATCGTGAACTCTTCGCGGATCGCCGGCGCATTTCTCGGGCCCGTGCTCGCCACCACGCTGCTCGCGTGGCTGCCGCCGGCGGCGGTCTATCTGACCGTGGCCGCGCTGGGACTGCTGGTGGCGCCCCTCGTGGCCCGCCTCGGCCTGCGGGGACGCGGCGGGAAGGAGGCGATGTGATGACTCAGGACGAGGCGGTGGTCCGGGTATCGGAAGCGCGCATGGAAGGCGTGGGCAAGCGCTACGGGGGCAGATGGGCCGTTCGCGATATCTCGCTCTCCATCCGTCCCGGCGAGTTCTACACGCTTCTCGGTCCCTCGGGCAGCGGCAAGACCACGCTGCTTCGGATGCTCGCGGGGTTCATCACGCCCGACGAGGGGCGCATCGTGGTGGACGACGAGCCCATCGACGACGTGCCGCCCTGGAAGCGCAACCTGGGCATGGTCTTCCGCGACTACGCTCTTTGGCCCCACCTGAGCGTGTTCGAGAACGTGGCCTTCGGGCTCCGCGAGCGCGGCGCGCGGGGGGCCGAGCTCGAGGGCAAGGTCAAAGCTGCCCTGCGGCAGGTGGGCCTCGCGGGCATCGAGGCGCGCCGGCCCTCGGAGCTCTCGGGAGATGAGCAGCAGCGCGTGGCGGTGGCGCGCGCCCTCGTCGTCCAGCCACGGCTCCTGCTACTCGACGAGCCGCTCTCCGAGCTGGACGCGCAGCCCCGCGCCCGCATGCGTCTCGAGCTCGCGCGCCTGCACCGCGAGGTCGGCATCACCACGCTGTACGTCACTCATGACCAGGCCGAGGCGCTCTCGCTGTCCACCCGCATCGGGGTGGTGTCGGGCGGCTCCCTCATCCAGGAGGGGAAGCCCGAGGAGATTTACTGGAAGCCGCGCAACGCGTTCGTCGCCGAGTTCGTGGGCGCGGCCAATCTCGTGCCCGTTCGCGTGACCGAGCTGCGTGAGATGGGCGTGGTGGTGGAGACGGCGGGCGGCGCGCGCCTGCCCGTCTCCTCCGGCGCGCACACCTGGACGGCGGGCGCGCGCGCCCTTCTCTGTCTCCGGCCCGAGGCGCTGCGGGTGGAGGAGGCCGCCCTCGCCCCCGGAGGCATTCCAGGCACAGTGGCCGGCCACGTGTTCGAGGGCTCACGCCAGCTCTACGACGTCAGCATTCCCGGGGCGACGGTCAGGGTCGAGATGATCACCTCCGCCCTCGTGGGCCGGAGCTTCCGCCTGGGCGATGAGGTCAAGATCGAGGTGTCCCCCGAGACTTCCGTCCTCCTCCCCGACGAGCGGCCCGCCCCGTGATAATCTTCTGGGCCGGAGGATAGAATTCATGAACAGCGAGCTGACGCCGGCCGAACTCAAGGCGCGCCTGGACGAGCGCGCCCCTGTCGTGCTCCTCGACGTGCGCCAGGACTGGGAGACCAAGCTCTGCCGGCTGGAGAACGCCGTGCACATCCCCATCGAGGAGATCGAGCTCAGGACCGACGAGCTCAACTCCGCCGACGAGATCGTCGTGTACTGCCACCAGGGCGTGCGCAGCGCCGCCGTGGCCGAGTACCTGCGGAGCCTCGGCTTCGGTAACGTGAAGAACCTGGCAGGCGGTCTCGACGCCTGGGCGCGCGCCGTCGACCCCTCGATGCGCCGCTACTGATGTTCGAGCCGAGACGCTGCCGACGAGCCGCAGGCGAGGAGAGCGGCGAGGCGAGGGCTGGGTTGAACTTCGAGCCGAGACGCTGCCGACGAGCCGCAGGCGAGGAGAGCGGCGAGGCGAGGGCTGGGTTGAGCTTCGAGCCGAGACGCTGCCCGCCGTTCGAGCCGAGTGGCGGCCCGCGGCCGTCGCGAGGCGAGAGCTGGGTTGGTCCCGCAGGCGTGGCAGTTCGAGCTGAAGGGCATAGCCTTGAGGCGAGGGCTGAGTCGATCAGCGACGAGGCGAGGGCTGAATAGATGTCGGATCTGGTTCGGGTCGAGCGAAAAGGTCGCTGCGCGTGGGTGACCTTGGATCGGCCCCCCCTCAACCTCTTCACGCCCGAGCTCATCGCGGCCGTGCGCGAGACGTTCGACACCCTCGCGCGCGATGCCGGCGTGGGCGCGGCGGTGCTGACGGGGGCGGGCCGTGCCTTCACGGCTGGCATGCAGGTACAGGTGCTGCGGGATCTCACGCCCGCCTCCGCCAAGGCCCTGATCACCTCGCTGCACGAGGCCATCAACGCCGTGCATGAAGCGCCCTTCCCAACCATCGCCATGGTCAACGGCCCCTGTCTCGGCGCCGGCTTCGAGCTTGCCATGGCCTGCGACATCCGCACCGCCGCCGACGGCGCGCGGCTGGGACTGCCGGAGGTCAAGGT
>WNEZ01023714.1_pt1 | contig 12953 bp, 21 predicted proteins | sample 5400521 | NCBI WGS metagenome assembly WNEZ01 (sample SAMN13153339, study PRJNA577476) | soil metagenome | isolation source: 120 cm saprolite under Douglas fir tree site 2 hole 1 replicate 1 | place: USA:California | collected 2015-04-18 | reverse complement strand
TCTGGGCGTATCCGAGCTTCAGCGCGCGCGCCGAAGCACGTGCAAGTGCCCTTAAGGATCCGGCATGGCAGGAATTCCTCGGAAAAAGCGGGCCGCTGCTCGAAGAGATGCACTCGACCATCATGCTGCCCGCGCCTCACTCGCCGTTGAAGTGAGTCGGGTGAGAATTCGAAGGGCATTCGGGAAAGCCTATCCACGGTCTTCGCAGATATTTCGGACGAGGATACTCGGTATCGCAAATCGAGCTGCGGCAAGCGGCGCTGGCGGAGAGATTGGAAAATAGCGTTGGTGCGGGGTTTCAGGTTGAGCGGATGTTAACCCGGCGCTTGCCATTTTGAGGCCGTGCGCGCAATTCCTCGACGTGTTCAGTCCGCGGTCCGCAGGTGCCGCATCGTGAACTCAATCTGGCCGTTGGGAAGCTGCCGCCAGTTCTCGACGATCGGCGTGTAATTTCCCTGCGGAAGCTGATTGAGGATTTCGCGGGCTTTCCGGCGAGCTTCGTCAATTGGCAGCTTGAATATCTCCGGCGACTGCGCGGCGGACATCCGGGCTGCCAAATCATGGGGGCGAACGGGCATGTCGGGGCCTCCGAGTGGGACCTGTATAGCGCCGGCGATCATGAGCGGCCGGGCGTGAAACTGAAGAGTGGGGGAAGGCGCAGCGACCGTTATCCCCGCTAATCACCGGCTGTTCCGCAACGGGAACCGATCTCGCGCCCGGCCTTGTGCGCTGCACAGACGCTTGCTTCCCCGATATGCTTAAGAAGCGTTAACCATTTCGGGGGGATAATCGCTTCGACAATTCCACAAGGAGTTTTCGATGTCGAAGTTTGCAATCGGCGACAAAGTCGACAAAGCAGCCGACGACCATCATGAGGCCGGCACTGTCATTGCGGTGTTTTCGACCACGGACGGCCATTTTCGCTACGCGGTCGATATGGAGGGCTACGGCGCGCTCGAGTTTTTCACCGAGGAAAATCTCGTCGTTCACGCCAACTAGTTCCCCCGAACCGGCCGGCGAATCGGCTCTGCAGCCGACACTGCCCGTTGGGCATCTATTTTGCGGGTTGACCCGGACCTAAAGGTTCGACCTGATCATCGTCTGACGCTGGCGGGGCGCATGCCACTCGCCGGACGGTCTGAGGCTGCTATAGTCCGTGGATTGCGCGGAGCGCCTTTCCAGCGAGGGCACACCTTTCCAGCGGGGGCGTATGCGACGACGCGAGTTAATCACCCTACTTGGCGGGGCTACGATATGGCCGCTCATGGCAAGTGCGCAACGGTTGGCTGGAGCGCCGCGTGTCGTCTATCTCGCCCCGGTTGACATTCCGTCGCAGACTGACGCAACCCGCAGGCAACTGCACGAGCTTGGTTACGTCGAAGGGCGCAATATTCGTCTCGAGTTTCGCAACGCATCGGGAAATGTCGATGCACTCCCTGCGCTCGCTCAGGAATTGGTGCGGGAGGGCGGCATAGATGTCATTATCGCGATCAGCACGCCTGCGGCGCTGGCGGCCTACCGGGCAACGCAAACAATTCCGATTGTCGCCTTCACCGCTGTCGATCCGGTCGCGTCCGGATTGGCGAATAGCCTCGCTCGTCCCGGCCGCAACGTAACCGGCGTCGCGGTTTTTTCCGAGGAAACCACGGTCAAGCGGGTCGAGCTGATGCGGGAGGTTGTCCCGCGCGCGGTCCGGCTTGGAACGGTGACGACAAAAGTCACTAGCGGCGCACAGAGCCTTGCGCCGGTTTTGGAGACCGGTCGCAAGCTCGGTTTTACGGTTGAAGCCATCAACATCGATGACCCCGCCGATCTTGCCAAGGCGCTAAGCCCGGAAGTCCTCGCCGGATTTGACGCACTTGTGTTTGTCCCGGATGTCATACTCAACGCTCACATGGCCGAGGTCATCAAGATGGTCGGCCTAAGCAACAAACCTGCGATTTTTCCTTCGCCAATGGCGGCTTCATGTCGTACGGGCCTGATTTTTCCGACGCTACCCGTCACCTGGTCTCGCAGCTTGATCGCGTTTTGAAAGGCGCAAAGCCAGGCGACTTGCCTTTCGAACGTCCCACCAAGTTCGATCTCAGGATCAACCTCCGCGTCGCCAAGGCGTTGGGCATCGAGCTGCCTCCAACAATCCTCGCCCGCGCCGACGAGGTGATCGAGTAGTCCCGCGATGTCCGTCTCTTGCAGCACAAACCGGACGTGCCGCTCGTGCTCCGCCGAGGGCACGCCGGCGGACTCCCATCGCGGACTGGAGATCCCACAAATTTAACGAACAGCAGGTTTGACGGCTCATCGGACGAACCGCCAGGCCGATCTGGTCAAGCCGGTCGCCGCCTATATGAGTCGGCTCGCGGGGTGACCCACACGCCGTCGCGATCAATTCCGCGCCGTCGCGATCAATTCGCCAGCATTTAGCCATCAATAATTGCTGAAAGCCCGGCTTCGGAGTGGGCTATCGCGCGCCGCCGGTTGCAGGGTAAGTTTGGCGAGGGGATGGCAGGGGGACAGGCAATGAAGATCTTCACCGTCGCGGCGGCGCTGCTGGCCTTGATCGCGGTGCCCGCATACGCGCAAGTGAACGGCAAGCGGCATCAGGGCGACGCAAAGAAGACGGAGGAGAAGAAGCCGGAAGTCGACGAGAAGGCCTACAAGGCCGCGCTCGAGAGGATTCCGGATTCCAAGGAGAAGTATGATCCGTGGGGCACGGCGGTTGCGGTTTCAGGGGCGAAAGAAAATCCCGCCGCCGGGATCGAACTAGGAGAACGCGACCCCGATGCGCTTGTCGCGGCTCCAGATCCGACGGCAGCGGCGGATGAATTGATCGGCCTTGATTTCAAGCGTGAATGACGACGGCAGGTTGATGCTGCTTGCAAGCTCGAGAGTGGCGCCGCTTATCGACAAATTGCAGACGATGCACGACACGCCATTGCCGTCGAACGAGATGGTAGCGCCCTTCAGCACCTTGTGTCGCCGTACCGCTCTCCTCTCGACCGTGTTCTCGTTCATCGTCGTGGTCCGCGTCTTTATCCTGCTGGACCTAGCATGGCGGAATTGCGGATTGATAAATCTGCTTCGCTCCATCCAAGCGTGCAAGTTTATGCCTGGTTTACGATGATGCGTTGCAATTCTCGGCGCGTCCCTCGCAGCATCGCAAACCCGCTTGAGATCATCGTGACCGCTTGTCGGTCATGACCCGAAGCGAAGCAGATCATTCTTTGCCCAGCCGCCACCGAGGTTGCCGCCGAAGTAGCAGCCTGACCAGTTGTAGACCATCACGGGCGCTGCAACGATCGGTGCTGCTTTGCTGTAGCGCGGCGCAAGATCAGCGGCGAGCGCAGGCACGGCGACGGTGATGGCAATCGCTGCGATCGAACGAATTGGCCGAGCCAAGCAAAAAAACCTCGCTCACACGGCGCGTTCTCACAGCATCGCAAAAGCGCTCGATACGATCGCCACCGGCTTCGTGTCGGTTGCGCCGAACAAGGTGACGCGGCCGAAGCTCATGGTACGCCCCAAGCGAACCACGCGTGCGTCGGCCAGCACGTCCGATCGAGTGACCGCGCGCATGAAATGCGTGGTTTGATCGACGGTTGTCATCGGCCGATAGCCGCGGTTCGCCGCAAGTATTGCGATCACCATGGAAGTGTCGGCGAGCGCCATCAGCGCCCGGCCGCAGACGACGCCGCCATTGCGGCACAGGCGCTCGGAAAAGGCCATGCGCAGGGTCGCACCGGGCTGCCAGTCGGCCGCAGCACCTGATGAAGGAGCGTATTCGATGCGCTCGATCGAGAGGCCGAGGTCCTGCACCCACGGCGCGAACACCTCGCCAAGGACGCGCCTGGCTTCCTCGATAGTGAATTCCTCGGTCGGTTGTTCGTGCTGCATGAATGCTGGTTCCTAGCCCGACGGGCATTCTTAAATGCATTTGGTGGAAATGGACACTCGCGGCGTGGCTTGAAAATGCCTGACTTGAGGCCGTATGATGAGGGAATGGGGAGTAGCGGGGCCATGTTCAGGCGATTGGCACTGATTTTCAGCGTGGTCGCGCTGGGTCTCGCGCTTAATGGCTGCACCAAATGCGGTCCGATCTGGGACGACTGGACGCAATCGCCGAGATCCTGCAAGTCGGACCGATTGTAACGCGAAGGCCAACGTGCTTGGCGTCGCGGTCCGCGCGGTGGTATGTTTGCGACGAAAATGCAGGGGAGCATTCCATGAAGGTTTTCCGGTCGGCGGCGGTCATCGTTTTGTTGACAGGGCCGGCTTACGCACAGAACTCGACCCCCAACATCAATCTGATCCCGGAGTTGCAATCAAAAACGCCGGAGGAGAAGGAAGCCGAAGCGGTGAGAGACAAGGCCTACAAGGAATCGCTGAGGAAGATCCCGGACGCCAAGGTCTCTTCCGATCCGTGGGGTAGTGTGCGGGGCGCGGAGACGCCGAAGACGTCAGCTCCCGCGAAGCCGCGGACCAAGACCGGCAGCACTGAGAGCGAAGCGTTAGAGTCGTTATCTTTTTGCTTGAGCATGATCTCCGGGCAAACGCTTCGCGTTTGTCCCGAGGGAAAACCGGTTTCCACTTTGCGCTAACGCGGCCCTTCGGGTCCGGATCATGCTCTAGGCCAGCGCGGCCGACTGATCGAGCAGCGTTTCGTAACATTCGCAGGACATCCGCAGCAGCGCGGGCCGGTCCAGGATCTTGATCACGCCGCGCGAATAGGTGATCGCGCCCGCGCCTTGCACCTTGCTCGCGACTTCGGTCACCGAGGTGCGCCTCACCCCCAGCATTTCGGCGAGAAATTCCTGCGTCAACGCAACGGTGTCGCTTGCCGCCCGATCCGCGGATTGCAGCAGCCAGCGGCAAAATCGCGCCTCGATCGAGTGCAGCGCATTGCAGGCGGCCGTGACCCGCGCCTGCGACAGCAATACCTCATTGTACCGGATGCAGATATTGCGGAGGGGATCGCTGGCGGCAACGGCAGTCCTGAAATGGGTGGCGGCGATCCTGCTGCAGGCCATCGGCATCTGCACGACGACGCGGACCAGCGATTTGTACAGGCCAATCCCGGCCATCGCTCCGACCACGCCCTCGTGGCCAACGGTCGCGGTCTCGATCGCCTTGCCGTCGCGCAGCACAGTGAGCAGCGACAGCATGCCGTAATGCGGGAAGTAGATCTGGTCGACCTCGTCGCCGGCTTCAGCCAACACAACGCCCTGCTGCGGGTGGACCGTCGACAAATGCGGAAGCAGCCGATCGAAATGATCGCGCGGAAGGGAGGCAAGCAGCTTGTTGTCCAAGGGGTGACCGGCGTGTGAAAAGGCTATTACCACTGCGATATCCCGCCCGGTCGGTCGGGCCGATTTACCGCAGGGGGTGGGGAAGGGCGCTCCGAGAAGCGAACCGCGGGAAGCTTGTATATAGGGACAACCAGGTGGCGCTGTCGGTCCGGTAGCCGTCATAGCGGCAACCCCGTTTGGACCTTGAACCCTGACAGGAAGGTTTCGCGGATCGAAATTTAGTGTCGGGAGACGGACAGAGCAGGAACGTTCGGTGTGTCCTCTCCGGCCTTTCCGACTTCGCTGATCAATCGATGCTTCTTGTCGGTCCTCGGCGCGCCGGCGGTATCGCCGAGCAGCCGATCGAACTCCAGTCTCGAAATGTCGTAGCATTCGCAGGCGCGCTGCCGCAGCGCCTCGCGATCGAGGATCGTGACGTGGCCGCGCCGATACTGGATCAGCCCGGCCTTTTGCAGGCTGCCCATCACGTCGGTGACCGTCGTTCGCCGGACACCGAGCATCATCCCCAGGAATTCATGGGTGAGCAAAAAATCGTCTGCAGGCATCCGGTCGCGCGTCATCAAGAGCCAGCGGCAACAACGCTGTTCAACCTTGTGGAGGTGGGTGCAGGCCGCCGATTGCGCGACCTGGTTGAAGAAGGCATGGGCATAGCGAAGCATGATCAGGTGCAGTGTCGGGCTGCGTTCGAGTTCGCCGCGGAAAATGCGGGCGTCGATGCTGAGAGCCGTCCCAGGAACCTGTACGTAAACCGAGGACGGTGCCTCGCGATCGCCGAGACAAACCGGCAATCCCACGACCCCTTCGTTGCCGATGGTGCCGACCTCGGCGCTGGCGCCATCGGCCGTGGTGATCACGAGTGAAGCGAGCCCGTCGATGGGGAAATACATATGTTCAATCGGACGCGATGCCTCATAGAGGCTTTTTCTATATTCGAACACGATTTGCGACAAATGCGGCCGCAGCCGCTCGTAATCGTTATCCGACAAGAGCGAGAGTAATCGGTTGGTCCGTTGATTGCGCTCGGGCATGGCTTTGCCTCCCGTGTTTGATGCTGCTCCATCGCCGATGGCGATAAGCCGGTCAGGCAAGGCCAGGCTCGTCCGAGCCGGCGTTTCGGATCGGGGTTTCCTGATCTTCCATCGCGGCGGCCCGTGCAGCGTAGTCATCGGCGAGCACGAGAGGACGATCGCGCAAATTCATGTCGGTGGAATCGCGGGCGAGGCGGCGGCAACGCTCGGCTTGCTCGTGAAGGTGTAAAGACTGCGCCATCGGACTCACTCGCAACAAGGGCGGGAGTCCCCCTTCGGGACTCTCAGTCGCCGGCGCCTGCACGTCGTTGCCGGCAATGTCCAGATTGTATCGATTTTATGTCCGGTAAGCGACTCATTTCCCTTTGCGGCGGGGCGGCCGGGGACTCGGATTGGTTCCCGCGAGCGCTATATTCTCGGGGTCGTTATGTGTGTTCGGAGTTGCGACATGGCCTCTCGCCCGCGCGATCTCGCCGACCGGATGGCCCGACGGCGCAAGTTTGATGACGGCTATCTGCGCGAAACCTTCACCCTGCCGCGCGAAAAAGCGCGGGCCAGGGCGCGCGATTTCCTTACCCGCTATCCCAAGGCCGCCTATATGAGCTCCGTCGAAAGCTGGCGCGAACTGCCGGGCGGCGACATCGAATTCACCATGCGCCGGCTGCCGAGCGCCGACTAGCGCTGCTTTTACCGAACTGGCCTGACCCAACTGGAGACCGGCGCGTGCCTTGAGGTCGGCGCGCTGGCGGTGCCAGGATATTCGGCCTCGCAATCACGGCGGGCGGCGAGGTTTTTGGGGCGTGTTCGCTGGTCTGGCGCAACGGCGAACGCGTCGGTGCCCGCTTCCCCAGCGCGAACGAGCTTCGGGAGCGCTTTGAGCCGGCTGTTTCAGATCCGAAGCCGGCTGAAGTGGCGTTCGCAGTGGACGTCAAAAACTTGGCGCATGAGACGCCGACGGGGCGGAGTTACTTCAGCGGCTGGAGTTCGCTCCTGATCCACCCGGCCGCGCTGGATCTCAGCGGGTCCGACATCGGTGGATCGGCAAACGCTCCGGATCGGGTTTTCTCCAGCTCCCCATGACGGCAAAAATAGCGCCGGCCTTAAATATTTGTCTGTCCGGTTGCCGACGTCGAAGTTCTAAAATTGTGACTTCAATCGAACGCGACGCCGATGCGTTTTTCCTTGCGCCAGATGACGTAGCACGGTCGCTTCAGTTGATCGGTCCGAACAACCAGCGTGAATCGGTCCGGAATGTAAAGCGGGCTCAGGACTTCGAGCGCTGCCCCAGTCTCTGAAGGGTTGCGCACGTTACAGTCAATTGGATCGCTGCCGCACTCAATCGAGCCGGCTTTCAAGATACGGCGACGCGGTACGCTCCGGTGAGGGTCCATCGGGCCGAGATACACCGAAATTCTAAGCATTCCATAAATGGGAAGCCCCGTGATTCCACGGAGAATCGTTAGTGTTCTATTAATGGGGTACGCTTGCACCCTCCAGGCTACAGCGAAATTCGAATGTGGCCACTCGGGGTCGCAACAGGCCAGCGTCAATGCTTGGTCGTGGTCGAATAGACCAGGGACTGATCCTCAAATTCCTCGATCGGGAGCTTGTTGACGCCGGCCGCTGCGTGGAGCTCCTGCAGCGACATCATGCCTGCGGTTATGGAAGCACGGTTCGTCGCAGGCGAATGCGACTGCAGCATGGTGGTTGCCGCAGCGAGCAAGGCGATCGCCGCGAATGCAGAAATCATCCAACGCTTGATGGGAACCTCCATTCCCCCAGCCACAGGTGGGTCTGCAAGACTGGCGGCGAGGTTCAACCGCGCGATGCGGGCCTTTCGAGGCCGTTAAATTTTTTGGGGCGACCAGACGTGTCCCTCCCAACTCTTTGAGGGCATGGACTGGCGTTGATCCAGGCGAGCTTGTTTCAGGTGCGGGCGGATTGATCAGCCGGTTCCACATCCGGCGCCAGCGGACTCGGATCGGGCGGCATTGTCTCATCAATCTGGGACTTGAGATCGGCCGCCTTTTCGATCAGGACCGCCGCAAGGTCCGGGTTTTTGGTTGATTTGGCGAACTTGAGAAGCGTCGTCGCCTGACGCGTGAAATAGCTCCTGCCGACCACTCTACTTTCCCCGTAATGCCCGTGCCCGCAAGATACATCACGCGCAAGTCGGCATTTCGTTCCGACCGAAATGTACGAAAGTGAACTTAAGGGCCAGATGTGCCATGTAGAGAACACTTCAAACTGGAGGCCGCCAACGGCCTTATTTCCTGTCCTTTAGGACGCGATCGATCTCAGTTTCAGCAAGCTTGATTGCCAACGCTCGACTTACCCGAGTTACACCGGATTTGTGTTTGCCGTCGCCAAATCTGACTTCCCATCGCCAACCACTGCCATCGGTCAATTGAACGACGGAGTATTCTACTCCTCTGTATTCCATAAAATTGGCTCCACACGCGAGCGGAGCGGACATACGCCAAGATGATCTCCCGGTATGTTCACTTGTGTACTTAACGATTCTGAATTAGGGCCGCAAACTGCGGAGGAGCCACGAAACCCCGTAGTTCTACGGAGAACCAAAAAGGGACCGTTCACTATAAAGAGCGATGGAAAAGGGCCAACAACCTCCCGGGTGCTGTCCTAATTCGGACACTCGCTATCAGAGGGCGGTATCGGCTTCACCTGTTTGGGCGCTAGCGCCTTGTCGATCAGCCACACAACGTTGGTCATTGCAGGCAAATGTGTTTTGGCTTGCCCGGATTTGACGGTTTTTTCGTCGAGGTGGACCGTCCATTTCCAGGAATCACGTCCAAGGCCTTGGACGATTGTGTATTGCTTGCCGCGATACTCCATGAGTTGGGAACCTCAACGCACCGACCAACGTGCGACTCGAGCTATCGTTCGCAAAGAAAGCGGTCCGGTGCTGTGGAACAATTGGCAATGCCGAGAATTGTGTGGCCGTGCCGTTCCCTGCCGTTCGGCACATCACGTACTGGCTCGACCGGCCCCAGCCTGCCCCCGGCTGGGGCCGTTTCCTTTGCGATGAAGGAGGTCATGCCTTACGCGGCGGGCGGCGGCTCAATGTCCGGCGCTAGAGGCGTCAGGTCAGGCGGCGTCCCCGGTTCGTCCACCTGCAATTTAAGATCCGCCGCTTTCTCCAATAGAGCGGCGGAAATCTTGGGGTCTTTGGTTGCCTTGGCCAAGCCAAAAAGGATGGCCGCTTGACGCACGAAGTACTCTCTCCCGATCATCACCTTACTTCCCCGTGGTATCCCAGCGCCGCCCATACATCTCCGAAAACGAGGATTGGTTCCAACCCGAAAGTACAAAAGTGAACTTAAGAGCGGGGTGTTCCATAGGGAGCACACCTCCGTCGTTCGACGGGGGATCGGCGTTCTAGCTTTAGTCTCTCGTTGGCAAATCAGGCCAGTGCCCAATTCACTTGGACACTTAAGGTTAAATACGGACACCACCCATCCCCAAGGTGCTGTCCTAATTAAGACACTCGCATGTCGAAATTAGGACACGATGCTTGGAACCTTTTCCGCGCTGGCGGCTTGTATTCACCCGCATTGGGTTTTTCCAATGCTGGGGGAGGCACCGATAGGTTCACCCCCCAAGTCACCTGTCGGGCGTCTGAATTGGAGCGGCCTCAGTGCAACTGCCCCGTGCTGGGGCCGTTTCTTTTGGGGCTACTTGGCAATCCCGGGCCAACGTGCCGCGATTTGACCGCAGGCGTTCCCAACCTCCTTAAGCCGCTGTTTTACCGCCTTGACGCCCGGGTAAACCTTGCCGCTCCCCAGATCGATCACCATGCAATGACCGCCGTAAGGTGCATCATGTTTCCAAAGGTGGTTCTGGCAGAATGAATGCATCATCGCAGTAATGTAGTCGGCCTGTTCCTCATCTAGCGGCTCTGTTTTTGGAAAGTGCAATTTGATCCCGCCGACCAATTCAGTCGTCTTGGATTTTGAATGTAATGTGACCTCTGGCCTCACGGAAATCTCCACACCGTTAAGCACCAAATGCGGTGCAGATTGTGCGCCTAACTTTGCAGTGGCCGCACCGAATTCAATGTCATCTAGCAAGCTGGCGAATGTTTCGATTGCATCAAAGGAACCACCTAGACCTGTTTTTGCGGAAAGCGAAGCGTCAGGCTGATCGTCGGTTACGTGAGCAATACGGCAAGGATGACGAATGAAAGAGGCCGCCAACTGAGGCGGCCTCTCTACTCTACGATAGGTAAATTTCGTCGGTTATTTCAGGAAGCCGGGGGCATAAACCGCTGCTCCATTTCCGGGAGCTGTTACACCAGAAGGAGCAGGCATATCGTTAAGTTTTTGTTGACCCGGCGCGTAGGCGCGGGCTCCCGAAAGTCCCGGGACGGGAGTGAGAATGGCGCTGCCGTTCTTGGATTGAAATGCTGGGGTGAAGTGCGAAGCTCCGCCGCCGGGGCTCTTCGCAAGTACGCTGGAAGACGATGCGACAAGCAGCCCAAGCACTGCGGCGCATGACAGAATTTTGGTCATTGGTAGCCCTCTCCTTGTTTATTGATCGGGGGCGTCCCTGCCTCACCGACAATCCTGAGAAGCTATCGGATTCTGTCCTAAATAGGGACAAACCAGGCCACCGCCTGATATTCCCCAAGCTGTTGCACGGTCGCATCATAACGGTGGCATTACGTAGTTCTACCTACCGTGGTGTTCTGTTAGCGGAACACCTCAATCTCGAAATGTTCTTATGTCGCTAAGGCTGCAAATAACGCCAAGGCGAATTAGGACACTACGAAATTCAACTTAGGACACTTGGGGTTAAATGCGGACAGTTCCCCCCAATCGGTGCTGTCCTAATTAGGACACTCGCGACCGGGAATTAGGACACTAACGAAAAGCCCCGTCCGGAATTGGCGTTCCAGACGGGGCAAGTGGGTGTCTTAAAGACTCATCCGGCTGGCTTCTTCATCTTCTTCTTCTTTTTGCCTTTCTTCAGCCTTCCCCCGGCTGGGGCCGTTTCTTTTGAGCTTGTGGATTACTCAGTTGACCGCCCCGCCTCATGGACGATCCGCACGTCTTCCCGATCCGAAAAGCCCTTCCTAATCGCGCGCCTTGTCCCCTGTTCGATCAGCGTTTTGGCCGCATCGGTCGCATCGGTGCCATAAAAGAGGCCGCCAACTGAGGCGGCCCCTTTAGTTCAACGGCCCCCGGTCGCGTCCAATGTACTCAGGCAATCGAGCAAATGTTGAACGCGCGGTGGTGGTCTAGATTGTTCTTTTGAGAGCAGAACCCGAAGCCGTTCTCCTATTTCCGCACGGATCGCGGCGTTGATGTCTGAATTGAGGTTGAGGGCCTTTTGCATGAAATCCACCCCGCAGGTGGTGGCTCCGCCCCAACGCAAATACGCGGGAGCCGGGGATTCGTTCCGGCCGAAAGTACAAAAGTGAACTTAAGGGAAAGGGGCCTTATTTATCTCGACGAACTTCCGCTATGCGCTCTTTCAACCATACGTTCTCTTGCTCGAGAGATTTGATTGTGCGGTTGAGCAAAAGCACGTCGGGGGGTTCCCTGGTTGGGACCGGCAACGGGTGAGGTGGCTTCTCTTGGTAAGCCATGATGAAGGTGTACCTCCTCATGAAGCCAAGACGCCATATCCCGAAACGTTCCTATGTCGTTAAGGCGGCAGTCCCGTGAGAACCAAAAGGGACCACTGCTCAAAATCAAAAGGGACCATTCGTTATAATGAATAATGGAAAGGGGCCAGTACCTAATCCTTAACACATTGCCGGCCAGCACCCGCCATCCGGTGCTGGCCCCTTTACCCATGCCCGGTTCCGAAAGGGGCCACTCGTGGTTTTCAAAAGGGACCAATCCCGCTAACCAGGGGCCGTCCAAATGACCGACAATTTACGGACCGATAACCACGATTGCACCGCAATCGGGGGTAGTGACCCGTGGTTAATCGACAACCCGGAGAGTAAACTCCCGTGGGATTGCGGGGGTGGCGTTGTGTCCAAGTCGGGTGAGTACGAAAATCGCCTCCATTTTGGTGACAACCTTGATGTGCTCCGGGCCATGCCCGCCGAGACGGTAGACCTGATCTACCTGGACCCGCCGTTCAATTCGAACGCCAATTACAACGTCCTATACGGCACCAAGCGCGGCGGCGCGTCGCAAGCGCAATCGCACGCCTTTCAGGATACTTGGAGTTGGGGTCCAGAAGCACAGCGCGCGCTTAATCAAACGGCAGAGCGGCACCTAGAGGCCGGTGCCATTCTCGATGCGTTCCAAAAGATTTTTGATGGCAGCAACATGATGGCCTACTTGGCTATGATGGGCGTTCGGTTGGTCGAATTGCATCGAGTGCTTAAACCCACCGGATCGCTTTATTTGCACTGCGATCCGACCGCCAGTCACTACCTAAAGCTAATACTCGACGGCATTTTTGGGCCAACTAAGTTCCAGAATGAAATCATCTGGAAGAGGCATAGTGCGCATAGCAGCGCAAAGCGCTATGGCCCGGTCCATGATGTAATTTTGTTTTACAGCAAGGGCGACCAGTTCACTTGGACCAGTCCTCGCACCGAATACGAACAGGAGTATCTCGATAAATATTACAAATACGA
>WNEZ01003871.1_pt1 | contig 12954 bp, 15 predicted proteins | sample 5400521 | NCBI WGS metagenome assembly WNEZ01 (sample SAMN13153339, study PRJNA577476) | soil metagenome | isolation source: 120 cm saprolite under Douglas fir tree site 2 hole 1 replicate 1 | place: USA:California | collected 2015-04-18 | reverse complement strand
TAAAGATGGCTTTGTCGGTCGGCTTCATCGGCTTTGTTATCCTCCGCTGATGCGACCCAAGCTAAGGGGCTTCTGACTCTTACCCCTGTAGGTCTACCTCCTACTGATCATGCCTACCTTTCCTGGACACACTGCTTCGTCAAAATTACGGTTCAGCATCTCGCTTAAAGCTTCGGGAGTATGAAAACGAGTGATTTGCCGCGAGCGATTAAGGGCGTAGCGAATATCGTGATGCCAAATTACTTCGCCGTTGGTCGAGTAGAGGAATGGTACGTAGTACTCCCCGAAGCTGAGCCCCGGCTGCTTCAGGCCTTTTGAATATCGTTCGGCTTGGGAGAGGACATTCTGAGGTCCCAATGTGAGCTTCTTTGCTTCAACGATTCCGATTATCTGACCATTAGCGCATAAAGCGTAGTCTGCCGGTCCGGAGGCCGTGGGATACTCCTCGATTGCACAGGAGTGTTGAGCCGCGAGGGGCTTCCCCTCGGTAAACGGCACAACTTTCCAGCCACTAGCCTTGAGCATGGAATCGATTAATTTCTTGCGAGTTAACCATTCAGAATTGGATGGTTGCGCTGGTGAGTGTTTTTTCATGTTCTTGTAGCACAACGAGAGTTCATTGCGATCTCGTAATGCTCAATTTTCTTCTTTAGTGGTGTCAGTAAATAAGATTCTTTTATGGTACTTCCCCAACTCCTAACCGTCCAGCCCGCAAGGGGGGACTTGGATTCCGCGCGACCAAAACCTGGCTGGCCACTACATCCAACATAAATATCAGCTCTGAGTACTTTGGCGGGCGGTAGCCGTTTGATCCGTCGTGATTATCAGAAGTACATCTACTCTTTTGGAGGAAATTATTCCGAGCGCTTACGGTTAATTGGCCCCGAATCAGCGGCGTACCGGGTGAGCTCGGCCATGCTGGATATGCCGAGCCTGCTGTAAATGCTGTTCAAGTGGTCTTTCACGGTCTGCTTGCTCAGAGAGAGTTTCTTGCCGATTGCATCAGCAGCGTAACCCTGCGCCACAAGCTCGATAATTGCTTTCTCCCTGGAACTGAGCTTCGATACAACAGATAGCTTTTCAAGCGGAACGCGAAAGAGAACGTTCTGTTCGGCATGTTCAAGTTTGAATGTAAGAAGAAACAGTTCATCGCGAAGGAGTCGGCCAGAAAAGGCGAAGTGCCCACAGCCGTACTCGTCTATCCGAGCCGTAACAAGTTTCTCTCCTATGGTTGAACGGACTGATACGACCAAAGGACGCTTGGTCGATTGGCATAGTGTAGAGAGCTCACACTGGATACTGTCCGCAGCTTCATTCATCTCTACGGTGATGTCATAGAGATTGTTTCCAACGCCCACCTCAACGCTCTTGGATGCGAACTTTGGCTCCGAAACAATTCGGCACGGACCGACGAGAGTCTTCAAACCATAGCTTTTCTCCAAGTCAATGACCGAGTCTTTTTGTTTCTGAATGAATCTTCCCCACTCCGCTTGAGTCATTCTGGTCGCGGAAGTGTCTGCCTTGATTCGCGGAGATTCTTTGACTTGACGTTCTTCTGCCTTTCCGGCCCGAGCAAGTTCCGAATCAATTCGCTCCATGGGTCCACTCGTGCTACGAAGGGTCAGGTAAGCGTTGCGGCACTTCTTGCAATACAAGAGATGCGCAGTGACGTGTTTCGCCGTCAGCTCGTCGAGCTCTTCTGCTTCGAGGCCGACAACTAGTGAAGCGTCAGGACAAGGCTCACGCAATGGCGCCGAACGGGAAGGGTCATCATGCACCGCCTGCACCATAGAGCGCACAAAATCCACCAGCTCCATGCAGGTTGAACACTGGATGAGATGCGATTCTATTTCGGTTAGCCGAGCAGCTTCCAGGTCTCCCCACGCGTAGCGGTTCACCTCATCCTCAAGGTCCGAGCAACGTGATGTTCCGTCTGTGCTCATGTCTGGTAGTTCGTTCGTCACCCTATTCTCAAATAATGCTCTCGGTACAAGCGAATCATCGCATCCTGGTCGTGCTTGAAGAGATGTCTGACGTCATCCGGCGTTGTTCCGCGTTGAGAGGCAATATCATCAACCGAAAGACGCTCTTCAATTCGTGCCAAAATCCAGAAGGCGCAATCTTTGTCGCGCCTTGTTCCCTGTTGAGCGTGAATGTTAATTAAATTCGAGAAAATTTGTTTCTCCTCCTGTGGCTTAAATAGCCTCTCAGGGTCCTGGTAGTAAGCAGACTGATACTGAGAGCAACAAAGCGCATCCTCCCTTGCTCGTCCTCGATCCAGAACCTGAATCATTTCCACTTGCTCTTCTACAATGCTTTCACGTTCCAGGGGCACGAAGACAAGCCTGGGCTCCGTGCGCGTGAACCACTCGCGGATGGCGTCAACCGTAGCATTTTTGGCCATCTTTATAAGAAATTGTTTCAACTTTTCAGGGTTATCGAGATTAGGTTCGCCACGCATCCACTCCGTGAGTTTTGACTGCGAATGGGAAATGCCTTCATCAATGAAGATATCGCCCAACCGTTTGCCGGCGACATAACCCTTCACGATTACGGTGATCTTCTTCAGGCAGGCTTCCGCAAAATATTCCTCCATCTCTCGATCAGATTTGTTGCGCAGATATAGCTTGGCTACTTCAACCAGTTCTTCCCAGAGTAGCTCTTGCGGCGGTTTTCGCTTCGGGGATTCCTCGGGCGTCAGATCATGCCCCATATCGATACCTCAGGGGAATTGCCTGGAGTCTGGCACATAGGGCCATGGTTTTTCAATGCCAATTTAAGAATGGCTGGCTTATTAGTGTTCAAAGTGAGCGCAGAACCATTGAATTTCCACTCTACTGCGGGAACAACTAGACGACTCGAAAAGACCAACAAAGTTCAGGTTGTACACACCAATGCCTTGATTACTCCTCCCGACGATCTAGAATTCAATTAATTGGTTCCAAGTGAACGGCCGCATCCCGGCGCATCTTCCTACCTTTTGCTTAATTTCTCCCCCATGTTCAAGCCCGAACAACAAGATCATAATCGACCACCTTCAGAGTTTTTGACACATGCTGAGAAAAAACTTCTTGAGTCGCTCACTCATTCGGATATTCAGACTGCTAAAAGACTGCACAATGAAAACCTGACGAGACGAAGCTCTGAGGTCGTTGGCGTTCGGACGGAAGACCTCCTGTTTTTGTTGGCAGGCATCCACCAAGGCTTCCTTCCCGTCGAGCGCGAGACTGAGCCGAACTGGTTTTTCGTTGAGACAAATCCGGATTCCACTTTCGTCAGGCAATACAAGCCAGAAGCCCTAGACAACAGTAAATCAAAAAGATTCGGAGATTTCCGCGATGCAGGAAATCTTCAAACGCCTTCCCAGGCTGTGAAGCATGCAGTGGAACTCAATCTGCTCTCTCGCAAGACCCTGCGAGAAATGTTACTCAAAGATGTGCGTAATTTCTATCGGGAGGAGGGATTTAATTCTGACGAGCTCAACCTTAAAGAGTTCTACGACGATGTGGCGGATGATCTGACGCGAAATCCGAACGTCCTACGGTTTCATTCCCGCTCGCGACCAGCACTCGATTTGCTCGCGCGTTGTGTAGAGCGCGCTTTTTCGCCATATCAGGCGGAAGATTTCCTGCGATCCCTCAGCGTAAGAAAAGGTGTGCTCTTAGCTTTTAACCAGAAAATACTGGAAAAATATCAGATGGTTAAGACCGATCACGGCGATATGGTCCTTCACGTTCCGTCGGGTCAAGTAGAGTTGGAGACGCTCCTGGGCTTTGAATCACTCGGGGATTTTGAAGACATGTTGCTCGAAAGATTGACCGAGCTCGCTGAGACAGACTTGGCCGCTGACTGACGAGCACCTTCTTCTTATTCTCTCCGCCTTGTCTCACTGGTGTCGTCTACTTCATTACTGCGCCTTCTTTTTAGGGCAATTTCGCACCACTTCTCCTAGCAATGACCTCATAACCTGACTCCACCCTGCTCCTTCCGTCCTTCTTATCGCTGAACAAGATTTTGTCAGGACCGTGCCACTGGTGCCGTCTTTACGATTGGAGCCCACAGAAGTGGCAGGCACGGAGCCTAAAGTCAAAACCTAGGAGAAAGTATGTTCAGCAAATGTGATCAAACCTTTAGGGAAATCCTACAGGCAGTCGGTCCGGAGAACGCGCAAGTCTTAGAGCGTAAGGCACATATTGCTGCTTCGATTGCGCGAATTTGCCCAGCACACCAAAGCAAGCTACATGGAATCGAGACTCAGGCGCTCGACCAGGCGTTCCGTATCTTGGCTTGCATGGGAAAAGGCCGGGTTGTTCGGTGCACAACGGGTCTCGATCATGAATCAGGTGCCGAGGCGAGGTTGGCCGCCGGTTAATCGCCGCTCCGTCGCGATTTCCAAGAGCCATATGTCAATACCGCCTGACTCAAGCCGTCATATGAATGGCAGGCCAAGGTTGTGCGGGGCGAGAAACCTTAGGATCCTGCTCTAGATTCTTCTCCGGCCAAGATCCAATCGATCGTTTTTCTAGAGTAGGCCTTGAGCTTCAGCAAGATGTCGGGCGTGGGAGCGCTCAATCCCAACTCGTATTTGGAAAGCTGGGCCTGGGTGATGCCCAAGATGCGTCCGAATTCGTCCTGTGTGAGGTCGAATCCTCGTATCTCCCGGATGCGTCGTCCGATCGCTTTGAGATCCGCGGCAGCCCGCTTCGCGCTTCGCGGAATATTCGTTTGACGCGTAGTCATATCAGTTGTATTTTATTCTCATTACGACTAGTGCCCTTACGTTCTTGTCGTGCCTTATATACCGCACAGGAGGGTTGGGAGCAACAGTCTGGGCCACGGGACCTGAACAAAATCATTCACCGAAAGGATAAGGCAAATGCAAATAGACTATGAAGTAAAAAGGCGGCGAAAGATTGTGTGCGCCGCCGAAATCGATTCACAGAACAGGAGGAAGTATGAAAAACAGTAGTAGCAAGCCGAATGGTCACGCGGATACTCCAAACGATACGATCATCAACATACCACCAGAGCACTTAAGTGGCGTGGTCTCGCCCGTTCAGGGTGGATCCGTGCTCGAAATGCAAACTGGGTTGTATAGCCATGGGCGGAAAAGAGCCCTCCATAGTGGCACCGTGGAGCCGCGACCTGAAGACGTCGCAGCGCTCACGGAACACGCGCGTGCAATGGCGAGGCAGACCTACCGCGACAAGTTCGATCCTTCACAAAACGTACATGATGCCATGTACGAGGCTGAATACAAGCGCGACGTTGCACACCGCGCCGAGGCCGAACAGGCGGAAGGGTGCGCGGCTGCCAATCTTCGCGATGCCGAAATCAAATTGGCAGAGACGCCCAAAGCCGGCCCGAAGCCTCACATCCATCCGTTACTCACTGTCGCGTTCATCGTGGCGATCACGCTAACGGTTGCACCCACGTTGCACGACAATATCTTCATCACGATCGGTGACGACCTCCTCTCATGGTTCGCAGCCGCTCTGAGCTCCGCGTTCGTCGGGGCCATGGTGACCTTGGCAATTTTGAAGGGCCAACGTACGAAGTTGGCGTGGATCGGCGTCGCGGCTGGCGTGATTCTAGGCATCGGTCTCGGGGCCGTGAGACTGTCTGCAGCGAATGGTGCGAGTGACGGACTCATTGCGGTCGGTCTTACGATCGTGGAAATCGCCGCGGTGCTGCTCCTCGAATGGCTCGGTAACGGATTGCAGGCGAGGGAGGGGGAGTGGCTCGATAAGAATTCCGTCGAAACCGTGGCCATTGCCGCGCGCGATGCTGCTCAGGCTGACCTCATGCGATGGCAAGTCCGGGTGAAAGGCTTGAACGAGTCCATCGCCGCGAAGATTGCTCTTGTTGAAGACCGCCACAACCGCAACATCCAGCTTCCCGAACTTGAAGCCGTTGCGATCAAAGCGGTGATGGACGGATATAACGCGGGTATCACGGAGAACATTGGAAGAATACGCGGCGTCCGGTTCGCCGTCGGGAGGACGATGTGAAGACGATAATTCTCTGGGCTGCTCTGTGTTGTGTCGGGTCGACCGGTTTTGTCCTATGGCGAGTCCATGCCGTACGAAATCACGAAACGCCTCATTTCGGAATCCTCAAAGATACTTCTGTCTCGCACTGGGATGGATGTGAATCCCTGCTCGGTATGGCGGGACAAGTACTGCAAGCAAAAGGCGCTGTTTCCGGTTCGACGCTCACGGTTCTCATCCTCGGCGATCAAGCCACTGCGAACGAACCGTGGCGAATGGGAGCGTATTCGATCCCTACGGTTCGAAAAGTACTGGAAGGCCGGGCGGGGAGACTGCGGCAGGAACAGGAAATTCTGCGCGATGTTTCAGAAAAGTGCCGGCAACTCCGTCGAACCAGGATCTCTCCGATATTCCTCGGTGTCACGCGAGGGGTCGCCGACCTTCATGCCCACGGATGTAAAGCAACTTCCCATTGCGCGCTCTTCGTCGATACCGATGGCGAAGAGAACGCCGAGCCCTCGATCAGGAAGATGCTCAATCAAAACGACGGCGGGAGACACATCTCGCTTCCACGGGTAGACAACGCTGGCATCGGCGTAATTTTCTGCGGCGTCGCCGTCACCGATGGCCGTTTCCCCAACGTCGCCGAAAAGGGGAGTCGGAAGTTCGTGACAGGCGATTCCGACCGGGTGCACCGAATGCAAGAGGTTTGGCGATCACTCTTTACGGAGCCGACCTCGGTCAGGTTCGAGCCGTATTGTCCGAATTCCACAGAAGTTGGAGCGCACCTGATGCCGAAGACATCGCCGATCGAGGCTCCACAGCCCTGATCGGCAATGCGGTTCGACTTCGGTTAAGAGATGCTCGCACGTCAGGAATATCCCATTCAGGCATTCTCACGCGGGCATAGCAGCAAGTAAAAATCGAATTCTGCTGATACCAACGAATCGTAGCCCTCCGCCTTTTTTGTGTCTCTCCGGTTCAGTTGTTGTCGTCATTGGATATGAGGGCTTATCAGAGCCTTCATTGAATCTTTCTTGATAAGGGGTACGAATGCGTTTTCATGATTTGCTCGATCCCGAGCGAGCTCTCTCAGCCTTGATGAAGCTCGCCGTCTTTTTGATCGTCCTGTCGGTCCTCCTCCAGTGTGTTGCATGCCTTTTGCAACCAATCTCTCCATCGGCAGAATTTGCGATGCTTTGCGTTTTCATCTTGCTGAGCCCGCTTGCCTATCTGATCCGCCGGATTCGCCAAGGACGCCAGCAACGGCTAGGACCGAGGCGCGGCGCCGAACGCACGCCCTTGCTTCCATCCGGCGAGGAGGTTGAATGAGCAAACTTGCGTGGCTTGCCGGGAAACTCTCGGAGAAGCGCATCGGACGGGAGACGAATCGTCACCTTGACTCCCTCGTCCGCGAACCCATCCGTGTCTCGGAGCGTAGCGTCCGCGAGATGCTCACGAAGTTGCGGAGCGAGCCCGGACCTCATGCGCACCTTGGCGAGACCGAGTGGGGCGAAGATGTGATGGTTCCTCTCTCGGAACTGGTGAAGGCTTGCGGAATCGTCACCGGGGGAACTGGCGCGGGAAAGTCCATGGCCGCATGCGCCGTGGTCGAGGCTCTTACCCAACACTTACCGCAGTCACGTTCGGTTGGTTTCGGCGTGCTCGACGCCAAAGGGGAACTCTTCGAGCGGGCGCTCTATCTTTTGAGCGCCCGTCTTCAGGAGCTCGACGGCAAAGCGCGTGAAGAGTTGCAGAACCGCATCGTCATCATCGATTTTTCTTCGCAGAAAGCGGTGAGTCCGTACAACATACTTTCGCGCTGGCCGTATACGGAACACGACTTTTTCATCAACAGCCGCCTTGAGACGTTGCGCGAACTCCTGCCATCCGGAGAAAAGCTATCGCTCAGAGGCGCGGCTGTGCTCAAACACCTGCTCGCACTTCTCTCGGAGTTTGGGCTGCCGCTCACTTATCTGAACCACGCACTCGAATCGGATGTACTGCGTGCGAAGTTGCTCGCTCGTTCGAAAAATCCTGAAACGCGATTGTATTTCGCGCGCCACTTCGTGCAAGAGGGGAAACAGACGATTGCCGCTCTTCGCACACGCATGGATTCGCTCTTTTCCTCAGATGGCGTGCGACTCGCGCTCTCGGGTTCCACTGCGCCTGATTTTCGCCGCCTACAGAACGAAGGCAAGATCGTCCTCGTGAATTGCGCCGGGTCTTCGATCTCTCGCGGTGTGCGTCTGCTGCTGCAGGGCCTTGTGCTCTCCGATATCCGCCAGGCCATCTTCGCCCGGCCGAACAATCCTCAGGTGAGCTACCTGTGGCTTGCCGACGAAGCGCAGAACTTTTTTCTCACGCGGCAGCAGCAGGAAGACATGGCCGAGATACTCACGATGGCGCGGTCCTTCGGCGCGTTTTTTTGTTTCCTCTGCCAGAACATCTCGACTGCGGTTCAGGACAGTAGGTTCCTTGAGCAATTGCACACGAATATCCGCTGGTCGCTCACGCTGCGCGGCACACCGCGCGACGCTCAGTTTCTCCGAGCCGCGCTTCCGGTCACGGGAAGGCGATTGCGTCCAGAACCGCATCCGTTTCGGGAACGAACCGTCTGTTCGCCGGAAGAGGAACGCTCACTGGCTTTGGAAGGCATCGCAAACCTGCCGGATCGCACCGGGTATCTGTGGCTCAAGACGCGATCGCCGGAAGCGGTGAAGTTCCGTACGCGGCCGATCGATTTGCCGGAAAGCGAAGAGTTTCGTCGAAGGATAGAAGCCCTCCGCGAGACGGACCTGGGCGGCCGTCTTTCCCTGCCAGAGTACCAACGCTTCATTGAGGAACGGGATCGCGAGTGGCTCGACATGAAAGAGGAATTGAGCACGATAGAGCGTTTCGAGAAAAAGTACAACGAGGAACGCAATGCATGGCAGACGTGAGGAATCTCTGGTTCGACGTAGCGCTCTTCGTCCTTGCGAGTCCAATACTCTTGATCCTCGCGATGCGGCGCGGACTCCATCGCTACCGCTTCTTTCGGCTCGCGATGCAGCCGGCAATGGTGTGCGAGTGCAGCTCGACGGTTTCTCTCGTAGGTCTTTGGCGATGCTCCTGCGGGTTCACATATCGGGGACATCTTCTCCGGCTCTGCCCGGTCTGCGACTCCATACCGTGTGTCGCCCGCTGCCATCGGTGCGGGGTAACCACGAAACTCCCCGAGGCCTCATGAATGAACGCGCGACTTACGGACCGCGATCTGCGGATGCTCGTTAAATGTGCCATCTGCCGCTGGTTGACCACGGGGCAGATCCAGCGGCTCTATTTTCCGAAGGCAACCTTGAACGCCGTCCAAAAGCGGTTGAGGAAACTCTCGGATGCTGGCTACCTGCGTTCCTATCGGGAACACCCGACAGCAGAGGCAGTCCATGCGCTCGGTCCCAAGGGGAAGCCGCTCGTCGAGGAGAAAGGGATTGAGGCTGCCGTCTCTGCCGAAGTGCCGCAACAGGTTGAGCATCTTTTGGGCGTAAACGAAATCCGGATAGCCGTCGAAACCAGTGCGGTCCAGGTTGCCTATTTCTTCGCCTACTGGCAACTCTCTGACACAGGCTGGAGCCACGCAGTCATTCCGGATGCGGTATTTGCCGTGAGGACTCCGGAGCGGCATACCTTCGTGATCGAGTACGACCGCAGCACCGAGACGCTTGCTAAGCTTCTGCAAAAGCTTCGCTCGTACGACAGGGGACTCACAGGGTTTCCCTTCGAAGCGGTCCTGATCGTGACCGAGCGCACACGAAGGGTTGAACTGCTCTCGCGTGAGGTGCGCCGGGCAAATCTCTCTCTTTCGATCCTGGCTTCGAACCTTGCGGACCTCAATCAAGTGAATTTCTTCGAGTCCGAGTTTGTGGACCTGGCCGACAGCACGAAAAGGAAGGTTCTGGCCCAGAGGAATGAGGCTTGAACATGGTTTTTTTCCTCTCCTTTCAGGGTCTCCTCAGGACAGGATGGGATGTTTCCCTTAACTGCTTCAAAACAAAAGCCTTTCCTTTATATATGCGGATGCAGTTAGGGAGGCAGAACTGGTGTTTTGTGTCTTCAATAAAGGTAAGGAGGTGATTTAGAGATAAAGCTGCTCTCGGAAGAGGCGAATGGCAGGGACAGGAAAGTCGCAAAACCTATGAAACATCAACAGGTGATCGAAAACTTCATCACGGAAGGAAGCAGAGGTCGCGGGGCTTACGTAAAGGCCAACGAGGACATGCTCTATTCCGAGATACCCCAGGGATATTCCCCTTGGGGGCATTGGTCGAGTAGAGGGGGGCAGTCGGCCCCGCTCGCGGTTCGGTTGGAGGATGACGGCCTCTTGGTAAACGGGGCGAGTCTTCCTTCGCCGATCAGCGGACATCAGGGAGAACTCCTGAGTGCGCTCGAACGCACACCAGCACGCTTCGGTGTGGTTCCTTACCATTCGATCGTTGCCGCTTTTACCGACGGCGAAGTTCGCGATTGGAACGAAAAGCCAATCCCTACCAAAGACCTGCAGAGGGAAGTTGCTATCGTCGTCCCCAGTTCCGGGGAACGGTGGCGTGAGGTTACCGAGAAAGACAAGCATGGCCGCCTCAAGACGCGGAATGTTCATACCTTGGGAGACAGCGTAGTAAGCGTACGCGAACGCTACTATTTGTCCTCCGTGGATGAGACCGGCGTCGGAGCGGGCATGTACTGCTTTACGGAACTCCACACCGACCGTGCACCACGGACACTCCAAGACGCGATCAATTTCCTGAAGCCGAAGGTCGTTATGGAGGCGGAGGCTCGCGGTTCCAACGTGAGGCGCCAGGGCGAGTGGTTCGCGATTCCCACTAAGCTTCTCTCATCCGAACTGATGCGGGACGTTGAGCGCGGACTCGCGGTCTACCGTGAACGTCACGTGCTCGGCAGGGACGGCCACCATGAATTAGAGGAGGCCGTTATCTACCGGCATGGGCCCCAAAAGGGCGAAGTCTACGCTCGCGGCGTACTCAAGCACACTGAAGGTGAGCATCATAAAGTGGACTTGGGCACGATTCGCTGGCACTTAGTCGTGCACAACATTCAGGGACAGTCGTACACCCTGAAAGGTTCGCAAGCGCAATTCGACTGACCTGGAACCTGTTCATTCGTCTCTTCCGAGGGCAGCCATATTTCCGGAAAGGAGTTACCGCATGCGTTAGATGCATCGCGCTTTGAGGCGGAGCGAGGAGTAGGGAGGGAAACCCGTTTCTTTATGGATGAACAATCGAACGTGATCGTGGAGTATAGCGACAGGCAGGCGCTCGAAGACGGCGTGCTTGTTTCCGTTCCCGGCGAAGGCAAAGTCAACCGTGTCACAAGGGCAGTGTTCGACCACTTCACAAAACCCATGGGAAGCTCTCCTGTAACAGGTGAGGTGACCGATATCACCCCGCTCCAGGATGCGATCCGGGCTATGTTGAAGGTCAAACCCGACGAAGACATATGGCGGACCGGCACCTACGAAGGGAAGGAGCTCTGGCTGATTCCGAATGAGGTCGGAGGATTGACGCTCCTTTTCCCGGACGATTATTAAAATAACCAAACTCCGGGCGCCCCGAACCTGTTCCTCGTTCCACCTGAAGGCGCGCGAATAGAATTTCTCAAGTTTGTTCCGCCACACCGGTCAGCCGCGCATAACCCTTCGCAGGTTGCGACTGCCAATCGGTTTGGCGTGGACAGAAGGGGAGGTAGCGGTCGGAATTCCGTCCACGGTGCGCGTCGCCGCAACGACGCCTTCACGGCGACGGAATGCAGACCACCTCCCCTTTATAGTTTTCTATCGCTTAGTGTTTGACAACTTTCACTACGACGCCTTCGCGGTCCTCGAAATGTTTTGTAAATCGCTCGACATCCCTTATGAACCCGGTATCGTAAATGACGAAAATCAGATTTCCATACTTGTTTGAGTAGGCGAGAATATCGTCGTTGATTTCCGCGATTATTTCTTTTTCTCGTTCTTTCTTATTGGACAACTTGATCTCTATTGCCAAATCCGCTCGTGCGACCGAAAAGTCTGGTGTGTAAGTCTTCGATGAATATTCGATGCTGTCTGTTTCGCGTGAATGAGGGATATCGGCACCGATAAGCAGATTCTCGAATGCATCCTGGATTTCCTTTTCCGCAGCCGGCACATTCCGGATTGTTTTTCGGAGTTTGTATTCCGCGAGGTTGATCACCTTCAGAATTAGGCTGGCTTCGGGGCCGGTATCCTTTCCTTGATAGACGTTATCTATGCCCTTCCGTTCGATCTCGTCTTTCGCCGCGAGAAGTAGCCCGCGCGCGGTCTCCAGTTGTTCGAGATATGCCTTGTGATGTTCTCTGTCTATCGCCGCCTGCGGATTGATGCTAGCTTCCGGATCACGTATGCCCCCGACGACAAATGACCCTCCACGCCTCCAGGTGAGCATGCTGAAGGATGAAAAAGAACGGGAATCCTTGCCGAATACTTCTTCAAATACGGATACCACCCTCTGATGCCATCGCACATGTTCGGCGGAATTCGCCTTCGTGGCACGAAGATTGTTTATTTCCGCGATCAATCGGTCCAATTCCTCCAAGGCTGATCTTTTCGTCCAAGTCGTGTGTCGCATTGTGCTCCGAATCGTACTCCCCGCAAATGAGATGTCAAAGATGATGCGGTCTTGTCGTCAATAAGAATATGAAAGTAATTTTGGCGAAATAGGATGGTCCATGAAAATTGTAGCAACTTCAACTCCTGAGCCGGTTTGGGACTGCACTGATGCGGCTCGATTCCTTCGGCTGCATCCTAAGACGGTCAAGCGCATGGCACGCAGAGGCCAGATCCCCGGATGCCAGCTCGGAAGGCGATGGTTTTTCCGTCCCTCGGACTTGGACGCGTTGCTGCGAAGCAGTGTAAGCTCTTCAGTGAAGGCCAACAGGGTTGCGCCGCAAC
>WNEZ01007120.1_pt1 | contig 12955 bp, 17 predicted proteins | sample 5400521 | NCBI WGS metagenome assembly WNEZ01 (sample SAMN13153339, study PRJNA577476) | soil metagenome | isolation source: 120 cm saprolite under Douglas fir tree site 2 hole 1 replicate 1 | place: USA:California | collected 2015-04-18 | reverse complement strand
CTGGAGGCGGAGGATTCTCAGACGGCGCTCCGGATCCTTGAGAGCGAACCGGTGGATCTGCTGTTCACCGATATCGTCATGCCCGGCGGGACCAGCGGCTATGAGATAGCCGGCAGGGTGTTGGCGCGCTGGCCGCAGATCAAGGTCGTGTTGACTTCCGGATTTCCCGAAAACAGGCCCAATGGCGATTCGAACTCGCGCGGCCTGAGGCTGTTGAGCAAACCCTACCGTAGGGACGATCTTGGCCGCATCATTCGCGAGGTGCTCGATTCATGACGCATCCGCCTCAAGCTCTGCCGCGGACGACCAGCTCGGTGGGCCTGACGGCTCGCCATGCCGTTCCGGCGCTATAGTTCCGGCGCGATTTGGCACCGCCGGTGGAACAGCGACTCCGCCCAAGCGGTTCGACCTGAACCTCCGGTTAGGTCGAATCCCACGGTTAGATCTCGGTCGCAGGAGGTCCGCTTTGGCGCGTATCGTCCGATAAAGTCCGATCGCGGATTCGGCGGGAGTTGCCCCCAAATGGGTCATTCGAGATCATGCGCTTGACCCGCCGAACCGGGTGGTGAACGAACACTAAGACTTTAGATGGGCCCTAGACACGCAGGCCAATTTCTGCGCCGCGACGTGCAGCCCATACCGTTTCCCCGGAAACTTCGCCCGAGCCGTTGCCCTGGCGGTATCTCGGATCACCTGCTCAGCGGGAGAATATCGGTAAATGCCCGGTCAATCACGTCAAATACTTGGCTCGGCAGGAATGGTTTTTGTAAAAAACCTAGGGGGCCTGCGGCCCGCGCCCGCTCGATGGTCTGGTCGTCTCGGATACCGGAAAGGAAAATCGACGGCACGTCGAAGCGTTCACGAAGGAGATGAGCAACCTCGATACCGTCCATTGGGCCACTGAGGTGAATGTCTACAAGAGCAAGGTCGGGCAGATCCCGTTCGGCAAGACCGATCGCCTCGGGACCCGAATACGCGCATCCGATGACAGCAAACTCAAGCGTTACGAGAACTTCGGCAATGTAACTGCTCACTAGAGCTTCATCCTCAACGACCAGGATCCTGTACCGGTTGCAGGCCGTGCGGATCGCCATCTCCTTCGTTTGGGGTTCGCGGCGAGCATTCTCCGTGACGCACTAATGGTCGCATCTGCGGTGCCGACCTTGCGGCAAACCTCCTCGCGCAAGCGCAGGGCCTCCATCGGGCGCTTTCAGGCGCACCAGGGCGCACGCGCGCGAACAAGGCGATGTCGTTGACCGGCTACCTCGATTTATGCCACCAACGGTCCGGGAACTTTACGTGGCGACGCGGCCGCTGAACACGCAGCCCTCTCCGCAGCTGCCGCGGCGAACCAGTACGCGATCGATGCTGGGCAGGCTCCTTTGCAGGCGTTGCCAGATCCAGCGCGAGATGCATTCGAGGGTTGGTACTTCGAGACCTTCGATATCATTGAGATACCGGTGATCGAGCTGCTCACGCACGTCCTGCAACCCTCGGTCGATCTCACCGAAATCGACGACCCAGTTGGTCATCGGATCGGCTTCGCCTCGCAGGAAGATTTCGACCTTGAAGGAGTGCCCATGCAGCCGGGCGTAGGGATGCCTGTCTCCGACATTCACCGCCAATTGGTGCGCCGCCTCGAATGTGAATTCCTTAAAGATCTCGAACATCCGGCACATCCTCCTGCCACTCTTCCTACACCATAGCTCGCAAGTCGTAAAATAGTTTTGAAATGATACGATCATATAAAAAGCTAAAATTATTATCAAAGATATTATTACCTTTAGTCATATGTAAGCCTACCCTCTGCGCTCGCCATATCTCTTTCGTGAGTGCTGCTCGCAGTCGCTGCAAGAACTCGTCCCAACGAAGTCGATTAGAGCAGTCTGGGATCGCCGGCCGGGCGCCGATTCCCTGCCGCTACGGTCACATGTTGAGCGGTTCTGCGCCGCGGAGCGTGGTGATTGCGCAGGTAGAGAGGTAGAGCAGGTAAGACCTTGTTAGCGTCTGTCCCTTTACCGTCCCTTGCCTGCCAAAAGTATGACTGGGAGATTAATACTTGACCGCGAGAGAGCTACAGAGAGCGATGCGGTTGCTGAAAAACCCTCCTGGAGATCTGCGGAACCTTCCTGCGGATTACGATGCGGCGGAATTGGTTTCGGTATTGACCGAAGCTGATATCGTGATTGCTCGATGGCCTGAGTCGCTGGGCCGCAGCCATCATATGTTTAAAGGCGCCGAACTCTCCGGGCGTGTCCTCGCAACAGGCAAATCGGAGAAGAATGTGGTGGTCGCTGCGTTTAGCATCGCAAACACGATGCAAGCTGAAATGATCGAGCGGGCTTTGCTACTGATCGAGCGAGGTAAAATGGACACTGCCGCTGTCCAGACCTTCGGCCGCATGCTGGCGTCTGCTTCGCATCGAGGCGAACCGCACTGAGGGCCGGCCGGGGCCAGCTCTCGGATGGGAAGGAGTGTGCTATCACCCCACGATCAGCGCCAGCGTCTCCAGATCAATGGTACCCTGGTTGTATCGGCTCATAGGTATCGAACGAAACAACGCGGCCTTGGTGCAACTCCAGGCTGTAGTTGATTAGGCTGCATTCCTTGTGGATACGGTACGGGCGCGCCACGCTGCGATACGAAGGTGTCCTTGAATTTCTAACGGTTGATGTCGGTGACATGCTGACATGCAGATCAAGCCGGAGCTCCTTCGTCCGGCGCCTTCGGGGTCATGAGGTTGATGATCAGCAAGATTTTTGTGGGCTGGGCCGGCGCGTCAAGATGCGGTCGGGACACCGCCTGTGCGTACCATGCGCATTCTCGGGACGGCCACCTCCCAGACGCAGCCTGGGGTGCGGCCCATTAGAGCGTCTCCAAAATTCCGCGAAATCTGCCGCTGGGCGCCGCAAGGGATGCCCAACAGAGACGCGTGCCTACCGAGGAAATCATCCCGGAATGGCGGGCGAAATGATCCGGGCCGGGGAGATCATCGCGGAATTGCGGGCGACTCCGATCGAGCCTGCCGGAGAACACTCAACGCGCCGTCTAGCGCCACCATAAAGCGGTTCAAGTGCTCATCCGAGCTGCTTCCGCATGCATCGCAATAGGGGGGAGATCGCGCCCGGGCAGGCTTTCGAGGGCGTTCCAGCAAGCATCCCAATTCTCGGCGGTCTGGGTGTCGTCTTCGCTTAAAGGATTTGCAGCCACGGCAAGATGCTCCCGGGGAATCAGATGCCCGGTTTAAGCACAGTGCGGTAAAAGGGTTGTTAAGAAGACCGACCGTATCCGAAGCCGAAAGCCTACCCGGACGAGTCGGCGGCTGATCGCGCTGACCAGGCGTATGATGATCGCTTGGACCTCTCCTACACGAATGACGGTAATCGCCTTCCCGGACCTGCCACCTCGCTCCAGAAACGATCCAGAAGGCGCAGCACAGACATGGCGGCCTGGAGTTCGTCTGAACTCAGGGCTACGTCTGCCAGCAGATCGATGCGACGCTGATGTGTCATGGTCAACTCTTCCCGCAGCTTGCGCCCTTTTTCAGTCACGCGAACGTGGCTGACCCGGCGATCGTATGCGGAATGCTCCTGTATTAGATAACCATTCTCGACCATCTTTTTGACATGATATGAGACATTAGAGCCGATATAGACGCCGCTTAAGGTCAAATCACCAATGGATAGCGTAGTATCACCTATGTTAAATAGCATAATGCTTTGTACGTTATTGATGTCATTGATTTTAATACCTTCGAGATCCTTCTTGATCACCTCCATAAACTGGCGATGAATTTGTGGTAGAAGTTGAAGTACGTTAAGATACGAGTCGTTCATGTTGATGCCAATGCAAATGTACCTGCTCGTGTACCTGATCTGCGTCGAGACCGCCCGCTGAGAAACGCTCGGCTCGTACGGTCGCCAAGCCGAAGTGGCGCGTCAGCGCGGCTGTGCAGTAGGCCGTGACTGGTTGGCGAGGCCGGCGACAGAGTTTCGCGGCGATGCTGCCGTGCGCTCGACACGGTGAACCCGGGTTCGCCAGGCGCGCGCTGAGATTTCGCACTCCGTCACTATCCACGACGAGCATCGTGAGTGTGCAATGGCACATGGACATCCACCCGCACTCTGAACGGCTGTCTCCACGTCACGATCGACGTTATGAAATTATCAGTTGGTTATCGAAGATTTTTAGTAAGCAAATGACCTAAATGTCACTAAATTGCCCAGCAATTCAGCGCCGAGCGGCGGCGATAACGGTCCTGTACCTACGTGTTCTTTCACAAATTTTCACGCCATATAAACTCGTAGCTGGATAGCGCCCGCCATGATCTCGAGAATGCTGTTGCCGAGTACCAGCGGGCTTGTGTATGGCGCCAAAAAGAGCCGCGTTCGAGTTTGGCGTGCGGGAGGAATGACCGCGATCCCCCGCCCCGCCACGATCCTTGCCACCCTTGGGCGAAGGTCTGCGTCCGCGCCGGGGCGTCTACTGGCGGCACAGATCGGGAATGACGGAAAACCACCCAACTCGGCCGGTCCCGTACGCGACCCGCAAGGGCCGCTTCGGAGGTCAGGAACGGCCGTCCTCTGCGCGAGCTGACGACGCCCGAGACGCGCCCTGGGACTACGGTACTCTGTCGATCCCTGTTTAATGGAGCGGAGCCGGCTCCGCGAGGATGCGAGGCGAACGCAGCTCTGGAACACGGCCAGTTCGAGAGAATTGAGGTTTTTTATCAGGTCAAGCGGTCATCCTCAGTCTGAGGGTTATGTTCAATGGTCATCCGTGCCTCGGCGATCCTGCGCCGAGCCCGCTCCACCAACTCGAGCGCGTCCCGCGCTCTTTCCTCTGGCGTCATTTGAGAGATGCGGTGAGCCACCGTCCCCGTCACGGCGACCTCCTGCCGGTCGCGCCATAGCGCGGGCTGCCGGTTCATCAGCCAACGGAGCGCCGCTTTGGTGTCGGGCGGATAATGTTGGGTGTAGGGAACGAAAACGGGCTCGCTTGCCCCGGAGGGCATGAATATCTTCACGGCGGGATGGCTGTAGCCGCAGGCGCGGCGATAGAGCGCTTCAGCAACGCGCGCGTCCGCTTCGATTTTCCCGCGCGCAATGGACTCACGAAATTCGGGGTAGCTGACCTTCCAGGAATAGAGCGTTTCGCAGCTGATGCCGAGGAAGTCGGCGAGTTGATGGTCGGTCAATCCGAGCAGGCTCATCCGATACGCGCGCTCTACAAGCTCCGGTCGATACCCACTCGGACGCCCAACGCGGCGCGCGGGGCTGTACGGCTTACGCCTGCGGGACTTTTTCGGACCGGGTTTAGGCTCGGCGACGTGCACCAGCGGATTCCACGGTGGAATGGAGGGATTCTAAACACCATCTACCACAGAACAACTTCGGCCGTCATTTCAGGAACACATGCTAGGTGTGCCGGAAACCGACAGCGATCTGTTCATCAGGTGGATCCACGAGATTCTCGAGCTCGGCATCACCGACGACGTGGTGCTGATGCAGGCGGTTCGCGAGATGGCGGGATATTTCGCCGGCCATATCGCAGACCGGCGCGACAATCTCCAGCTTCACCAGGCGCTCCGCGGTTCTGAGCCGCGCTTCTTCGGCCCGGCAACCCGATTTCAGAATCTTATGAAACACCTCGATTTTCCAGCGCAGGGCGTACCAGCGAAGCTTTTCAATGGCAGCCTCGTGGGATTGAACCGGCAAGTCGGTGATCAGCTTCCAATCAATTCTTGGCCGATCGGTCGGCTCTTCGCGCTCCTGGGCATGGAGCACGGTCAAGATGAGCGCCGGATAACGCTTCTGCTTTCCGATCGGCGGCAGGACGTGAATGCTCGGTATCTGATCTCGACAGCTGCCGTGCCGATACGGCCCTTGCTGTCGCAAACCTCGACATGGTGTTGCCCGGCGACCGCCACGTCCTTCATCTCATCGGCGATCGTATGGGTTCCGTCCCCCGCCAGCCGGTCGACACAGCTTCGGACCAGAAAATGCGTGCCAAGCTCCTGCGCCGTGCAGAAGAGCTCGTAAATGTCGCTCTCCCGGTCGCCGACATGGATGCATCGTGCCGGCTCGCCGAGCAGCGCTGTCGACTGGCGCATGTTTTCCAACCAGCGGATGCTCTCCTTGTGCTCGATCGGCACCCGCGTCGGATTGATCTTCTTCTTGAGCGCGGCCGCGCCCTTGAACTTCTGCCGCGTCCAGAATTTGATGGCCGCCAGGCCCAAAGGCAGCCCTTCCGTCGTGACCGCCAGGCTCGAGTGCATCAAAAGCCCGCACACCGTGTGCATCCTGAGACGGCCGGCTTTGTCCTTGCCGCTGTTGATACGGTAGGTGATGCCGATCTGCTCGGGCCGCTCCCGCTGGTACGAAAACTCCGTCGTGTCCTGGAGCACCAGGATAGGCCCCTCCGCCGCGGCAAAGCGGCCCCCGGTCGACTGAAAATCACCTGCCAGGATCTCCGCCTCACTGATCCGCTCATTGGAGAAGAAGCGATAGGCCGCCTTGGTGTTTGCCCAATCTTGGCAGGCCAGAGGAATGCTCGCCCCCATGGCGCCGTCCATTCGCTCCAGCAGCTTGCGCAATCGCTTGTTCAGACGCTCGTCGGCAAATCGGCAGCCAGCAAGCTCGCGATCAAACCATGCGTCGGTCACTCCGTCCATCGGCACCGCTCCCCCGCGATTCGGTGCCAGAGAAGGAATCACGGCCGATTCCTATGGCGCAACAATTTGTGTGTTCTTCAGCCCCCTCGACTAAATGTGGGTAATTGAAAGGTTCACCGGACGGTTACAAAGCATCAGCGGCCGGATGGCTGAAATGCGAACTTGGCTGCAGCACCATGGGATGGAGGCGCACCTGCTGGAGTTGTCATTCCTGCCTGCCAAGGAGGTTCGCTTCCGCCTCCAGTTTCGGGACCCGAGGGAGGAGGCGGCGGCTTTCGCGGGAGTGTTCAACGGCGACGTGCTGCGCGGTCCCGAGCCAATAGCAGCGTAGGCAACGACGCCGTACTTGGCGATAGCTCAGCGCTCCGCGCCGCTCACCACGAAATCCGCATCGCGAGCACCGCAATCGGGCACCGCAGCCGCTTGGCCCAATCGATAACCGTCATCTCGGCGCCGTGCCATGACACCAGTTCGACGACGTCGGGCTCGGTGCGCCAAGCGCAAAGCTTGTACCACGCGATCAACCGCGCCTTGGCGGCGAGCGCCTGGCCGAGCGTCATCGGGCCAGACTCGCTCTCGTTTCGTTGACAGTTTATTACTCGCTCGACCGGGTGGATTTCCCTGGGGAGCGGCTTCATGAGCGGGCTCACCGGTATACTCATGGGCAGGATGCTCAGCGCCTATTTTCGCCACCCTGGATCGGCTGCGCTGGCCGCGGTGGCGGTGATCGGACTCGGTGCGTCCGGGTGGCTAGGCTTCGGCTACATGCATTATCAGCGCCTCGTCGTGGCACGGGAGACGGTGCTGCAGCACCTCGAGAGCGCCAATCTAGATCTCCAGGATACGCTGAAGCAATTGCGCGATGAGATCCAGATGAACCGCGATGAAGCGGTTATCGAGCGCGACTGGCTGCGAGCACGCGTAAGCGAGCTCGAACAAAAGCTGTCGTTGCCGCAAAGAGCAAATGGGCGACGGCCGAAGGCAGCTGTGACGCCCCTCGAACAGCGCCGCCAGGTTGCCGCCGTCGGTTCTTCAGCGTCGGGTGTGAGGAACTTCGTCCCACCGGGCTGGGTGCCCGATTATTTCAGCAACGAGAGCGGGTCATTCGTTGGGAACTGGATCACACCAGGTCGAGACCAGCGATGAGGCACCGGTCGTCTTGCGGCGGAGAGAATAACCGAAAAGAGCGTAAATGGCCGATTAACTCGGCCGGTCGGAGCCTCTTCGGTGAGCCGCCCGCCCGCGGAAGCCCGGGCCCTTCCCTCGGGCGTCCGAGGGCCATTCCCCGCTACCAGGCGCTCGGCCATCTGCGATCCAGGGCACCGCCGGGACCGACTGCCGCGGACCGTGCTCCGCTCGCTGGGGCATTTGCCGCGGCGGCCGACATCAGGCCGACGATCCTTTCGGCGATCAGCTCGTAACCGGCGGCGGTGAAGTGAATGCCATCATCGGCCCGCAGCCGCTTGGTCGTACCGTCGCGGTCCTTGCCGTAGGCGGCATAACGACCCTGGTCATCCGCGATGACCATCCACAATGAGATGAACTGCCCGCCGAACTTCGCCGCTTCCTCGGCATAGATGTCGTTGATGTAGCCCATATCGGCGGAATAGGTCGGGCTGCGCCCGATCGGATTGCCGCACCAGATCACCCTGAGCTTGGCATTGGCGAGCAGGATGAGGATTCTGTCGGCTCGCGCGGCATAGGCCGCGTGCCACACGTCGGTACGGAAATGCAGGTAGCCGCCGCCGTCGTCGCGCAGGTCGAGGCGGTCGTTGGCGCCGAACATAACGACCGCGATATCGGCCTTCTCCCGGGACGTAAAGCGCTCGATCGGCCTGAGCCACTCGCTCTCGCCATGCACCAGCGCGGCGCCGGCATGGGTGCGGTTGAGCACGCGGTAGCGCGCGTCTTCGACGAGCACGCGCGACAACCCGTCCGCGAGGCCCTGCGCCTGGCTATCGCCGAATACGACGATCGTCATCGGCTTCGCCGGCTCGTCGCCGAGCGCTGCAACGGAACCGAAGCCGAGGATCAGAACGACGGCCGCTGAACGCGCGATCAGGCGGCCAGCGCCGCAGAGCCGACCGAATCCGCGCATCGTGCCCACCCCGCGACCAGCACCAAATCGCCGCGCGAATAGTCATCGGCTGGCAGCTTCGAGTAAAGCCCGGCGATTTCATCCGGGTCAAGCGCACGCGGTCGTCGGGCACCCACCTCCCGACCCAGACCCTCGACAAGGTCCGAACCGAGACGAGCCTCCACGTTCTGGCCTACATCTATGGACGCGTCCCGCGCAAGGCGCTGTGTCGGGCTTCGGCGGCATTGGATGCAGAAATCTATCCGGCCGATGGATGGGATCGAATTCCTCGGTGATCGCGGCGTCGGATGTCGCCGAATTCATGCTCATGTAGCTTCGGGCAAGCCGTAGCCCACGATGATTGTGATCGCGGCGAGATACCCGAGACCCGGCGCGGTCATATCGCGCGGATACCGTCGTTGCCGGAAAATTCTGGCGCGAATAGACGAGGCAGCCTGCCAGTTTGATGACAATTTCCACGGTGGTCGTAGCTAAAGGCACGCCGGCCGAGGTTCAACTGTGGGTGATAGGCAAAATTAAAAGATCAACCGCCGATCTATGGTAATTTTCGGCAAATAGTATTCTACTGACGCGGGGAAGAACGTGAGAGGAGCACCTTGGGATCGAATGTGTGGGGGGTCAAAATGTTGGGAATGCTCTGGGGTGCGCCGAATCTGGACGACAGAACGAAGGCACGACTCAAAAACAGGATCGCCAATCTGCTCCATGATCAATTGAGTATTCTACCCGATGCCGCTATCGAGGACAGTTCGGGGGATCTGAACCGGAAAGCGGTCGGCTATGTCTACAGCTATGTGAATGCCTATTTGAAAGCCAGACATGACCTGGAACCGAGTTACGTCTGCGTAGCAATCACATCCGAGGTGCTGGCAATCCTGTTTCCTCGGCATAATGCAGCGGAATATAGCCAGTTTTTGATGCGCGACATGAATGATCGGCTTCTCGAGTCAGGAAAGAAGGCGGGCGATCGAGAATTCCAGGATTACCTCGACGGTAGCAATGCGGTGCCTGTTGGCCTTGCTCGCATCATTCTCGAAGCTGAGAAGGTGAATGCGGTAAGAGCATAATTTTCCTGCCGTCATACGCTTTCCCAACTTGCCGGCTGCCGCATGGGGCTTCTCCCGTTGGCTCTGTTAGGTCCCGATGCTGGTTACCGGCATGGCAGAGCGGGTCCTAGCATGCCGCAAGCGAAGAAATCGTAACCGTAGAGCTTCGCTTTTTACCTCCCGGTTATGGGAGCAATTGAGGGGAAAGCCGGCGGGGTTTTTGGGGACGGACGGAACCGTAAAGGATGGTTGGCGGAGCGCCGAAGCGATGTGGAGAAGCCTTAATGCCGACCAGACCTGCAGGGTGGTATTGGGTATATTGCGGCCCAAAAAAGGGGGAGGACTTAATGATGCAGGATGAGCAGCCGACCGCATCTGTAGATCGAGAACTCGCGACCCAGATCGTCGCAGCCTACGTCCGGCGAAATCAAATCGGTTCAGACCAACTTCCGGCCTTGATCGCGACCGTCTATCAGGCGCTCGGGCGACTCGGCAAACAGCTGGCAGAACCGGCCGGCGAGCGGACCCCCGCAGTTCCGATCCGCCGATCCGTTCACCACGATTATGTCGTGGGTGTGGAATGCGGCGAGGGCAAACGTTGCGGCGGCACATCGCTGGTCATGGCCTCAGCGTCGAGCAGTATCGCATTCGATGGAACCTGCCGCGCGACCACGCCTCGGTCGCTCCGGCCTATAGCGAGGGTCGCCCCACGATGGCCAAGCAGCTTGGGCTCGGTCAGCGCGGTAGGAGATCGAGAACAGCACGACCGGAAACCCCGACACCGACAAGACGACCGGGGCGACCGCGAACGCCGCGAAGTTGATCGGTCACGGCGGGCATAGAGTCACTGACCATGCCCGATGCGAGAGCGGATAACCTTCTCTTATATGTCCTTACCGCAATGATCGCCCATTTATTGATGTCGCTTGGGCAGACATTATCTCACCAATATCTAGGCCATAGCCGCCTTGGCGGAAGATTTTTTAAGAATCATATCCAATTTCACCACGTCCATTATGCAGGAGACCACGTAGTTTCAAATCATTATATCGATAATGGGGATAATAACACGCTGTTCTTTCTGATGCCGGTCGCTTTGGTTGTCGGCCTGAGCTATTTGTTTCTGAAATTGGACTTGTTCGTGGTTCAGCTTGCGGTAATGTCCCTGTCATTCTGCGGGCATTATTATCTCGACAACGAATATCATGTTGCGGGATCACGGCTTGGCCGCTTTCGCTGGTTTAGGCGAAAGCAGCAACTCCATTTTATCCACCACCGGCATGGGAACTGCAATTTTGCGGTGATCGATTTCTTCTGGGATCAGCTTCTCGGTACCTACCGTAGTGTTGAGCCGGGAGGTTTCGGGACACCTATTGCGGCCCCTCGACCTCGGCCATCCCAACCATAACGCTGCGCGCCCTCAAGGAGCCGCGTCTACGACCGGGCCGGAAGGTCCGTTTAGGGGGTCGAACCTTGCGCTTCGATCGCGGTCCCGCGAACGGCCGGTATCGGCGCATCCTCGCCGTTGCCGCGCGTTCCGGCGATGGTCTCTTCACAATCCGGTTTGCAGACCTTCACCATCGTGCGATGCAAACCTGCGGCTTGGTGAGTTGGCGATCTACGCCCCAGCAAGCCGCCTGAGGGCAAGAACACAGAGAGCTTCTCGAGTGGGCGGCCCGGCTGCGCTGCTCGGCCTGCGACGGCAGGGAGGTCGATTTCGTCGTCAGCGGCGCGCCTCGGTGAAGGACCCTTCGCACGCCCGGCCTGGGCCTCTGAACGACGCCTGAAAGGTAGCCGGGCGATTCAACCTGTTGTAGCGAAATCTAGACGAGGATCCTACATATCGCTTGCGGTAGTATGCCGGATTGATTCATAAGTCCAAATGGACATCCGGGCCGCAGCAGGACGCAAATTGATGGCCTTGGCAGAACGACAAACCGGGGGCACCCTAAGCGGCCCCATGCCACGCCGCACCCCATACACTCAACCGTCCGACATTTCGGCGACCACGCTCAAAGAGCTTTTGGCCGACCGAGGGCGCGGTAGTCTGGACGAGCGGCAATTCGATCTTCTGCGCAAACCTGGCCGCGAAGGCGGTCGGGATGACGTTCGCGTTTTCCTTGCCGGCGAGACAAAATGGCGAAAATTAACCTATGTTCCCCCACTCGCGCCTTTTTTGCGGGATGAGGAATCGCTTTCAGGCGAGAGTCGGATCGGGGGAGAGGAGGGGCGTTCCCCCGGCGGTTCCCCGATTAATGGAAAATCGGGACGCACTCAAACGAGTAGTAGCCGATGAGGCCGGCGAGATCGACCGCGCCCGCTTCGCCGAAGCGCTTTTCGACGCGCTCCAGGGTTGCGTCGTCGACCCGGTGGTCGTCGTAGTAGTCGCGGCAGAAATCATAGACGAGTTGGTCGTCGGGATCGTCGAAACGCGGGATGCAGCGCTCGGCGATCGCGTCGATCGCGTCTTGCGAAAGGCCGGCCTGCAGCGCGAGCCGGACATGCGCGGCCCATTCGAACTGCGCGGTCCAATAGCGCGCCGTCATCAGGATCGCGATCTCGGTCTGCTTGGGTGAAAAGCCGGTGCCGAACCGGACATGCGCGCCGAGCTTGTGGGCGTGGTCGGCGAGGCCGGGGCTCTTCAGCCAGACATGGACCGGCGGCGGCACCGAGCCGCGTGGCCCGGATTTGCACTCGTTCCACACCCGGCGCTGCGCATCGTCGAGCTTGGTTTCGTCCACTTGCTGGTAGCGCGGCATATCGGCTCTCCCGGTTGGCGTGGGCTGCGCGCGATCATACTGTCGCGCCGGCATCTGAGGAGGCGGAATATGGAGCGGCGCAGGCTTGGGGCACTGGAGGTGTCGGCGATCGGGCTCGGCCGCGCGACGATGACGCCGTTCTATGGCGAGCCCGACCCGGAATCGGGGATCGCGACGATCCGGCGGGCGCGCGAGCTCGGCATCGATTTTCTCGACACGGCGGACGGCTACAGCCGCGGCCGTAACGAGGAGCTGGTCGCCCAGGCCGTCGCCGGGCATCGCGGCGATTATGTGATCGCCAGCAAATTCGGCAATCTCGGCCTACTCGGCGACCCCCGGTTCGCCGACGGTCGCCCGGAATATGTCCGAGAGGCCTGCG
>WNEZ01003870.1_pt1 | contig 12956 bp, 14 predicted proteins | sample 5400521 | NCBI WGS metagenome assembly WNEZ01 (sample SAMN13153339, study PRJNA577476) | soil metagenome | isolation source: 120 cm saprolite under Douglas fir tree site 2 hole 1 replicate 1 | place: USA:California | collected 2015-04-18 | reverse complement strand
GGGCTTACTCGCAAATGGTGGGCAGTTGTATCTGACGAGTCTTGTTTCGAACGGTCGTTATATCGGAGACCGCTGGCTTGGCACTCTGTACAAAACTGGCGAGTTCGTTCGCCCTCGAAGCGGTGTGGAGCTGAACAAACTGTTGGAGGATTCATTAGGCGAAGAAGTAAGTTACTTGATGAAGGGGAACATGGCTTTCGCCACTGCGGTTGCTAACTTCAAAACAAGCGGAGCATAACGCTTCGATCGTTCGTCGGCTCTTGAACATCTATGTCAATAAGTTCTGCAATCCTGATCGCATTGGCAATTTGCGTCGTATCCGCGATGTTAGAAGGATTATTTGCGGGGAAGGGAGTGAAACCCTTCATCGCAAAGCTACGCACCCCATCTTATGCCCCGCCGTTTTGGGTTTGGATTATTATCGGCGTGTTCTACTACATCATCTCTTTCTTTATCAGCTACCGAGTTCTTAGACATAGCGGCGACAGCTTTTTGAAAGCCGTATCTTTGACGCTCCTTTTGGCGATGATGAGTATTAACGCGGTCTGGAACTATGTGTTCTTCCGCGCGCGAAATCTGTTTCTTAGTTTCTTTGCATTCATTCCATATCCACTGCTGGCCATTGCCTTATTTGTTTGCCTCTTTCAATTCGAACCGCTTGCCGCATGGATCTTTCTGCCTTATCTCGCCTATCTGAATTATGCCGCTTTTATCTGTTACAAATATTGGAAGTTGAATGCGAATCCGGGTTGAAGTTTTATCCACTAGCCGCCGCCGAATAACTCGTCAGGGCGTGTGAAAACTCAAGATTTGGAAAATCTGGTCTAGTAAAATGAATAACTTACAGGCCCAAGTTTGGCGAAGATCGTCCGCGCCAGCGTGCCTTTCATCATCGTTGTGTGATTTCTTTGGCGTTGCTCGTATTATGCGCGGGCAGGTGAACTCCAGCGTTGGGCGTCTTCCCCAAAAACCTGGAACATCTTTGCAACTAAGAAGCGGGTGGCGTGTTTATAGCAGTAGTCTTGGGCCGCCTGGTGAAAACGTGGAGAGGTACGCGGGATGAGAAAACTAACAATCGCTCTTGCGTTGGTCTCACTGCTCGGTGTCAGTTTGCTGCCAAACATCGGCACGGCGCAGCAAGCAGATGGTGTCCCAACACTCAGCAAGAGGCAATGGCGCGAAGACTTGCAATACCTCGCGCGTGAATTACCAAAACGGCACAAGAACCTTTTTCACACCGTCTCACGAGAACAATTCGAGCGCGCCGTTGCCGAAACCGATACGGCGATCCCTTCGCTTGAAGACCATCAAATCGTTGTCAGGATGCTGCAAATCACAGCAATGATCGGTGATGCGCATACGTATGTTCACTTGCCACAGACGTTCAAGCTCTACCCGATAAGCCTCTACTGGTTCGGAAGTGATTTGCGCGTCGTTCGCGCCGCACCCGAAAACAAACAGGCGCTCGGCGCGAAAGTCGTCAAAGTCGGCGGGATGAATATCAGCGACGTGCAAACGCGGCTTCTCAAAGTACTTTCGCAATCTGAAAATGAATGGTTCGTGTTGAGTAACAGTCCCGGTTATATGGCGAGGCCCGAAGTTCTGCAAACGCTCGGCATTGTTCCCGAGGTAAGCCGCGCCGCCTTCACTTTCGAGAATGACGAAGGGAAACAGTTTGCGCTCGACATCACGCCTGTCGTCGCGGACGCTAGCCTCAATTCACTCTGGCTAAAGGCGGCAACCTCTGAGCCGCTTTCCCGACAGAAACAGAACGAGCCGTTCTGGTTTACGTACCTGCCGGACTCACAAACAGTTTACGTAAATTTCAAAGGTTACGCCTCGCTCAGCGAAAATGCGCGGAAGCTCTTTCAATTCGTTGACGGCAACTCGACTAAACGTCTTGTCATCGATATGCGACAAAACGGCGGCGGTGATTTCACGAAGGTACGAAGCAGCTTGCTTCCCGCCATCAAGCAACGTCCCACAATAAATCAGAAGGGGCATTTATTTGTCATCATCGGACGGAGGACGTTTTCCGCGGCGATGACCAACGCCATTGACTTTCGCAAAGAGACGAACGCGATCCTGGTCGGCGAGCCCGCAGGAGAAAGACCCAATAGTTATCAGGAGAACGACGAAATGAAACTGCCGAACTCTGGCCTGGTAGTGTCCTACTCAACCAAGTATTACAAGTTCCTGGATGAGGATGCGCCAGCCGTCATGCCTGATAAGCGGATTGATCCGAATTGGGCAGATTACAAGGCGGGACGCGATCCGGTTATGGATTGGATTCTCTCACAGAATAACTGACGCAGAGTGTTCCACCTATTTGACAACAAAGCACTGCGTCAGTGCTTACTAGTGTCCTGACTCTAAAGTCCTAATAATAAGATCGGCGCATGCCAACGGGGCGGTAGCCCGACCGTAAGGGAGGGCTCATGTGTTAGCGACGTGTAAAGACCGAGCCCTCCCCACGGTCGGGCTAGTGCCCCGGTGATTGATTAATTAAACGAATTTCTGAGACACCACACTAGCGGCACCCTGACAAGATGCACCCAAACACATTAAAGGTAAACGGAAAGGATCGGCAAATGAGAAATCTGGTAAATCTGGTAGTTATCATTATGCTTGCTCTTTCCCTTCTCTGCGCTTGGTTTCCAACATCTCAAGCCGTAGATAAACCCGCCTCTGAATCGCTATCGCCCAAAGACCAGGTTGAAGTCTTTGAGACGGTTTGGAAGACGATCAACGATGAATATTACAACTTCAACCCAGCATTCGCTGACTGGGCGACAGTGCGTGAACGTTATCGCCCTCGGGTAGAGGCCACGAAGAATGACGACGAATTCTACGCTCTGCTCAACTCGATGTTGCTCCGCGAATTGCACGACTTTCATACCGGCTTTGCCGCACCAAACGAGCAGCCACGAAGTAATGGGCTTTCGGTCAACGAGGTTGAAGGCAAAGTCGTGGTTGTGCGGGTTGAGCCAGACTCTGACGCGGCACGCTCAGGAGTGCAGGTGGGAATGATCCTGCGCACCTTCAACGGCAAATCGGGTCAAGAAAGAATTGCGCAGCTGCGCGCAAGACTCGGACATTATTCGAATGCGCAATCTGAGCGGTTTCTTCTTTATAGCTCGTTCCTTGGTGGTCCGCTTAATGAACCTCTCAAGCTCGGTCTTGAGCGAGCAGACGGGACACAATTTGACGTGGTTCTTGCGCGCCGATTAGGTTCTTCTAGTCCATCACCGGCCCTCACCTCGCAACGCTTGCCCTCCGGCTTCCACTATCTCAAGATATTGGGCGCAATCCGGTCACCGGTTGATGAGACTTTCAAAAGCGACTTTGCCAGCTTCAGGGATGCGCCGGGTCTGATTATTGACCTGCGTGGCGTCTCCGGTGGCGATTTTCACGATATTGGGCTGAAGATGGCCAACTACTTTTTCCCTGCCAAAGTTTCCTTCGGCCGCATGCTCAACCGTTCAGGCGAGACACCGGCTTTTCATACCTGGAGCGCGGGTGGCGGCGATCAAATCTACAAGGGTCCGGTGGTGATTTTGATTGACGAGTCCGTACGGAGTGCCGGCGAGGTCTTCGCCCAGGGATTTCAGGAGAATGGACGCGCGACGGTTATCGGAGTCCAGAGTTGCGGTTGTGTGGCTGACAGAGAGAGTAAGAAAGTGAAAGGCGGTGGCGTGCTCGTTTACAGCCATCTTGCTTACCTGTCGGGCAAGGGACGTAAGCTGGAAGGAGATGGTGTCGTGCCGGATAAAATAGTACCTTTGACAATCGCTGCATTGCGACAGGGTCGCGACGAGCTGTTAGACGAGGCTGAGCGCACGTTGAAATCGCTGAAGTCTCATTGATGCCGACAACTGAGTTTGAAAATTGCCGTGAAGCTTCATTAATCAGATATCCTATGGTACTGCGGAAGTATGGTCTATTTCGCGCCCCTAACGCCGAAAATCTCAACTTCGAGAAGAGGCCTTTCAAAGTGAGCGGGTTAGTCGGAAACGCTCTCTCTTACGACGATTACGTGATTATCATAGACCTCCCGCGAAACCGGATGGCTATCCTACAAAGCAGGTAGCTCGTATCTCAACTTTAAAGATAGAATCCTCGTTGTTTACCGCCGCGTGGCCGCTTGAACTCTTTCGTTCGGCGTCATTCTTCTGCCAATAAATCTCCAAACGAACAAGATTTTACAGGTATAGTCATGCCTTAAACCTGGCTCTTAATTTGTGTAGGGGCACAAAAGTAGGCTGATGCTGTGAATAAGGCGCGTGCTTTAGTCCTTAAAGTTACAGATTCTGATGCCACACTTGCAGAGAAGCATGAGGCTTTTTGCGAGCTGGTCAGGATTTTCCAGGATATGGCTTACGCTTGCGCGTATGCCGTCTTGGGAGACTTCTACCTAGCGGAAGACGCCGCACAAGAGGCTTTCATTTCAGCCTGGCAAAAGATGAGTCAACTTCGCCAACCGGAAGCTTTTCCAGGTTGGTTTAGGCGCTTAGTGCTGACAGAGTGTAATCGCCTGACGCGCGGGAAACGTCTGCGAACTATGTCGCTTGACGAGGGCGTGAACCTTCACGCTCCCTATCCTGATCCGCAGAGGTCAATCGAAAGAGACGAGCTGACGAAAGCAGTGTTTACGGCGATCAACAAGCTGTCATTGAACGAGCGCATGGTCGTCGTACTCTTCTACATCAAAGAATATACTCAAAGCGACATCAGCGCGTTCCTCAACGTCCCACCGACGACTGTTGCCAAGCGTCTCTATTCAGCGAGAGTGCGCTTGAGGGCCATCATAATGAACGGATTCAAGGACGATCTCGCTGCACATCGTCCTTCACGCGACGGGAGCTTCGCGGAAAAAGTCAAAGCCGGCATCTACGACGAATATATCGGGCAATACAGGTTTGAGCTTCGCCCTGAGTTGGTTGTCGCCATTACACGAGAAGGCGAGAGTCTGATGAGCAAAGCGGCAGAGCAAACAAACGAATTGTTTGCCAATGACGGGGCTGAATGCGAACTGCTTGCCAAAGAATTTGACGGCAGAGGGAAGTTCATCAGAGACGAACATGGGCGTGTCTCTCACCTCATCTACTATGAATTCGGTCGTGAAATGGGGCGAGCGAAGAAGATTTGTTGACTTGTTCCACAATCGGATGTGAAAGGGACAACTGTGACGAAAGGGCGAATCGCGAAAGAAGTCGTGCTCTGGATCATCGCACTATTTCTCGCGCTCGTCTGCCTGCGGGTAGGTTGGCTGAAGTTGACGGGCAACATCTTTTGGGTGCGCGATTTCCACCGGTGGGGCTATCCCGACTGGTTTCGCATCTTGGTCGGGATCACCGAACTTACTTCGATGGCGCTTCTCCTTGTACCACGGTTCGCCGGTTACGGCGCGAGTCTGTTTGCCGTGGTAATGATCGGGGCGATATTTACTCATTACACGCACAACGAAACAAGCCGCTTGCCATTTAACCTACTTCTTCTCGCGCTTTCGCTAATCATCGTCTTCACGCGCCAGCCGACCTTTCTTAAGAAGCTACGGAAATCTGGGAACGGTTAGTTAGTCGCCCACACAACCTGCGAGAGGTTCACCAAATCCTGTATATTGCCTGCTCGTGCAGCCAGATTCTAATGTCGGTCGGGCCGCTTATACTCACATGCCGAACTCAACTCCCGGATCAAAGCTTGCGAATGGCGCCATCGAGTTGTGGCGCGGCAGCGCCGGGTCGCTTCAGCAGATCAGCGGTTCTGCCAATCATGTTTACAGCTTTTTAGAGTCCGGAAGAAAACTGTATCTTCGATTAACTTCGAGTCGCGATCGCACCAAGGCTCAAATTGAAGCGGAACTCGACTTCATTTCCTACCTTCATCGGGGCGGTATCAATGTTGTCCTGCCAATTTCTTCTTCAGCCGGGCGACTGATCGAAGAGATTCCGGTTACAAGCAGCTCTCTGTTTGCCTGCGTCTTTGAGGAAGCGAAGGGTGAGCGGTTCAGATACGATTCCGCCAGGCTTAACAGAGATCATTTCAGACTTCGTGGAAGGGTGCTTGGACAAATTCACGCTCTCTCAAAAACCTACGTTCCTTCAGGTAGCGTTCGTAGATTCGCCTGGGATGAGGACAGCCTATTGCTGCAGGTCGACAAATTCTTACCTAAATCCGAAACGATTGTTTGGCGTGAATTTCACGCGACAAAGGAACGGTTGCGAGACTACCAAAAGTCGAGTCAGACATACGGTTTGATCCACGGTGATTTTGGGGACACAAACTATCGCCACCAACATGATCGGTTAAATATCTTCGACTTTGATGATTGTTGTTATCACTGGTTCGTCTATGACCTGGCAATTACAATCTACCCCCACGGGTGGCGAGAAGAAGGATTGCAACTTTTGGATTGGCTGCTTGAAGGATATTCCGAAAAGATGCCGTTAGACGTGACGCTGGCGGACATAATGATGTTTTGCCAATGGCGGTTGCTTTATATGTTCCTCGTTTATGCTAAAAAATGTGGCTGTGAACATCCCTCGGAACAACAGGTAGAATGGTTTGCACAGAGCCGGGAAAACATCGCTCGTGGATACGGATGGTATACGTAGCCAATAGAGATGTGCTTCGGTCTAGCCGCCGCCGAACGAATCCTTGCAGGTGAGCCGCAGTAGCGCGTCTCTTAAGTTGAAACATTGATTCGATGTTGGCCCAACTCGCGCGGCCACCTGAACTCAAACGTTGGGCGCTTGTACTTGTCGGACTTGTAAATCTGATTTGTGAGGAAGTATGAACCTGAAATGTTTTCGTCTTTTGGGTGGTCTCGCGCTTGTAGCAGTCGCGCTGCCATCACAAAGTCGTTCGTTAGCGCAAAGCGCGCCTATTGACACCACGCTGGCATATCAATACTTCCAAGAAGCCCAAGCATTGTGTAGCCGAGACAATGGCACACTTTGGGGAGTTTCGCTTTGCGGTCCAATGCTCTTTGTTGACCGGAAAACGCGCACTGTAGTTGCCAATCAGGCAGACAAAGAAGGCATTTTGACGAAGAGTGGAAATGTATTCGTCGGGGAGTTGCCGGCTAAAGTAAACATTGCAAATACGGCCATCGACTGGGCCGGCGTGAAGTGGACGATGATCATCTTTCCCCTGCCCGAGGATAGATATCATCGTGCAAACCTTATGGCTCATGAGTTGTGGCATCGTATCCAGAAGGACATCGGTTTCTCCGGTTCTGGTGCCGCGAACAATCACCTAGATTCGCGCGATGGGCGCGTGTGGTTGCAATTGGAGTGGCGCGCACTTGCGTCTGCATTAACCAGTCGTGGCAAACAGCGTCGGCTGGCGATAATGGACGCGCTTCTGTTTCGCGCTTACAGGAGAACGATATTTCCGCGAGCTGCTTCCGAGGAACGCGGAATGGAGATGCACGAAGGTCTGGCGGAGTACACTGGCGTAAAGCTTAGTGGAAGTCCGAATCTGAATCAGTATTTGGTTAACGGGGACATCAAAGAAGCCGCGCAGAAACAAACGTTCGTGCGGTCATTTGCGTATACGACGGGCCCAGCTTACGGCATCCTATTGGATCAGACTGGTAGGAAATGGCGAAAAGGTTTGACCAAAGAAGATGATCTTGGGACTACGTTAGGGAAGATTCTGGCTATCAAGCTCCCGCCGAATGTCAAATCAGCGGCTGAAGCACGCGCGAAGAATTATGATGGAGACCGGCTTCAGACGGCCGAGACCGAGCGTGAAAATAATCGGCAAAAGGTAATCGCAGATTATCGTGCCAGATTAGTGGACGGTCCGGTGCTGACAATTCCTTTGCAGAAGATGAACATGCAATTTAATCCTGGCAATTTGGTGCCGCTTAATTCGCTGGGCACAGTTTATCCGGATATCAGGATCGTTGATGTATGGGGGATCTTGACAGTATCCAAAGGGGCGCTAATCAATTCGACTTTCTCAAGAATCTACGTTTCAGCACCGAGCAGTTTGAGTGCACCGTCTATACAAGGTGACGGTTGGACGCTGGAACTAAATGCAGGCTGGATCGTAACCAACGGCGAACGTAAGGGCGACTACATCGTGAAGAAATCGGAGTAGTAACTATGCAACGCCGCGCACAACAAATCGTTGGACGCGAGCGGCGGGGGCGTGTTTCGCAACTAGCTTGGTGCGGTAAAGAGTTCTTTGATTCGCGCCGCCGCGTCAACTCCCTTCGGCGGCATACACATTCTAAGGAGGACCAATGGCAGAGACGTTCGAAGCATACCGAAATCGAATCCTAAGTTATCTTGGCGATGAGGAGCCCATTGGTATCCAACAAGCCACCCCTTCGCAGCTCGAGCGTCGATTGCGCGATGTCGCACCCGAGGAGTTGATCCGGCGCCCTGCACCTGAAAAGTGGTCAATCGCCGAGATCGTAGCGCACTTGGCGGACGCGGAACTGGCGATGGGGTGGCGATTGCGAAACATGCTGGCGAATCCGGGCGTGGCCTTGACGTGGTGGGACGAGGCCGCATGGGCCGAGCGCCTGGGTTACGCGCAGCAGGAGGCGAGCCTTTCGGCCGGGGTCTTTCGGGCGTTGCGCGAGAGCAACCTGCGACTGTTGCAGTCGGTCCCGCGCGCACGATGGGTGGAGTGCTACGGGGTCCACGAGGTCCGCGGACGGCAGACGGTCGAGGAGTTCGTCCGCATGGAAGCGGCACATGACTTGAACCATCTTCGGCAGATCGACCGCATCTTGAGTGGTGTATAGCCAGGCAGTCGTGATGGCGCGGAAATGCCGCCGAACAAATCGTTGGACGCGAGCGGCGGGAGCGCCTCTCGCAACTTGCTCGGTGCGGCGAAGGGTGCTTTGATTCGCGCCGCCGCGTCAACTCAACCGTTAGCTGGCTTTCGTCTAACGAGACTTGTAAGGTATTGAACTATGAAGCTGGTTTGTCAATTTCTAGTCGTTGTTATGTTTACTGGGGCTGTGCCTTGTTATGGAAACTCCGTCAAGAAGCAAAACAGTCGAACCAAATTACACAGCACAACCGACTGGCGCATCCAGCCGTCTTTCACGCTCGACACAGTTTGCTTGCTGAACGTGCTGACGGGCGACCCGTTTTATGTGCGTTACTACAAAGACGAATACGCTCGGTTTGAACCGCAATTGACACCTGATGTCCGTGCTGCTCTGGCTAATCTCAAACGCAAAATCAAAGATGAAAACAAAAACATCATCTCCGCTTTCTTGGCTCTTTACTTTTCGGCAACAGATGACCGCAACCTCAGCGATATGCTGGACACGCTCAAGAATAGCGAAAAGATGCGGAAGAATCTGAAGAAAACCAACTTTTACAGCGAATCGGGTTGGCAGTTGTACGAATCAGTCAAAGCAGATTTACGAACAGTGTTTTTGTTTCTGAAAACGAGTCAATTTGAAAACTATTGGAAGCAAAACATTCTGCCGAAAGTCGAGCGAAAAATTGCCGACATCAGAAAAGATTTACCAAACTACAATGTCGTTGCCGAAGTTGAAAGACTGTTAGGCTTCCGGCTGCCATCTGACAAGTTGACGGTTTACATCCTCAATTACTCTCAACCGCACGGGATTCGCGTCACCGGATTACGTTTTCTGACTGACGCGGCCTATCCGTTCAAGATCGTCATGCGAAACGCTGTGCATGAGCCGATGCACCCGCCTTACAACTTAGCGCGTGACCGCGAATTGAAGGAAACGCTTGATTCGTTACGCGCTGATGCCTTCCTGATGGATAAGGTGAACAATCACAATCCGGCTTTCGGCTATAACTCATTTGAAGGCTTCATCGAAGAAGATTGCGTTCAGGCTCTTGAGCAAGTCATCAACGAGAAGTTGAAAGTGGAAGTCGAAGCGCGTAAGCGATGGAAAGAAAATGACGCAGGAATGCACGTTTTTGCAGTTGCTTTGTACAGCGTGATGAAAGAGCAGAAATTTGATGGAGAGCGCGAGACGTTCCGCGATTTTCTAATAAGAATGATTCACACAGGCAAGCTGAAAGCCGGAAGTATTCAAGCAATTTATGATACTTTTTACTCCCAACGCGCCAGCTAACAAATCGTTGGACGCGAGCGGCGGGAGCGCCTTTCTCAACTTGCTTGGTGCGGCGCAGGGTGCTTTGATTCGCGCCGCCGCGTCAACTCAGACGTTCGGCGCTTCGACCGTGCAGCCCGCAATTCACATGTAGGATGTCTTGATGTTGCATGCACCGAAACATCTAACGAAAGCCGGATACGCCCCGATCACGCTGGGTGAACAAGTCAAAAGGCTCGATGTCGGACTGTTTGCTCTAACGGAGGCTAGTTACTCTCGCAGTCGAACACTTGGGCGTCACGCTCATCATTGCGCAACCATCTCTTTCGTGCTCGAAGGTGCTTGCATCGAAACTATCGAGAACGCCGCATATGAATGCACGCCTTTCACCCCGATAATAAAACCCGCCGGAGCAGCTCATGCCAATCAGTACGGCAGCTCGGGTGCAAAGTGTCTCCTGATCGAGGTCAAGCCCGCAGCCCTGGAACTGTCCCGAGGCGCGTCCGAACTTCTCTCGGACGTCGTGCTTGTTAAGAGTGGAGCGCTGGCAGGGATCGCGCTTCGCCTTTATAAGGAGTTCCAGTGGATAGATAGTGCTTCTGAACCTTCAATCCAGGGCCTGGTTCTTGAAATGATTGGTTTGGCTGCACGCGAACGAATGGATAAGCATTCACCCGGTCTTCCGCATTGGCTTCGCGAAGCCCGAGAGTTAATCGAGGAACAGTTTCTTGGGCCGGTGAGACTCTTCAAAGTTGCGGCAACAGTAGGAGTACATCCCGCATATTTATCTCGTATGTTCCGCAAGCATTACAAGTGCACGATAGGCGAGTACATGCGAAGACTGCGTCTCGATTATGCCTCAGAGAAGATAGTCCGCTCAGGTGATTCAATCGCGGATATTGCTATTGAGGCAGGTTTCTACGATCAGAGTCACTTTACCCACGCCTTTAAATGCCACACCGGCTTAACGCCTGCCGAATTTCGGATGAGCTCTCGAAAAAGTAAATCCGCTCCAAAGACTTCATAGTTTTACAAGACAGCAATCATCGCCTCCTGCTAACAGTGAAGCCGCAAGTCTCGAGTGGTGTATCAGTGAAGGGCCGTGAGAGCTTGAACCGAAATGACCAAACTCAGTGTCAACCTCAATAAGGTCGCGCTGCTCAGGAATGCGCGCAACATTGGGATTCCGAGTGTCACGAAGGCCGCTCAGATTTGCATAAGCGCCGGCGCTCATGGCATCACCGTCCATCCACGCCCTGACGAGCGTCACGCACGGCCTTCGGATGTTTATGAACTGGCAGCCTTACTCGCGGCTACACCGAATGTCGAACTTAACGTCGAGGGAAATCCGTTTCCGAAGTTTATGGAGATAGTCCGTGAAGTAAGACCGACGCAATGTACCTTAGTGCCCGACCATCCCGAAGCATTCACGTCGGACCATGGATGGAATCTCTCCGAAGATGGCAAATGGCTGAAACCAATTATTGAAGAGCTGAAAGCATCAGGGATCCGCGTCAGCTTATTCATGGATTCTGACGGCGCTCAAATACAAAGCGCGAAGGAGACTGGCGCGGATCGGATAGAGCTTTGCACCGAACCTTACGCGGCTGCCTACGGCGGCGATAAAGCTGAAGCTGTATTCGAGCAGTTTGCATCTGCGGCGCGGATGGCTCAGGAGGCCGGACTCGGAGTGAATGCCGGACATGATCTGAATCTAGAAAACCTATCGAAGTTTTGCTCCATCCCAAACGTGCTGGAAGTTTCCATTGGGCACGCTTTGATATCCGATGCATTGGAAATGGGACTATTCAATGCAGTCCGGGCGTACTTAAAGGCATTGAAAGAATGTAGTTAAAGATTGCGCGTGAAATGCTTTACTGCCTTTGACTAATCGATAGTAGATATGCGGGACCTACTATTAACCGCGCTAGCCCCGATAACATGGGGAACTACTTATTTTGTTACCACCCAATTCTTGCCGCCTAACCGGCCTCTCTTTGTGTCGGTCATGCGGGCCCTACCGATCGGCTTAATAATTCTTGCTATTTTCCCTCAGCGTCCAAAAGGTATTTGGTACTGGCGCGTTTCAGCTTTAGGGGCGCTGAACATCGGGCTCTTCTTCGCGTTTCTATTTATCGCGGCCTACCGTTTACCCGGAGGAGTCATCGCAACCACAAACGCCACTCAACCAATCGTCGTGGCGACTCTGGCGTGGGCATTTCTTGGTGAGCAGTTAACAATGCGCTTGATCGGCGCAGCTTGTGCCGGAATTCTTGGTATAGGGTTGATTTTTCTAAGTCCGGCGGCGCGGCTTGATCTCATTGGAGTGATAGCGGCTCTGGCTGCCACGATAATGTGGGCTGGTGGAACAGTTCTCACCAGGCATTGGCGACAGCCTGCCCCGCTCTTCGTGTTTACCGCATGGCAATTAGTTGCAGGCGGCTTGATCTTATTGCCTATCGCATTCGTTGTTGAAGGAATGCCGCCAGCGCTTTCGATGAGAAACGTTGCAGGCTTCGCTTATCTGGGCATCATTGGTACCGGACTCGCTTATGCGCTGTGGTTTCGAGGTATCGAGCGGCTTGGAGCATCGACGGTAGCTTTCTTAACTCTGTTGAGCCCGGTTTCTGCCTTAGTCCTGGATGTCGCTTTACTCAATCGCACGATGACGATCATTCAAACATTCGGTGTGATGCTGGTGCTCGTGAGTATTGTTGCGGCGCAGCTTATGAATAAGAAGAGCACCATCGTGACCCCTTGACCTCAGTTTACCTAACCCATCCACACGTCTCGGCATGAAAACGAGATGGCGAGGTGGAATTCGAGTTATGCCAGACGCAAATAGCCTTTTAGTTTTTATGATCGCAACGGTCACGCTTAATCTTACGCC
>WNEZ01021354.1_pt1 | contig 12958 bp, 23 predicted proteins | sample 5400521 | NCBI WGS metagenome assembly WNEZ01 (sample SAMN13153339, study PRJNA577476) | soil metagenome | isolation source: 120 cm saprolite under Douglas fir tree site 2 hole 1 replicate 1 | place: USA:California | collected 2015-04-18 | reverse complement strand
GGTGTGCAATGGCAGGACTACAACATCCGCCGCCAGACATAGAACGGGCGACCCATGCAAGGTCAGCTCTAACCTCGAAAAACACACTGTAGCGCCTGTCGCGGAACCGCATAGCGGCGCTGGCGTTGAAGCGCGGCAAAAGCGTTGACCTTACGGGATATTGGCAGCGACATAGCCGCGATCAGCCGTCAACCGTCAGCGTATTCTTCGAACCTGAACTGTCTCACCATCATCGACGTTCACGATTTTGTCGTCGCAAACAATGACGTCCGAAACAGGAAGCCAGACGAGGTGAGCGTGTCGGTAGGGTCTACTTTCCACAGACTACCGTCCTCAAGCTTCAGAATTTGTCCATCAGCGACAACCTCGTCGATCCAATGGCCATCGTCGCATGCCCTCGCAGGAGCAGATGCAACGGCGCCAAATAGAAGGATTGCGCAGAGCCTCTGAAAGAGCGGAAATCTATGCATTTTGGCGCTCAATATTGTGGGACTCCGACTATTGTTTCGCCGGCGCATCTTCGGTTGGCGCCGCGGTCGGCAGCGCGGCGAAAGAGGATTACCCATGCACACCAAGGACAAACTGGCGCGCAGGCGCTGACCGAGGCTGGTGCGCGGTCGCCAGCTCGTCACGCTCGAGGAGCCTCCGATTACATCATGAAGCTGCCGAAGGCTGAGCAGGATCTCGAGGAATGGCAGACCAATTCAAAGGCGTGGCCGTCAAAATAAGGGAAAATAAGGCCCGTGGTATAGCGGGGCAGCGCCAGAATGATTCGGATCAGACGCTGATGGCTTGGTCGAGCTCATAAATTCGGCCTGATTGGCGTCCGATGACCATTCCAGATGGCGAACAACCGCAACCAGGAGCGCGAGCAAAACAAGAGCCTGGACCAGCAGTGTTCCAATGATTCCCGACCAAGAGATACCGCGGTTGCTTTGGCGTTGGCTATTGAATGATGGCATCGATGCCTCCCGAAGCCGGGCTTGCACCGGCTGGTCCCGCGAACAGTTGACAGCAGGTTTTCGTGGCTGCGTGTTACGACATCGTCACCGCCGCCGAGAATTGGGTTACAGTCGTAGCGCGCATCGGCATGTTGAGAGAGCTCAACCGTCACGTTGAGCGCGTGTTCGATCCATCGCGCAAAGACACGCGTTGGGGAAAGCGAAAGTTGAATCCGTGCCCGGCCTCTATCGCGCCACGATGAACACCGCCGCGATCGGCAAGAGGCCGGCGGCCTTACGTCCGTGGATTTCACAGACTATTGGCAGCGGCACATACATGAGGGACAGGCCGGCCGACACGCCTGAGCTACTCGAGCACTCTACCAAGGGCGGGACATGGGCACGGTCGAGGCGGCGCTGGCGAGCGGCCTGGAGACGGCGCGGACCCTTCTCGGATAGAGTACTCATACCTCGGGCGGTATTATTTAGCTGAGGTCTTCGCGGAGGATTGCCCCCACGCCGCGAACGCGTCGTTGAAGGCGCGTTCGCCGGGGGCGCCCTTCTCGATCGCGACGATGGCACGTCGCTGGTTGGAATAGAGCATCGGCACGTCGAACCACGAACGCTCCTTCAAGAGCTGGATGTTGCGGTCGCCGTCGGCGTCGACATTGGAGATGCCGACCATGAAGAAGTCGTCGGTGACCTTCACCGCACGCCAGGTGAGCGGCGTGCCGAGCGCCTGCTCGTTGGACTTCATTAGGATGCCCGGCACGTCGGCGATACCGCCGCCGTTGAAATCCGGCGGCAGGATGAAGGTCAGCTCCGCGGTGTGGCTGGCGGGGAGCGATGTATCGGTGTTGCGGCGGAACGAGATCGTCATCTTGAACTTGCGGTCGGGGATGTCGATGTCGGCGCGCACGGCGATATCGGCTTTCTGGTTGCCGGAAGCCTTGATCTGCTCGGTTCGCCAGATCACCGAGCCGACATATTGCTTGCCTTTTGGATCGGACGGATCCTCTTCATACAACACACCACGTTGGCGTGCCGGACTTGGTGCAATCAGTTGCGGTGAGGTCAAGGGTGCTGCCTGTCCCAAAGGCGCGAGGGCGGCGACTTGCGGGGGGCTATTATTGGTGCTCGGCAGTGCCGCGACCTTCGCCGCCACCATGGTCCGGCGCTCCCGGGCCAGCGTTGCATAAAAGCCATCCGGATATTGTTGGAGGAAAGCATCCCAACCAGTAACTGTGTTCACGCGTTCGGCGGCCTCAAAATCTCTCCTGATTGCGTCTTCGGGCTTGCCCACGACTTCGACCTTGCCGTGCAAATAGAACTCGCCGATGAACGAGAGCGACAATTCCGGCAATTGCTCATGCTTTGTGGTCTCGTAGACGTCGGCGCTAACGCGGCGAAAAATCGAACCGATCTCCTCCTTTTCGTCGATGTGTTTCAAAAAGGCGGCTGTGTAGGGGCTGTTACGCCCGCCTCCATCTTCGGCCGTGCGTCCCGCCTGCGTGGCGTAGGCGACGATCATGCCTTCCGGGCTGTCGATCTTGGCTAGACCGCGCTGCAATGGAATTGCGCGGGTGGTCCCGATAGAACGCCTGAGCTGATCGGCGAGGGGATTGTCGCGACAGGAATCGAGTACCAGAATGCGAAGATTCTTGGCTTGCGCTAGGTCAGCGACAACATCATCAACTCTTGTCATTCTGCGAAGGTCTGTCTCGTCGGTTAGCTTGGCATCGATGGGGACGAGATAGTTGACGCCGCCGAACTGCAGTGCATGGCCACTATAATAGAACATTGCGACATCCGCGGTGCGCGCTGCCCGCGCAAACCGGATCGTTGCTTCGTCCATCCCCGGCTTATCCAGATCCGTTGACAAAATGGTATCGAAGCCCGATCGTCAACGCAGCAGCGACGTCGGTGGCATCGTTCCGTGGATTGGGGAGCCTTGGCGCATTCTGGTAGGCACCATTGCCGATCACCAGCGCAACGCGCGTATCTGCGAAGGACAAATCTGCTCCGACGCTGATCGCAGAGACAGCAACGAAAAGCGCGGTCAGCAGTCCACCCGGAAAATTCATACCACCCCGCAGCTTTCAAACCCATGCCCTAAATTTGTGGAAATGATCGACGGCCGTCAACGGCATCCCCCCAGTGCCATTCCTGATCAGGAGTCATTACGCCGTTTCCTGGAGCCGTTCGAGCACGCGCGCGACTTGAACCGCAGACCACCGGCCGCGCGCCGTCCGCGGAGGTCTATTCCGATCGCGGGTCGAAGTCGAGCTTGGTGAAGCCGCCATCGTTGAGTGCCACGGCGTCGACCAGGGCACGACGTGGCGCCAAGCCACCGCGGACCATGGCTCAGTTTTGAGCGCACCGTCGCGGTCTTACTCGTCCGACTCAGAACGTCTGCTGCGCGATAGTGCCCAGCTGCGATGAGAGAAAAGCTGGTCGTAGTAGCCGAACCGCGCAGCCAATTCCCAAACACATCCTGCGGTTTCCCATCCGGCCCCTGCGTGGTGAGCATGTCGACCAGAACCACATTCATATTGGCCCCTTTCGCGGGCCCAGTACTGAACGGACTGGATTGCCAGCCTGCGGGCACGAATTTTTGCAGAGCCTCGTCAGACACCTTGAATGACAAAACACTGCGGACCTCACCCCACAAAAGCGCATCGTCTAGTCATTCAAGTCGATCAGAATGATCCAGCTGTCATGAACCTCGCGCTGAATAACGCCACGAACGTCATCGAATATTATCGCGCCAAGGATGAGGACGTAGACGTGGATGTCATCACCTATGCGGCCTGCACATGCGCGTGCCGATACATCGCCGGTACAGGACCGCATCAAGAGTTTGAAGGATTTGGCATTTCCTAGCAAGATCCAGTTCTCTGCATGCGGCAACACCAAGGAAGGCATGGAGAAAAAGGAGGGTCACCCGATCACTGTGTTGTCTGAGGCCGTCGTCGTTCCGTCGGGCGTCGTTCGGTTGATGGAACTGCAGGAGAAGGGCTGGAGCTACGTCCGGCCTTAACAGACTTTCCTACGGCGACGCCAAGTTGGTTCATCGTTTCCCCCAATGACATTTTGTCTGCTGTCGGTGGCCACTTACATGCCAATCCAATTTTCTTCCGGACGCTATCCAATCCGGTGAGTTGGAACGTCGCTTCTTGGCCGAGGCCCTGCCTATCGAACACGCTGATTTTCAGCCGTGCGTTTTCTGGTAGCGACCGCAGAAGTCCAACTGCATCGTCTTTGTAACTTGCGGTCTTTCCATCCGCGGACACAGTCCACTGTAGCCTTACGAAGGGTTGGTCGTTGATCTGATAGTCGACTTGAACTTCGCTGGCGCGCGACGCGGGCCACGTTCCCTCCATGCGAAGCAGGAGTTCGGTGCGTAGTCCACGACAGCGAACAGCCAGAGTGTTTGGTGCATCCTTCACGCTGGACGTTGAGCGGATCACCGCCATGATGAGAGGGGAGTAATCCACGGGGGAGGTTGTTTCACTTACGACCCAAGCTGTATCCGCCGGCTTGTTTTGAGCGCTTCCCGTAGGCGGTTCATGTGAAATATTTTCCATGCATTCGACCTGAGCGGCGCGAGCCGATTGGAAACATGCTACCCGTTTGACCGTATCGTTCGCTGGATCAATGCAGGCCACGTCAGCAGCGCGAGCTTCCTGAAAACATATTTCCAATCGCTCAGTCGTATCACGCACCGGTTCAGCACGGACCGCAGTGGGCGTTTCTGGTGGAACTATTCCAGGAGGCGTTTTTAGTGAGCTAGCGGGCGCGCCTGCGGAGACAGTTCCAATAGGCGTCTCTGGTGAAACGGACTCAGCAGGCACTTCTGGCGAACCGGTAACAGTGGGCATCTCTGGCGAGACGGTGCGAGGGGGCATTTCTGGCGGAACGGATCCAGCAGACCCTCCTGGCAAAACGTGATCCAAGCATTCGAGCTGTGCCGTGCGTGCCTTTTGACGGCAGTCAAAGCGCTCAGCCGCACCATTTTTCGGGTCGGAGCAAATCGCGTCTGCGGCGCGGGCCAATTGAAAGCAAGTCTTTAACTCATTGAAGCCCTCGTCCGCAGGCTGAGCGCAAACAGCACCGCCAACACTCGAGAGAACGATGGCGATCAGCGGCGCGCGCATCACGGATGCCCACTTTGCTTGCTAGGACTGGCTCGATCAAGCCACTCTTGAGCGGCCTGAAAACGCTCCAAGCCAGGAGCCCGTGTGGTCAGATTGACGTCCTTCCATTTTGCATCGAAGCCGGGCGACTTCAGCTTGTCCGCCCGACTGAAGAGTTCGTCGACAAAGCGCGCAACACGACGATAGCGCGACCAGCCGGTGCGCCAGTTGAACGAAGCGAGAATCGTCGGCACCGCGATGGTGGCGATCCGCTCGCCTTTGGGAACAAGGTTGGGATAATCCGCCTGCTCCAGATACGAGGGCAGATAGTAGTCTTCGAATTTCGAACCGTATTCGACAGGCAGGAATTTGAAACCCTCCTCCCATTTGCCCTTTACGAACGCGTCGACTGGCTTCGACGTCACAAAGACGACGCCGGCAATCTCTCCCCGCTTCATTTGCTCCAGCGCCACGGGATGCGGGATAAACATCTTCTCGACGTCAACGCCGAGGCGGCTGAAAATCAAGGGACCGGAATAGGCGGCGGCGGTACCTTGCGTATTGAAGTTGACTTTCTTGCCCGCCAAATCTGAAAGCGATCGAATCTCGGGCCGAACGAAGATGTGCAATTCGGAGGGAAAAAGACTCAGTAAATAGGTGATGCGCTGCCGAATTTGCGGCACCTGAGACTTGTACTCTTCAAGAGAGTCACTGTTGATGATGGCCGTATCAACCCCCCTGAGATACAGAAGATCATTGACGTTTTCGGTGGGGCCGCGGGTTACGATCGGAAGAACGTGCACTGCGCCGCCATCATTCACGACGCGCGCGATTTCCGTCGCGAAACGGATGGGTGCACCCTCCAGAAGACCCCCGGCCAGACCGATCGTCCCGGCATTGAGCCGATCCCGTATCTGCGCCTCTCCCGAGATGGCAGATGAAGTTCGACGGGATTGCGCGATACTTGAACCGCAGAGTGCAAGCGTCACCATCAATACGGTTATAAGTCTGGTCAAAAAGGTCATCATAATTCCATTCAATGAAAATCAGTACGCTGCGCGGTTAATCATACCGCCTTCGACTTTGAGGCTCCTATCAGCTGCGCATCTCCCCTTGAAAAAAGAGAGAGGCGTGCCATTTCATTGCGCCGGGCTAGAGCAAACCTAGACAGCTGCAAAAGCTGTTGGCGAACAAACCACTGAGCAATTTCCATTTCCCGTCGAATGTCGGTCAATGGCACAAAACGGATGCGCCCGCTCATTTCGCGAAGATCTGTTGTTGAGGTCGAGCGGACATGAAGCCCGCACGCCGACCAAAGAAAATGTCAGCACTAATAGTGTCAATCGTTCGTTGCCAAAAACCGCTGTGTCGCAAGCATAACTTGAATTTCGATTGTGGCAAGCCTTCTCTGGCAATTCATTCGACAGCGAAGGGCATGAAATTGAAACCCTGCCGCTCGCCGCGGTTTTCCCCAAACGTTTTAAGTAACAAGCCGCCCAGTTGACGGCCTCTTTAATTAAATCATGTCAAGCTCGATGTCTGCTTCTGGTGTGAGGTAAATGGTGGCGGTCGACCAGGCCGCCAATATCGGGATCCAATTTCAGGGTAAACGCCCGTCAGGACCCGCTTTCATCATCTGGTCGATACCGACGAAGCGCACGCTGGCAGATGCGGCAGGCAAAGCCGGCGATGCTGAGGGAGGTCGACATGCCAGCATGTCAAAAAGCTGGGCGGCCACCGCGCGGCGATTGTCCGCGTCGCTGTTTCCTCAAGAACCCCGGCGCTTACCGGGAAGATGATGCACCGGGCCGTTGCCCCAGGTCCCGGCTATAGCGCTGCAATTGCCATGCCGGGGTCGTGTCAGGGTGCCGTCCGGTCGCCACCGCCTCGACGAGCCGCGCCATCGTCTCCCGCGGCCACGGCCAGGTGCCCAACGCATCGATGGAGGCACGATCGATGTCGAGGACGATCACCTTCAGGTCGGATGGGGTCAGCGCGCCGCCCCTGTGGTTGTCTCTGAGGGACTGGCGGCTGGCGGTGGGGTCTGGTTGAGTGTCGTCGATCCCGGCGTTCCGCTCGGTCCGGGATTATACGGAACATGAGTAGTGCTCCACGGTCCCCATGTGAGGATAGCAACCGCCAGAATGAACGCTGCAGCGACAACCGCGAACGTTCGAAAGTTGGTCGAGCCTTCCCGATCCTGACGATCCTGCATGCGGCTCTCCACGTTAGCTTAGTAATCCTGATTTCAAGCTGTCTTGGTGATCAGCGTCAAGACGCCGTCGGCGATGTTGATAGCAACAACTTGTAACGAACTCAGGCCCTTGGCCTTAAGCGCGGATGCCGCCTCCGGTGTCGCGTCAATAGATTTGCGAAGTGACTGCAAATCTTCCTCGCTTGTCTGTGCGACGACGTCATCGACCTTCGAGCGCACCGCCGGTTGCAGTTCCTTGAGGTCGACGACCTGGATGCTCCGAATCACCGTGCTGGACTGAGCGGGCGGTGTCTGTGTCTCGGATTGCGAGGGTGCTCCTTGTGCCTGCACAAAAGTCGGCGTCCCGAGGGAGACGGCCGCAATAATGACGGATGCCGTAAAAATGCGCATAGTCATTCCTTTCCAGTTTGAAAAAACTATGAAAACTCCTATCCACGAAATTTGTTTAGCGTCTGATTCTCATGTGGCCATTTAGTGAACCAAATCAACAGGGCGTGACCAACGCTCACGTTCTTCGTCCCAGGTGTCGTACTAAGAATATTCGTGCTTATGAATGAAAAATGAGCCATGCAGCATTCGCGTTTCTTTTTCTTCTGACCATCCCGCATGTAGTCGAAGCCCGAGCCTCCGGCCAAGAGGCGCCAATGCGACCTATGCTGATTTGTGAAAATCACACTAGTCGCTCGCTTCAATCAATTTGCAAGGACCATGATTTTGTGATTCGCTTCAGCCGCATGGCATGCGGCGGAGGCAATGATGGCTGCGAAGGAGATTTCGGTAAAGAAGTATGTTGTGCAGCTAAGCGGTGAGGAACGGGAGCAACTTGAAGCGCTGGCCAAATAGTCCTGCAGACTCGGGCCCGCGGGCTTGCGCTTTGCGGACTTGGCAGTGATCGCGACGAGAACGCGCTTGGCCGTGCTCGCCATGCGAATGAGGGCGTCGGAATCCACGGACTCGCCCCGCACCACGGCTTCCTGCATCTGTTCCGACTTCAGCAGCAATGTCGCGGCCTGCCGGATCAGTGAGCGATCGGCCTCGCAGAGGTCGCCATCAAATTCGGCCTCGAAGCTCTGAACGAGATCCCGGAAACGGCGAGCTGAACTCGTTCGGCCATCGGTGTTCGCAAATAGGCGCGTTCCGTTGCTCACCTTGCTGCGGGTGGTGGCGCGACCGTCAACGTTTTTCGTGCGATGTGCGTGCATTCGCTGCTTATGCCACAGCGATTCCAAACATTCGGACAATGCAGGCGTAATTTTCGGGGAAAAGCGGGACGGCGTCCCCGGCTGTCTACGGCGGGAAACTTGCCAGTCTGGCAAGTTTGAACCTCGAAGCGATCTATGAGCTGGCAGGGCCGTCGACCCCGCCAGGGGTATGCATTCTGATCGACCCCCTTGTTAAAAATCGTGCGCTCGATCGCCGCATTTCCGCCGGCGATATCCTGAGTGCCGCCGACGTCAACCGCGTAGCAGTGCACTGATGATGGTGGGTGTGAAAATTAGCCCAGAATCATGTCGCCAGGCCAGGTTTTGCTGGCCGCGTTCGCTTTGGCTTGCGCATCGCTGATCGCGCTCGGAATTTCGACATTGAAAGGGGATCGGCGACAAAACTCGGCTTTCTGCTCGCGGCAGATATCACGAGTATCGGGATGTATCGCCCGTGCCGCAAATGCCGGCGTCCCGCCCAACAGGACAACCGAAATGGCAAACAGCCTTGTGATAGTCATCAAACGCATCTTCTTGCTCCTTCTTGTGGGCGCCTCTGCGCTTCAACCGATCAAACCGACCGCCGTGCGCAGAGCGCGACGACTCTTGCTTCGTGCTACTGACATAGGATCATATTTCGCGAACACCGCTAAATTTCTGTTTAGAAACACGCGCCGATGCCGCGTTGATCAAGGGGGCTGATCCGGCGGACGGTCGATGACGTCATCACGATCGGGCAAGCATTGATTCGGCAGAAGGCGGCTTTGCCTCACGGTTCATTCCTGCCGTGGATCGACGCTGAGTTCGCTATGAGCGAGAGCGCGGCACGCAAAATGATGACGGTCGCGCGAGAGTTCGGCGGCAAATCGGTAATGTTTACCGATTTGAACGCTTCAGCCCTCTATGAACTGGCCGCCCCATCGACGCCGTCAGAGGTCGGCTGGTAAACGAGCGAGTGGGGTGTACGCTCCGGGGATGACCAGCCGAACGCAGACGACAGTGATATTCGCATGCCCGAAATGTGGGATTTGCCTACCAGGCCGCGCAGCAGCAACACCCGGATGACCATTCAGGCAGTTTCAAATGTCAGGACTGCCGGACCGAAGTCCACGCATGGTCCGGGGTCTTTAGTTTCTTTGACTGGAAGGCCTATGAGAAGACCGCCGAGAACCTGCATCGTGCTGAACTGACGGCGCTGGAGCGCGACACACAGATCGCGCGGTGGGTCGAGCTAACCGCCGCGAAGGTTTCCGACACGTTGTCGGAAACCTCTCCCAACAAGGGCGGCCGTCCTGGCAACGCCGCAGCGACTGCTCGTGATATTGGCGTCAACGAGCGCGACGTCCAGCGCGCCGTCGCGTCGCTATCGCCGGAGGCCAAGCAAGCCGCGCGTGATGCAGGACTCGATGACAATAGAGCCGCATCGCCGCCGGCGAGATCGTCAGCGCCGCCGACGAACATCAGCAAGTAGCGGTCCTGACGCCTTGGAGGTGCCGCGCCAGGACCGCCGACGGCGGCAGAGCCCGCTGGAGAGAGGTGCCGCCGCCTAGCATGTAGGGGCGGCCTGGGCGCATCGTTGCGATCTCCTATTCACGATTGCGAGCGCCAAAAGAAATGGCCCGTGATTCCGCCGGGCAAAAAAGCGGCCCCAGCGCGGGGGCACTGGGGCCGGAGTTTACACAGAGAAGTGCCGGAGGGAGGGACCGACACGAAGCCGATGTGGGTTCGCAATCCGCCGATTCCATTAAATTCTGTTTTAGTCCTTCGGCAACATCTGGCAACGTTGCCAGATACCCCCGAAGGTCTACAGGCGATCGGGAACCCAATCCAACAGGATCGAGGATGCCCTACACACTTGACGACATGGCAGCGGCCCAGTTGGCCGTTGAGGCGGCCGAGCGACGTACCGAGAACACCCGCCACAATAATCCGAACCGTGGCCGCGCGGACCTGCAGCGGGCTCGGTTGACCCTCGACGTCATCGTCTCCGATCTGCGCCAGCGCGGCATCATCCCGACGCCGGAGCCGACCGCCAAGCAGCGACTCGATCGAGCCCTCAACAAAGCCTTTCCGAACGCGCAAAGCCGCGAGGAGGTCGAATACGAGGGCAAGCGCTACCGCCGACGCTTTGTTAAGGCGGAATACGGATGGACTCGCTGGTGGGAGGAAGTCCAGTGAAGGCGGTGCGGCTGTCTCTCCGCCGCCGCCTGCGGCATCCCGCTGACCAATGAAGACAAGCGCCGCGCGGTGATGAAGCTGGAAGGTTCGCGCGCAGCTTGCCCCCACATCTGGAAAGAAATTCCGATAGTGTCTCAGTTTGAAATTATGGCCTGCCTCTTCTCTGTTCGACAGATTGAGCGAACTTGATCCACTCATCGGCAACTCGCAGCCACGCCTCTTTGTCGAGCGGGCTGATTGCCTTCTCCGCCTGCTGACGGGCTTCCTCAGCCTGTTCGCGGTACCTGTCTGCGCTGTCACTGGACATTGTGTCGATCAAGATGCTTGCCCGACGCGGACCTTACAAGAAGCAAAGCGTTGAAAAAGCGCCCCCGGCACGGCGGCCGACGTAAACCGCGACGGACTCCGCGAACCGCCGGCTTTCGAATGGTCCCGCATCGTGCCAGCCGATCTGGAAGAGCCCGTCTTCACGTTCGACGACGGGCAGCGGATTAACGAATGGCGTCGCTGATGCTGACGCGGAGGTGTGATTTGCGGCGATCACGCGGCACTCCGCGCGTCGCGTTCCGCGATTTTCTGATCGATGTAGGCGTCGATTTCGGATTCGATGCGTCCTCGCCGCCGCAGCGACGTCGACAAGTACAATGAACTCCCGGCACGTCATTCGATCACCTCGTTCGCGCGCTCCGCGCGCGCGAACATCGTTGCCGGGATGGTCAGCGCATGGGGGCAGCAGCGTCCGCGCAGTTGCGAGACCGCTCTGGCGTTGGAAAGCATTCTACCCTGGCCGCGCTTTGAATTCGTGAGCAATCAAACCAACCCCGTCCGCACACAGTCAGGAGCGCCCATAATTCAAAGCCTGCGCGCGCTCTGCACATGCCCAGGGCGAGAATCCCTATGGAAATCTTCCGAGATCCCTACTTCCTCAGGGGCCTCGGCAAAACCGCCGTAAATGGTACGATGGCCAGCGCTCGGCCCTCCTCATCTGCGATCACGAAAGCCTCCGGAACCTCTGGCCTACCGCTCTTGATGGCCTCGGCCACAAGTTCACGCACCGCTAGTATCGCCTCGTGCTCAGCTGCAGAAAGGTCCGGCAAGTCTACGCCTTCGTCATCGGGAACTATTTCATCGTCCTCTTGTAGATGGAAATAAAATCGTCCCATGGCGACCTCCCATTCATGAGGGCAACCTAATCGATCGTCGCTTGTTCCGTCTGAACAGTCCCGGACGAAATCTCATGCCAAAATGTGCTAAATTCCCTTTCGCGCTGGAACATTTACCCGGAAGGCCGAACCGTCCAGGAACCGACAATCTTTCAGTCGTTGCGCCGGGATTTTAAGTCGACTCCCGGACATAACAGGCGCAATTAGTACTATGCCTGACGCTCAACTTACCAATCAGCTGTCGCCACGCGAAACCCAGCGACCTCGCTGTCCGCAGTGCCAATCCCGCATCAGAATCCAAAGCGTCGCTCGGGGGCGGCCGGGTTTCGAACATTGGACCCTGAGATGTATCAAGTGCGGGCTTATCTATGATGCCCAGGTCCCGGCCGACCCGCTCAAATCGCAGGCGATGGGCTGGCTTGATGGCGAGTTAGGCTCGCCCGATGCGAACCAGCGATGACTGAATACAGGACCAGACCAATGCTCTTCTTTGGAATGGAGGCCAACATGAATGCCACATTCTCGTTCTTAATCTCGGTAGGTATCATTGCCTTTGGCATCTGGATTGTCGCTGGCACGATCGCCGCTGGCTCGCCGTTGGCTTGGGCGCTCATGGGACTACTCACCACCATTGTGGGTTCGATCAGCCTTTATGAAGCAACTCGCGACCTCAAAATCGCGTAGCAGCGCCATCCCGGCGCCTCCGAACCCTCAACGTGGGCGATGCTGCTGATCGGGTTGGCAGGTCCCGACCAAGTGATGGTGTACGTTCCTCATATCACGCAGGAGCGCAAGATCTCATGGTTCAAGGAGAACGATCCGGAAGGCGCGGCATTCGAATATGAGGTCCTGGAGTGAAGCCCGGCCGCGATGCTGATGGCGTAGCACAGACCGAGACTGACCATTTCGGTAACTGCCCCGTCCGCGGGGCGCTAGTTTCGCCGAAATTCGCTTTTTGCTGGCCCCAGGAAGGGTGGGTAACTTCCGAATAAAAAAGAGGGTCGGGCCGGCGGTCTGCTCGGCACTTGTTCGACAGGCCGGAATGCGGAATCATGGCAGCGTTGTGAAGTCTGACCAAGGGACGTCCGCATGAGTGTGTCGGTTCGCTTTTACCTTTTTGCAG
>WNEZ01006347.1_pt1 | contig 12958 bp, 13 predicted proteins | sample 5400521 | NCBI WGS metagenome assembly WNEZ01 (sample SAMN13153339, study PRJNA577476) | soil metagenome | isolation source: 120 cm saprolite under Douglas fir tree site 2 hole 1 replicate 1 | place: USA:California | collected 2015-04-18 | reverse complement strand
TCGGTGACAAGGACGACTGGACGCCCGCGGAACCGTGCCGGAAGCTGACCGAAGCCGCTCAGCAGGCCGGGTACCCGGTGACGATCAAGATCTATCCCGGCGCGTACCACTCGTTCGACAGCCGGAACCCCGTGCGCTACGTCGCGACGCGAGTCAACCCCAACTCTCAGAGCGGGCGCGGCGCGACGACGGGCGGAGATCCCGCGGCCTGGGCCGACAGCATCCGCGAGGTCAACGCCTTCTTCGGGCGCTATCTCCGGTAGCTCGTCACATCGCCATTCGGCGGAGCACCGGCGACGTGCCCCCGGCGCTCGGCTCGTCGCCCACCGTGACGGCCTCCCGCAACCTCTTCGCCGCCGCTTCCGCGTCAGTGACCGAGCGCGCGTGGACGACCGCGATCGGGCGATCCCGATCGACCGCTTCGCCGACCGCGCGCACCTCGGTGAGGCCCACGGCGGGATCGATCGGGTCCTCGACGCGCCGACGACCGCCGCCGAGCTCGACCACGAGCAGCCCGAGCGACCGCGCATCGACGCGCGTGATGACGCCGGCAACGTCGGGCGCCACGGCCAGCTCGATCGGCGCCCGCACGAGGTGCCGATCCGGACATTCGAGGAGATCGTGTGGGCCGCCGAGCGCCGCGATCATCTTCGCGAAGCGCTCGGCCGCGGCGCCGGAGGTGAGAGCCCTTTCCACGGCGGCCGCGGCTTCGACGCCGTCGCGCGCCAGTCCGCCGAGGACCAGCAGCTCGCTCGCCAGCGCGGCCGTCACCGTGTGGAGCCGGACATCACGCCGTCGTCCCGTCAACACGCCGATCGCCTCGCGCACTTCGACGGCGTTCCCGACGTGGTGACCGAGGACCTGACTCATGTCGGTCAGCAGGGCGGACGTGCGGAGGCCGGCGCCTCGAGCCACCGCGAGCAGGCTCTCCGTGAGATCGATCGCCGCCTCGAGCGAGGTCGCGAACGCGCCGGAGCCGACCTTGACGTCGATGACCAGCGCGTTGAGCCCGGCCGCCAGCTTCTTCGACAGAATCGACGCCGTGATCAGCGGGATCGAGTCGACGGTCGCCGTGACGTCGCGGATCGCGTAGAGCCGCCGATCGGCTGGCGCAAGGTCCGCCGTCTGGCCCACGATGGCGCATCCGGCGTCGCGCACGGCCGCGCGGAAGCGGGTCAGGTCAGGCGCGACGTCGTAACCGGGGATGCTGCTCAGCTTGTCGAGCGTGCCGCCGGTGTGGCCGAGGCCGCGGCCCGAGATCATCGGCACCACGCCGCCGCACGCCGCCACCACCGGGGCGAGGATCAGACTGACCTTGTCCCCGACGCCGCCGGTGGAGTGCTTGTCGAGTACAGGGCCGTCCACGTCCGCCCAGTCGAGGACCGCGCCCGAGCGCGTCATCGCCCGCGTGAGCGACGCACACTCCGCGCGGGTCATGCCGCGGAAGTAGACGGCCATCGCGAAGGCGGCGACCTGGGCGTCACTGACCGAGCCGTCGACGATTCCGGCGACCAAGTCCGAGATCGCCTTGTCGCTGAGGAGCGCGCCGTCCCGCTTGCGGCGGATCAGCTCCGCCGCGGTCCCCGGAACCCTCACACGCCCTCGAACACGTCGGACCATTCCTCCAGCATCTCCGCGTATCCGTGGCGGACGGTGAGGCCGACGTGATCGAACCCGGCCCGTCCGAGCTCGCGGATCCGCTCGCGCAGCTCGGGCTTGGACGCGGTGAAGGTGGTCGCGCGAATCAGCTCGGCGGTGCAGATCGCCTGCTCCTCGGGGCGCAGGAACATCAGGTGTCCGCGGTGATTGCTCAGATAGCGCGCATCCGAGGGCTCGTACGCGAGGTAGATCTTTCGGTACTGCTCGAGCAGCGGGGCGAGGCTCGGTGGCAGCGGCCGTCCGAGATCACCGAACTGGTCGCGCTCGACCAGGTTGTGGAGCGCGATCGTCGCGGTCGGCCCGGCGTGCGCTTTGGCCCGAGGGCTGTCGCTCGGCTCGCCGTCGCCCAGGACACAGCCGGCGATCGCGGCGGTCGCCGTGAGCCGGGCCGGGTCGCGGCCGGCGTCGCGCCAGGCGGTCTGCATGTCGGTGATCGCGGCGGCGGCATGACCCGGGTTGGAGGTCGCGTGGATGAATCCCGCCCCGAGCTTGGCCGTGAGCCGTCGCGCGCGCGGCCCCATCGCCGAGACGTGAACGGGAATCGGGTCCTTGATGTTGATGGCCCCGACCTCGGGATTGAGGAAGCGGATCTTGCGGCGCTTGTCCTCGAACGTCCATTCGAGAGTCTGTCCCGCGAGCAGGCCGCTCACGACGCGCACGTACTCTTCCATGTCCGCGAGCTTCACCGGCCGCAACCCCATCGTGCGGCGGGCGGTGAAGCCGGTCGAGATGCCGAAGTCGATCCGCGCGGGCGCCAGCGCGTTCAGGGTGGCCAGGCCGCTCGCGGCGACGGGCGCGATGCGATTCGACGGAATCAGCACGCCGGTGCCCAGGCGGATCTTCGTCGTCTGCATCGCGGCGGCCGCCATCGAGGCGAAGAGCTCCGAGTTCAGGAGCTGCGTGTCGTAGAACCAGGCACGGGTGAAGAAGCTCGCCGAGCGTCGCGGAGAGGCGGACGCCCTCGGGTCCGCACAGATGGATGCGCGTTTGCGGGCTCGCGAACTCGGCGAGCTGCTGGCGGCAGCGGCCGCACGGCGGACACGGTTCGGCGCCTTCTGTCACGATCACCACCTCGACGATCTGGCGCTCGCCCGCGGCGATCAGGGCGCCGATGGCGGTCGCCTCGGCGCACTGAGTGACCGGATACGACGCGTTCTCGACGTTGCAGCCCGCGTAGAGCCGCCCACTGCCGGAGCGAACGCAGGCGCCGATCCGGAAGCGCGAGTACGGCGCGTGGGCGTTGGCGAGCGCTTGCCGCGCGAGATCGAGCATAGGTTCGAGAGGCTCGGGGCTCATCGTTCCTTCACGTATGGCACACCGATCGCCCGGGGCGCCACGGCGCGTCCGACGAAGCCGGCCAGCAGCAGCACCGTCAGGACGTAGGGTATCGCCTGGATCAACTGAACCGGCACGACGCCGACGAGCGGCAGCTCCGTCCCCTGCAGGCGCGCCTGCGCCGCGTCGGCGAAGGCGAAGAGCAAGCAGGCGCCCAGGGTCGGCACCGGCCGCCACTGCCCGAAGATCAGCGCGGCCAGCGCGAGATAACCCTTGCCGGCCGACATATCCCGGATGAACGACGCGTGATGCGCGATCGACAGGTACGCTCCGGAGAGACCGCACAACACTCCGCTCGCGGCCAGGGCTCGGTAGCGTACGGCCGACACCGAGATGCCCGCGGTATCGACGGCACCGGGGCTCTCGCCGACGGCGCGCAGTCGCAAGCCGAAGCGTGTCCGGTACACGATCCAGGCGACGGCAGGCACGGCCACGGCTGCAATGTACACGAGGAGGTTGTGGCCGCTCACGACCTCGCGATAGATCAGGCCGAGCCCGGGGACCGCGCCGAGGGACGTGACTCCTGGAAGCGCGATCGGCGCGAAGCGGGCGCCCGGACCGAGCATTGGGGTCTGGCCGCCCTCTTGAAACCACGCGTAGCCCAGCACGACCGTCAGGCCCGAGATCGTGATATTGAGCGCCATCCCGGACACCACCTGGTTGCCCTGGTGCGTGATACACGCGAACCCGTGCACGAGCCCCACGACCACCGACGCGGCGATCCCGGCGGCGAGGCCGGCCCACGCCGAGCCGGTGACCGCCGCGGTCGCCGCGGCGGCGAACGCCGAGGCCAGCATCTTGCCCTCGAGTCCGATATCGACGATGCCCGACCGCTCGGCGAAGAGCCCGCCGAGGGCCGCCAGCACCAGCGGCGCGGCTCCGCGCGCCGTCGCCGCGGCGAGAAGCGCCAGGAGCAGCAAGGCTTCGCTCACGCGCTTTCCGGCCTCAACCTCAACGTTCTCGGCGTTCCTGACCATGCTGATAGTGGCTGAAGCACGCGAACCGAGCTGAGGACATCCATCGTGCTCCATTCGGGGGGCACCGCCAGGCACCGACGCGCGGCGCGGCCCAGGCTTTCGTTGCTCGACTTTGCGTACTGGACCAGCCCATCGTAGGCACTCTTGCCGAACCACCAGGATGCCGCGTACCACGTCTGCGACTTCGCCGCACTTGCGAAGCGGTAGAGCTCCATCGCCGGGAGCACCTTGACCTCCACGAGATTCATCATCCCGCGAGCTGCGGCTTGCCACTCCTGCGGCGTCAGGAACGTCGCGTTTACGGTCGCGACGGCCATGGGCATCTCCTGCTCATCAGCTTCCGGCACTCGCGACGCGCGCCGCTCGGCGGAAGAGCGTCTCGAGCGGCGCGCGCAGCGCGTGCTCGAGAGCGCCGCAGACGAGAATGATCAGCCCCTGGATGACCACGACCATGTCGCGCGTGAGCTTCGGCATGTCGAACGAGAGCTCCGAGCCGCCCTGATAGAGCGCGCCGAAGAGGACCGCCGCGACCACGATTCCCACCGGATGGTTGCGGCCCATCAGCGCGACCGCGATGCCGACGTAGCCGGCGCCGCCCGGGAAGTTCAGAAGCAGGCGATGCTGCACCCCCATGACCTCGTTCAGGCTCATCAGCCCGGCGAGCGCGCCCGAGATCGACATGGCCACGATCACCGTGCGCGCGGGTTGAATGCCCCCATAAACGGCGGCCGTCTCGTTGTGGCCGAGCGCCCGCAGCTCGTAACCCCAGCGCGTGTGCCAGAGATAGAGCCAGACGAGCCCGCCGGCCGCCAGCGCCAGGAGCAACGACAGGTTGATCGGCGATCGGCCGATCTCCCAGCCGACGGTCTGCGCCAGATCGTGGAGCTGCGGCATCCACGTGTTCGGGGCGAACTCGCGCGTCTCAGGAGATTGCTGGCCCGGCTTGATCAGGACGTTGACGAGGAGATGGGTCATCAACGCCGAGGCGATGAAGTTGAACATGATCGTGGTGATCACCACGTGGCTGCCGCGCTTGGCCTGGAGCCAGGCGGGCACGAACGCCCACGCGGCGCCGCCGGCCGCGGCCATGACGACGGCGGCGACGATGACCAGCAGGGTGGGCCAGCCGCCGGCGCCGAGGCAGAGCAGCGCCACGCCGAGGCCGCCGATGTACGCCTGGCCTTCGGCTCCGATGTTGAAGAGGCCGCCGTGGAACGCGACGGCGACGGCCAGGCCGGTGAAGATGAAGTTGGTCGCGTAATAGAGGGTGTAGCCGATCGCCTCGGCATTGCCGAACGCGCCCGTCGCGAGCAGTCGAAGAGCGCGCGTGGGGCTTTCGCCGATCAGGAGGACCACGACCGCGGACAGCAGCAGCGCGAGCGCGAGATTGATCGCCGGCAGCACCGCCGGAGCGACCCAGCCGAGCTGCGCGCGACCTGAGGCCGTCACCCCGGGATTATCTCGCCGGCTGGCGGTGATGTCGACGGTGCTGCGGTTGTGGGCCAGGCCGGGCGGCGCGGGGGGCACACGACCGGCTGACGCAGCGGTCATGCCCTCCGCCGCAGCCGGCTTGCGCCACGGCCCACGCGCCAACAACCCGCGGTTATTCTTCGAAGTGGCGGATTCGGCGGAGCTCGGGGAAGAGGACTATCCAGAGGACGGCTATCGCGATCGTTCCGAAACCGCCCAGGAGGACGGCCGGCACGGTGCCGAGGAGGGCGGCGACGAGGCCGGCCTCGAACGCGCCCAGCTGGTTCGAGGTGCCGGTGAACAGCGAGTGCACCGCGCTCACGCGGCCCAGCATCGCGCCGGGCGTCCGCATCTGAACGAGCGAGGCGCGGATGACGACGCTCACGACGTCGGCCGCGCCGAGGACGCTGAGCGCGGCGAGCGAGACGGCGAGGTTGGACGAGATGCCGAACGCCACGGTCGCCGCGCCGAAGACGAAGACGGAGCGGAACAGGGTCCGCCCGATGCGCCACTGAAGCGGACGGTACGCGAGGAATATCGACGTCACCAGCGCGCCCACTGCCGGCGCCGAGCGCAAGAGCCCGAGCCCGCCTGGGCCTGTGCCCAGAATGTCCCGGGCGTAGATGGGCAGCAGGGCCGTGGCGCCGCCGCCGAGCAGCACCGCGAACATGTCGAGCGACATCGTGCCGAGCAAAACGCGCTGGCCGCGGATGAACACGATCCCCGAGAGGACGCTCTCGAGCATGACCGGCTCGGACGTCGGTGCCGCCCGCCGGGTCCGGATGACCGCGGCGCACACCCCCGCGCAAACGAACAGCGAGCCGGCGGTAAGGTAAGTCGTCCCCGGACCGACCACATAGAGGAGGCCGCCGAGCGCCGGCCCGACGATCCGCGCCGTCTGGGTCGCCGAAACCAGCCAGGCCATCGCGCGGGCGATGATCGGCCGTGGCACGACGTCCGACACCAGCGCGGTCGCGGTCGGGCCCTCGAACGCGCGCGCGGCGCCGACCAGTGCCACGATCGCGAAGATGCTCGTACTCGAGAGCCAGCCGTAAACGGTGCCCGCCACGAGCGCGGCGGCGGCCGCCGCCTCCACGAACTGGCATATTGCGGTGATCAGCCGGCGATCGTAGCGGTCGGCGGCCTGTCCCACGGCCAGGGTGAGCAGAGCGATCGGCGCGAACTGCGCAAGGCCGACCAGGCCGAGGTCGAGCGCGCTGCCCGTCAGCTCGTAGAGCTGCCAGCCGACCGCGACGCCCAGGATGTTGAACGCCACGTTGGACAGCACCCGCGAGCACCAGAGGAAGGCGAACGCGGGATGGGCGAGCAGCACCGCGCGATCCTAGCAGAACGCGCTCGGGCGGCGCGGCGCGGAGACAACAGCGCGTGATACTGTCTGACCCACGGAGGGCACGATGAGACAGGGCTTTCGAGTGATCGATTCGGACACTCACGTGAATCCGTCTCTCGACGTGCTGCTGCGCTACGCGGACAAGGATCTCCAGCGGCGGATCGACGACCTCCAACCTTATCGGCGGACCGTCAAAACGGTCGCCGGTCGGGGTGACGCCGAGGACGTGGGCACCTCCACGATCCTGTCGGTCAAACCCGTTCGTCTCCAGCGCGTGGCCGGTGAGAAATCAGCGCCCGCCGCGGCGGCGGACGGCGATCGCGGGTTTCTGTCTGGCCGCACGCAGATGGTCACGCGTCAGCCCATCACCGCGCGCGTCGCCGAAGACAACGGCCGCGGTCGTTTGTCAGATATGGATCTCGAGGGTCGGGACATCGACTTCATCATTCCCGGGCCGTGGGCCTATGGCGCTCCGGCCCTGGCCCCGCACCTGGCGCAGGGTCTGTATCGCGCGTACCACCGCTACATAGCGGACTACTGCTCGCCGGACACGCGCCGACTGAAGAGCATGATCCTGGCGCTCGCCAGCGACCCGGGCTGGAGTGCTCAGGTGATCAAGGAGCAGGCGCGAGAGGACTGGGTCGCGGCGGTGTGGCCGCTGCTCCCCGAAGGAATGCCGATCGACGATCCGGACCTGGAGCCCATCTGGGCTGCCGCCGACGAGGCCGACCTCCCGATCATGTACCACGCGTTCACGATCGAGACGCCCTACTTTCCGGGCTACCGCGATGTCTGGGACAACCCCGCGATGGGCCGCTGCGCCGGCCAAACCTGGGGCGGGCAGCGATTCCTGTCGTTCATGCTCATGGGCGGGATGCTGGATCGCTACCCGCGTCTCCGGATCGGCGCGCTGGAGAGCGGGCACGGCTGGCTGCCGCACTGGCTCGTGCGGCTGACTCGACAGATCGACTACGTGCGCGGCTCGGTGTCTCCCGCTCTGAAGCACACGCCGCTCGAGTACGCGCAGATGGGGCGCGTCTTCGTGAGCATCGACTTATCCGAGGGGGTGGCACTGACGAAGGCCGCGATCGATCTGCTCGGCGATCACGTGTTCATGTTCGCCTCGGACTACCCGCATCCGGAGACGATCTTCCCGGACCATGCCGACTCGGTGATCGCATGGCGCCAGGCGCTCGGCGAGCAGGCGACGCGCAAGCTGATGTCGGAGAACGCGAGCCGCTTCCTGCGCCTGACGTCGACGCCGTGGAGCGCTACTTAGCGGTGCGGGAGCGAACCACACGTAGCCGAGCTCTTCCAGCGCGCGGCCGACGCGGATCGCGCCCTGAACGGCTCGACGCGCGCGATCTTCACTATGTCCTCCCCCGGTCTGGATGCTGCTCGATCGCAGCGCTCCGGACCGTCAGCATAGCGCTGTGTCGTCGGGTCTCGCTACCCGGCCCTCCGGAATGTCAGATTGATCCGATGACGGCCGGTGAGGGGGTGATCACCGTCGGCAAGCGGCGCGACGCCGTGGAACGCGAGCCGGGTCGGACCGCCCCACACGACGACATCACCGCTTTCGAGCCGCACGCGGCGCGGCCGATCCTGACGGCGCGAGCCGCCGAACAGGAACACCGCCGGCAGCCCGAGCGAGACCGAAACGATCGGCGCGCCGAAGTCGCGCTCGTTCCGGTCCTGGTGCAACGAGAGCCGCGTGCCGGGCTCGTAGCGGTTGACCAGGCACGCGTCGGGCTCGAAGCGGGCGAATCCGGCCGCGGCGGCCGCACGGGTGGCGACATCGTGAAAGATCGCGGGCAACGGAGGCCAGGGCCGTCGCGTGGTCGGATCGATCGTGTCGTATCGGTAACCGCGGCGGTCGGTCACCCACCCGAGGCGGCCGCAATTGGTCATCGCGACCGACATCGTGTAGCCGCCCGGGGTGACCATGTTGCGAAACGGCGCCGCGGTCGCGATGCTCACGATTGCGTCGATGAGCTTTGCGGCCGTCGGCTCGACGAATCGCCTGAGGATCGTGGCGCCCTCGGCGAGCGCCTCCGCGCACGTGTCCCCGTGCGGCACGCCGGCGAACAGATCTCCGCTGGTCGCTTCGCGGCGGCGAGTCATCGGGCGTCGTGGAAGATGATGCCGAGGGTGTGACGGTGGCCCGAGCGAAGCCGACTCACGCCGTGGCGCATCGTGACCCGATAGCTCCCCCGCGCGCCGCGCACCGGCCGATGGCGAACCGGGAAGATGACGCAGTCTCCCTGCTCGAGCGGCACGACCTCGGCTCGGGACTGCATGCGTGGGCGCTGCTCCGTCAGGACGAATTCGCCGCCCGTGAAGTCTCGTCCCGGCGCGGAGAGGAGCACGGTGGTCTGCAAGGGGAACAGGTGCTCGCCGTACACGTCCTGGTGCAGACAGTTGTAGTCGCCCTCGGCGTAGCGCAAGACGAGCGGCGTCGGCTTCGTCTGCCCGGCGCGATGGCAGCGGTCGAGAAAGTCCTCGAGCGCGTTCGGGTACCGCACGTCGATCCCCATCGCCTCGTTCCAGTGGTTCGCGATGGCGACGAGCGGTGGGTACATGGCGGCACGCAGCTCGCTGACCACGTCGGGAAGCGGGTAGGCGAAGTATTTGTACTCGCCGCTGCCGAAGCCGTGGCGGGCCATCACGATCCGCGAGCGGAACGCGTCCTCGACTTCGTAGCTCGCGGCCAGGGCGGCGCATGCTTCCGGCGAGACGAGGGCCTTCACGACGGCGCAGCCGTGTGCGTCGAGCGTGGCGGCGATGCCGCGCCAGTCGAGCGCCATGATGCGCTCGGCCATGGTCGTCGAGGTTTCGGTCCTGCTCACCTTGCCACCGGAGGCATGATCCCACTTCTCGGAGGGGCTGTGGCTCATGATGGTTATACGCACCGGAGACGCGAAAGGGTGGGCGACGCTACGGAGAGGGCGTTGACGAGCATCGATGGGGCATCCATAGTTCAGGGCTGAAGGGAGGCGCGCCAATGGCCAAGAGACGTGTCGTGATCACGGGAGCGGCCGGGTATGTCGGCCAGCGGATGTTCAAGGAGCTTGCCGAGCGCTGGGATGTGGTGCCGATCGACGTCAGCGCCACGACCAAGAGCGGCGAGAAGGTGCCGGGCCTCGTGGTCGCCGACCTGACCAATCCGGACCGAAATCAGTATCGCCAGCACTTCCGCGGCGCCGAGGCGGTGATTCACCTGGGCTACGTGCGCGCGCCCGGCATGGACGCCACGACGTGGCAGGAGAACAACGACGCGAAGTTCTGGGCCGAGCACCAGAACGTCGCCCTCGCCTACAACGTCTATCGGGTTGCCCTCGAAGAAGGCGTGCGCCGGGTGGTGGTGGCCAGCTCCAATCACGCTGCCGATTACTACGAGCGCCTGGTGTGGGACGGCCGCGTCGACATGGTCACGCCCGAGATGCCGCCGCGCTCGGACAACTGGTACGGCTGGGCCAAGGCGGCCTACGAGCTGCTCGGCTTCGTCTTCGCCACCGGGAAGGTCGACGGCCGGAAGCTCGAAGTCGTGCAGTGGCGCATCGGCGGCCCCCGCGACGACGACATCGAGCAGGTGAAGCCCGGGGACATCAAGGTGATGCACCGGGCCCTCGGCGCCTATCTCTCGCGGCGCGATCAGGTCCAGCAAGCGATCCGCATGGTGGAGACACCGGACATCAAGGACGAGCACGGGGTGCCGTTCCTCATCGTCTACGGGATCAGCGGCAACACGCACCGCTTCTGGAGCCTGGCCAGCGCCAAGACGAAGATCGGCTACGAGCCCCAGGACGACAGCCAGGTGAACTTCGCCGACGCCATCGCCGCCATCGCGCGCCGGGCGCCGAAGGCGTGACGTTCGGCGAGATCGGCGGGTGAGGAGCCGGCGCTCGTTCATCGGCTTCGCGATCGCGGGCGCGCTGGCGGCCCCGCGCGCCGGCGTGGCGCAGGGACGCAAGGTATCGCGTATCGGCGTGCTCTCTACCATCGCGCCGCCGGCCTCGTGCACAAGATCCTCAAGGGCGCCACGCCGGCCGATCTACCGGTCGAGCAGTCCAGCCGGTTCGAGCTCGTCATCAATCTCAAGACGGCCAAGACGCTCGGCCTGACCATCCCCTCGCCGGTGCTGTTGCGAGCCGACCAGGTCCTCGAGTGAGCCCCGCGGATCCTGCTATGCTGATGCTGTCGATGAACGACGACGAGCCGATGAAAGGATGACGCCATGAAGCTCACATCGGCGCAGCTCGAGCAGTTCGACCGCGACGGCTACCTGTTCTTCCCCAACACGTTCTCGCCCGAGGAGATCAAGGTCCTGACCGACGAGGTGCCGAACCTCTATGCGCAACGCCGGCCAGAGAACGTGCGCGAGAAGGGGAGCGAGGCCGTCCGGACGAATTTCGCCGCGCACATGTATAGCGCGCCCTTCGCGCGCCTGGCGCGCCACCCGCGGATGATCAAGCCGGTCGTCCAGGTCTTCGGCGAGCCGGTCTACATGCACCAGTTCAAGATCAACGGCAAGATGGCCTTCGACGGCGACGTGTGGCAGTGGCACCAGGACTTCGGCACCTGGTTCAACGACGACCAGATGCCCGAGGCGCGCGCCATGAACATCGCGATCTTCCTGGACGAGGTGAACGAGTTCAACGGCCCCTTGATGTTCATCCCCGGCAGCCACAGGCTGGGCGTGCTCGACGCCGGACACGACACCACGACGACCAGCTACCCCTTGTGGACCATCGACCACGCGACGATCACCCGGCTGATCAAGCGGGGCGGCCTGGTGGCGCCCAAGGGGCCGGCGGGGTCGATGATCATGTTCCACTCCTGCCTGGTCCACGCCTCGACGTCGAACCTGTCGCCGTGGAACCGGGTGAGCGTCTACCTGAGCCTCTGCGCGGTGTCCAATCACATCCGGCGCTTCAAGCGGCCGGAGTACATCGCGCACCGCGACTTCACGCCGATCGAGTGCCTCCCGGACGACTGCCTGCGGCGCCCGTACGAGGTGGCGCTGCCATGGAAGGACGGCACGCCGGAGGCGGCCCTCAGGTAGTCCGTCGCTTGAGCTTCAGCAGTCGCGCCGCGTTGAGCCCGAGGATCTTCGCGCGATCGGCGTCCTTCAGGAATTTGCAGCCGTCGACGAATCCGCGGGGATCGTACCAGCCCATGTCGTACGGGTAGTCCGTGCCCACTACGATGTGGTCGGCGCCCCACAGGCTCACGAGGTGGCGGAGCTGCTCGCGGTCGAACACGATCGTGTCGAAGTAGAGCTTGGCGAGCGACTGACGCGGCTTCCGCTTCAGCACCGTGCGCGGGTCGACGCGGGCGCCCCACGCGTGGTCCATGCGGGCCGGATAGTGCGAGACGTAGCCGCCGCCGTGCGCCGCCACGATCTTCAGCTTCGGGTAGCGCTCGAGAATCCCGTCGAACACGAGGTGCGCGATCGCGACCGTCGAGTCGAGCGGATTGCCGATGATGTTGATGAAGTAGTGGTCCGTGAGCCGCTCGCCGCCGGTGAACCCGTTCGGGTGCATGAACACCATCACGTCGAGCTCCTGCACCTTCGCCCAGAAGGCGTCGCGCCCCCGCGAGATCTCCTGGCCGACGACATTCGTCCCGATCTCCACCCCGCGGAAGCCCAGCCGCTTGACGCAGTACTCGAGCTCCTCCGCCGCCAGGTCGGGCGCCTGCAGCGGGACGTCGGCCAGCGCGACGAAGCGGTCGGGATGCTGCTGGACGATGGCCGCCAGGTTCTCGTTGATGGCGCGGGAGGCTTTACGGCCCAGCTCCGGGTCGAGCGAGTACATGAACTGAAACGGCGAGCACGAGATCGCCTGCACGTCCACGCCCATCTTGTCCATGTCGCGCAGCCGCTGCTCGACGGACGTGAGGCAGGTGAGCACGTTCTGCGCCTGCTGCTGGTTCGTCGCGCGCGAGAGCTCGTTCGTGAATCGCATCGCCGGCTCGTTCTCGCGACGGAAGACGCTCTTCACCATCTCGTCGGCGGGCGGATAGTGGACGTGGCAATGGACGTCGACGCAGAGGTGCCGGCGACGACCCTTGGTCGCCCGCGAATCGCCGCCGCGCGCTACCGGACCGGGACACGTAAAGAGCACGTGCAGTCTCCTTAGTTTATAGTCGCGCCTCGGCCGGC
>WNEZ01003053.1_pt1 | contig 12958 bp, 14 predicted proteins | sample 5400521 | NCBI WGS metagenome assembly WNEZ01 (sample SAMN13153339, study PRJNA577476) | soil metagenome | isolation source: 120 cm saprolite under Douglas fir tree site 2 hole 1 replicate 1 | place: USA:California | collected 2015-04-18 | reverse complement strand
TCACACGAGCGCACACCGAGAAACGCAAGTCGGGGAGCTTCGTGTTGCTCCGGAACAAGTTGCATACTGCTGCCCTCTCGCCGTGCCTGCCACAGGCGGATGACGGGTGGATGGAGAAACTTTTTCCAGGAGTGCGGGCCCACAGCATACCCGAACAAAGCGCCATCGGCACGTTTCTTGAGGCGATACCTGCCGCCGTCCTGCTCATCGGTAGAGCCAATGGGAAGGTCGGCCACCGCTGTCAACGTCTCGTAGACAATGGCGTTGTCACGCACCGTCGGCCCCACTACCTGGTATCCTTTGTCACGCAGTACATCCAGCAACCGCTGGAAGTGTTCGCGCTCCAGGATCACCTGAGCCTTGACCTGCAAGGAGGGCATCATAGTTTCGACCTTATCCTGACATAACGATCTAGCTTCAGAGTGGACTTTCATCGTGACCTCTCTATCTTCATTGTACCTGTCTGCTTGCACTATCTAGAGGGCTGGACAGAGAGGGAGCTTCTATCTATGCAAGATAGCTTACCTGTCTTCCAAAAAGATTACAATACCTGGTCCCATTTCACAGCTCACTGGCGACATTCACCTTCACCACAATGGCGCTGACATTATCCTCCCCGCCTCCTGCCAGCGCTGCCTCGATGAGTGCGTGAGCCGTCCTGAATGGATCGGATGCCGGCTCGGACAAGATGGCGGCAATCTGCGAACCGCGGACCATTTCCCACAGCCCGTCCGAACAGAGCAGCAGGATGTCTCCGGCAGCAAGTGGAACAGTAGAGCCGTCCACCTCCACCGTGGCTTTCTCGCCCAGGCTGCGATAGATGAGATTGCGCATAGGATGGGTATAGATGTCGTCAGGCTGGATGACATTCACGTCCACAAGCGCAGCTACAATCGAGTGATCGTGAGTGATCTGCGACAACCCGGCAGATGGGCGATAAAGATAGCACCGGCTATCACCGACATGGGCCACATAGGCTGTGGTGTCAATGACGAGAGCTGCCGTCATGGTCGTTCCCATATTGGTTCTCTGGCTCTGGTTACGCTGATAGACAGCCTGGTTGGCAGCCCGCACGCCTTCTATGAGCCCGAAGAGAAAGGCATCTGGCCTTCGTTGCTGCCCGCTGAGAAATCCACACACAGACCTGGCCAGGGTGTCCACCGCGAGGCGGCTTGCTTCTTGTCCATGGGCATGTCCTCCCATGCCGTCTGCCACCACGAAAAGGGCGAACGGGGTGGGTACGGAAGAGACAGATGGGATAGTGCCATGGGTGACGAAGAGGGTATCTTCATTTGGGTCGTGCTTCCGTCTCAGGCCAGGATCAAGGTCCGCTCCTACCTGCAGAGCGAGAATCGGTCGCTTTGTATGCACGCTCTTCTCAGTACCTCCGGGGACGCACGTACCCGCATGGCGAGAGGTAGTGCCGGGATCGTTTTTTTGTCGTATCAACATGATGGTGCCTCCTGTTCCTCATGTGGGGAAGTTGTTAGAGCTTCCACCTTCTTCGGTGCCGTCGTGATCAGCTTTGGGTCTATCACTCCAGATATCCGCGATCGCTTCACCTACCGTCCAACGCTGTGCTACTAAGCAGCAGCACGTTCTACAAAAGACACATTTTCTATGCTCATGCAACGATCTCTACACGCTCTGTGTATGTGTCTACTGTACCAGCCTGGTCACACATTCCCATCACAGAGCAGCCTTTGAAGATCACGAAAACATCTCAGTATAGCTACAGGCGTTTGCCTCAGATGTTATTTAGTAAATCGATCCCAATGGCTTCTTGATTGTGATATGTTTGTGATGGAAAAGGCAAGCGTTGTGATGGGAAAGATACATTGCCGATATATGATTCCCTCATCGTTGGTAATTCTGACCAACGAGATTCTCATAACTATCTTCTCTTTAAGCAGGAAAGGAACTATGGCCGGGCGCGCAAGCCCGTGCAGCCGATCTCATCCCAAGTTAAGCCAGGCGTACACGGGGGAGTACACTACCGCTTGAAAGCCTTAGTCGAAGGAGGAAGCTCATGCATGAAGCAGCTGCGATGCAAGGAATAGTTCGTATCATCCTGCATTGTATGCAACAGGCTGGCGCGTCCCGCGTCATCAATGTGCAGCTTGTCCTGGGTGCGTCGGGTCATCTCACGGTGGAAGCAGCCAACCAGCATTTTGAAGCACTGGTCAATGGCACGCCCATCGAGGGTGCTTCGCTGACTATCCAGTGGCTTCCGGCGGAGTACCAGTGCTTCTTTTGCCTGCATCGCTTTGAGAGTGGCGAGCCGTCGAACCATGTCACCTGTCCTGCGTGCGGAGAAGCTGCGCTCGAGGTCGGCCATCGAGACATGTGTTCTGTTAGCGCCATTGATGTCTCTTTTGAGGAAGGAAAAGTATGTGTTTTGGAATACCGGGGCTAATCGTCGAATTGGTAGATGCTGAAAAGCAAGTTGGGCGGGTGAAGGTCTCGGGTGTCATGCGCACAATCCATTTCGGCCTGTTGGAAGCCGAAGAAGTTCAGATCGGCACATGGGTGCTGATCAACGCGGGCCTGGCAATTCGTTCGTTAGCAGCGGATGAGGCGTCTCAGATCCTGCAATGCATCGAGGAATTGGGCCGGCAATTCGAGGAGACGCAAACGTGAAACTATCTCGGAATCAAGGAATCGTGTTGGCACTTGGGGCAGCCATCGTGAGTGGCATCTCGATCTACGTCAACAAATTCGGCGTGGCGCAGATCAGCGATCCTTTTATTTACACAACAGTCAAGAACAGTGTCGTCGTGGTCGGTTTGCTGGCGGCTGTGGGATTACTCGCCAGCTGGAAGGAACTACGCGATTTGACACCGACTCAGTGGCTGGCCTGGATTGGCCTTGGAGTGATCGGCGGAGGTGTGCCTTTCCTCTTGTTCTTCCAGGGGCTGTCTTCTGCTTCCGCAGCGAGCGCGTCACTTCTTCAAAAGACGCTCTTTATCTGGGTAGCCCTGCTCGCAGTACCACTTCTCAGAGAGCGCCTGGGACTGTGGCAGGTGCTAGGGCTAGCCATTCTCGCGGTGGGTCAATTCCTCCTTCAGCCGCTCACCCGCTGGGGCGGTTGGGGCACGGGCGAAACATTCATCTTAATCGCGACATGGCTCTGGGCTGTCGAGACCATCCTTGCCAAAAAAGTACTGGTGTGGATGAGTCCACACACCGCCGCGCTGGGTCGTATGGCTATTGGCGCTCTGGTGATGTGGGCCTTCCTGACCATCACCGGGCGCGCGGGACGGGCGCTAACGCTGAACGACACACAGTGGTTCTGGGTAATGATCACAGCAGTCTTGCTCATGGCATATGTGTGGACATGGTACAGCGCGCTCAAATGGGCGCCAGCGACGTTGGTGACGAGTGTTCTCACCATCGGCGCAATCGTCACGATCTTGCTATCCGCTTTGCTTGATCGGCACGCGGCCACTACTCCACAAGTCGTTGCCATCTCTTTGCTCGTATTGGGCGCGGCATTGTTTGCGTTCGCACGGAGACTACAGTGGCGTCGTGCGCCCGAGGTGGCATGATGCCAGGAGAGCGGTTTCCTGTGGTTGGGGATTCGGATGCCGAAAAAGCGGATGCTCGAACGTTGACAACCACGAGTTCATTATTGGACGGTCCGCAAATCTTTGCGCGTTATGCGTTTATGCCGAACCGGCTGGCGTACTGTGGCGGTGATGACAATCGCGCGTTGTTCGACTACTGTGTGGCGGGCGTAACGGACCCCGGTCTGCGTGCTCTTCTCCGCACATTTACCGGCGCTCTGCCGTACTTGCAGTTGATCGCCGAGTGCAACGCCATCCTTGATCCTTTTGACGCGCAGGTGGTTGAAGCCTACTGGCTAGGGAATGATCTGTTGCGGGGTGTTGAGGCGCGCGCGTTGTACGACTCACTGCGCGCACGATTTGGTCGCCAGATGCGCGCCTGTGATTTCGAACTCGTGCTAGGCAAAGCACCCGCGGGTGCGCACCCGCATCACAGCTTTCATGTACTGGAAGTGTGTCCGCGTAATGGATGGCCGCAGGCACTCTCGTTCATGGACAATTGTCGCATCAGTTGGGGCAAAGTAGTTTCTCTGGATGGGAGGACGCTGACCGTCGAAGGTATGCCGCTGGTGATCGCTGGTCACCGGCTCGCATTAGGCTCGCCGGAGCGTCGCGCCGTCAACCGGGAATGTGATGGGAATGGATTCGTCAACACAGCCCGGACCGGTGACTGGGTTTCTATGCACTGGGGTTGGCCATGTCAGGTACTTTCTCCGCGACAGGTGGCTCATCTCGAGCGATGGACTCTGTATCATCTCGACATCGTGAATGAGACGTTGTAAAGGAGGAATGCTCATCGGCGAGTCCAGTCGAACACGTCATCAACCGGCCGGTTGATGACGTGTTCGCGTTCAACGTGCATCATGCTCGGTTCCCTCCTCTCTCAATGAGGTCCGTACCCTTCCACTATTGCAGCGTGAGAACCTGTGCCGGGCTGCGGCGTGCCGCAGCCCGGCACAGGTGATGCTATGCGGTCTGCCGCGGCCGGATGAACGCGCGGTAGACCAGCTCCACCACGGCGCCCAGGACGACCGCGCCTGCCAGGGCCGGCAGGAGGTGGAGGCCGTCCACCACCGGGCCGATGGGATACCACACGGTGGCGGTGAAGCCGCCGAGCAGCGCCCCACCTGCGATGTACACCCAGTCGTAGTCGGTCGCCTTGCGGTCGTGGCGGAAGAAGAGATATTGCGCCGCCGTGGCCAGCACAGCGGACACTGCCAGCAAGGTGATCCATGCGAAGAGACCCATATGTTCCTCCTCTCGCGGTGACATCCAGGTTGTTGACGGTCAAAAACCTCTCTCACCACGAATATTCATTCAGTATGCAGTGTACTGCCAGGACTTCACAGCGGGGTCACATCCGCAGGCTTTTCTCTCACGAAGCCGTCACAGTTTCATCCTATCGATTGACATTCGCCAGCCTGCTGAGATGACCAGGAGCATGGCTCCACCAGCGAGATACTCTAGTGATTACCCCTAAAATGTGATCGGCCTGTGATAGCCGACTGGCCTATTGTGATGGGAAAGTAAGGTCAGGAGACGATACTGTCCTGTGGAAGAGAGATGCTCCATGTGGAAGACGGTGGTCGGAATGGAGCAACCCTTCCACAAGAGTAAAGGAGAACAATCATGAAACACAAAGGAATACGTATCGCATTCGTCGTCATCGGGGCCTGTATCGGTTTGGGTGCCATCGGTGGGGGCATAGCTCTTCTGATCGGCGCGTTTGCCCAATGGTTGCCGGTCGCCTGGCTGCAAGGCACGCCCTTTAACGACTATACCATCCCTGGCCTGATACTGACCATTGTTGTAGGAGGCGGGATGCTGCTGGCTGCAGCCACGCAGTTCATCCAGCGTGAATGGGCGGTGTTCCTCTCGGCAGCGATGGGCCTCATCATGATCGGCTGGGAGATCATCGAGGTAGCGATCATCGACCGGTATGAGCAAGCCGTTGTTCCCAGCACGGTGGTGCAGCAAGTTCTCTTCTCGGTGCTTGGTCTGGTGATCTTCGGTCTGGCGGTCTACCTGTGGATGGCCGAGTATCGCGGTCATAGCTTTCTCACCGGGCATGCCAGTCACACCTAAAGGTGGTTTTTTGTCCCGCGGTTCACTTGCCCGTGCCCACGCCATCGGCTCTGTGCTCAGACCACAGTCCTTGCTTCCAGATGGATAGGAAAACGATGTCGTTCCACACCTATTGCTGCAGATGGTTCGACTTCCGGCGCTGCCACACGTCATATGCTCCAGGCACAAGAATGAGAAAGTAACCAGCACCCCCGATTAAGATAGGCAACAGCTTCTGAAAGTCCGTTGCCCCGACTACCGTGGCTGAGGCCATGATGATGGCAGCCCAGCCCAGCGCTGCACTGATGATATAGACTCCTCGGAATGTCTTGAAACCTCGCATATTCACACCTCTTTCTCAGAGCAATCAGGTACACGCTCTCCTCTCTCTACAGTGCCATACTGCCATCACAACGTCGTCACAAAGCAGAGAGGCAGCCTCACAAAGCAAAAAAGGGCCTCCTGACATTAGCTCAATGAGGAATTTTTAACAGCACATCGTTACACAATAATGGGCATGGTATCCACCTACCCGCTGATCCGGCCGAGCAGCCATGCATGAGCGAGCGGAACGAGTAGCAGCACGAGCACAGCTACGCTTCCAATCGCGTGGGAAACGACGTTCGTCCAGATGTTCGCCGCGCCCAGGGAGCTCGCGCCGATCCAGTACGGGATCAGCACGATGAGGCCGACGATGGCGGACACGATCGCGATCGGCTCCCACCACGATGCCTCCCTGAAGACCCCCCATGCCCCGGCTGCAAAGCCGGCGATGACGAGCAGTGCGCCCACCTGTACCACTGTCCAGACAGCCCCCTTTGCGGCATCGTGCTTGTCCCCGAGGAACGCTGCCGTCAGCCACAAGAACGTTGTGCCAAAGAGGAACAACGCCAACGCGAACACGTTTCGGAAGGTAAACATCATCCCGCCTCCTTTTCTATAAAAAATGTCCACATCGAATCTGAAAATTTACACTTACTGGAATACTCCATCCTATAGAGTAATGCCTGGACCTCACAGAGGAGTCACATCTGCAGGCTTACCTCTCACGAAGTTGTCACGATTTCATCCTATCGCCGGACATGCGCCAGCTTCGTGAGCGGGAACCTGCTGGCTGTGTTCTTCACAAGACATCTGAGCATTACACTGCACGGTGGAAAGGTATCCCTGTGTGGAGCAACACACTTTTTCGTGAGCACTTTGTGATCTTAACCAGACCACATGTGACTTCATTGAGAGCAGGGGCAGTTATACTGGTCGTTGAAGTGGTCGATCAGATCAAGAGACTGATCGACGACACATGGTTTGTAAACAAGGAAGGTGAACACCTATGACAAGGGTACTGTTAGACAAAGAGCTGCACGACCTGGATGCCCAGCTGATGCGCTTGGGTTCCCTGGTGGATACTGCACTGGCGCAGGCGCTCGAAGCATTAGAGACCAGTGATCAAGAAAAGGCGGGCATAGTGGTAGTATCTGACGCACCGATCGACGATCTGCATTTAGCGATTGAAGAGCATACCTTCCGGGTCTTGAGCCTGCAACAGCCGCTGGCTGGACGGGATCTGCGCTACCTCACGGCGCTTGTGCCAATGGCGATTGATCTCGAACGTATCGGAGATGAGGCTGAGAGTATGGCACAGCACGTGCTACGCATGCTACCACTCCGTCCTGAAGGGATTCCCCAGGCAGGTACTCCTGTGCAGCAGGAACAGGGCCAGGGGAGCCTCACCGAGGCTGAAGGCATGAGTGATCAACTTCCCGAGGCTTCAATTCTGCAAGGTATCCTCGGTCTTGGAAGAGAGGTCCGGTCCCTGCTGCAGTGGACGATGAAGGCGTTCGCTGATCGTAACGCTGAAGCAGCACGTAGCCTCTGGGAGCAGGATACGGTGGTGAATAAGGATAGCTACACCGTACGTCGTGATGTGATGGCAATGCTGGCAGGTGCTCATCCCATTCCTCCTCTCCAGAGCGATCCCCATCTGATGCAGCGTGCGACCTACTTACTATGGATTGCCTATCAGTTAGAGCGTGCGGCCGATCATTGTAGCAATCTCTGTGAGCGGATTGTCTTTATCGTTCAAGGTGAGACCGACATGCTCACGCCGCTAGAAGGGTAGGCCTGTTCATCTCAGAAGGTGATCCTGCCTGCGCGCAAGGCATTCAAGATGACGATGACATCAATGCCTTCCTGCAGAATAGCGCCCGCCGCCGGGCTAATGAAGCCGAATGCAGCGAAGAGCATGGCGATGACGGAGAGACCCATGCCAACCCAGATGCCCTGACGCGCCACGTGCATCACCCGGCGACCCAGGCGCACTGCTCGCACCACGCGCAGGATATCTGTCGAGAGCAGGACCGTGTCAGCAGCGCTTGCGGCGGCTGTTAACCCCTGCGAGCCGAGCGCCATCCCTACAGTGGCGGCTGCCAGCGCGGGGGCATCGTTGATCCCATCGCCCACCATCAACACGCGATGCTTCTGTTGAACGAGTTCTTTGACGGTACGCACTTTGTCCTCTGGCAGGCAGCGCGCGATCACGCGGTCCACCTGTGCCATCTTGCCAATCTGCTGGGCCACCACGTCACTATCGCCTGTGAGCAGGATGGTTTCCTTGATGCCTGCCGCACGCACATCCGCTGAGAGGCGTGAGAGGTCTGCTCGCGGCACATCCTCCAGGACCAGCAATCCTGCCACCTGCTTCTCCACCGCGATGAAGCTACAGATTTGCCCGGCAGCAACGCGCCGCTCGCGTTCAGAGAGCAGCGAAGCGGGAACACTGATGCCGAGATGCTGCATGAAGGTGCGGTTGCCCAGCGCTACCTCGACTCTCTCATGCACGCTCTGTCGTTCCGTCTGCCGATCTGAAGCTTCCACTGGCACATTCCCACGTACCCCCTTGCCAAAAATCTCCTCGAAATCGTCCACAGAGCTGAGAGGCAACGCAGCTTCCTGGGCCGCTTCAACCACCGCTCGTGCCAGGATATGCGTAGAAAGCTGCTCAACCGAGGCGGCCAGGCGCAGCAGCCTATCCTCGTCCTCACCGGTGCGGCTGCGGCGCACTTCGTGACGATCCTCGTCTCTCATCCCTCCGCCCTGCTCATCTTGTGCCGCGAGCACCATGGCCGTCACTTTGGGCATACCCAGCGTCAGCGTGCCTGTTTTGTCAAAGACGGCGACATCCACCTCTCCCAGTTGTTCTATGGCTGCCCCGCTCTTGATGATGATGCCGTTGCGCGCCGCGAGATCGATGCCGGACATAATGGCAATCGGCGTGGCCAGGATCAGCGGGCAGGGCGTGGCACAGACCATCACTGCCAGCGCGTAGGTGCTATCGCCCGAGAGTGCCCACGAGAGGGCGGCCAGGGCCACCGCTGTGATGGTGAACCCGATGCTGTAGCGGTCAGCCAGTCGATGGATAGGCGCTTTCTGCGCCTGGGCTTCCTCTACCAGGCGCACGATCTGGGCATATTTGCTCTCCGCGCTGCGCTTGCTGGCGCGTATCTCCAGCACACCATCCAGGTTCACGGTGCCCGACATAACCAGCATTCCGGGAGCTTTGCGCACTGGAACCGGTTCGCCCGTCAGGTCCGCCTCGCTCACGCTGGAAGAGCCGGAGGTCACGGCGCCATCGACGGGGATCAACTCACCCGGTTTGGCCACGACCTGCATGCCGACCTCAATCTGCTCCGCTGGGATACTGACCAGTTCATCCCCTCGCCAGATGTGCGCGGTACGTGGGGCGCGTTCAGCCAGCGCCGACAAGGAGGAGCGCGCACGCCGTAGGGCATACGCTTCCAGGGCTTCGCCGCCTGAAAGCATCAGGACAATGAACGCGCCAGCCAGGTATTCTCTGAGCAGGAGCGACCCCGTGATAGCAAGGAGAGCGATGACATCGACGCTGAATTCCTTGTGGAGGAACTGCTGTCCTGTTTCCCACAACAGCGGGATCCCTCCCAACAGCACCACGGCCAGCAGCGTCCAGTTGGCAACGTCTCCGCGCCCGGCAAGCCAGAGTACAAGGCTCACTACCAGCAGTGCAAACGCTCCCAGAGGAATGGGATAGCGTTTCACAGTACGCCACACACGTCCAGGCCAGGGTTGCCTGGGTGCAGCAGGAGGATCGTTCGTGACCACCTCCTCCACTGTAACGGGAGGAAAATTCGATGGTGAAGTTTTCATCTGGCCATGTATATCAATCATTGTCTGCCTGCTTCATTGCTTGTGTGTGACCTTCTTCATTATCCAAGCATAGCCCAGACACATCACAAATCGCTCTCAGTCATGTAGGGCTGTGTCACAGACAGAACACAATAGTGTTTGTCTACTTTACTTCTGCTTGCTCCTGAAAGGCTTGAACAACCGGCGTAGCAGCGCTAATCCTACCGCATAGACCACGAAGGTAATCACCATGTCGTCAAAAAGAATCTTGTGTCATCCTCGCTCTACCGTGCCAGCCTCGTCGCTTGTTAGTGTATGATACACATATCAAGCTGGCTCATGTTGAGCAGGTGATTGTGACAGGTTTGATAGAGTAAAACCTGTGACTGTGATTGCATCGTGAAGGCTATTGAGCATACTCCACTATGGAGTATGGTCATGGAAGGTGAAAGGGACTGGAGAACAAGGTGAGTGTGCAAAGTCAACGTCAACTCATACAGGGACTGACCGCAGACGAGGTGGCAGAACGGCGTGCGCAGGGGTTAGGCAGCATGCCTCCACCTGCAACAAGTCGATCTTATATTCAGATAATCCGAGAGAATGTGTTGACAACCGTCAACATTATCCTCTTTTCCATCGGCTTCGCCCTGGTGCTTGTCGGACAGTACCTGGATGCACTTGTCTCTGTGGGCGTGATCTCGTTTAACCTGGTGATTAGCCTCATCCAGGAGGTCCGAGCCAAGTACACCCTGGACCGCATCGCGCTGCTCACACGTCCACAGGCGACAGTCGTGCGTGATGGGCGAGAGCAACAGCTTGATCCGGGGGAAATTGTCGTGGATGATGTCCTGGTACTCCATGCCGGTGATCAAATCGTCGTCGATGGCCCGATCACTGGCGGCGGTCGTGTCGAGGTCGATGAGTCGCTCCTGACAGGCGAATCGGACCTGGTTGCTAAACACGAGGGCGACTGGCTCTATTCCGGGACCTTCTGCATCACTGGTCAGGCGTGCTACCGGGCGGAAAACGTGGGTGTCCAGAGCGTCGCTGGAGTCTTGACCGCGGGAGCACGTGCATATCGCGCAAACTACACGCCGCTGCAGCGCGATATCAACCTGATTATGCGCACCTTGCTGCTGGTCGCCATCTTCCTCGAGGTGCTGCTCGTCGCTGCCTCGCTCGTGAGCACTATTCCGACGGTAGAGACAGTGCGTATGGCGATGGTCATCATCGGAATTGTGCCCAATGGCCTGTTTCTCTCTATCAGCGTAGCGTATGCGCTGGGAGCCGTGCGCATGGCGGGCAAAGGCGCGTTGGTGCAAAAATTCAATGCCATCGAATCCTTGAGCCATGTCGATGTGTTGTGTACCGATAAAACGGGGACGCTGACCGCCAATGCGCTTGCAGTGGAAGCGCTGTACCCCTATGGCATGGAGGAAGGCGAACTGCGGCGTGTGCTCGGCAGCTATATCGCCACGACGTCGAGCGGCAATGCCACCAGCGCGGCGATTCGCGCCGCGTGTGCCCGACAGGCACAGCCTGGACTCCACGTCCATGAAGAGATTCCCTTTTCATCGGCACGTAAGTGGAGTGCATTGGTTGTCGATGACGAGGCATTGCGAGGCGTCTATGTGCTGGGCGCGCCAGAAATGCTCCAACCGTTCCTACATACGGATGCGCGCCTGGGAACCTTCCTTGAGGAGCAGGTAGCGCGTGGCATGCGTGTCCTGCTCTTTGCCTGGTATCCGGAGCCGACCCGGCTCCAAGCGCCGGAAGGTGAGGCGCGTCTACCGTATGGGCTCATGCCTCTTGGCGCGGTGAGCTTGCGTGATACCCTGCGCCCGGAAGCGCGCGAAACGCTCGCGCGCTTGAACGAGGTGGGGGTGCAGATCAAAGTCATCTCCGGGGACCATCCCCAGACCGTGGCAGCCCTGGCAAAGCAGGTCGGACTGGCACCTGAGAGTAAGGCAATCTCAGGTGCAGAACTGGAGACATTGGATGCCGCGCAGTTGGCCGAGGTCGCGCAGGAGGTCACCATTTTTGGCCGCATCACGCCCCAGCAAAAGGAGAGACTGGTCCAGGCGCTGCGCAGTCGTGACCATTACGTGGCGATGATCGGTGATACCAATCCGCATTCTAAAGGTTTACATTGACAATATGAGGGAAGCCAGTTAAGGAACGCAGGCGCTCGGGATCATCAGCAAGGTCGTTGAGCCCCTGGCAGAGCACCTCGATCAAGGCGTCAAGGGAAGGGAAGGCCCGATTCCCAAAGTGTTTTTCCCGCACGTCGTCCCAGATATGTTCCACCGGGTTGACTTCGGGACTGTGAGGAGGTTGGGTGATCAAGCGGATGTTGGAAGGGATCACCAACTCGGCAGAGTGATGCCAGCCCGCCCCATCGACTTGCATCACGATGAAATACTTCGAGAATGTCTGGCTCACATGCTCCAGGAAGAGCGTCATCATGGCGGTATCGGCCGCAGGCAAGATCAGCGAGGTCATCTCTCCTTGAACTGGAGCCACAGCAGAGTAGACATAGACGTACTCTCGCACCACCTGGCAGGGGATGTGCGGTCGGATCCCCGGTGGGGCCCAACAGCGTGTGGGTCGGCTGATGCGGCCAAAGCAGCCTTCATCTTGGGCCATGATCAGCACCGGGCGCTCATCGGAAGCTTCCCGCGTTGCGACTGCCGCTTGAACCTGCGTTGCAAAGTTTTTTTAAACTGCTCCTTCGCTTGTGGGTCCGCCTTGGGATGCCTGGGACGCGGCATCAGCTTGCGCCAGCCGTGACGGTCGAGCAAGCGGTAGATGCTGCTGTCATCCACATGGTGTCCGCCTCTGGCCTCAAAGGCTCGCCAGATCTCTGCTGTCGTCGCGATCAGGCCTTCCTCGGCACGCGCGAAAAACGGGGCGAGGAACTGCTGCTCTTCTTCCAGCGTCAGATACTGGCGACGTCGGCCTCCCTTCCCGGCCGTCTCCACCGCCGCCACTCCTAATCGATTGTAGGTGGAGATCACCTGATGCACCGTCGCTTTGGAGACCCCACAGTGCCGAGCGATCTCCTCCGCCTTGCGCGGTTGGGCCAGCGCATTATAAATGATCAGCCACCGTTGCCGGTACAAGGCGCGCGGATCAGTTCTCATGCGGGTCTTCACTTCTTCTAGTGTCAG
>WNEZ01005797.1_pt1 | contig 12961 bp, 11 predicted proteins | sample 5400521 | NCBI WGS metagenome assembly WNEZ01 (sample SAMN13153339, study PRJNA577476) | soil metagenome | isolation source: 120 cm saprolite under Douglas fir tree site 2 hole 1 replicate 1 | place: USA:California | collected 2015-04-18 | reverse complement strand
TCGCACGGCGGTCGTAGACGTAGAAGGCGCCAGACTCGGGGTCCTCGGGAACGACAAGGAACACGAACAGGGCCTTCGGGAACTGGATCCATCTTTCGATCTTGGGGTGCTCAGTCACATCCAGCAGTCTCTTCACCGCCCCATCCGAGCATCTGCCAACCTCGTCTGGTGTGTTCCGAAGATCAACCACTGGGACTACGTTCATCTTTCCAAACATATGGGTTCCTCCTCTCAAGTGCGAAGTAGAAGTAAAAGATATGGCGGCACGCATACCAACCGCCCGAACCAGAGCTCCAACCCTGTCTTCGGAGAGCCTAGAAATGACATTTCGTTTTGTTGAAGGGCTATGCTAGGGTCTAGAGTCCCCGACAATTGAAAGCTCTATTAAGCAAGGAGGGCGAAGGTGCTTATTTGCGATCGTTTGCGGTCCATACGTGAAGAAAAGAATCTTTCGCAAGGGGACATCGAAAAGCGTACGGGCTTGCTCCGCTGCTATGTCTCTCGGGTTGAGAACGGCCATACGGTTCCAGCTGTGGAGACCATTGAGAAATTCGCGCGGGCTTTAGAGGTCCCCATCTACCAACTCTTTTATGATGGTGACAAACCTCCCGAGCTTCCCAACCTTCCCAAGAGAACGACCGCAGCGGACATTGCTTGGGGCACGACCGGCAAAGATGCTCGCTTTCTGACAAAGTTGCGCCGTCTCTTAGCTAGGACAGCGGAGCGGGACAGAAAACTCCTGCTCTCAATGGCGCAAAAGATTGCAACTCACAAGGTCGCGCGCTAGCAGCCTAGTCCAGAGCTAAACAACGCCCAGGACCATTCAACATCTTCGCCCTGAAGAGCTACTCCCGAGGGCTCCAGTGCGATGAGGTGCGACACTTGGGGGCGCGACGATTCGGCCAAAACCTCGTCTTACGCCGCTCACGACCCCGTTTCCGGATAGTTTCCGGTTTGGCGACAATCCAGGAGTGAATGATGAGATGTGCGTTCTCGGTACTAATCCCACGCACGAACCGATAAATTCCGGCTTGCCCCTTATTTGGAAATGACCGGAGTTTAAGACATATCTCCCTACCAACTTCGCGCCTAGCGGCGGGTAGACCGGCAGTAGAAAAGACGCCAGAGAAAATAATCACTTTTGACGCGCGTTCAGCTCCTCGAGCTTGCGCTTTAACTGTTCAAGCTTCTGTCCAGCCTCACCGAGCTTGCCTTCTGCAGTTAGTCGCTGGTAGTCGGCGAGATCTTTGGCCGCTCCCGTGATGAGCGCGTTCACGTCTCCCCCAGGCTTGGTCGCGGCAGCTGGCGCTGCTGCGCCTCGTTCCGGTTCCGCGGGAGGAGTTGTGCCGCTTAGCGACGAGACCTCTCCCCCGAAGAGGGCCCTCATCGCCGAGTCGAATGTCGGTCCATAAGCGAGCCGGTCTTGCAGCGCCAGCACCACCAGACGCAACTCCGGCATCGGGCTCCGCTCGGCCTGCAGGTAAATCGCTTCGGCGTACAACAGCGCGTGCCCGCACGGAATAACCAGCAGAGTGCCTCGCCGCACGTGGGAACCTTGCTGATTCCACAACGTCAATTGCCCCGATAGTTGCGCGTTCTGATCGATTCGGGCTTCGATTTGCAGAGGGCCGTCGACGAGCTTCGTTTTCGGGAAGTCGTAGACGACCGATGTACCGTATTTTTCGCCGTCGCTGCGTCCAGCTATCCAGCCGATCAGATTGTTCCGGTTCGCAGGCGTGAACGGTAGAATCTCCACGAACTCGACGGCGGTTTCGCCCGGCAGTTTCATCAGCACGAAGTTCGGCTCCATTGGCTGCGTCTTCTGCTGACCGGACTCGTCCATGCCGACTTCCGAAGCGACGGTCCACAGGTCCTCGCGGTTATAGAACACTTGCGGATCGGTCATGTGATAAAGGCCGTATACAGCCGCCTGCAGCTTGAGCAACAACTCGGGATAGCGCACGTGTTTGTGCAGCGTGGGCGGCATGGCGGCCGCATCTTGGAACAGAGTGGGAAAAATCTGGCGGTACGCCATGATGATTGGATCCTGTGGGTCAAACACATAGAACGTCGTGGTGCCATCGTACGCATCGATGACCACCTTGACGCGCGTGTAGTGGCGCGAGTAGGGATAGCTGTCCGAGGTGGTAAACGCGTCCATAATCCACGACAGCCGACCATCGTCGCCGACAACGATGTACGGATCCGAATCGTAAGTGAGAAATGGCGCGAGCGCTGCCACGCGATCGCGCACGTTGCGACGCATCAGCAGACGGCTTTCCCGGTTGATATCGTCACTGAACGGGAGCTTCGTCAGGTCACCTCGGTCGGACGCTATGAGGAGGCGCCGAAGGAAACCTCCGAGAAGGATGCCGCCATTGCCCTCGTAGGACGTCAGACTGTTCGTCTGGCCTTGCGGGTAATTGAATTCCTGTTGCCGCGTCTTCACGTACACGTCGGTGTTGGTAAGCTCACCGAAATAGATCTCCGGGCGCTTTACAACGATGCTCGGCACCGTGCTCTGAATGGGCATATTACTCAAAATGAGTGTCGGCAGTCCTTCCGGAGTGAACCCATTCACAGGGTTCATGGTGATACCGTAGCCGTGCGTATAAATAAGTTTCTCGTTGATCCAATTGCGACTGCTCTCCGGGAGCTTATCGACGTTGAGCTCGCGTGCGGCAAGCATCACCTGACGCGTTGTGCCGTTGATTTCATAGCGATCGATATCGATATCGGGAAAGTCGTAGTAGGTTCGAATTTCCTGAATCTGACGCAGTGTGTCCTGCAGTGCGCGCCAGTCCCACAGTCGGATGTTCTGCAGCGTAGCCTGATTGTTTGCCGGATCGGCCGCCTCGACGGTCGTCTCAGCGGGAAATTCGCGCTGCGCAAGGCGGTCTAATCCATAGGCCTGCCGCGTCAGGTCAATATTGTAGGCAATGTATGGTCGCTCCCGAACCAGTTCGTTGGGCTTCACGATAAAGCTGCTAACGTACCAGCCAACGATCTGAAGCGCGAGATAACAGACCGCGGCTGGAGCGACTGCTGCCACCAACCAGCGCGCGCGCGGCACCGCCACGACGTTGATGGTTGCAATCGCAGCACCAAGAACAAGCGCGGCACAGACTGCGAGCATTCCAGGAAGCATGACGTGCGCATCCGTGTAGGTGACGCCGCCAAAGATCGTATGTTCGTCGAACAGTCGCTCGAATCGAGCGATATACGCCCGCATCGCGAGGATCAGCAAAAGGAACCCAAACGCAATGGAGAACCCGCGCCACGGCCGGGAGGTGTATCTGCTTCGGAGTCCTGAGAGAATTGTTGTACTGCCAGTAACGAAAATGAAGAAAACGGCGATTACACAGGCAATCACGGAGAGCGTCAGCAGCCAGCCGGTGACGAACTGCCATGCGGGCAGAGTGAACAGATAGAAGTTGATTGGCTTGCCGAAGATCGGATCCACTGCGCCACCGGTCGCGCGCGTTGCGTACCAATAAAGCGCGAAGGTAGGCCATTCAGTCATCATGCTGGCCCCCGTCACGACGGCGATGAGGAGGGAGACCACGAGACCGAGGAGGTGCAGGATGCGCGCAACTGGTAGCTTCAACGGCTGGCCGCCGATGACGATCCTGTAATCGTCCGGCAGATCGGACTGGTAAGACCTCCTCAGCGCCAGGAACCATCCGTACAGAAAGAGAAATGTGACAGCAAAAAATGCCGCAAAGACTGCCCATTGAAGGGTGAGTGTCTTCCGGAACACGTCCCCGTAACCGAGCGACCCGAACCAGAGGGCGTCAACGTAATACGATAACGCCGTCCGGCTGCTGAAAATGACGATGGCAAGGATTGCCAGAACAAGCAAAAACAGACGGCGGGGGAGAAACCGTCGCGGCGGTTGCTGCCAGTCGACTATATCGGCCATGAGCATAGCCTACTTTCAAGAGCGCTTCCGTCTGACGACCAAACAGACCCAATTGTACGCTGTCTGCTCTCGAGACCATCGACTATCGCCGACCTGACACAGGTGCGGTTCGAGGGCGCCAATTCCTGCCTCCCTTGCGAATCTGGTAGAAGTTAAGGTGCACAGTTGGATTGACCAAAGAACTGATCAGGAGTCCTCTACTCTGGCACTCTGGCAATGCAAAGGAAGGAACAACAGCGACTCCCTCTCCCGCTTCGACCATTGCGATTTGCGGGTCGGCATCCCGCCATGAGCTCGGCTAACTCCTGTGTGGTCGGCAATCCGGAAGTAATCTGTCCTGGCCCGGGATTAGTAATGGGAGTCGGCTTGTAGGAAGTGATCTACGCGCCTGCCGCCTTTGGCCGAGCAAGAGACAGTGTCACTTTTGACAGTTCCGGCCTGTGGCTGCGAGACGCAGCATGGGCAAGTCAGCCGTGTTCAAGGAACATTACGCGTTGCTTCCAGGGTGAAGACTTCGAGTACTAAACTGTCTCGTGAGGTTGCCTATGAACGTGACAACTAACATTCGAAAACTAGGTGGCGTGACCATTGTGGACATCAGCGGCAGGATTGAGCTCGGCGAAGAGAGCGCTGCGCTGCGCGACTTGGTTCGTGACCTGCTAAGCAAGGGACAGAAGCAGATTCTATTCAATCTTGGCGACGTCAATTACATCGACAGCGCAGGGTTGGGCCACCTGGTCAGCGCTTTCACAAGTGTGCGGAATCATGGGGGAGAACTGAAGCTGCTCAACCTCTCGAACAACATTCAAAATCTGATGCAGATAACAAGGCTCTATACCGTTTTTGAAATCATGGACAATGAGGCCGCGGCAACCGGATGACTGCCGAATTGGCTTGTAGCCAAGAATCCCGCCGGGTGCCTCCTTCAAAACTCAGGCGAGTTCGACTCCCGGACATGGGATCAAGTTTCCGGTCAGGAGCGGAGAAGAATGCTGTGAAGCGATCGTGGATTTCGACGGGTCTGACGTTAGTGCTGCCGCTTGTCGCTATCTTCCTATTGTGGAATCTCGCCATTGGTGCAGCAGGATGCGCACGCCGACAAGCAGAAAGCTCGGCAATCCCGGTCGCACTACCTCAGCAACTTAGCTCTGATGGCCAAGCCTCCTTGCGAGGCATCATCCAGTCCGGAAATCTCTCGGAACTGCGTTGGCCTGACTTTAGCGATTATGGCAAGCACGTGCAGAAATTTTACGAGTCGAACGGGTATTCCCTTTCGTGGGTCAGGGGAATGCAACCGACTGCGCAGGCTCAGCAGTTAATTTCGATTCTGCTAAAAGCAGAGCAAAAGGGATTGGCCGCCGAGGACTATGACGGGCCGCGTTGGGGCGACCGACTTGCGAGGCTTAAACCCACCAGTGTGCAACCATCCGAAGCAGATGCGGCCCGATTCGATGCCGCGCCCACCGTTTGCGTGATGAGATATATCTCGGACCTCCACATCGGTAAGGTGAATCCGAAGCATTTTGATTTTGGCCTCGACGTCGAGACTAAGAAATACGATCTGCCCGATTTCCTGAAAGCACATGTTGTCGATTCCTCCGATGTTGCTGGCGCCCTAGCGAAGGTGGAACCTCCCTATCCTGGATACCAACGCACGATCCAAGCTCTGCACTCTTACTTGGAGTTTGTGAAGGAATATGATTGGAATCAGCTTCCTGCCGTACAAAAGACGATCGCACCGGGCGACTCCTATTCGGGAGTCCCTCAACTGAGTAAATTGCTCCGGCTCGTGGGCGATCTCTCTGCCGACGCGAACATTCCCGCCCATGGAACGGACTATCAAGCTCCACTGGTGGACGCAGTGAGGAGTTTTCAGCGCAGGCATGGCCGAACCCCAGATGGACGAATCACCGCGCAAACCCTAGCCGACCTCAATGCTCCTCTCACAAGTCGAATACGCCAGATGCAACTTACTCTCGAACGTTGGCGGTGGCTGCCCGTTGGCCTCCACTCGGGGGCCATCGTCGCGAACATCCCCGAATTTCGTCTCCGCGCATACGATGAAGACTACAAGATCGTGCTGTCAATGAATGTCGTGGTTGGTAAAGCCTATGCCCACAATACCCCTGTATTTGCCGACACCATGCAATACGTCGTATTCCGGCCGTACTGGAATGTTCCCTATTCCATCGCCAAAGCTGAATTCCTCACGCGCCTCGCTCGCGATCCCGACTACTTGGCCAAAAAGGGATTCGAGGTAGTGAACAGCGGCCAGGATGTCGTCACGTCGGGAGCGGTGACGGGCGACATACTCGCCCAGCTCCGGGCAGGGAAACTTTATATTCGGCAAATGCCAGGCCCTAAGAACTCACTCGGACTTGTGAAATTCATCTTCCCGAATAGCTCTAATGTGTACATGCACGATACACCTGCAAAGGAATTCTTCGCGAAGTTGCGACGGGATTTCAGCCATGGCTGCATTCGTCTGGAAAAGCCGGCCGATCTGGCTTTGTGGGTCTTGCACGAAAATCCGGGCTGGGACATAGATCGGGTCCGCGCGGCGATGAATGGAACGCCAAATGAGCAGGTGAATCTGGACCATCCGATTCCGGTATTAATCGTGTATGGCACCGCTGTCGTAACTGAGGATGGGGTCGTTCATTTTTACGACGACATCTACGGGCACGACGCCGCGCTCGAAAAAGTTCTTGCGAAGGGATATCCGTATCCGGGTTAGCCGCCGGCGACGAGGCTGGCAGGGCAGTCGAAACACCACTGCCGAACGCGGCCGACGTCCAAGTGGATGAAGTCCGAGTGAGGATAGTAGCCCACACCGCCGCGAGCCAGAGCGAGAGCAGCCTTGCGCAGTTTGAGCGTGTCGATGCCGGACATCCGCAGATCGACAGCTTCCGCCTGAATGTGAAGGCTGTTCCTTGCGACTCCCGTGGTATGAGCGCGCAGAGATTCGTTAGTAGAAGAGGTGCGGTAGCCGCAGACGATGTCGATCTCGCCCCCTGGACGGCCGACCGACGCGGTGAGATCAGAGAGTATATCGTACAGGCGCGGATCAAAATGGCGAACATCACCGGTCCGATGATCGCGCAAGAAAAAATCGAGCTTGGCGAGCGCCTCCGGAATGTATGCCTCGCCGCGGCGATAAACAATGTCAATACGCTCAGCTGTGTGCATGTTGTAGAGCAGTAAGAGATGATCGTGGCTATCAGGAGAGGATGTCCGCTGAGAGGACACCTCGCGCGCTTGAGGGCGCGCGCCGACTGACAGGGTCAGCAATAGCATTGCGCCCGCAACCCAAGGGCGGCACGAGATTCCTTTAAATGTCTGCATCTGTCCCTCTTTCAAGCCAACTTAACACACGGAAGCACATCGCCTCATTGCTCTAGGTCAATCAGTCTTCGACAAAGCCCTTGGCAGCGAAATCGACCCGCCCCGTTCAGAGAGACGGAATCAGAACCATCAAGACGACTAGATGTTTAGCGTCTACTGATTGTTGAAACGTACGGTATACGTTCCAAGTGGTTCGGGTAGAGAAAGAAGTTTATCGGTTGAATTCGAGAGCGAGTGGCTGCTTTATGGGAGGGAACCCAATGGTGTAAGGGCGGAACCGGGAAAGCAGAAGCCGCCAAGCTGCAGGACGCAGGCTGACGATACGCCGGGAAGGTGCCATGGCGTGTCTTTCATACGTGGCGGTCAAACGTCGGCTTCTAGGGCTGCGGGCACTTGCATCGGGACAATGAAGTTGCTGGCGAGAAGATAGGCGAACAGGTGTCCGAGAGGCGGCGCGCGACGGAGTTGGGCGGCAGAAACCCATCCGGTCGTTTCACTCCATTCCCAACCGGAGGCGGAAGCAGTGTTGAGCCATTGGCGTAGGTCCACGGCGGTCATGGGATAAGCGTAGATGCGGGCGTTCTGGGCGAAGAGGCGCGCAAGGGCCCCCAGAAGGTTGCCTTCGAGATTGCCGTAAGGGTCTTCAAACGCCCGAATGATCAGGGAAAGGCCGACGCCGAAGCGCACAGGCGCCGCTGTATAGCGGTTCACGAGGGCGGTCATATGGTAGAGCTCGCGCTGGCGAAAAAGCAGCACGTCGCCGCCAGCGACGAGAAGGGCGTCGATGCGGCGAAGCAAGCCGGGGATGTCCGGAGGCGCTTCGTTGGGCGCGGACGGAGCAGCCGAGAGGCAGAAAAAGCCAGCGGGCGCCGACTTTGTTTCGCCCAGCTCATTGCGAAGCTCCTGAATGGCGGAAGCCAGTAATCGCGCGTGGACCTGCGAGTGAGCGGCATCCACGTGGCCAAAGTAGCCGGGCGCAAGCACGACGGCTTTCTTGTAGAGAGCCTCGGTAGGGGCAACGGCGGGGCCCTTGGATGGGAAGAATACAGCTTCAGCCAATCCCGTAGACACCAGGTAGGCGAGGAGGGTACGGCGGTCCCAAGTCTCGAATGCGGGCCCGCGAAGATCGATGTAGTCGATTTCGATGCGCTCCTTGACGACGTCCTGTGCCACGCCTTCCAGAAAAGATTCCTTGGTTTGCAATTCGTAGAACGCAGAGTAGATGAGATTGACGCCGAGAATACCGATTGCCTCCTGCTGGAGAATATTGGCAGGATCGCGCATGTTGATGTGCATCAGGACATCGTTGGGAGGGCTGCCGGGCTGCGACTGAAAGCGGAGACCGATCCAACCATGAGAATCGTTGGTCCCGGCGAAGTTGCGCGCAGAGACGGTATCCACAAAGGAGAAAAACCGAGTCCGCGGCCCGCGCGTCTTTTCTAATTGGGTGAGCAGCTGGGCCCACTCGTTGTCCAGCATGGCTTCGAGGCGTTGCTTCGATACATAGCGCGAGCCGGAACCGTAGAGATCATCGCTGACTTCTTTGTCGTAGGCCGAAATGGTTTTGGCCACCGTGCCGGAGGCGCCCCCTACTACAAGGAACCAGCGCGCGACTTCCTGTCCGGCGCCGATTTCGGCGAAGGAACCGAAGGTGGATGTATCAAGATTCAGGGTAAGAGCTTTGTGGTGAGTGTCGGGTTTTTCAGTGGAAGGCATAGTAGGCTCCGCTCGGGCGACCTTCTAAGAGGCGCGAAGAGCCCTGACGAGCTAGTGAAACTCGGCGCGCGAGGACGATTCTAGCGCGTCCAGGATAGTCCACAGACGACATTCCACGACTTCGTTTGAGGTAGGCGGCCGCCCCAACTGCGGAGCGGACCATACATTTCCCTCCGCGATATCTTTCAGGACTCGCTTCTCCAGAGACAGCTCGGCCACCAGCCGCTTCAGCTTGCCGGTCACGTCAGACCTCTCCGACACCAAGCGAGTACCGCGTCAGCCTTTTCGCCGTTATTCACTATCCTCACGATTGGGACACGATCGTGCTTCACCGGATTGTCCACCTGGTAGTACTCGTCGCTTTGCGATTCCTCTCTGTGGTGGCGTGAGACTTCGAGTAGCAGCATCGAGCTACTTTAAGGTTTTGATGAACTCGGCAATCACTTTAGCTTGCGTCTCGCTCACACCGGCGATGCCCTTTTTGTGAGGAGCTTTTGAGGAAGCTTCGCCTTTTGTTGTGTGTGCGGCGATTTGGTCTGTCGTAAGCGCGGTTCCTTTCAGCGCGGGCGCTTTTACCGCCGGCTTCCCTTGGCCCTGCGCCCCGTGGCATCCAGCACATTTTGATTTGTAGAGTGCCGCTCCGTCATCAGCGGCCCCTGAGGGATTGGGCAAAAACACCAATGATGTAGCAACAACTGTGATCGCCAGAAACGATTTACATTTCATAGCTTTCCTCCTCTTTCCTCGCGATTTGTATTCGCATGAACTGCCGTAAAGCCCGACTCGGGATCGCATGTAATAGAATCCGAAAATAGCGGTCCTTGAGTCCCACCTCCCTGAAGTTGAGTGGAGCTAAATTAATGCCTGTTTCGCTCCTGCGGCGCGCCATGCGCTATTGCTTTTGAGGCTTCGCTATCCGCTCCTCCAACCCCAGGGTTCTCAGAATTTCCGGTGAAGCATCGTCTGTGGCCAAGAGCTCGTGGCAGGAACTGCAATCTTGGGTAATGGACTCGCCTCCCGTATTCACGTGTGAGCCGTCATGACATCGAAAGCATCCCGGGAACTCTGTATGGCCGAGATTGTTCAGATAGGTGCCCCACGTCACTTTCAGTTCGGGAAATACATTTCGGTCGTAAATCGCCAAAAGAGCCCGAGCCGCCTGTTCGACATCCTGAGATCGTTTCGCAAAAAGGCCGGCATAGTCTTGCCGGTAAAAACTGACGAGAGACGATGGTAGTGTTTCGGCTGCCTCTCCGCTTGATTTGTAATTTGCGGTTAAGAGTTCCACCCCCTTCTTTTTGATAAAAGGCAGACCAGCCGGGACGTCACCCAAGATCAGGGCCTCGTCCAAGCCTTGAGAAGCCGATTCGAAGGTGTGCGTGGGGCGGTTGTGACAATCTATGCACTGCATTTCGTAAATCGGCAGAGACTTAACCGAATCCGGAGTGGTTCCTTCACTTACGAAAGTTGTGATCTTTCCACTCGTTGCGTCTCGGTATTCAACCCACGGAATGGTTTGCCTCTTAGAGTCGGCCGCTGCGAATCGAATAGAAGTCCCGGGCGCGAAGTGTTTGCCGTGTATGCCCGCAAATTTGCTGCCACCCACCATCATTACTAACACCGTTTGGGTGCGCGTGTTTTGTTCGTCTTCCGCATATTTCGTGATGATTCGAAGCTTCGTCGAGCCGAAGCGCTGCGGCCAATGGCAGCTTTCACATGTGTCCCGCACCGGTACGAGACGATTGGTCTCCAGTGCAGAGGGAATCGGTCGCGGATAGCTCTTAAGCACTGTTTCAAACAACTGCCGTGTGCCGGAAGCCTTGCTTGCAACCCAACCCGTTGCTCCTGGCCCGACGTGGCACTCCACGCATTCCAAGCGTGAGTGTGGCGAATTCTGGAACGCGGCCATCTCGGGAGCCATTGCATGACAAGTGGCTCCGCAGAATTGTCTGGTTTCCATGTGCTCAACCGCGCGATAGGTAACCTGCGTTCCGATGAGCACGTTCAAGGCGGTGGTGATGCCGACGAACCAGGCGAGCCGCTGCAGCGCAACCTTGCGGTCAAATGCAGGTTCCGTCAGGCCTTGGCGAATCTGGCGCCTGGCAAGATATACGCCGACCGGCATCAACAGCAGGCCAACGAAGAATATCGCCGGAAGAATCAAGAAAACCACGATGCCAACATAGGGATTGTTGGCGTGCCCGCGGATTTGCAGTGGCAGTACAAACAGCCAGGAAATGACAGCCGTCGTAACGAGAGCGGCTCCGGCGAGGCTCAGCCAATGGCGGGTGAGGACGAACCAAGATGGCCATTTGATGGGCGGATTCATGCGGTTCGCGCTCGGCCGCATGAATGTTAGATGGCCTTTGCAGGCCGCGCCGACTGTCAAAAGTGACAGTTAAAATGGCGAGTCGCCTCTCGATACCGTGCTCGTATCGCTGGCTACTCACTTGGGAGGGTGCGGCAGAAATCCGAATCATAAGTTCGAGCGCTTCCGTCAGCCGAGAAGAAAGCGAATGGATGAAACATACAAGCAGATCGATGAACACGCTTCGCGAGACGAGAGCGGTAATTATCCCTCCACCAAGAATCCCTCAATAATAGGACGACGCGACTGGTTCAAAGCCAGCGTCGGCGGGAGCGCAGGTCTCGCGCTCGGCGGGCTCATCGACGTCGCAACGGTAAGAGCAGCAACAAAAGAGCTAAAACTCTCAAACTTAAGCGAGTTCACGACTTCCTGCAATTTTTGCTCGTGCGGATGCGGCATGATCGCCGCCGTGCGCGAAGGCAAACTGATCACCATGGAAGGCGATTACGATCACATCGTGAATCGCGGTTCCTTGTGCGTAAAGGGCATCTCGATGTTCGCGACACACACCTCCCCGAACCGGCTCACGACGCCACGCTACCGGGCGCCGGGCAGCGACCAGTGGGAGGACATCTCCTGGGACGACGCGATCGCTCGGGTCGCGCAGAAGATCCGGAAGACGCGCGACGCAACTTGGATCGCTACCGAGAAGGTCGGCGACAAAGAGGTTCCGGTCAATCGCACGGATGCGATCGGTTTCTTGGGCGGCGCGCAAAACACTAACGAGGAGTGCTACCTCTTCCAGAAGGCAGCCCGGTTGCTCGGCCTGCCTTACGTCGAGCACCAGGCCCGACTTTGACACAGCCCCACGGTCCCCGGTCTGGGGGCCTCGTTCGGAAGGGGGGCGATGACCAACCACTGGATCGACCTGCAGAACTGCAAGACGATCCTGGTGGAAGGCAGCAATGTGGCCGAGAACCACCCTATGGCCTTCAAGTGGATCCGGAAGGCACAGGAGAATGGGGCGAAGATCATCCATGTCGATCCTCGATTCACTCGGACCTCTGCGGCAGCGGACGTGTACGCGCGCATCCGACCCGGAACTGACGCGGCGTTCCAGAACACGATGATCAACCACATCCTCGTCAACAAGCTGTACGACGAGGATTACGTCACGACCCACACCAACGCCCTCTTCTTGGGCGATGAAGCATTCGACTTCAAGGACGGCGTTTTCAGCGGGTTCGACGCGGAGAACCACAAGTACCACACGGAGACTTGGGGATATCAGCTCGATGCCAAGGGAAAGCCCCGTGTCGCCAAAAGCCTGAATGACCCGCATTGTGTGTTCTCGCGCCTGAAGACCTTCGTCTCACGGTACACGCTGGAGATGGGAGAACAGATCACCGGCATTCCGGCGGAGCAGATCCAGCAGATCGCAGAGATGATGGCCAAGAACCGGCCGGGATCCATCCTCTACGCGCTCGGGATGACCCAGCATACAACCGGTGTGCAGGGGATCCGGTCGTTCACCATCTTGCAGCTCCTGCTCGGCAACATCGGCAAGCCGGGCGGCGGCGTCAACGCGCTGCGCGGCGAGCCGAACGTGCAGGGCGCGTGCGACATGGCGATGCTCTACAACTACATGCCGGGCTATCTGAACTCTGCGT
>WNEZ01003868.1_pt1 | contig 12961 bp, 13 predicted proteins | sample 5400521 | NCBI WGS metagenome assembly WNEZ01 (sample SAMN13153339, study PRJNA577476) | soil metagenome | isolation source: 120 cm saprolite under Douglas fir tree site 2 hole 1 replicate 1 | place: USA:California | collected 2015-04-18 | reverse complement strand
GAATCAGAACTTCGTCGTTCGCGCCGAGCAATGAGCAAAACGCATTGAAAATGGCGTGCTTGCCGCCGACTGTCACGACGCATTCCGGCACCGTATAGGACGAGCCGAACTGGGCCGCGTGCCACGTGCAGATGGCTTCGCGCAGCGGGCCGATTCCTGCCGTTGGGGTGTATTTCGTGCGGCCTTCCTGGAGGGCGCGAATGGCAGCACGCTGGATATGCTCGGGTGTCGGGAAGTCCGGTTCGCCCGGCCCAAAATCGGCGAGATCGGCTCCCTGAGCGCGGTAGCGTTCCGCTGCCGCCAGCACGGCGGCAGTCGGCGAGATCGAAATGCGGTTTACACGGTCGGCAAGTTTCACGGGACAAGGCTCCTTCGGAATTAGAGAACTTTGGCGCGGAGACGCTGCTCCACCGCCGGGGGCACCAGACCAGTCATCGGTCCGCCCAATTGTGCGATTTCCCGCACCAGGCGCGAACTCAGGAAGCTGTAAGCCACGGCCGGCATCATGAATACGGTCTCGAGATTCGGATTGAGCTTGCGATTCATCATGGCCATCTGCAGCTCGTATTCATAATCGGAAACCGCACGGATGCCGCGCAAAATGACGTTGGCGTCGCGGAGTTGCGCGTACTCCACCAGCAGTCCGCTGAAGACATCCACTTCGACATTGGGCCACGGCCGCGTGACTTCTCGCAGCATCTCCACCCGCTCATCAATTGAGAACAACGGGTCCTTGTCGAGGTTGCGCAGGATGCTCACGGTCAACCGGTCAAAAATCTTAGCGCCGCGCTCGATCAGGTCGAGGTGTCCGTTCGTCACTGGGTCAAACGTTCCCGGATAAATGGCCAGGACATTTTTCATGGGATCGTCTGCCTCCTCTAAACATTGTAACGAAAATCGGCGCGGATTACGCAAGGGAATTGGCGGGAGCGAAATTCCTGGCTTGGACTTTTTTACGCAAGAGTACGCGACAAGAAAGCAGGCAACGGGCCATATTCCAATAAGACTACTTCAACGGACTTGGCCGCTTTTGTACAAACTCACTTTCACTTCTTGGGGTAATTTCCCGATTTGGTGCCGCCCGGCGAGTCTGCGGAATCCTTCGTGGTCAGGCTCCCATCGTTGGCGTCTAACGTTTTGCCGTTGGGGAGCACGACCTGTTTGATTCTCCCGAATGGCCGGCCATTCTTGGCCGGCATCAAAGTGACGGTAACTTCATCTCCAGGTTTGAAGGACGCCTTCGCCCAACCTACGTAGACCATGTTCCCGGGATTTTGAGTCTCTGCAATCCAATGCACCATCCCGCCGCTTTCATTCTTTACGTCAAATTGGAGAAGGCAATGAGGATTGGACCAGTCCCATTCCGCGACGCGACCCTTCATCGTTAGCGTTTTGCTCGTGTCAAACACCGCGGTTCCGTGGTGCGCGAAGAGTGGCATTGTTGTGCTCAAGAGGACGACCGCTACGGCGGACAACGAAACAGCCTTCTTTCCCATGGGTATTACCTCCATTTCCAGGAATATCTTCCGCAGAACCCACCTCGCTTTGAGTTGTGGACGATAGACGCTCCTCGACGCCGGAGCACACCACCGCAAGCTATCGCCCTGGCGAATCGCCATCCGGCGCACTCGTGGGATTGGCGAATAATTTATCGTATTTCTCCATCTCAGACGGCGAGCAGTACACCTCCATTACATCTCTGTGAGGATCCTCCAACCGCATCGGGAACTTGTTCATGGCAATCCAGGGTTTGCTGTACATCTTCGGGTCATTAATGGTCACCGTCAGTTCCATGCGGTCATGGTTCACCCGGTGGAAGCGCTCCTCCACTCGCGCAGCGTCGCTGATCGGACGACCAGTCAAATCCAGCCAGACTCTGTCTTCCGGCATCATCCCGATTGTCTGGACGACCAGCGTGTTGTCGTCCATCCATTTACCGACCGAGTAGCCATAAAAGCGCGGCTCCCGAACTTCCTTCCCGACTAGCACTCCTCCATCCACCAATTCCGGGAGCTTTCGCCCATCCGTCCAGATCACGCGCCATGCCTCCGCATATTGATACAAGATCGCCACTTTGTACTCGTTTTGCATGACCTGAGTTTCTCTCAGATAATAAAGGTCTGCCCGAGGGAACCCCAGCGGCTCGCACCTATCCCGAGGATCGTTGTACTGTGTAGGAAGAACCTCATCGGCTCCGATAGGTGCCTTATGCGACTTGTAAGTTTCCAATCCGTACGGAGTATAAGGCAGCTGATGCTCCGGCTTCCCGTCGTTCGGCATGGCCTTTACGCCGTAAGGCTGGATTCCATCGTTCGGTCCGTTGGCCGGCGCCCAGGTTCCAGAAATATCATGGAATGCAGCGGGGGCTGCCGTCGCTTTCTGATCCTTGGCCGCCCCTGAATGCTGAGGCTGAGCGTTTTGGGCAAACGCCAGTGGGGAGAAAGTCAGTGCCGCCACTAGTCCAATCACTGAAGCCCTGAAGCGGTTTAGCATTTTCGAAGCGCCTCGCCGAGATTTCAACCGGGATTTCCGATTTAGACCTGTAGTTCGCACAGGATACGCTTCTTCCGACCTTGAAACAACAAAGTCACTACATGAGCGGGCCGCAACGGAGCTTGCAAAGTTCTCATTTTCAAGTCCCGAGAAAATTGTCGGAATGTCACACTACCTTCGAAAATTAAGAAGTGCGGGCTTTTGATTTGATAGAATACGAAAAGCAATGAAGACTTTACGTTTCACCTGGATCGCCGCCTTATTCCTATGTGCGATGCCTGTTGTGTTTTCGCAAACCGCCTCTCAAATGGCCCGCGCGAAAAGGACTTCTGAAAAAACCGCACCCTCGTTCGCATTCGAGCCTCTGGAAAACTGGAAAGCAGCAGTGGTTTCGGGCAACAAAGCGGCGCTCACGGCCCTCTACATGACATCTCCGGCAGCGCGAGCCAAGACTCCTCAAGGAGAGACGCTGGACCCAGCCGAAGAGCCGGCGTTTTGGTCTTCGCTGCGGCCCGCGGGGCTTAGCCGCTTCGACCTCAAAGTCCTCGAAGCGAAGAACGTGCAGCCAGGCGTTAAGGCGTTTGTCCTCCGGTATGAGGTGAAGCTTCAGACGCGCGCTGGAGAGAAATCCGCCGTCATTTCCGGATCTCAAGTTTGGGTGCAACGGCTCGGCGACTGGCGGATCGCGTCCTCACAAAGGAGTGATTTGGCTGAGAACGCGCCCAGGCGCCTGCCCGAACCGGCCAAGCCTAATACGCAGCTCTACCCCGACCCGGAAGAGGCCCCGGCAGAGATTGCTGCGGCCCTTGCCGCCGCTACGAAGGACCACAAGCGCGTTCTCCTGGTCTTTGGCGGGAATTGGTGCTACGACTGCCACGTTCTGGACGCCGCGTTCCATTCGAAGCTAATCGCGCCGCTCGTCAACGAGAACTATCACGTCGTTCATATCAGCGTTGGCAACTACGACAAGAATCTGGACCTCACAAAGAAATATGAAATCCCCCTCGAAAAGGGAGTCCCCAGCCTGGCTGTCCTCGATCCCGACGGCAAATTGGTCGTGAGCCAGAAAAAGGGTGAATTCGAATCCACCACTCGCATCGGCCCTGAAGACGTGGTCCAGTTCCTCAAGCAGTGGAAGCCGCAGCACAGAATTTCATGAAACCCGCAGCTTGATTCGAAACCCTGGCTATCACTCCGGATGGGGCGACCGGCGAGATCGCATAGTTAAGGACTTGGTTAAAAATAGGTAGCTCCACGAAAGCACTTGGGCATATAATTTCCAAACTATTCGGACAAATGGGAATTCCATCCAGCGTGTATTTCGGGTCCTGGGCCGGCGACCGTGAATTCTAAGCGTGCGCCCGAACACAGTGAGTGTTTTGGACGAAGGAGGAAAAAATGATCTTCAAGAATGTGAGACCGGGAATCGCAGTCTTCCTCGCAGCAGCATTGGTGCTTGTCTTCAGCCAGTTTGTTGGGGCCGCGGAAAATAATTGCCTGCTCCAGGGTGTTGTAAAGGACTCCTCCGAGAAACCCGTCACCGGGGCTTTCGTGAGACTGAAAAATAACGAGCGCCATCTCACGTTCCTGGTGATCAGCCAGGCGGAGGGACGATACTCCGCCGGCAACCTCCCTCCCGGCCACTATACGGTGCAAGGGATCGGCGGCGGATTTCAAAGCGCGTTGTCCGAGCCAGTCGGTGTCACCGCCGGGAAGGCCGCGAAACTCGACGTGTCACTCACAACCAAGCAGGGCCCAAAACTTCTTCCGGCGTGGCCCATGAAGATGCCGGAAGCGCAACTACCGTCGTTGCCGAAGGAATTGCCAGAGGGAGATGGCAAGAAGCTCGTCGCTGCCCGCTGCACCGTGTGTCATGACGCCGCGCGCTTCATGGCGTTCCATATGAATCGCGATCGCTGGCAAGACACCGTCAGGGGCATGCGAGCCAACATGCGAGGCGCAAAGCTCCGAGACCTGACCGATGAGGAAGCGAAGACGGCGATAGATTATCTGTCGGCCAACTTCCCGCCCACGGGACCGCCGGATCTCAACAGCCGCCTGCCCAGGTTCCTGCTCGAGGGGAAAGCCCTGCACTACCGTGTCGTTCAATACGACATTTCGGACACAACCCAGAATGCCGAACCTCACGACGTTGCCGTGGACCCTCATGGGAATGGATGGGTGGGGCAGCGAATCGGCAAGCTGGGCCGCCTCGATCCCAACACTCTTGATCTTACTGAGGTTTCGATTCCGCCTGGCCCGGCGAGAGCAGACGCCCAGCGCCTGGGTAACCCGCAGATCGATGCCAAGGGGATGCTTTGGGTTGCGGACGGTCCCAACGGCCGGTGGCTAAGCTACGATACCAACACAGGTAAGTTTACAGCCTATGATTGGCCCAAGGATGCACGCGCAGGTGCTGGCGGAAACACCATGGCTCTCCATCCGAACGGTACTATCTGGGCGACTGGCGCAAATCAAGCCCGCATGTTCAATCCAGCGACCAAGGAATGGAAATTCTTTGAGACGCCTTCTTTCCTGGCGACTCAGGAACCTACCGGCGCATATGGAATGACGGTGGCGGGCGATGGAAAAGTATGGTTTGCCGAGGACGCGACGGACCGCATGGTCAAGATCGACCCTGCTACAGGCAAAGTGGAGGAGTTCAAGATTCCCTTTGACGGCGTTGCTTACCCGCGCCGCATGAGCCACGATGCACGCGGCGACATCTGGGTCGGCCTTTGGAACGCGGGCAGGCTTATGAAAGTCGACTTTGAGACGAACCAGATGACATTCTTCGCGCCCCCAACGGAAACGCCAGGCACATATTCCGTGAGCGTGGACAGAAAAAACAATCTGATTTGGGTGAGCGAGCAACAGGCTGACAAGATTGCTCGATTCAATCCCAAGACGGGAGAGTGGGTGGAATTCCCGCTCCCCGACTCAGAGTCGGATCCGCGAAGGATTGAAGTCGACCAGAATAATCCAAATCGTGTCTGGTGGAGCGGGAACCTGGCCGCCCGCACGGGATTCGTCGAAGTCCTCAGCGGGAACTGAGAAACCAACCAGAGGGATTCAACGGGCCCGGTAATGGGCCAAACTCTGGGCGGGATTTTGTAACTGCCAAGGTGCCAAGAGGTGCCTCCCGGGTCATTTTGTTTTGCGAGGAAAGATGGATTAGTCCACCTGGTCGTGGACACAGTCGGGATGCGCGATGAAACCTGGCTGGACAACGACGGGCATGTCCATAGCGACCAACTGCATGTCATGGAGCGCATCCATCGCGTGGATCGTGACTCTCTGCACACTGAAATGACGCTCGAGGACCCGAAAGCCCTAGCAAAGCGCTGGACGCAGCACATATTCCACAAGTTGCGGCCCGACTGGGACCTCCGTGAAGAAGTCCGGTGCACGGAAAAAATCAAGAGGGGCGTTTACGCGGGGGAATACGAGGGCCAGTAAGACAGGCGTCACGCCCCCGGGACACTAGACCCCATTTGAAGAAATAACCATTGGGCCTGCCGCGACGACCGCCCACCCTCATTTAAACCCACTTCGCTGTACCTGGTTTGACTAATGCGACCAAAATGGTCGTAATATAAGACATTGGCGCCATGGGAGTTGAGAGGAGAGCCTCTACTTGACATTGAGGGCCATCGGAGTTAGCATTCAATTGCGACCGAATAGGTCGCATATTAGAAATGTTGAAGCTCTCTAAAAAAGCGGATTACGCCCTGATTGCCGTCAAGCACCTGGCTTCGCATCGCGCGGAGGAGTTGCACAGTGCCGCTGACATTGCGCATGCTTACGGAATCTCGCCGCAGATATTGGCAAAGGTGCTGCAGCGGCTTGCAAAACACGGATTGGTCACCGCTCGGCATGGTTCGAGTGGGGGATATCAACTGGCGCGGCACCCCAAGGATATTTCCGCTCTTGAGGTCATCAGCGCCGTGGACGGACCGATGATGATTACGTCCTGTGTGACGAGTCACGGTGCTTGCGACCAAAGTAATACGTGCACGGTTCGTGAACCACTTCGCAAAGTGAACGAGAGTATTGTGCGGGTGCTGCGCGCGGTCTCGATATCTCAAATGACCGAGGATTCGCCCGAAGCCGAACTGGTCGGGCTGCCGAGTTAGTGGAACCAACTGTTTCAGGGGATTGAAGTACTCAGGTCTGGGCTCCGCGCGCCGTCGCCAAAGCGCTTTGGCGCGTCGGCGACTTGGGGCCCGGCAGAAAAGAGACGGGGGGAGTCAAGTATGGCTATCAAACTGCCGATCTATATGGATTACCACGCCACCACACCAGTTGATCCGCGCGTGGTCGAGACAATGCTGCCCTATTTCCACGACAAGTTCGGCAATGCCGCCAGCCGCAATCACTCGTTCGGCTGGACGGCCGAGGAAGCGGTGGAGAACGCGCGCGCGCAGATCGCCCGGTTGATCAACGCTACGCCGAAGGAAATCATCTTCACCAGCGGCGCCACCGAATCGAACAATCTGGCTCTCAAAGGTGCAGCGGAAATGTACCGCGAGAAGGGCAACCACATCATTACGCAGGTGATCGAGCACAAAGCCGTGCTCGATACCTGTAAGCGCCTCGAAAAGTATGGGTACGAAGTCACCTATCTGCCCGTCTCCAAGGATGGCCGCATAGATCTCGACGACTTACGCCGCGCCATCACGTCGAAGACGATTCTTATCTCCATCATGTACGCGAACAACGAGATTGGCGTGATTCAGCCCATCCAGGAAATCGGAAAAATCGCGAAGGAAAAGGGCGTCTTGTTCCACACAGATGGCGTGCAAGCGCTCGGCAAGGTTCCTGTGGATGTGCAGCGTGACAACATCGACATGATCTCGCTGACGGCGCACAAACTCTACGGCCCGAAGGGCTGCGGCGCTCTCTACGTACGGCGTCGCAACCCGCGCGTGCAGCTTTCGGCGCAGATTGACGGCGGCGGACACGAGCGCGGAATGCGCTCGGGCACGCTTAACGTGCCGGGAATCGTGGGTTTCGGCAAGGCGGCTGAGTTGTGCCAGAACGAAATGGCGGAGGAGAGTGCCCGTCTGCGAGGAATGCGCGACCGGCTGAAGGATGGCCTGTTCGCGAAGCTTGACGAACTGTACATCAATGGCTCGATGACGCACCGGCTGCCGCACAATATGAACATCAGCTTCGCGTTCGTCGAAGGCGAATCGCTACTGATGGGGATCAACGACGTCGCCGTATCGAGCGGCTCGGCATGCACCTCGGCAACGCTCGAACCAAGCTATGTGCTCAAGGCGCTGGGGGTTGGCGAAGACCTGGCGCACACCTCGATTCGCTTCGGACTGGGGCGGTTCAACACCCAGGAGGAAGTGGATTACGTAACCAACCGTGTTGTCGAAGTTGTGCAGCGGCTCCGCGAGCTGTCGCCTCTTTATGAAATGGCCAAGGAAGGCATTGATCTCAGCAAGATGAACTGGAAGGCGACAGCAGAGCACTAAGATCGCGTGCGGGTTCTACAAGTGTGAGGGCTCGAAGCCGAGCTCGCATCCGTTGGATGCCCGCCGACATCAAAATATATGGATTTATTCGTGAGAATAACGAAGGGGGAATGACATGGCGTATTCCGATAAGGTGGTTGACCACTACGAGCATCCGCGCAACGTTGGGACCCTGCCCAAGAACGACCCGAACGTGGGTACCGGCTTGGTAGGCGCGCCCGAGTGCGGCGACGTAATGCGGCTGCAGATGAAAATCAATCCCGAGACGCAAGTGATCGAAGAGGCCAAATTCAAGACCTTCGGCTGCGGCTCGGCGATTGCCAGCTCCTCGCTGGCGACCGAATGGGTCAAGGGTAAGACCGTCGCGGAAGCGCTCGCCATCTCGAACACGGACATCGTGCGCGAGCTGAGCCTTCCGCCAGTGAAGATTCACTGCTCCGTGCTGGCCGAAGATGCCATCAAGGCGGCCATCGAGGACTGGAAAAAGAAGAAGGAAGTCAGCTCGCCCGCGGCAAACGCGACCGTCGGCAACTAGCCGCCGAGACGCCGTTGGCCTTTGCTTTGCCTCCGCAGATCGTCGGGTGCGGGCTCTACGCTCACGCTGAACGCTTCACCCCGCGGGGATGAAAGTGATGCGTGGAGCCCGCCAGAATTAAAGAAGACGGAGACGGAGCTTACTGAAAATTAGCGCTGAACGCGGCGCTTGAGGTGGTTTTGGAAACTGCAACGATTCACGTAACAGAGAAAGCGGCTACCAAGATTCAGGAGCTTCTCGCCAAGGAAGGCGTGCCTCCGGAAACCGGCGGACTGCGCGTTGGCGTCCAGGGGGGCGGCTGTTCGGGGTTGACGTATGCGATGCGTCTCGACACGCAGGCGCGGGACCGCGACAAAGTGATCGAAGAACACGGCGCGCGGTTGTTTGTGGACCCGAAGAGCTATCTTTACCTCCACGAAACCACGCTCGATTATCAGGAAGACCTGATGCGGCGTGGATTCGTTTTCCAGAATCCGCAAGCGACGCGCAGTTGCGGATGCGGTAGCTCGTTCACGGCGTAACGTTCTCCGGGTAAACGGGGCTCATTCTCAGGGGCATAGCATGCCCTTCCTCTCGAAACGAAAGGAAGGTTTGGTTGGCCGGCATGGGGAGCCCGCCAGCCATTTTTTTTGCTCCATATGCTTTGGCACGCGTCCCCAGTTAGTGTAAGTGTTCGCGATGGTGACGGGTTGTGGGTCGCGGCTTCAGCCGCGACATCAGGCGGGCCAAGGTGAGTGGCTTTAGCCACTGAAGTTCAGTCCGCATGCGAATCCGAATTTCACGGGGGTAGAATCATCAAGTCATGAGCACGCCGTCCATCACTGCGGCAGCATTGGTGACATGCTGGAGCTGCTCTTCGGCGACCGGCGGCGCGCACTTTTGCCCCGCGTGCGGAAAGATTCAGCCGTTGCCGCGAGGAGCCGATTACTTCGCATTTTTCGGACTGCCGCGGAAGCTCACGCTTGATTTGTCGGATCTCGAGCAGCGGTTTCACTCGCTCTCCTGGAAGCTGCACCCCGATAATTTCATGCGCGCCTCGGAGGACGAACGCCAGCTTTCGTTGGATCGCTCCTCGCAGTTGAATGACGCCTACCGCACGCTGCGCGAGCCCGTGGCACGCGTCGAATATCTGCTGGGTATCGCAGGCATGCGCAAGGAAGGCCAGCACAAGCAGCAAGCGCCGCCCGAATTGCTCGAGGAAGTGTTTGAGTTGAACGAATCGCTCGACGAGTTGCGCGACGCGCGGGAATCCGGTGGGGGCGCGGCGGAGATGGCCGGGTTGCGGGCAAAGCTCGAAGCAGCGCAGCATAAATTTGAATCTTTGCTCGTGGACGTCGATAAGGAACTCGCGCGCATCTCGGCCGAGTGGGACCGCGCGCTCGATTCTGGCGCGGACGACGCGGCAAAGAAAAAAATCATGGAACGCATGAACGAGATTCTGAACCGGCGCTCGTACATCAGAAATCTGGTGAACGGCGTGCGCCAGGAACTGGCGGGAACGTGATCCGTGTTCCGCGACCCGTGTCCCGTGAGGAGTTTCACGAGTCACGAATCACGAGTCACGGATCACGAAGCCCTAACCGCTGAATCGAAGGAGACCCCACAAAGTGGCCCGCACCGTCGGCATCGATCTCGGCACGACCTACAGCCTGATCGCTTACCAGGACAAGCGCGAGGGGCGGCCGAGGTGTATCCCTGGCCCGTACGGCACGCCGCTTTGTCCTTCGGTCGTCAGTGTGGACGCGGACGGCGCGATCGTCGCCGGCGAACCCGCGCGGCGCCGTTTGCTGACGCAGCCGGAACGCACGATCTATTCGGTGAAACGCCTGATGGGGCGCGGCCCGGCCGATGTGCAGGACGAGTTGAGGATCTTCCCGTTCCGCATCGATCCGACCAGCAAGAACGTAATTCGCGTGCGTCTGGGCGAACGCGTGTTCACGCCGCCTGAAATTTCCGCATTCATCTTGCGTGAACTGAAGAGTTGGGCCGATGAATATTTTCAGGATGTGGTGGACCGCGCGGTGATCACCGTCCCGGCTTATTTCAATGACGCGCAGCGCCAGGCCACGCGTGATGCGGGGCGCCTCGCGGGACTCGAAGTCCTGCGCCTGGTGAATGAGCCCACCGCCGCGGCGCTCGCTTATGGTTTGCACGAGAAAAAACGCGGCCGCGTCGCCGTGTACGATTTTGGCGGCGGCACGTTCGACATTTCGATTCTCAAGCTGATCTCAACGACCGACGGCGACATTTATCAGGTGCTCTCGACCAACGGTGACACGCATCTGGGTGGCGACGACATCGACAACGCGTTGCAGGCCGTCGCGCGTGAGGAAATCCAGGGGCAGGGAGCGGACCTTTCGGCGAACCCTGAAGCCGTGCAGGAACTGCGCAAAGCGCTGATCGCCGCCAAGCATGAGCTATCGGCTGCGGACAAGACGGCCGTGAAATTGGCGTTGCCGAACGGCGGCGCATATTTCCGTGAAATCAAGCGCGCTGAATACGACCGGTGGATCCGCCCGATCGTGGACCGCACTATGGCTCCGGTCCGGCAAGCGGTCGCGGACGCGAAGCTCACGCCGGCGGAGATAGAGGAAGTTGTGCTAGTCGGCGGCTCGACGCGCGTTCCTCTCGTCAGGCGCACGGTCGAGGAATTTTTTGGACGCACTCCGCACACGGAGCTCAACCCGGACGAAGTCGTAGCGCTGGGCGCGGCAGTGCAGGCTGACATCCTCGAAGGCGGCGTGAAAGACATGTTGCTGCTCGACGTCACCCCGCTGTCGCTCGGCATCGAGACGATGGGTGGAGTGGTCGCAAAAATCATCCCGCGGAATTCCACGATTCCCGCGAGCGCGCAAGAGATGTTCACGACCGGCGTTGAGAATCAGACGGGGATCGATATTCACGTCCTCCAGGGCGAGCGCGAACTGGCGAAGGATTGCCGTTCACTCGCGCGATTCCAGTTGAAAGTTCCGCCGGGGCCCGCGGGCCTCGCGCGCATCGAAGTGAAATACCTGATCGACGCCAGCGGCATATTGCAGGTTTCCGCGCGCGACTTGCGCACCGGAGAGCAGCATTCGATAGAAGTCCAGCCGAGCTACGGCCTCGACGACGCCGAAGTCGAGCGGATTCTCGAGGAGTCGATCGAATACGCCGAGCAGGATTTTTCGGAGCGGCAGTTGATCGAGGCGCGCAACGAAGCAGAAATCGTCCTCAGCGCGACGGAAAAGGCGCTACGTCGGGAACAAGCCGAAGCGCCCGGCGAACTCCCGGCCGAGGAGCGCCGCGCGATCGACGGCGCCATCGCGGCCCTGCGCGAAGCCCTTGCGGGCAGCGATTACAAGCAAGTTCGCGCATTTGTGGATGTGTTGAACCAGGCGACCACGCCGCTTGCCGAACGCATGATGAACCGCGCGCTGGCGACGGCGTTCGAAGGCAAGCAACTGGGTGAAGTGTAGCGCCCGCCTTCAGGCGGGCATGAGCGTGAGTTTACAATGCCGGCCTGAAGGACGGCGCTACAAAAGCGATTCACCTGCGAATTGGCACACAACGTCTGAAGCCTTTGCCACACAGGTTCAAGCAGTTGAGAAGGAGACAACAATGGGCGGCAGCAATCCTTACATTGAACAGGTCAAATACACGCCCGCGACAAAGAAATTCAAGGTGACGTTTTCCCGAGAGGGCAAAACAGTCGAGGTGGACCCCGAAAGAGTTCCGTATGCGCGAGAGGGCCTCCCCGGAAGCATTCTGGATATCGCCACCGGATTTCACATGGGGCTCGACCACGCCTGCGGCGGCGTTTGCGCGTGCTCCACGTGCCATGTGATCGTGCGCGAGGGCCTCGAAACTTGCAACGAACCGACCGACGCCGAACTGGATCAGCTCGACGATGCACCCGGGCTGGAGGTAAAGTCGCGCCTGGGATGCCAGTGCGTGCCCGATGGAACGCGCGACCTCGTTGTTGAGATACCCGAATGGAATAAGAACTTCGCCAAGGAAGCGGAGCACTAAATCGATTCCGCCCGATCCTTTCGTTCGCGTGGTGTTTGTTGTGGCCCGCGTCTTTACAGGCTGTGGAAAAAGTCGAGTGGCACAGCCACTCTTGGCTGTGCATCGATGATAAGTGCCGCAAAACCAGCACAGACAAGAGTGCCTGTGCTACTGAAAGCCGCTTTGAATTGACTTTTTCCGCAGCCTGTTTAGACGAGTGCCCTTTTCTTGCCACTGGCAGGAAAACCATCGTCCCGGTGTGGCCGGGACGAGTAAAAGCGGACCGCTGCCGTGAATTAAATTACCTTGAAAGGGAGAATCCTCTTATGCCGGCCACGTTTGACTGGGACCACGCGGAAGAAATCGGCATCCAGCTCGCCGATAAGTTTCCGGGTACCGATCCGCTGTCGGTGCGCTTCACTGACTTGCACAAATGGGTCACGGAACTTGCCGGGTTCTC
>WNEZ01007853.1_pt1 | contig 12962 bp, 9 predicted proteins | sample 5400521 | NCBI WGS metagenome assembly WNEZ01 (sample SAMN13153339, study PRJNA577476) | soil metagenome | isolation source: 120 cm saprolite under Douglas fir tree site 2 hole 1 replicate 1 | place: USA:California | collected 2015-04-18 | reverse complement strand
CAAGAGCCACCCAGTGGCGTAGCGAGTTTGCTTGTGGCGGCACGCGTTCACGCTGCGCGTACCCCGCCGCGCCTGGCCGCCCCTGACCGCGTAGGAGCCTGCAGACACTCCAGCTATTCCCTTTCTAATGCTGCTGCGGCAGAACGATTTGCGGTAGCGGAGTGCCCGAACTATCCTTTGTGAGTCTGTCGTCGGTGTGAATGATGGCAGCGCGGCCGTTCCTCGGGTTCTCCTTCCCGTGCTAGAATCCCGATATGCTCGGCGAAGAAGCTGTCTTCGACGAAACGCTTGGCTGCTGGGTTGCTTCGCATCCCGCACTGCGCGACAAGCGGGTGTGCGGCGCAACCAAAGAAGAAGCCCTCCTCAACCTAAAACTGGTGCTCGCCGAAGCTGAAGTACGCGGCATTCCGCTAGACCCCGTAAAGTCTTGACGTCGGGCACGGGCTCAGCGATAAAGCGGTCTTCGTAGGGAGGGCGGCCGGAGGGCTCGCCCACGGGATTCGAAGCAGGCGCGGTGACTGCCAGAAGTTGCGCGGCGTACAGATGCGCGAAGCAAAGCAATGCCGCGGCACATTTCACGCTGAGTAGGCCTTGTAGCATCGCTTGCCGGTCTCCCAGACGTAGAGTAGCGTGGCCAACAGAATCAGCGTAACAAAGAACACGGAGATACGGGCGTAGGTCACGCCTTGCTCCACCTCTGCCGGATAGACGGCGTAGCGCCGGGGCACACCGTGAGCGCCAGCCCAGTAGAACATCGCAAGGAAGCCGTAACCTCCGGGTATGAGTAACGCCAGAATGGCGCGCCGCATGCCCGGACTGTCCGGCTCACCGCTCAGCTCTACGCCGAGATGGCTGGCAAAGCCAAGCAGCATGAGCACGACACCCATCAGGTAATAGCTGTGGAAATGGGCTGCGACCCACAGTGTGTTATGGAAGTGGAAGTTGACTGCCACGGTGGAGTCCACGACTGCACCAACGCCGCCGATCGCCCAGCCCATCAGGTCAAGGAAGTAGAGCGATGAGGCCAAGGTCCACCGCATGCGCAAGGCGTACACCAGCGTGAGGCAGCCAAAAATGGAGACGACCGCTGCAGGTATCGAGATGAAGTATGAACTTATCTGGCCGAGGTCCTGCAAAAAGCGCGGCTGCGCGAAGTCCACTTGCAAGTGGTGAAGGTAAGCGAAGATCACCAGCAGCAGGACAGTATTCTAGGGGATGGCCACGATTTTGTTAGTCTTCCAAGACCGGTGTGCGTACATCGAGAGCAATTCGTAAACCACCGCGACGCCGAGATACATAGTGATGTTCACCAGCATGTGGCCGAAGAAAAAAGTAAGATTCTTCATAAGCAGGGCGTCGTTGGGAGTTCCTGCGCCGAATTTCCCGAGCGCCACGAGGGCCAGTATTATCACGGCGGCCACGAATCCAGCTGCGGCCACGATAAGACCCTGACCCTCCTTCCAGATGGGACGGAACATTCTTGCAACAGACGATGGTCGCCGAGCACATGACTGAACCAGCTCTGTCAGTGACGGGTGCAGCTTGTCTGTGAAGGGGGCTTCTTGAGAAGGAAACTGATTTTTGTTGCCCCTTTGTTCCTCGGTATGGCCGTGGTCCCTGCGTCGGCGAGGCACAGTAAGTCGGATGCGAACGACAAGGACGACCATTGGGTGGGCACATGGGCCTCCTCGCCGCAGCTCGGGGACGCAAGGAACGAGCCGCCGGCACCTGGCTTCACTGACAGTACGCTTCGGCAGATCGTGCATGTTTCCATCGGCGGGAAACAAATACGTATTCGATTCTCCAATGCGTTCGGAGCTACAGTCCTCACCATCTCTTCCGCTCACGTGGCGCTAGCCGCAGGGGGCAGCGCGATCAAGCCGGGAAGCGACAGGCCTCTGACCTTTCATGGCCAGGCATGCGTGATAATTCCGCCCGGAGCGCCGACCTATTCGGATCCTCTAGATTTTGATCTTGGTCCTTTGTCTGATCTGGCTGTCACGATTCACTTAGCTGGCGTGCCGGACGGCGTCACAACACACCCAGGTGCCAGGGCTACCTCGTATCTGCAAGCTGGTGATTTGGTCTCCGCGGCGGACATGCCAGCGGCGGTCCGGGTCGATCACTGGTATTTTCTCAACGGCGTCGACGTGCTTGCCAAGCATTCCGCGGCAGCTGCGGTGATGCTTGGCGACTCGATTACAGACGGAAGAAACTCAACGACCAACGGAAACGGACGCTGGCCGGATGACCTGGCCCGTCGCCTACAAGCAAGAAAGGGAACAAAAGACGTTGCAGTATTGAATGAAGGAATTGGCGGTAACCGGTTATTGCATGATGGCTTGGGCCCAAACGCTTTGGCGCGGCTGGATCGCGACGTGCTTGCACAAAGCGGAGTGCGATGGCTGATTGTCCTTGAAGGGATTAATGATCTTGGGACGCGCGCGGGCGGTCAAGAGCGCAACGAACAAGCAGCGACAGTGCAGGATATCATCGCCGCGTATGAGCAGATCATTCTTCGTGCGCATGTCCACAATATTCGCGTGTACGGAGCGACGATCATGCCTTGCGAGGGATCGAGTTACTTCAATATAGATTTGGAAGCCGATCGCCAAAGCATCAACAACTGGATTCGAGCCCCTGGTCACTTTGATATTGTCATCGATCTGGATGCCGCAACACGCGATCCGCAAAAACCTTCGCATCTGTCGGCGGCAGCAGATAGCGGCGATCATTTGCACCCGGCGGATGCGGGCTACAGGATCATGGCCGATGCGATCGACTTAAAGCTGTTTGCAAAGTAGAAAAAACAAGATTAGCAAAGCATGCGGCTTTTAACCGTCTCTCGCTGTACTTGCTGAAGGAATCTTGCTCCTTGATCGAAGGAATGGCGGGGACGACAGGACTCAAACCGCAGCCTCTGCCGTGAAAGTTAGATGGACATCAGTACTTTCAAGCACTTGGAGGCAGCATACCCGTTGAACGGTTTACGGGAGAGGTCGTTGATTTTGGGAGGGGATGGTGATATTTAGTGCGAGGCTCGAACAAATGACCTGTGAACGCCCGCTGGGCAACCGAGACGAGCGAAGACACGGGCCAGCCATCAGGGAAGTGAAAACCGGTTGCCGCATTAGCGCGTCGGGGAAGCACTTCGGAACTGTGCAGGAAAGAAAGTATTCCATCCCGCCCGAGCTTTTTCATTCAAGACGACTTGCTACGGAGTCTATCTCTTGCTGTGGGTGCTCGCTATTCGAATGGCAAATCAACGCGCTTCGAACAAGGGATTGTTGTCGCGGTTTATCGGCATGCTAACCGACTCGCGATGTTTCAATGTCGTTTCCGCGGCACGAATATTTTCGCCGTGTTCTTTGTGATCTGCTTGGGAAGGACGCGGAGCGAGCCTGTGGTTAGCGCTTCGAGATGACGGGGCGCGCCATCATAATGAAGAGAAGTGGTCATACCCTTTGGCTACATGATACTGCGAGGTGGCCGTGTGAGACGTCGAAGCCCGCACACCGCGATTTGGGTAGCAGCCCTTTGCGGGGTTCTGCAAGGAGACTTCTTGCATGCTGAGTCCGGGCAGAATGCGTGGCTGCGCTATGCGCCGTTAGATGAGCGCGCTGCGCAGATGCACGAATCACTGCCCACGAGTGTGACCGTGCTTGGGAGTTCCGCGGTGCTGGAGACGGCACAAGGGGAGCTGATTCGAGGCGTCAGAGGAATGCTGGGAAAAACACTGCGCGCCGGAATGGGCCCACCAAAAGAAAACGCTTTCGTCCTGGGAACGCTCAAAGCAGTCCGGGGAGAAGTTCCCGAGCTTTCGGCAAGAAATGAGTTGCGAGAGGACGGCTTCCGACTGGCGACGGGGCAAGTGCGCGGATTCCATTGTGTCATTATCACGGCATCGACGAACCGGGGTGTCCTTTACGGCGTCTTCGCGGTGCTGAGCAGGATCGCGCGCAGGGAATCCATTGCAGCACTGAATGAAGTGCAGGAGCCTTATGCGCCGATACGCTGGGTAAACCAGTGGGACAATTTAGACGGCCGGATTGAGCGCGGATATGCCGGGCGATCTATCTTTTTCGAGAATGGCAGCGTTCGCGCGGACCTGAAGCGCGTTCGTGATTACGCTCGTTTGCTTGCCTCCGTCGGGATCAATGGGTGCACCATCAATAATGTCAACGCCGATCCGCGCATTCTGGAAGATAGCTTTCTTCCCCAACTCGTTCGCATCGCCAATGTGTTTCGCCCGTGGGGCGTCCGGCTGTCTGTTGCCGTCGATCTAAGCAGCCCCAAACTGTTCGGAGGCCTGGATACGTTTGATCCCCTGGATTCTCGCGTTACGGAATGGTGGCGCAAGAAAGTTGACGAGATTTACCGGCAGATTCCTGATTTCGGCGGATTTGTCGTAAAAGCGGACTCCGAGGGCCGGGCAGGTCCTTCGACCTACCACCGGACGCCCGCAGAGGCGGCCGACGCGATCGCGCACGCCCTTGCACCGCACGGCGGGGTCGTTTTCTACCGGGCGTTTGTCTATAACCACCATCTTGATTGGCGCGATCCCAAGAATGATCGGGCCAAAGCTGCCTACGACATTTTTCATCCACTCGACGGCAAATTTGCGGATAACGTCATCATTCAGATTAAATATGGCCCCATCGACTTCCAGGCGCGCGAACCAGTTTCGCCGCTCTTCGGCGGGCTTGAGAAAACGAACCAGGCGATCGAGCTGCAAATCACACAAGAATACACGGGGCAGCAACGGCATCTGTGTTTTCTTCCATCCATGTGGAAAGAGGTCCTGGACTTCGACCTGCACGCAGGCGGAGACACCACACGGCTGAAAGATCTCGTAGCGGGCCGCACGTTTCATCGCCCCATGGGCGGGTTCGTTGGCGTCGCGAATGTTGGGATGGACCCGAGCTGGATGGGACATCCTTTAGCCATTGCAAATCTTTATGGCTTCGGCCGTCTGGCATGGGATCCCAATCTGAGCGCGAGGACAATCGTTGAAGAATGGACCCGACTCACCTTTGGGAACGATGCTACCGTGGTGCGGGCCATCTCGGACATGCAGTTGGCATCGTGGCACATCTATGAGAGTTACACCGGGCCGTTGGGCGCGCAAACTCTGACTGACATTCTCGGCAGCCACTACGGACCTGGAATCGAGTCTTCAGAGCGCAATGGCTGGGGCCAGTGGCATCGCGCCGACCATGAGGGAATCGGGATGGACCGATCCGTGACCACGGGAACAGGCTTTGCCGGACAATACCGCGCGCCTGTGGCCAGGCAGTACGAGTCCCTGGAAACTACTCCCGACGAGCTGCTGCTGTTTTTCCACCATGTGCCGTACACCTATGAGCTGCATACGGGAAAGACGGTGATCCAGCACATTTACGACTCTCATTATGAAGGGGCCGAAAGCGCCGCGGATTACGTCCGGCAGTGGAATTCAATCAAAGGCCGCGTCGATGAGCAGCGTTATGCCGATGTGTTAGCGCGCCTTGAGTACCAGGCGGGGCACGCGATCGTCTGGCGGGATGCTATCTGCAACTGGTTTTTCCGCGCGTCAGGGATTCCTGATGCCAAGGGCCGCGTGGGACATCACGCTGAACGGATCGAAGCCGAAGCCATGCAGCTCCAGGGTTACACGCAGGTGGATATCATTCCATGGGAAAACGCTTCCGGAGGCAAGGGAGTTGAATGCACGCGGCTGGAAGGCTGCACTGCCTCGTTCCGGTTTTCGAACAAACCAGGATGGTACGACATCAACGTCGAATACTTCGACCTGACCAAGGGTGAATCGACGTTTCGCGTTTACGTCGGTGGCCAGTTGGTGGACGAATGGGTAGCCAACGATCACCTTCCCACGATGCGGTTGGGAGGCGACTCTTCCACCCTGCGCCGAATCATCGGTCTAGCGCTGCGCCCGGGCGATGAAATCTGCATCGAGGGAATCCCCGATGGCGAGGAACGCGCGCCGCTGGACTATGTCGAGCTTCACTCCAGGTCTCGATAACCTCGCGAAGGGCTGGAGTGGATGCGAAGTGCGATGAAGCAAGAAGTCTTCCTCCACAGCCGGCCAATCATACGAACCCGGGAGGAGTTAGTCCGAAGGAAAAGCGAGTCCAAGGGAAGGCGATTTGCTCCAAAAGCTTGTTCTTGACAACGTGGGAAAACCGCGGATATAGTTCGTGCCGCGAATTTAATGCTCCGCAGCGTTTTTTTCAACCGTTGATTGCGAGGATGTTGGCCCAGCTCATGATGAATGCGGATTATTTTTGGCTTTTCATATAGTTCGGGTTGCAAATTAAATGCGCCGAATTGAATTCACCAATACACAGGTGGCTTCGAGCGAAACGGCTCGTGACATCAATCGCGGCGTTGTCCTGAACCTGATTCGGCGCCGGCAGCCCATTTCGCGAGCGGACTTGGCTCGCGTTTCTGGATTACAGCGAAGCACGGTTTCTCTCATCACACAGCAGCTTATTCGGGAGCGATGGGTTGTCTATGGACCCACAGGGCGGTTGCCTCGAGGACGAAGGCCAACGTTTCTCCGGTTGAACGAACGACGCGGAATTCTTGTGGCGGACCTTCGGCCGGCGCAGGCGACACTAGGTGTAGCGGACGTGAACGGGCGGCTACTGTCGCAGGAGGTCATGCAGACACCTCCCAGTCCGCAAGACACGGCGGAACATCTGGCGGCAAGAATTCGGCACCTGATGCAAGTTCATCGGGACTTGGTCTTCGAAGGAGTCGGAATCAGTTTGCCCGGCCGATTCGACCTGGAAACGCAGCGCGTGGTCTTCGCCCCGAACTTGAAGTGGCCCGATTTCGATTTCAAGGCGGCGATCGAGCAGGCAACGGGAATGCGGGTCGAGCTCGAAAACGCAGCCAACGCTTGTGTGCTCGCGGAAGTGTGGTTCGGACACACGGAAAAAGTCCGTGATTTGGTCGTCGTAACCATTTCCGAGGGCGTTGGTACCGGCGTCTTTATGAACGGACAATTGGCCCGGGGACTCCACGGGATGGCTGGCGAATTCGGCCATGTCTCCCTGGATCCACACGGCCCGCCTTGTAGCTGTGGCGGCCGCGGTTGCTGGGAGGTGTACGCCTCAAACCGAGCCGCTTTGCGGTATTACCGCGAGTCAAGCCAGGCTTCCGAGGGTCTTAGTTTTCAGGATCTGCTGGCTCTGGCCGAAGCCGGCGACTCGCTCGCCTTGAAGGCCCTGGACCGTATGGCGCACGCCATCGGGAGCGGAATGCGAATGATCGTTGCGAGCCTTGCTCCCGAAGAGATCGTGATTGTCGGCGAGTTCATGAAGCATTGGCCGCGATTTGGCCCAGTCATCGAAGCGGAGGTGGCGGCCGGCGCGTTGGTCGGCATGCCGCCTCGCGTAAGGCCCGCCGCCGAGCCGGGCATGGCGCGTCTTCGTGGGACAGTCGCGCTGGTGCTTCAAAAACATTTTGGTCACGGTGTGCGAACAGCGGAGGAAGAGAGGCCACAGGCAGTGGCTTCATGAGCCGGCGAACGAGCTTCCGGCCGCAGGCGCGTAAAGCACCGAACGAATTTGCCGGTCGAGGCGGCACAGAACAGCAGCGGATAGGAGGCTTCATGTCAAGCGGGACTGTGTTACGCAAGACTGATCTGGCAAGCATGAATCTCAGACGGGCCGGAGTAGTGTGTTGTGTCTTCCTATTGTTTCTGGCGGCCCTTTCGACCGTGGCTCGGGCACAGGTGCTCTACGGCTCGCTCACGGGGAACGTCACCGATCCATCGGGCGCGGCTGTGCCGGGCGTTCACGTCGAAGCGCTCAACGTGAAAACCGGAGTTACTCGCGAGGCCGCCTCGGACGCGAGCGGCATTTATTTATTTAGCGAACTCCAGCCGGGCACATACAGAGTGACCATGTCAGCGGCGAACTTCGGCACGAAGGTGACGGAGAACGTGCTGGTAGAAGCGAACGCCACTCGGCGCGTGGATGTACAGCTTCAACTGTCGCAGCAGGTCGAGACGGTCACCGTCAGCGCTACAGAGCAATTGTTGCAGACCGACCGCGCCGACGTTCATACAGACTTGAATACGCGGGAAATCTCGGACTTGCCGCTTCTTGCTTCGAATGGACGGAACTTCCAGTCGGCCTATCGCGTCATTCCAGGCGTTGGCTTCCTGGGAGAAAACAACTCGGCCGCCGGGAATCCGCAGCGTGCGATGACGGCGAACGTCAACGGTCTGTCGATCAATAACAACAACACGCGCATTGACGGTGCCACGGACACCTATACCTGGTTGCCGGCGAACGTCGCCTACATCCCGTCCGCCGACGCGATCGAGTCGGTAAATGTGGTCACGAACAACTTTGACGCCGAGCAGGGAATGGCAGGAGGAGCGGCGGCAAACGTGACGATCAAATCGGGCACAAATCAGTTTCACGGGACTGCTTACGAGTACCACACGGACAACGCTCTTCGGACGAGGAACTACTTCAGACCTGCGGCTGTCCAGCCGGTGAAGCCAAAAAACATCTTCAACCAATATGGCGGAACCCTTGGCGGCCCCATCAGAAAGGACAAACTCTTCTTCTTCGGGGCCTATGAAGGCACCAAGATCCGGACGGCCGGAGGGGGAGCGAAGAGCGTCGCCCCTCTTTCGATCCGCAACGGCGACTTCTCGTCTTTGATACCGCCCGGCACGAATTGCAACCTCACGCCCATGGCGGGATGCATATTTGACCCCAATACCGGGACGGCAGACGGCAAGAACCGCACTGCGTTTCCCGGGAACAAGATTCCTGCGAACCGGATTGACCCTGCGGCGGCAAAGATGGCTTCCTTGACTCCCGCGCCCAATGTAGGCGATCCCAACAACCCCACCAATATCGCGAACAATTTCATTCCGACTGGAGCACCCCAATACAATCTGAGCAGAATCGACGCCAAGATCAATTATGTGCCGAGCAAGAAGTCGATGGTGTTTGCCAGGTATAGCATTTCGCCGTCGTTTATCTTTGACCCGCCTGCTCTGGGAGACGCAGGAGGGGACGCAACCGGCGGCGGCCAGAACGGTAATGCGTTCAGCAGGACGCAGAGTGTGGCGATGGGAGGCAGCTATCAACTCACTCGAGCCATGCTGTTCGATGTGAATGTAGGATACACGCGGCTGCGTCTCAACGCCGAAAATACGGACGTTTATATTCCGGGACAATCAGTACGTGGCCAATACAAATCTGGAGTGGACGAAAGGGCGCCACGATCTGCGCTTCGGCTTGGAGTACTATCACAGCGGGATCAACCACTTCCAGCCGCAGGGAGGAACCTTTGGCACACCGCGAGGGACCTTTGGTTTTGACGGAAGCGTTACGGCGCTGAACGGCGGGCCGGCCGCGAACCCCTACAACAGTTTTGCTCAATTCTTGCTGGGTCTTCCTCAGAGGGACGGTAAGGTCGTCCAGAACATTAATCCGAACGCGCTGCGGTTCACCACTTGGGCGTGGTATGCGCGGGACCGGTGGCAAGTGAGTCCCAAGCTGACCTTTACCTATGGCTTGCGATGGGAGTACTACCCTTTCGCGACAAGCGACCACACAGGGGCGAAATACTTTGATCCCACAACGGGAAACGTTTTTATTGGCGGAGTTGGCTCAGTGCCAGAGGATGATGGTGTTGATGTGGGACACGGGCTGTTCGCCCCGCGCATTGGCATCGCTTACCGACTTGGGAGCAAGACTGTTATTCGGGCGGGCTACGGAATCAGCGTGGATCCGAACAACTTCCGGGCCCTGCGCGACACTTTTCCGAACATCACGAATCCGGACTACCAGGGAATTTCCATTTTTGGCAGTAGTTTCGCGCCGTCGGCGAGCCTCACAGGCACCAATGCGAGTCTCGCTCCGTACCCAGGGCTCGTCACGGGGATAACCCTGATACCATTCACCGGCCTCGGGTCAGGTGTCATTCGCTTGCCGAACAATGCGGGTACGACAACGGTGGCAAACCCTTTCCATCGCGGGTATGCGGAGTCCTACAACCTGATTGTGCAACGTGAGTTTGCTGGTTTCGTGGCCGAAGCTGGCTACGTCGGAACTCGTGGGATTCGCATACCTTTGGGCCTCAATATCAACCCCGCCCCCGTGGGATTGACCACTAGCGCGGGTGCCAGCAGAACGCGCTTGTTGAATGCAAACCCCAATGCGTGCCCCACTAATGCAACTGCGCCCTGTTGGGGTGACATCAACGCCGTGACGCCCTTTAAGGTCACCTACTATGATTCGCTGCAAACCCGGCTAACTCGGCGGTTCGGCGGCGGGACGGAGGCGGGTGTCGTTTACACATTCTCCAAGGCCATCGACTACGGCGAAAACGAGGGAGCGGTGTTCCATCCATTCCCAGCCAATTGGCAAGACAACAAGGCCCTTGCGGGTTTTGACCGCACGCACAATGTACAAGCCTACGGTGTGTACGAACTGCCCTTTGGGCGGACCAAGCGCTGGGCGCAGCACGGCATAGCAAACATTCTGACTGGTGGCTGGCAGTTGAGCTGGATCATGAGCGTCTACAGTGGAGTTCCCCTGACCATCACTACCAACGTAAACCCATCCAACGCACTGGGAAGTACGAACACTCCGGATCTCGTTGGCCCGATCATCATTCTTGGAAATGTCCAGGCCAACAATCCAGCGACCGGCGGATTTGCCAACTGCACCGCGATGGACTCAACGTGTCACTATTTCCAGGCCAGTTTGTTCGCGCAGGTCCCGGCCGCATCGGCGACCCAGGCGCGCTACGGGACCGCTGGGCGCAACATTCTGCGCGGCCCTGGCTTCTTTGACTTGGATACCGCCCTATTGCGGGACTTTCCGATCACCGAGCGGCTGAGGTTTCAGTTCAGGGTAAGCGCGTTTGCCGTGACGAATACGCCGAATTTTGGTAACCCGCAGACAAATATCTCGCAGTCGAACTTTGGTGTCATCACTGGGACGGCCAGTGGACCACAATTCTCCAGCGAGGCCGGCAACCTCAGCGGCCAGCGCACGTTCTGGTTCGGAGGGAAGTTTACCTTCTGAGGAAAAACAGCTTTGGGGGTTCGGTCATGCTGGCCCCGCACCGGCCAGCGATTTCAGCCGTTCCTTGTTGATTTTCAGGATGATCCTTGCGTTGCCGTCAGCCACCTCGCTCACCTTGTATCAGGGAAAGTTGGCGGAAAAGGCCGGTCTCAGCCGGAACGCGTTAGGATTAATCGAGCAGGACAGGCGATGGCCGCGCATTGCCAACGTTCTCAGAATTTCTGATGGCCTGGGTATGACAATCGAGGACGTGTTGAAAGGAATCCAGAAAAAAAGGGGCACCGCTGATCCCGGGCGAAACTAGCCGACGTGCACCGCAGTCCTGGTCCAATTTTAGGGTCTTGAAGTAGAGCCTGCGCCGTACCCGGGGCCCCGTAGCGGCCTGCCAGCGAGCCGGCCGGTCACCTTGCCGCCCTCCAACGAAACTACCCCGTTCACGATGACATATTCGATCCCGACTGAGGGACGATGCGGATTTTCGAACGTAGCCATGTCGTTGACCGTTGCCGGGTCGAAGATGGTGATGTCGGCGAACGCGCCGGTACGCAGGATGCCCCTGTCGCGGAGACCCATGCGCTGCGCCGGCAAGCTCGTGAACTTCCTGATCGCCTGTTCCAGCGTGAGCAGGCGCTGGTCGCGAACGTATCGGCCCAAAATACGTGGGAACGTGCCGTAAGCACGCGGATGTACCTTCGACTCGCTCAACGGCCCCTGGACGTTCACCGCCCCCGCGTCTGTTCCTACGCTGACGAAAGGCTGTTGCATCGCGAACTTCACATCGTCTTCGCTCATCGTGAAATACACGGCTCCCACGTGGTCCTTGCCGGCAACAACCAGGTCCATCAACGCGTCGAGCGGGTCCTTATGTTCATCGGCGGCAATCTGCGCAATGGTCTTGCCTTCGTAATGCTTGAACATGGGATCCAACACAGAAGCGACCAGAATGCCCTGCGGTCCGCCCGTGCCCCGCCACATGTTCTCGATGTTTCCGCCGACACCCGCAAGCTCTTCGCGAATGGCGGCACGCACTTGCGGATTCTGGAGCCGCGTCACAAAGGCTGTCGACCCATCCTCGTGGTACTTGGGCGGGATCGTTGCGCCAAGCGATGTGCCAGAAGCCGTGTAGGAATACTGATTGGCGGTAACATCCAGACCGGAAGCTCGTGCGGCCTCGATCGCGGCAATCACGTTGGGCATCTTGCCCCAGTTCTGCCGGCCGGCCACTTTCAAATGCCATATCTCGACTGGAATTTTGGCTTCGCGGCCGATGCGAAATGCCTCCTCCAAAGCTTCCATCTCGTGATCGCCCTCGTTGCGGATGTGGGAAGCGTAGATGCCTCCGTATTTCGACGCCACTCTAGCCAACGCGATCAATTCTTCGGTCTTGGCGTAAAAGGCGGGCGCGTAGATCAGGGAAGTGGAAACACCCATCGCACCTTGCCGCATCGCCTGCTCCACCAGTTGTTCCATGCGGGCGAGTTCTTCGGCGGTGGGCGCGCGGTCTGCGCTGCCCATGACGCACCGTCGCACCTGGGTAGCGCCAACATAAGTACCAAGATTTATGCCTGCGCCCTGCTTCTCCAGGCGGCGAAAGTAGCCGTCGAGATCGCGCCAGTCTACAGTCAAGTGGTAGTGCTCGAGAAAATCGCGGCGGTCGGCTAGAGCCTCATCGTTTTGCGGAGCAATGGACCCGCCCTCGCCCGTAATTCCGGTGGTAATTCCCTGGGTCAACTTGCTGAAGGCCTGCTTGTCAATCAGCAGGTTCCACTCGGACTGCTCCAACATGTCGATGAAGCCGGGGGCGACGATCAATCCCTTTGCATCAATCACTTGCTTGGCCGTGGCGTTGGCCGGCGCACGGCCTACCAAGCTGATGCGATCGCCGGTGACGCCGAC
>WNEZ01020726.1_pt1 | contig 12963 bp, 10 predicted proteins | sample 5400521 | NCBI WGS metagenome assembly WNEZ01 (sample SAMN13153339, study PRJNA577476) | soil metagenome | isolation source: 120 cm saprolite under Douglas fir tree site 2 hole 1 replicate 1 | place: USA:California | collected 2015-04-18 | reverse complement strand
CCCTGGCCGCAGATCACTTCGGTCCGGTTGCGGCGTGTGTCGTGCAGGATCAGCGGAACGTCGCCGCCCGGCCCGCAGAGATGCGGCTCGACGACCTGCAGGGTGAAGGCGGTGGCCACCGCCGCATCGAAGGCGTTGCCGCCCCGTTCGAGGATGGCCATGCCGACCGCCGTGGCGATCCAGTGTGTGGAAGCGACCACGCCGAAGGTGCCGACGATCTCGGGACGGGTGGTGAAGGGGTTGGGATTGATCCGATTCAAGGGGCCGCTCTCCTCGCATGTCTGGCGCGGGGCGACCTTAAGCCCGACTCGGCGGGGCGGCTAGGGGTCGGTGGTCTCGGGAAGCCGCATCCAGCCGGGGATCTCCGGCAAAATGCCGGCCCCGCCCGCCGTCAGCTTTTGACCCGGCTTCACCGCATCCAGGCGCAGCATGGCAAGAGCGCGCTCGCCCGAGCCCGAACGCAGTTCGCCGACTTCCTGGCCATCCTTGAAGATGGCCGTACCGGGTGCCGGCAGGACGCCCTCGATCCGGACCGGGAACAGGCGTTTTCGGATCAGAGCGCGGTACTTGGTGCGGGCCGTCAGCTCCTGCCCCATGTAGCAGCCCTTCTGCCAATCCACGCCGTTCAGCTCGTCGAAGCCGTTCTCCAGCAACAGCGCCTTCTCGACAATCAGGTCGCGGCTGCCGTCGGGCACGCCGAATTGCAGGCGCAGAGCGTCATACGCTTCGATCGGCGCCGCCGAGAAGCCACGCGACTGCAGGGCGGAAGCGGCAGTGCCGGTCGGCGCGATGACGCGCAGGCCAAGCTCGGCAAGGCGCGGATCGACGAAGCCGATGACGCCGTCGATCGGCAGCGTCTCGGCGGCGTCGGGGCCGTACGCCACGGCGACTTCAAGCTGCTTGCCGCGATCCTCGACCGTCGCCTTGGATCGCAGCTTGTACATTGCAAGCTTCTTGGCGAGAGCGGGTGCGCGCTCGCGCTCGGTTTCGAGCAGCAAGGTATCGTTGCCGCCGTCGGCGACGAACATGTCATTGAGGAACCGGCCTTGCGGCGTCAGCAAGGCCGCCCAGATGGCGCGACCGGGAACAACCTTGGTGGCGTCATTGGAGATCAGCCCCTGCAAGAACTCGATCCTGTCGGGACCGCCGACGGCGATGACGCTGCGATGCGGGACGAGACTGAACTGGCGGGCACTCATGCGCCCAGATGTGGGATGCAAACGCGGGCTTGGCAAGCGCTTGGCTTGGCGGTCAGTCGAAGATATTGCGCTCGCGCAGGGCGTCGATGACGAGGTCGACCTCCTGCTCGATCGTCATCTCGACGGTACGGATATGAATGTCGGGAGTCTGCGGCGGCTCATAGGCCGAATCGATGCCGGTGAAGTTCTTCAGCCCGCCGCGCCGCGCCTTGCGGTAGAGGCCCTTTGGATCGCGCCGTTCGCACTCGGCAAGCGGCGTGTCGACGAAGATCTCCAAGAAGGAGTCCGACGCCAGCCGCTCGCGCGCCAGCCGCCGTTCGGCGCCGAACGGCGAGATGAACGAGACCAGCACGATCAGGCCGGCATCGGCGATCAGATGGGCCGTCTCGATCACCCGCCTGATGTTCTCGACCCGGTCGGCGTCGGTGAATCCCAGATCGCGGTTCAAGCCGTGCCGCACGTTGTCGCCGTCCAACGTGTAGGTGTGGCGGCCGAGCGCCAGCAAGCGCTTCTCGACGCCGTCGGCGATCGTCGACTTGCCCGAACCCGAGAGCCCGGTGAACCACAGGACGGCGGGACGATGTCCCTTGATCGCCGACCTTGCGTCCTTGTCGACGGTGAACTTGTGCCAGCCGAGATTGGCGGCGCGGCGCAACGGGAAGCGGATCATGCCGGCGCCGACCGTCGCGTTGCTCAGCCGATCGATCAGCACGAAGCTGCCTGTTTCCCGGTTCTCGCTGTAGGCGTCGAAGGGCATGGCCCGGTCGAGGGCGAAGTTGGCGAAACCGATTTCATTGATCACCAGCTGCCTGGCCGCCTTGCGCAGGCCGGTGCCGATATCGAGTTGATGCTTGAGCGCGCTCACCGTCGCGGTCAGCGTGGCGGTGCCCAGCCGCATCAGGTAAGGCCGGCCCGGCAGCATCGGCGCCTCGCCCATCCAGAGAAGATGCGACGCGAACTGGTCCGCCAAGTGGGGCGGCCGAGCGGCGTCGGCAATGAGATCACCGCGCGCCACATCGATCGGCTCGACCAGGGTGAGCGTCACGGCTTGGCCGGCGATGGCCCGGCTAAGATCGCCGTCATAGGTGACGATGCGCTCGACATGGCAGCACTTGCCCGAGGGCAGGACGACGACCTCATCGCCCGGCTGGACGGCGCCGCCCAGCACGCTGCCGGCATAGCCGCGGAAGCCTGAACCGTCGCGGCTGACCCATTGCACGGCGAGGCGAAAAGGCCGCGCCTCCCGCGGCCCCGCGCTCACCGTCTCCAGGTGCTGCAGCAGGGTCGGGCCGCGATACCATGGCATTGATGTGCTCGGTCGCATGACATTGTCGCCGAGCAGGGCCGAGACCGGTATGGCGGTGACCGCGGCCAGGCCGAGCCGTTCAGCCATCGTGGCGTAAGCCGCGACGACCTGGGCGAAGGCGCCTTCCCGGTAGTCGACGAGGTCCATCTTGTTGACCGCCAGGACGACCTGTCGGATGCCCATCAGGGCCACGATGGCGCTGTGCCGATATGTCTGGCGCAGGACGCCTTTGGTGGCATCGACCAGGATCACCGCCAGGTCGGCGGTCGAGGCGCCGGTCGCCATGTTGCGGGTGTATTGCTCGTGCCCCGGCGTGTCGGCGACGATGAAGCGCCGCCGCGGGGTCGAGAAGAACCGGTAGCCGACGTCGATGGTGATGCCTTGCTCGCGCTCCGCCTGCAGGCCATCGATCAGCTGCGCCAGATCCGGCATGTCGCCGAAGGCGCGGTAGTGTCTGCCGTCGCGCATCGCGGCCGTCAGGTGGTCGTCCGGCACGACCTTGGCATCGAACAGGAGGCGGCCGATCAGCGTGCTCTTGCCGTCGTCGACGCTGCCGCAGGTGATGAACCGCAGCAGGTCCTCGCCGTCGGCGTGGGGCGCAAGAGCGAATGCCATCAGAAATAGCCTTCGTGCTTCTTGCGCTCCATCGAACCGCCGGCGCCGTGATCGATAACGCGGCCCTGGCGCTCCGACAGGCGGCTTGCGGCGAGCTCGGCGATGATCGCGGGCAGCGTATCGGCCCGCGACTCGATGGCGCCGGTCAGGGGATAGCACCCCAAGGTCCGAAACCTCACCCAGCGCTGTTGCGGGACTTCGTTGGGACAGAGCGCCAGGCGATCGTCATCGACCACGATCAGCGTGCCGTTGCGTTCCACCACCGGCCGCCTCGCCGCGAAGTACAGCGGGACCACGGGAATATTCTCGCGCTCGATGTAGGTCCAGATATCCAGCTCGGTCCAATTGGACAGCGGGAAGACGCGGATGCTTTCGCCGGGATTGAGGCGCCCGTTGTACAGGCGCCACAGTTCGGGGCGCTGGCCGCGCGGGTCCCAGCGATGGTTGGCGCTGCGCAGCGAGAACACCCGCTCCTTGGCGCGCGAGGTCTCCTCGTCGCGACGGGCGCCGCCGATTGCGGCGTCGAAACCGTGCAGCTCGAGCGCCTGCTTCAGCGCCTCGGTCTTCATGACGTCGGTATGGATGGCGGCGCCATGGGATATCGGGCCGATGCCGCGGGCAATGCCATCGCGATTGACATGGACGTGCAGGTCGAGGCCGAGCTCCTTCATGCGCCGATCGCGAAACGCGATCATGTCGCGGAACTTCCAGGTCGTGTCGACGTGCAGCACCGCAAAGGGCGGCTTGGCCGGATAGAAGGCTTTTAGGGCGAGATGGAGCAGGACTGAGGAATCCTTGCCGATCGAATAGAGGATGACCGGCTTGCGGAACATCGCGGCCGCCTCGCGCAGCGCATGGATGCTCTCGGATTCAAGTTCCTGCAGGTAGGAATTCGAGACTGGCAAGTGGGCTGTTCTTTCCAGGTTCGATGACGGCATCGGCCGAGTTCGATCGCCGGCGTCATAGCGGTAATGATATGTCGATGGACGTGGCGGCGCTGCTCATGCCTGCTATGCAGCGGATGCGGCTTTGGTGGTGGCCGGCCATTCGAACAGGTCGAGGTCGACTCCGCGGACGCGCAGCACGGTCATGGCTTCGCTGCGTGTCGCATCGTCGAACCAGTCGTCGCGTCTGCGGGCGTTGGCCTGCCGGATATGGCTGCGATGGCCGTTTCGGGTGCCGTCGAGCGAGCGGCCGAGCTCGCGCTCGATGGCCTTCATATGCTCGCTTCGGGCAAGCCATAGGGCGTCGCCCAGGGCCGGCCGGTTGGCCGGCGCTCCTGAAAGATGGTCCAGCACGTCGGTCATGACCTCGACCGGTCTGCTCATCAGCCGTTCATAGGGCAGGAGCCCCACGAGGTCGGGATGCCTGGCGGCCAGGATCTGGAACGAGAGAAACTGCTTGGCGTAGGAGAACAGAGCGCACTCGAACAGGTACTCGTGGAATGGCACCGTTGTGAGCGGCCGGCCCTTGTAGGTGTTGTAGGCCGGATCCCGATGATTCTGGCAATAGCGGTAATAGGATGCCGCCTGGTCCAGCGGATTGCGATAAACCAAGACGATCCGCTGGCCGTGGCCCTGCTTGGCCGAACGCTCCAAGGCCGGCACGCGAATCGGCGTGTAGCGATAGGGCGCGAGCTCGACCGGCGTATATCGGTAGTTCATCCCTTCGTGCAAATAGTCGTAGCCCGGCACGTGGAAGGCGGTCCGCCGCCACCAATCGATCTTGGCGCCGAGGTCGGCGAACCCCGGACACACCGTATGGCCGATGAATAGATGCTCCGCCGGCAGGGCGCCGCGCACCCAAAAAAGCGGCCCACCCTTGAAACGCTGAAAATCGAATCGCGGACCCGACGGATCGCCGAAAATTTTGCCGGTGAGTCGATCGTCGATCCGACCGCCGCGCTCGAGATGGCAAAGGAAAGAAACCGTATAGCGGAGGAACCAGGTTCCCGAACGGGGGATCGTCGAGAGAATCGGGAGATCGTTTGTGTTCGGCATCCTACGCATACGCTTCGGGCGGCCTCTGCTTCCCCATCAGTGCCGTGCGATTACGACACTATTGCAGATATTCTTTGTTGATATCTCACAAAGGCGTATTGGGATGCAGCTATGCAACCGTGCATGACCTGCCTGGTGCGAGTTTATGGATTTTTGGTCCGCATCTTGCTGTGAGAAAACCCACGTTGCGGTCGCAGCAGCCGCGCAGTCTTGGTAGAACCCCGGCGAAATCATCGCAGGAGTTCCCATGTCGTTCCGCGCGCTCGTGCTGAGCCAGGGTGCCGACCGCAAGGTGAGCGGCGTCATCGAGACCTTGCCCGACGACAAGTTGCCGGCCGGCGACGTCACGGTCGCGGTCGAGTATTCGACGCTCAACTACAAGGACGGACTGGTGCTGACGACCGGCGGCGGACTGGTGAAGACCTGGCCGCATGTCGGCGGCATTGATTTCGCAGGGACTGTTGAAAGATCGGACAACCCGGGCTTCAAGCCGGGCGACAAGGTGGTGCTAAACGGCTGGCGGGTGGGCGAGCTCCACTGGGGCGGCTATGCCACCAAGGCGCGGGTGAAGGGCGACTGGCTGGTCAAGCTGCCGGCCGCGATCTCGTCCAAGCGCGCCATGGCGATCGGCACGGCGGGTTATACTTCCATGCTCTGTGTAATGGCGCTCGAGAAGCACGGCCTCAAGCCGGCGGCCGGCGACATCCTGGTCACCGGAGCGGCAGGCGGTGTCGGCTCCGTCGCCACCGCGATCCTCGGCAAGCTGGGTTACCGCGTCATAGCCGCCACCGGCCGTCCGCAGGAACTCACCGAGGCGCCCGACCGGCCGCTGTTGTCGGAGCGCTTCGCGGGAGTCGTGGATACGGTCTCGGGTCCCATGTTCGCGAAGGCGCTGGCGCAGGTGAAATATGGCGGCGCGGCCGCGGTGTGCGGGCTGGCGGCCGGCCCGGCGTTCCCCGGCTCGATCCTGCCCTTCATCCTGCGCGGCATCACGGTCTATGGCATCGATTCGGTGATGCTGCCGAAGGCGCCGCGCGAGGAAGCATGGCGGCGGCTCGGCACCGACCTGCCGCTCGACAAGCTCGACAGCACGGTGAGCGAGGCGGGACTTTCGGACCTGATGGCGCTGGCCTCAAAAATCCTCAAAGGAGAAATACGGGGTCGCGTGGTTGTCGATGTGAACAAGTGATAGGTTAAAAACACGCTGTCATCCCGAGGCCGGGGGTCTCGCTGCGCTCGGGATGACAGATTTCGTGTTTCACTGTCTGCCAAAGGTACCCTCGATGACGCCTCCCGACACCGCGCCGAGCGCCAACAATCTCGAAGCCTTCTTCATGCCGTTCACGGCGAACCGGCAGTTCAAGAAGAACCCGCGGCTGCTGGCCAAGGCCAAGGGCGTGCATTACTGGACGCCCGAGGGCCGCAAGATCATCGACGGCACCGCCGGCCTGTGGTGCGTCAATGCCGGCCACGGCCGCGAGGAGATCAAGGCGGCGATCGCCAGGCAGCTCGACGAGATGGACTACGCACCGTCGTTCCAGATGGGCCATCCCAAGGCGTTCGAGCTGGCGGCGCGCCACGCCGCGCTGCGGCCGGGCGATCTCAACCACGCCTTCTACTGCAACTCCGGCTCGGAGGCCGTCGACTCAGCGCTCAAGATCGCGCTCGCCTATCACCGCGCCCGCGGCGAGGGCACGCGCACCCGCTTCGTCGGCCGCGAGCGCGGCTATCATGGCGTCGGCTTCGGCGGCATCTCGGTCGGCGGCATGGTCAACAATCGCAAATGGTTCGGCGCCCTGCTGCCGGGCGTCGACCACCTGCCGCACACCCATCTGGCGAAGAATGCCTTCTCGAAAGGCCAGCCCGCGCATGGCGCGGAGTTGGCCGACGAGCTCGAGCGGATCGTCGGCTTGCACGACGCCTCCAACATCGCCGCGGTCATCGTCGAGCCCTGCGCCGGCTCGACCGGCTACCTGCCGCCGCCCAAGGGGTACCTCGAACGGCTGCGCCAGATCTGCGACAAGCACGGCATCCTGCTGATCTTCGACGAGGTCATCACCGGCTTCGGCCGTCTCGGCACGGCGTTCGCCGCCGACAAGTTCGGCGTCATTCCCGACCTCATGACGGTGGCCAAGGGCATCAGCAACGCCACGGTGCCGATGGGCGGCGTGTTCGTGCGCAAGCCCGTGTTCGACGGCCTGATGAATGGACCGGAGAACGCCATCGACCTGTTTCACGGCTACACCTACTCGGCGCATCCGCTGGCCTGCGCGGCGGCATCGGCCGTGCTCGACATCTATCGCGACGAGAACCTGTTCAAGCGCTCGGCCGAGCTGTCGCCCTATTGGGAAGACGGCGTGCACTCGCTCAGGGGCCTGCCCAACGTCACCGACATCCGCAATCTCGGTCTCGCCGCCGGCATCGACCTCGCGCCCAAGGGCGCGGTCGGCACGCGCGGCTACGAGGCATTCACCAAGGCCTTCGAGCTCGGCCTCATGGTGCGCCAGTCGGGCGACGCCATCGCCATGTCGCCGCCGCTGGTGATCGAGAAGGCGCAGATCGACGAGATCATCGACATCACGGCCAAGACGATCAAGGCGGTCGCCCCTGAACGCCGAGCTGGCATGGGTGCTGGGTGAATCCGCGGCGGTGATGCATGTCGCCATCGCCAGCGCCGTGACCGTCCATGTCCTTCTCTACAAACGCAATGTCGGCGCCGCCGTTTCATGGATCGGCATGGCTTGGCTGTCGCCGTTCCTGGGCGGGCTCTTGTACGCGACCATGGGCGTCAACCGCGTCAAGCGCCGCGCCCAGCGCCTGCGCCGCCAGCGCCTGCCGCTCGTCCCCGGCGAGGAAGGCGTTGCCCGGTCGGCCGCCGACGATCCGCTGTCGCCGCTGGAATTCGCGGTCGGCCGGCTGACCGGGCTGCCGTGCGAGCCCGGCAACACGATCGAGATGCTGCGCAGCGGCGACCAGGCCTATCCGCGCATGCTGGAGGCGATCGACGCGGCGCAAAAGAGCGTCGGCCTGCAGAGCTATATCTTCCGCGCCGACAAGGCGGGCGAGGCCTTCCATCAGGCATTGATCCAGGCGCAGCGCCGTGGCGTGGAAGTTCGGGTGCTGATCGACGGCGTCGGCGGCGGCTATTTCTGGTCGGGCACCTACAATCACCTGCGCGGCGCCGGCGTGCCCGTCGCCCGCTTCCTGCATTCGTATTTCCCGTTGACCGAGAACTGGTTCCCGCCGCTCGCCAAGGTGGGGCAGGTGACCGCGCGCGTCGTCACCTCCGGTCCGGACGAGGACATGGAGCAGATCGAGTTCGTGGCGCTGCACGCGATCTCCTGCGCGCGCAAGTCGATCCGCATCATCACGCCCTACTTCCTGCCGCCCGAGCCGCTGACCATGTCGCTCGGCCTCGCCGCCCTGCGCGGGGTGACGGTCGACATCGTCCTGCCCGAGCATTCCAACCACACCATCCTCGATTGGGCGCGCCGCGTGCCGCTGCGGCCGCTGATCGAGGCCGGTTGCCGCGTCTGGCTGATGCCGGCGCCGTTCGACCATTCCAAGCTGATGGTCGTCGACGATGCGTGGGCGCTGATCGGCAGCGCCAACTGGGACACCCGCAGCTTCCGGCTGAATTTCGAGCTCAACGTCGAGCTGCACGATCGCGACTTCGCCGGCAAGCTTGCCGCCGTCGCACCGACCACGCGGCGCCTGGCACTTGCCGAGCTCGACGGCGATTCGCTGCCGGTCCGGCTGCGCAACAGCGCCGCGCGCCTGCTGCAGCCGTATCTCTAAAGGCTGTTCCGTATGCATGGAATCATGCTCTTCCGGACCGCGAGCCTCTGGCTCGCTCATGATCATGAGCGCGCAGGATGCGCGCGGTCCGGAAGACCATGAGCGATGACAGCGGCTTCCCTCATCGATAAAGCCGACGCAAACGGTCGCGGCGCGGTGGGCGATGCTCGGGCCGCGCCGGCAATCCGCCCGTGCCCAACCCCCAGCCTTCGGCGATATTGAGTTCCAGCCGGATCGGCCGATGGTCGGAGGGCCCGAAGGCGAGCGCGTCGGCGATGCGGCAGGCCAGACCGTGCACCAGGCAGCGGTCGAGCCGGAACGGCACGACGTTGCTGGCAAAGTGCGTCGGCTCGCGCGGGCCGACGTCGGCGAAGCCCGGCAGCACCACCGGGCCCACGATGTTGAAGTCGCCGATGATCGCCGACGGTTTGCCGCGCAGCGCCGCCGCGATACGCGCGAGCTGGCGGCGGTTCAAGAGCTGGCCGTGCGAGAGGTGGACGTTGGCGAAGGTGATGTCGCCCACCTGCACGAGCTGGGCACGCCGGCGCGGCAGGCGGCCGGGCAGGCGCGACGCCGGCAGCGACAGCGCGCGCGGCTGGGCGAAGCGGTGCGGACTCCACACGGCGAGCCCGTGCACGCGGCCGAGCCACGACAGCCGGTGGAAGTGGCCGCCGACCAGCGACGGCAGCGCCTCGATGTGCTGCGTCGCCTCCTGCATCAGCAGCACATCCGGCTTCTCGCGTCCGAGCAGCGCCCCGACGTCCTCGACAGCCGCGCCGGTGAGGCGCAGCAGGTTCCAGCTGATGATTTTCAAGCGCTCCTCATGGTCTGGCGGCGCGGTCGCGCCGCGCCTGGCGGATCTGCTCGGTGAGCACCGCGGCGCTGCCGGCAGCCGCCTGCAACTCGCGCCGGACGGTCTCGCGCCGCTCGTGGATGGAGGCGATCACCAGGCCCATCGGCACGCCCAATCCAACGAGCGCCGACTCGGCAAGTTGCAGGCTCGCCTCGATCGTCTCCGGCACCGTATCGGTGACGCCGAGCGTGTAGAGATGGCGGGCGTGCTGGGCGTCGTGGGCGCGCGCCACGATCATCACGTCGGGCCGCCGCGCGCGGACCGCCTTCACCACGTCATCGACGGCGGCCGTGTCGAGGGTGACGATCACGCCCACCGCCTCGTCGACGCCGCAGCGCCGCAGGAAAAGCGGGTTGGATGCATCGCCGAAGTAGAGCGGCCGGCCCAGGCGGCGCCAACGCTCCACCAGGACGGTATCGCGATCGCAGGCGATGTAGGCGATGGCGTGCTTCTCCAGAAGGTCACAGACGAGCTGGCCCACCCTGCCGTGGCCGACGACGATGACACGCCTGCCATGATCGTCCGGCGGCAGCACGGTGAAGAGCGGATCGGACGAGGCTTGCTTGGCGAAGGCGTGTCCGGCGCGGCGGGCGAACAGGGCGACGAAGGGCAGCGTCGCCATGGTCAGCGACACCACGGCCAGGACGCCTGCCGCGACGTCGCCCGCCACCAGACCGACCTGGGCGGCAAGGCCGATGCCGATGAAAGCGAATTCGCCGCCCGGCGCCAGCAGCAGGCTGGTTTCGACACTGGCCGCCCATGGCACGCCGAACAGCCGGCAGAGCGGGGCGAGCAGCACGGTCTTGGCCACGATCATGCCGACAAATGCTGCCGCCACCAAGAGCGGCTGGTGCCAGATGAAGCCGAGATCGATGTGCATGCCGACCGAGAAAAAGAAGACACCGAGCAGCAGGCCGCGGAACGGATCGATCATCGCCTCGACCGCGCGACGATACTCGGTCTCGGCCAGCAGCAATCCGGCGATGAAGGCGCCGAGCGCCATCGACAGGCCGGCATAGGCCGCGACCACGCCCGAGCCGACCGAGATCAGCAGGGTGGCGGCCATGAAGAATTCCGGGTTGTCGGTGCCGGCGGCCAGGCGGAACAGCGGCTTCAGCACGACCCGCCCGACGACGGCGATCGCACCGATCGCGAGGGCGGCCTCGACCACCGCCACGACGGCGCCTTGGACCACCGAAGATCCTTCCTCGTGCCCGCCGAGCACGCCGATCAGGAAAAGCAGCGGGACCACCGCCAGGTCCTGGGCGAGCAGGACGGCGAAGCTGGTGCGGCCGGTCGTCGACATCATGCGACGCTGACCGGACAGCAGCTCCATGACGATGGCGGTCGAGGACAGCGCCAGGCAGAAGCCGATGATCAGCGCCGCCGCCCCCGGCTGGCCGAGCCACAGCGCGCCGAGGCCGATGGCGAGGGCGGCGAGGAAGATCTGCAGCCCGCCCAGGCCGAACACCAGGCGGCGCATGGTGAGCAGGCGCCGCATCGACAGTTCGAGCCCGATGAAGAACAGCAGGAAGACAATGCCCAGGTCGGCGATGAAGGCGATCTGCCGCTCGCCGGTGACGGTGAGCCAGTCGATGGCGCGCGAATGCTCGGCCAGCCGGCCCAGCCCATGCGGGCCGAGCGTGGCCCCGACGAGGAGGAAACCGAGCACCGGACTGATCTTGAGGCGGTGCACCACCGGCGCCACGACCGCCGCCGTGCCGAGCAGGATCAGGACGTCCTTGAAGACGAAGAGTTCGTTCGTTCCCGCCATTGCACGCAACATAGACTGCGAACGCCGATCTGTGCACACTTTACATCGGCGGGGAAAAATTGGCCCAGAGGCAAAGGGCCCAGAGACCAAGGGCCCAGAGGCAAAGGGATGGAGACGACATGAAGGTGGTGATCACCGGCGGCGCGGGCTTCCTCGGCAAGAAGCTGGCGCGACGCCTCCTGCAAGGCTCGATCGCAAGCCCGGACGGCAAAGCCGAACGCGTGAGCGAGCTCGTGTTGTTCGACGTCGGCAAGGCGAGCGGACCGGGGCTCGACGATCAGCGGGTCAAGACTGTCGCCGGCGACATCGCCAACTTCGCCACGGTTCAATCGATCGTGCAGGGCGCCGCCACGGTGTTCCATTTCGCCGCGGTCGTCAGCGCCGGCGCCGAGGCGGATTTCGACCTCGGCTACCGGGTCAATCTCGACGGCACGCGCAACGTGCTGGAAGCCTGCCGCGCGCTCGGCACCAATCCGCGCGTCGTCTTCACCAGCTCGCTGGCCGCGTTCGGCGGCGAGCTGCCGCCGGCGGTGACGGACGAGACGGCACTCACGCCGCAGACCTCGTACGGCGCCCAGAAGTCGATCGGCGAATTCCTGATGCGCGACTATACCCGCAAGGGATTTTTACGCGGCACCTCGGTGCGGCTGCCGACGATCTGCGTGCGCACCGGCCTGCCCAACAAGGCGGCCTCGACCTGGGCGAGTTCGGTGGTGCGCGAGCCCCTGACCGGCGTCGACGTCGTCTGCCCGGTGAAGCCTGCGACCATCATGGTGGTGCTGAGCCCGCGCAAGACGGTCGAAGCCTTCCTGCGCCTGCACGACCTGCCGCCCGACGCCCTCGGTCCGAGCCGCACGCTGCTGCTGAACGGCATCAACGTCACCGCCCGCGAGCTCGAGCAGGCGGTCGGCCGCCATGCCGGCAATCGCAAGGTCGGCAAGGTGGTCTGGCAGCACGACCCGGCGATCCAGAAGATCTGCGACGGCTGGCCCCAGGGCATCGATTCCAAGCGGGCCCGGGCTCTTGGCTTCGAGACCGACAAGGACCTCGACGAGATCGTGCACAACTTCATCGCCGACGACCTTGACGATCAGATGAAGATTGCCAAGGCGGCGTAGTCTTCCGGACCGCGGGCGTCTCGCCCGCCTCAACAATCATGAGCGGGCGGGACGCCCGCGGTCCGTTTGACTACCGCCCCCGCAGCATCCGCCAGCCGTTCTGCAGGTGGCGCCAGGGCCCCCAGACATGACGGGTGCGCATCATGTGCCAGCGCTGCGGCTCGTTGTCGGGGCCGGCGATCGGGCCGGCGTCGTCGACATAGTCGGTGATGCCGACCGCGTCGGTGTCCCACGGGCCGGTGGTCTTGAAGAGCGTGGTCTTGGCGCCGTAGGTCGAAAGCGCGCGACTCATGCCCGAGG
>WNEZ01003864.1_pt1 | contig 12963 bp, 15 predicted proteins | sample 5400521 | NCBI WGS metagenome assembly WNEZ01 (sample SAMN13153339, study PRJNA577476) | soil metagenome | isolation source: 120 cm saprolite under Douglas fir tree site 2 hole 1 replicate 1 | place: USA:California | collected 2015-04-18 | reverse complement strand
GCGCCGACGCCGCGCTCGCGCGCCCGCGTTCGATCTATGAGACCGAGCCGCGCCAAGAGCCCTGGGTTCCTGAGCGGGTGGTACAGCGGCAAGTACCGGGTGAACGCGGTCACCGACACGTCGTAGTGGGCCTCGGCCCACGCGTGGACGAGATGGCCGGCGACGAAGCACCCGGCGAGGAACAGGGCAACGTAGCGTCCGATCCGACGAGTCGGGGAGCGCGCCGTCCGCTGCCAGACCCAGCCCACCAGCATCGCCTCGATGGCGAGGGCCACGAGGAAATAGAGCGCGAGAAATGCCCAGGTCTGCGGCTCGAGCAAGGTGAAAGTCAGGACGTTCAGGTGGTACCGGTTCTCGGCGAAGACCAGGCTGTCGAGCAGCACGAAGGCGACGCCCGCGCTTCCCACCACGACGCCGAGCGGCAGCACCAGGCGCGGCCGTGGGATCAGCGCCACCACGGGGGCGAGCAGCAGGAGGAGCGGGATGCAGGCGAGAGCGCTCAGGTGGCCGACGTACGCGACGAGGGCATAGCTCCAGGAGACCGCGCGTCCGAGCGCCGTATAGTGCCAGAGGTAGCGCAGGCCGACGATCCCCAGAAGCGCCGAGTTCGCGACGGCGAACCAGCCGACCCAGCGGAGCAGCCGTCTTCGTGGGCTCACGCCTGTCGGCCGCGCGCTCCGGCGCCGGCTCGCTCGTCGGCGATGCGGGCGATCTCCCGTGCCCCCGCCTCGACGCTGCGACCGAAGTTGAACACCCATTCCTCCCGCCGCGCCGCGTTCCGCTTGCGGAGCTCCGCTGCGCCTCGGAGCAGCTCAGCCACCTGCCGCGGCGCCTCCGCCAGGTGGTCGAGCGCAAGGACGGTCCCGAGCTCCCGACGGATGCGAAACTCCATCGGCTCCAGACCGAGCTCCGCGTAGTTCGGGTTCCGCACGCGCGGCGGAACGTCGACGAAGAGCACCGGCTTGCCGAGTCCCAGGGCGTACTCGATCGCCATCGCGGACCAATCGCAGACGAGGACGTCGGACTCGAGCAGCGAGGCGCTCTCTTCCATGCGGACGACGTGACGGAAGCCCGGATCCGCTCCGAACCGGGCGACCAGGCTCTCGACGAGCCGCGGCGCCAGACGCGTCGTCTGGTAGTGCGGTCTCAAGATGACGCGGATGCCGGCGCCCAGCAGGGCGGCGATCAACGGCTCGCCGCAGACGTGCAGGATCGAGTGCGCGCCCCACGTCGGCGCGAGCAACACCGTCGTCGTCCCCGATCGCGCCGGCTCGGCAGCGGCCTGCGCGACGAGACGCTCGAGTCGGGGATAGCCGTGGGCGAAGAGGTGCTTGGGCGGCAGGCGGTGCAGCTCCTCGCGCCGGCGGATCTCGGCGACGTGGTGGGGGCCGACGCACAAGAGACTGTCGTAGTGATCGTATGAGTTCGCGTGGTCGACCATGTGCGTGCTGCCCATGCTGTGGAACACGTAGGCGTAGTGCACGGGATGGACCGAGCGCTTGAGGTGGAAATTCTGCAAGTCGAGCATCGTCAGCACCATCACATCAGCCTTGATCATCTGGAAGAACCAGGTGCACAGGGCGCCCGGGCGGATATGGAACGCGTGCACGCCGGCGCCGGGCGCCGACGGCAGCGGCACGGTCGGCTCCGACGTGACGTGGCACACGGCGCGCGACAGGCGTCCGACCAGGAAGTCGATGAGCGGCTGGAGATGATGCCAGTCCTGGTGCGTCTCGGAGTAGAAGACGATGCTGCGGTCGCGCGGCGGAAGTTTTTGGAAGCGGCGGTAGCTCTTCCAGTCCTGCCACATGCTCATGATCGGCGCGACACTCGGTGCGACACCGGCCGTCGCGTCGTAGGCGCTACTTGTCCGCTGCGGGCCTCTTGCCGCGGAAGAACCCGACCAGCCGGTACCAGAACATCTTGACCGCGAGCGCAACGGCCGCCGCCACGCCGAGCACCGCCGAGATGAGCATGCTGCCCGTTCCCGGATCGAGGTAGGCGTACGCCGGCGAGGCGATCGACAGACAGGCCACGAGGACGAGCGCGATACGCAGGGCTCGACTCACGATCATGCCCGGGGTTCCTCGCGTCGCGACTCAGACACGAAACGTGTAGGTCCGATTGGGATCGCGTTCGATATCGGGCGGGAAACTCTTCCGCTTGTCCGCATAGTAACGCACGCGGTGGTCGCCGACCGATCGGCGGTTGTAGGTGATGTAGAGCACGCGCCGGCGCTCGCCGGTGAGATTCGGGCCCGAGGCGTGCGGCGTGTAGGAATCGAAGAACACCGCATCGCCCGGCCGCGTCGGGACCGCACGACCCCCGAGGCGTCGCATGTCGTCGTCGGCGAGAGGCTTCCATTCTTCCCCGAGGAGCCCGCGCGTGTGGTGTCCGGCGCAGAGCTCGAGGCAGCCGTTCTCGGCGGTGGTGGAGTCGATGCTGACCATGGCGGTGATGAAGAGATCGGTGTAGGTGCTCCAACCGGCCTGCTGGTCTTGATGCGGCTTGAAGCCGTCGCCGCCCGGAAGCTTGAAGTTGATCTTGTCCTTGAAGAGGACGGCCGGCTCGCCGAAGAATCGGGACACCGAGCCGCGGAGCTTGTCGCCGTCGCACAAGTTCGCGAACTGGGCGTGGAACGGGCAGAAGTTCTCGATCCGCTGCAGCACGCGCTCGCCTGGACGCAAGAGGCTCGGCTCGAAGTACTTCATGGATCGCCCGGGCACCTCGGGGAGACGCTCGAGCTCGTCGGTCCACGCCGAAATCTTCGCGATTTCCTGCGCGTCGAAGAGCTCCGGAACCACCACGAAGCCGTCACGCTGGAAGGCCTGCTGCTGCGCCGCGACTTCGGGATCGCGCGCCAGGGCCATCTCGGACCGCCGGGCCGTCGTCTTGCTCAATTCCGCGTCAACCTCCCGTCGCTGACCGTGGGCCCCGCCGTTGGGACCTCCGTGTCGATCCTGCGTCGATCCTACTACGCGCAGGATACTATAGGCACCGATGACTCATGAACGAACCAGTGAGCCGGGCTTCGCGGGTCTCGGGCTGGAGCACAAGGTGACGGCGATCATTCTGGCCGCCGGCGTCGCCCGTCGGCTCGCGCCTCTGACCGATCATACCCAGAAATCGCTCCTCCCCGTCGGCGGCCGCGCGATCCTCGCGCGGATGCTCGACGCGCTCCACGCGGCCGGCGTGCGGCACGTCGTGATCGTGGTCGGACACTGCGCCGATCAGGTGCGAGCGCTCGCGGCGTCCGCTCCGCCCGGGATGACGATCGAGTGCCTTCACAACCCGGCTTATCAAAAGGGCTCGTCGCTGTCCCTCTACTGCGCGCGCGACGTGATCACCCGCGAGCCGACGCTGATCATGGACGCCGACGTCGTGTTCCCACGCGAGTTCCTGCGCCGGCTCGTGAGCTCGGCGGCGCCGCAGGCGTTCCTGATCGACGAGGGCTTTGCCGATACCGGCGAGGAAGTGAAGATCTACCTGCACGGCGACCGGGTCATCGCGCTCGGCAAGAAGGTGGTCCCCCGGGCGTGGGACCGCGTCGGCGAGGGCATCGGCTTCTTCAAGTGTGGGCCGGAGGCTGGCCGCGAGCTGGTCGGCCTGCTCGCGCAGGTCATCGACGAGAGCCAAGGGGTTTGCGAGTACGAGGACGCGCTGCACCTCCTGGTGAGCCGCCAGCGCGTCGAGGCCGTGGACGTGACCGGGTTGCCGTGGACCGAGGTGGACTTCGCCGAGGATCTGCACCGAGCGCAGTCAGAGGTCGACCCGGCGATCGCCAGGCTGGAGGGCACATGACCGCGCGGGGAATCCAAGCTGTCCGAGAGCACCTGGCGAAGCTTCCCCCGTCGAGCTCGCTCACCCTGGCCGAGCGTCGCAGCCAGTACGATCGCGCCGAGCGCGTCTTCCCCACCCCGGCCGACGTGGCGATCGAGCTCGTGAAGGCGCCGGAGCGTCCGGCCGAGTGGCTCACACCGCCTGGGGTCAGGACCGACACGGTGGTCCTTTACTTCCACGGCGGAGGCTACGCGATCGGCTCGCCGCGCTCGCACCGCCATCTCGCCGCCGCGATCGCGCGCGCCGCCGGCTCACGGACACTGCTCCTCGACTATCGGCTGGCGCCCGAGCACCCCTTTCCAGCCGCGCTGGACGACGCGGTCGCGGCCTACCAGTGGCTGCTGGGACGCGGCATCGCGCCCGGCCGGATCGTCCTCGCCGGTGACTCGGCGGGGGGCGGGCTCACGGTGGCGACCTTGATGGCGCTGCGCGACCGCGGGCTGCCGCGGCCGGGCGGCGGCGTCTGCATCTCACCCTGGGTCGACCTGACCTGCAGCGGGGCCAGCTACACCACCAAGGCCGCCACGGACCCGATCGTGACGCGCGACGGCGTCGAAGCGCTGGCGCAGGCTTACGTCGGCGCCGGCGGCGACCGCAAGGCGCCGCTCGTCTCTCCGCTCCATGCGGATCTGCGGAACCTACCGCCGCTCCTCATCCAGGTGGGCAGCGAAGAGGTGCTGCTCGACGACGCGATCGGTCTCGGCGCTCGGGCGCGTGCGGCAGGTGTCGACGCCACGGTCGAGGAGTGGCCCGCGATGATCCACGTCTGGCACTGGTTCCTGCCGATGCTCGACGAGGCCGAGCGGGCGCTCGCGGCTATCGGCGACTTCGTGCGCGCTCGCGTCGGCTGAGCGCTGGACACACCCCAAACCGCACGATAGAGTTCCCGCCATGCGCGCCGGTAATTCTGGCGAATCGGCGCCCGATGCGGCCGGGGTCACCGGCCGCGACTGCGCCACCGTGCTGACGACCGTCTTGCTGCTCGTCATTACCGCAGCGGCGTGGGCTCATGTGCTGGTCTTGCCGATGGGAATGGACGACATGGCCGGCATGGAGATGGCGATGCGGCCGACCGTCGTCGACGGCCTGGCCTACGTGGCGGCGTGGGCCGTCATGATGGCGGCGATGATGCTGCCGAGCGCCCTGCCGATGATCGGGCTCTACGCCGCGACCCAGCGGAACATGGCCAGCTCCTGGGGGAAGGCCGTCCGGATCGCGCTGTTCACGCTCATGTACCTCGGGCTCTGGGCCCTGACGGGCGTGCCGATCTACTTCGCGAGCGTCGGCCTCAGCGCCATCAGCGTCGGCGCGCTCGCCTACGGCATCGCCGGCGTGCTCGTCGTCGCCGGGATCTTTCAGCTCTCGCCGCTCAAGCACGTGTGTCTGCGACATTGCCGGAGCCCCCTCGGGTTCCTCCTCGGCCACTGGCGCGAGGGCTGGCGTGGTGGCATGGCGATGGGCCGGGGGCACGCGCTGTACTGTCTGGGCTGTTGCTGGGCGCTCATGATCGTGCTGGTCGTGGCCGGCGCGATGGGGCTTCCCTGGGTCCTGCTCATCGCCGCCGTCGTGGCGGCCGAAAAGCTCTTGCCGCGCGGCGAGTGGATCGCGCGGACCACCGGCGTCGCGCTGGTTCTCCTGGGCGTCGCCGTCGCCGTCCGTCCGAGCCTCGCGGTGGTGCTGAGGGCCGGCGGCCACTCGATGTGACGGGTGTAAAGTCATGGGCGAGATGCTGAACGGCAGATGGGCCTTTTTCAGCGGCCTGCTAGCGGAGGATCGTCATGGCGAACGCTCAATGGCGGATCAGCGGAGAGTACTGCGAGGCCTGCAGCTGTGACTCCGTGTGCCCGTGCCCGACATCGGGGCTTGCGGCCCGGCCGACCAAGGGCTTCTGCGACGCGGGCCTCGTGTTCCGCGTCGACCGCGGCCAGTATGAAAGCACCAAGCTCGACGGCTTGAGCTTCGCCGTCCTGCTGCACACGCCGGGCCCGATGATCCAGGGCAACTGGACGGTCGGACTCATCCTCGACGAGCGCGCGTCCAAGGAGCAGCGCGACGCGCTCACGACGATCGCGAGCGGCCAGGGCGGCGGTCCGATGGCCGCGCTCGCCCCGTTGATCGGCCACTTCGGCGGCGCCGAGGCAAAGCCGATCAAGTTCGAGATGAGCGGGATGCGCCGGTCGGTCTCCATCCCGGGCGCGCTCGACATCGCCATCGAGGGCATCGCGGGCGCCAAGCCGGACGAGCCGATCTTCTTCGACAACGTCGGTCACCCGGCGGCGCGTCGGCTCGCGCTCGCGAAAGCCTCCCGCGGCCACATGCACGCGTTCGGCATCGACTGGGACGACACCTCGGGCCGCAACAACGGCCACTTTGCGCCGTTCGCCTGGAGCTCGAGCTAGGCGGCACTCAGAGCGACTAGACTCCGGTCACGCGCGGCGTAGCAGCTCGCCGACCGCGCGGTGGGCCTGGTCGATCGCCGCGTCGGTGTAGGCGTAAGCCGCGGCGTCCGCGTTGGCGATGGCGATACGGCCGAACGGCTGTCGCGCGGCCACGCACGGCAGCGGGCCGCCGTCGATCCAGAACGGGTCCCACAGCGAGTTGTACTGATACGCGTAGCCGTGCGGCCAGCGGTTCACGGTGAGAGCTAGGACGTCCCGCGTCGCATCGAAACCTCCTGCCCCGAGCATGCGCGCGAGCTGTCCCCGCACGTTGCGCTCGAATGTGTCGAAGGTCGTCGCGACCAGCTCGAGGCGTCCGGCTCGGTGCTGCTCACGCGCCGGCAATCCCGCGCGGCAAGGCGTGCGCATCATGTGGACGACGATCGGCTCTTCGGGCCGGCGCGGTGGGCGGTAGCTCCCGACGCGCACGGGCAGGTCGAGGCTGACCGACGTGTGGAAGCTGCCCGGGCAGTGGACATGACTGACACGCAGCGCGTGGAAGCTCGTCCAGCTCCGTAGCACCACGTTCGTGTAGACGATCGGGACCTTCGTCGCGTAGGCGAGCGCCTCGCGCTGTGCTGGAGGTAGCTCGGGGCAGAGATACGGGATCATGCCGTTCCAGCAGGCCAGCACGCAATTTCGGGCGCGCACACCTTCCAACCGCCCACCGCGCGCATAGCTGATCGCGACCTCCGCGGCATCATCGGCGTGGCGAGCGCGCACGACCGTGCTGTTCAGACGCAGGCGTGCCGGTCCCGGCTCGTCGAGCCGTGTGTAGTCGACGCGTGCCATCGCCACCTCGTCGGCACTGCGGCCGGGGACGGCGCGTGGGATCAGCCGCCGGACGAGGAACCGGGCGATGGTCGCGTTGCCGTCGGGGAAGTGCAAGAACGGCGAGCGCGGGCCGGGGCGTGCGTCGAGTCCCATGCCGGGTCCGGCGGTCGGAGCGAGCTTCATGCCCGCGAAGCCGGGCAGACCGAGGCCCCACGCGTCGAGTGCGGAGACCGCATCGATACCCAGGCCATAGAGCGAATGCGGGCGCGCCTGGAAGAACGGCAGCACGTCGGGATGGCAACCGGCGCTCTTCATCAGGAAGTCGGCGTAGCTCACCCGCGCGAGGCGCGCCTTCTTCATGCCGTCATCGACTCCGGGAAGATAGTCGATGGATGCCTTGACCACGCGCCCGATATCGCGCTTCGCTGCCTCCGACAGCGGGGCATGGGCCAGAAACGCGGCCCATGGGTCGCCCCTCCCAGACGTCGCGCCGCCCGGCTCGGCGACGCCGCTCTCGGCCGGCGCGCGCAGCAGCCGGTCGACGCCGAACGTCTCGCGGTCGAAGAAGACCGCCGCGCTCATGCCGAGCCCGGCGTAGAGGCCGCGCTCGAACATGCGCTGCCAGCGCGAGACGTCCACGCCCAGCTCGGCCACCAAGGCACTCGCGTCCGCGCTGTACGGCGCCGGGCTGTCGATCGCGAACGTGCCGCCGTAGCCGATCAGCGTGCGCCCACCGACCCGGAACTCATTGCGCCGCGCGTGGCCGCCAAAGTCGTCGTGGTTGTCGAGGATGAGGATGCGCGCGGCTGGGCCGGCGGCCTTGCGAAAGTACCAGGCGGAGGCGAGCCCGCTGATGCCGGCGCCCACCACGACGAGATCGTAGCTCTCGCCGGTGTCGGTCGCCGGGCCTGCGGTCGCCCAGAACGTCCCGTCGCGCACCGCGTGGGCGACCTCGAACGAGCCATCGTGACTGCCGCGCAGACCCGTGAGCGCGGGCGGATACGGAGCCGTGTCACGCGCCAGGTCGTCGAGGCGCAGCCCGAACGCCTCGAGTGGTGACGCGAGCGCCCCGCCCACCGTGAGCGCGACGCCGTTCAGGAAGTCGCGCCGCGCCAGCCGGCTCAAAGGACGTGTCGCGCCAGGGGTTCCTGGGCGCCGGTCAGCGTATTCCCGGACCTGCGCCCGAGTCGGACAGGACGCGACTCACGGCGGCGTGCGCCATGATCACGTCGGGCGAGTCTTGCAACGCAACGTGGTACTTGTCCTGAAAGGCTCCGCCCGATCCGGACTTCAGCAGCCGGTACGCCTCGCGGAACGCGCCGCGCACGCTCTCGGATGGGATCGGATCGTCCGCATCGACCATCTCGTCGATGTTCGCGATCATCGTCGAGAGCGAACGCAGCCAGGAAAAGTGCTCGTCGTGAAGCAAGAGGTGGAGCAGCTCGCGCGAGGCGACGGACCCATGGCGCTCCTCGTACGCGCGGCGCTCACGGTCCAGGAGAATTCCGTGGAGCCTCAGCAGCCGAGTGCTGAGGTCGCGCAGACGGTCCCGGTCCTGGTCCACGATCTACCCTGCCTCTAGGGTATCCATCATGCCCCAACGACACCGGCCCGCGGCACTGAGCTGGGGCGGGGCCCCCCTTGGATCATGTCCACCAGAGTACTTGTAGAGTGGCTCCAGCGTGGCCTGAAGTATTTACGGGAGATTTAGCCGATGGTTTGCCGCTCTGGTCCGTGCGCACCTGCGAGCAGGAGGATCGAGCTCTCGTGCCGTCGACGCTCTGCGCGACTACGAGCGTCGATCGCTGGTCATCGAAGCAGCACCCGGCGCCTGCTAGTGCAGTGGGAGCCCAGGCTCGCTCGATTTGTTCAGGTCGAGCATCTCCGGCAGATACGGAGCCGCCTCGGTCAGATCGATCCGGGTCACGCGCTTCATCCGCGTGACGATCTCCTGAATTCGCGAAAGCGCCTCCAGGATCTCGTCTATCTGCCCTTGTCCCTGCGCGTCCACTTTGCCGGCCAGGAGTTGCGCATAGCCCATGATCACCGCCAGCGGATTGTTGATCTCGTGCGCCGCCGCGGCGGCAAGGCTCGCGACATACCGCAGGGTGTCCCGTTGCGGTGTCGCCGCCTCGGCCTCCTTGCGGTGCGTGATGTCACGGGCGATCGACGATGCCCCGACGATCTTCCCCTTCGCATCCCGGATCGGCGACACCGTGACGGACACGTTGATGCGCCGCCCATCCCCCCTGACGCCTACGGTCTCGTAGTGGTCGACCCGTTCTCCCCGTCCGACCCGCTTGAGGATCTTTGGCTGCTCGTCCTCCGGGACCGTGATCCCGATTGGCCACCGCCCGATGACCTCGCGGGCCGTGTACCCGTAGAGCCGCTCGGCGCCGGCGTTCCAGCTTGTGACCATACCGTCGATCGTCATACCGACGATCGCGTCGTCCGAGGACTCCACGATCGACGCGGCGAAAGCCAGCGCCGCTTCGGCCTGGCCCCGCTCCTCGACGACGTGGTCAGTGGCAGCGCCACCATTGCGACCATTCCCACGAAGGCCTGCCGCAGGAGCGACTCGTGGTGAGTCTCCCGCACGAAGGGCCCAGATCCCCGCGTCGTTCCCCCGGTCGCGCTCGGATGAGACACGTCGAGCCATATAGAGAAGGATCGTCCAATGCAAGTTCTGATGCTGGTCAGAATTGCTCAGGTCGGGCGATTGCTGCGGAACCGCGGTTTTGCTTGATAGCTATGACAGATTACCCGTACCAGGGCCGTCTACACGTTGGCGGCCTGGGCGCTCGTCCACTTCGGCGTGTCCCTGTTCGATCCAGAGCCTGAGCATGGGCCAGGGAGCGTACCCGGTCGGGGGTCGGCTACACTGCAGGAAAGGACCTGAGCACACGTAGGATGTTCGTCCGGCGAGGATGCGGTGGAGGCACTCCAAGAGTTCGTCGACAACTTTACGTACATCGGCGTCTTCGCCGTGCTCTTGCTCGGCAGCCTGGGAGTGCCCATCCCAGAGGAAATGCCGATCATCGCGGCCGCCGTGCTGAGCCACGAGGGAATCGTCCGGTGGTGGCTTGCGCTGCCCGTCTGCCTGCTGGGGGCACTGACCGGCGATGTGGTGCTCTACTGGGTCGGCCGGCACTGGGGTGAGCAGGTCCTCAACTGGCGAATGGTCCGGCTCGTATTGTCGCCCGCGCGCGAGCAGTGGCTCAAGACAGCGTATCGACGGCATGCACTGAAGACGGTCGTCACGGCGCGGCACGTCATGGGACTCCGCGCCGCCGCGTTTCTGACGGCGGGCATCGCGCGCGTACCGTTCTGGAAGTTCGTCGTCGCGGACGCGGGCGCCGCCGTACTCGGCATCCCGTTGGGGTTCGGTTTGGCCTACTTCTTCACCGATCAGATCAAAGCCATCATGGCTGATGTGCACCGGGTAGAGCGCTGGCTTGGTCTCGCCGTCCTGCTGGCTCTTGCGGTGATCCTGGCCGTCGGCGTGTGGCGATGGAATCGTCGCGTCGGAAAGGAGCCTCTGAACGAGGAGCCTGCCGAGGGACATTCCCCGCCGCCGTGATGCCGCAGGCCGAAACGATGCCGAAGCGCATCCTATTGCTTCAGCGCAACAACCCGCCCCTCGGTGTTTATGAACACCCGGTAGCGATTCCCGTCCTGGCATGACGTCATGTAGTCGCTCTCACCTTGCCGCATGACACTGACGACTTGACCACATGGCAGCGCCTGGAGCGCGATCACGGCCGTCAGATCCTTGAGGACCGATACGTCATCCGCGGCGAGCGACGGCCCGGCGGACAGCATCGTCATCACAACGCTGAGGGCCCAGCCTTTTGCGCGTGTTCTCACAGCGCTACGCCTCCCGCGAGGTTAGAGCGTTGCAAACTTGGCCGGATCTGCAAGGAGGCCCCAGATCGCTTCGCGTGACGCCGCGACGGCTTGAGCCAGCACTGGGTCACTGCTCTGCAGGAGAGACAACACCTTGAGGAGAAGAAGATTGTACTTTTCCCGAAGCTCGGTGAGGACTCCGGCCCCTTCTCGGTGGAACGCTCGAAACTGCGTCAGCAGGTCATCGACTTGATTTTTGAGTGAGATCTTGGTGAACACGCCGATGGCTTTGGTGTCTCGGAGTCGCTGCTCCAGAGATGCCAGGTCCAGGGGTGGCGACGCCTCCTGCTTCGCCGGAGCGGCGCTCTCCTTCTTCCGAGGCTGCTCCGCGGTTGAGGGGGAAGCGGGAATCTTCAAAGGGGTCTTCGCGCCCGGCGAGTCGGCCTTGGCAACGCTCTGGTCTGTGGGACGCGTTGTGGATAGCGCGGGCGGTTGGCTAACCGGCTCGCGCGGTCGGGCGCTCTCTCCCCCGACGCAACCCGCCGCCACGAGAAAGACGAGTCCGACGATGCGTGGTGCGGGCATCAACTATTCCTCGTTCGTCTCGGCCATACGGCCTCCTGTTAGAGCTTTTTCAGCGCGTCGATCCGCTCTTGCGTTCCCGGATGGCTGGCGAGGAACCCTCCCCCGCTGGCGCCCTCTGTCTGCAGGAGCCAGGTCAGCGTGTTGATCATCACGTCCTTGGAATACCCGGCACCGCGGAGGAGATCGACACCGTGGCGGTCCGCATCGTATTCCTCCTGGCGGCTATAGCCATTGGTAATCAGGGCGCCGGCGATAGGCGTGAGACGGCCGCTGCCAGGAAAGAGCTGGTCGAGAATGATCACGCCGACGCCCACTCCTGCGCCGAGCGCTTGCGCCTTGGCGACATGGCCGAGATCATCGTGGGCGAGCTCATGGGCCAGGACCCCCCTGAGCTGGTCATCGCTGGCCTTCAGAAGCAGCCCGGTGGTGAGATAGAACTCTCCCCCGCCGGCGCTGGCCGCGTTGACGTGCGGATCGTCCATGATCGCCACCCGGACCTGATTCAAGGGGCGCGGATGATCCATGGCTCCGACGAGCGAGACCATGATGCGTCGAAGGCGCTCGGCCTGTTGCGCATCGAGCGGGCGAGACGCGGGCTGGGTCCCGCCAGTCTGGCTCGGCTTGCCCGACGGCGCGCCCCCGAGCCCGGCGCAACCCCCGGTCAGGACGAAGAGGACGAGGGCGGCAATGAGCTGTGTTCGCATATCTGGCTACGCTTCGCCCGTTGCTGATGCTGATGCTGGACGAATCGCATCCTCCGCTGCTCGAAGAGCGCCGCTGACCTGCTCCTTCGTATCCTGCAAGAACTCTTCGGCTCGACGCAGGGAGCTCCCGCCTCGGTCCAGCACCTTTCCAGTCTGCGTCTCCACCGCCCGGATACCCTCCGCTGCCTTCGAGCGCACCGCCCCTGTCTTACCTCGCACAGAGCCCTGGATCTCTCTCCCCCAGAGCAAGATGACGACTGCGCCCGTGAACATTCCCAGAATGAAGACCTCACTGGTTCGCATTCCCATTTCTCCCCTACAGCGATTTCAGGTACTCAGTGAGCTCGGTCTTTTCCCGCTCGCTCAACCCCAGCTTGAAGAACGCGTCGTAGTGCTCGAGCAATGGATCTTCATCGGGGAAGCTCCTTTGTTTTCTAACTTGCGATCGAGGTCACGGCGGTGGCGACCACCGGGCTGTGCTCCGCCGGAGATCGGCGGCGCTCGCCGCCGAGCCGCGCCAGCGTGGGCAGCACGACCAGCGAGGCAATCAGCGTCGTCGCGGAGCCGATCACGAGCAGCAAGCCCAGGCTCCATACGCCTCGATGGTGCGCGACGAGCAGGCTGCCGAAGCCCGCCAAGGTCGTGAGACCGTTGAACACCACCCCCATGACGGTGCTGCGGGCGAGCCATCGTCCGTCACCGTGCGCCTCCGATTCGAGAGACCGGAGAACGATATTCACGCCGTACTCGGCGGCGGAGCCGATGATGAGCGGAAG
>WNEZ01003861.1_pt1 | contig 12965 bp, 17 predicted proteins | sample 5400521 | NCBI WGS metagenome assembly WNEZ01 (sample SAMN13153339, study PRJNA577476) | soil metagenome | isolation source: 120 cm saprolite under Douglas fir tree site 2 hole 1 replicate 1 | place: USA:California | collected 2015-04-18 | reverse complement strand
GAAATTGGAAAATTGATTGCAGCCGCACAGGGACGACGCATGCCTTATAATTCTGATTCAATTAGTCGAAACATCGCCAACTTCAAGAAACTTACAGGTCAAACAATATGACAAAAGAAAACAACGATGACCGCTCTAAGCTTCCACAAGCATTGCTCGATTACTACCGAAGGATCGGCGCTGAAGTTCTAAACTTCCGCCGAGCAATGGTGAAGGAATATAAGGGGCAATACTACGTTGAAAGAGTATTGATCAAGGTTGAAGAAGATGGCGAGCTAAAGGTCAATCGAAAGGACTATGAGCCAACAAAGGAGGAAGCCGCTGCGATTAAGGCGGAGCTAAAGGAATGCGATTTTCCGCGCCACGTTCACGCCACTGAAGCCGCTGCGAAAGCCTTTATAGCTGCCGCTGCAAAGGCGAACGCAAAGGATGGAGAAGAATACTTTTTACTTCGCAGTCGAAGCTCCGCTAAGATTACGATGATACAAGAGCGGCACTATAAGGAGGATGGTACCAAGATTTTCATTCCGCATACGCTCTGGAGCGATAACAAATGGCGCAGCATGGAATGTTCTGGAAAGCTCCCATTCTGGAAGCCGCGTGAGAAGAGCGGTAAGCACAAGCTTATGGTGCATGAAGGCGGTAAGCCGGCGCGTTATATTGATTGGCTCTGCAATGATCCATCGCCAGAGGCGAAGCTAGCGAGAGAACATCACCCATGGACGGAAGAGCTAGCCGGCTATGAGCACTGGGGAATGATCGGAGGAGCGCTAGCCGCTCAACGATCCGATTATAAAGAGATACGAACCGAACAGTTTCAAGAGATTGTCTATGTTGGAGACAATGACTGGCCTGGACGAAAAGCGATTAAGGACTTCTCCGCGAACTATGGCGGTTCGATGAAGGCAATCAACTTTGATGATCGTTTCAAGGAAAGCTTCGATCTGGCTGATCCGCTGCCTGAAGATTTATTCAAGATAATAATTGTCAATGATGAAGAGCGGCGTTATTGGATTGGACCACCGCTCCACCGGTTTTTAATTGGCGCCACCACAGCCACTGAGATTGTACCTAATCCATCCGGCAAAGGCCGTTCTGTCGCCGTGTTGCGCGATATTTTTGCACAAGAATGGCACCATACTGTAAGTCCAGAAGTCTTTATTCATCGTTCATGGCCTAATCGATTGATGAATGCGGCAGAGTTCAACTCTTACGTCCGGCCGTTTTCCGATGTAGATGATGTAGCTCGATTGCTTCGCGCCGACTTCCCCAATAAGTCCAGAATCATGCACTATCTTCCTGGAGCGCCGGCCGGACGCTATGGGACAAACCATCTCGGCCAATTCTTTAATACCTATTGCGAGCCACCAATCAAGCCGATTAAGAAGCGAAGAAAGAACGATACGCAGCCATGGTTCGATTTCCTTGAGATGTTCATTCCTGAAGAAAGTGATAGGATTGAAGTGATGCGATGGTGTGCCACGCTGCTCGCGCGTCCGGCCATCCGCATGACCTATGGATTGCTCCTCGTTAGCGAAATGCAAGGCGTCGGGAAGGGAACACTTGGAGAGAAGATACTCGCACCACTGGTGGGTATCGACAACGTAAGCTTTCCGAGCGAACAGGATATTGTCGAGAGTCAATTCAATTCCTGGATTGCACATCGCCGTCTTGCTGTGGTTCACGAAATCTACCAGGGGCAAAGCTCGCGTGCCTACAATCGGGTTAAGAGTATCATCACCGATCATTATATTACGGTGAATAAGAAACACATGCCAACCTATGAAATCGAAAATTGGATGCATATCGTGGCATGCTCCAACTCGTTACGGGCTCTCAAGCTCGCGTTTGACGACCGGCGCTGGTATGTTCCTAGGATCACCGAGGAACAGCAAGGAATTGAATACTGGTTGGATTTAAACGAATGGCTGGAGAAACGGAACGGCCTGGAAATCATTCTCGCCTGGGCCAACGAATGGCTCCTCGATGCCCGTCCAGTAATGCCGGGAGCAAACGCGCCGGATAGCGCTGCGAAGCGCGAAATGATCGAGGAAAGCATGTCTCCAGGCATGGTTCTGGTGGCCGATCTTCTTGACCGCTGGAAGCTGGAGAACGAAGGAAAGCCGGGCGTTTTTACGACAGATATAGCCCTCGTAAACTACATCAAGAATGCCCTCTATAACGGCAAACATAATGATAGATTAGAACGTCCGGGAACCATCCGAAAGCTCGCGAAAACGCGTGGCTGGTTCATCGGAACCGAGCGAAGTCCGATCTTTACGGAGCACGGAGAGCGAGCCCGAATTTTAGCGACGAAGGAGGCGCTCTCAAAACGCCATCCGGAGGCTTTACGCGAAGAAGGATGGGAACCTCTTGAAATGCCGATGTAATATGGAAACTGATAGGACTTCCCACTTCCCATTTTTAGCCATTCCGGGTATTGCACCAACCCAACTCAGGGAAAGAGAGAGTAAGGTTAGGGTAACCCGGGGAATGGTCTAAAATGGGAAGTGGGAAGTGAAAACGAATCTCAGTTCGGTTCTTGGTTCCGTAAATTCAATGGAGAGTTCCCGATGGCTGAAGAAAGCATTTTACGAGAGCGGTTGCGGCGCGAGTGGCGTGGTCCTGGAGAGCTAGCATGGGTGGAGGCTGCGTCGGGGGGAACGGTCGGCCTTCCGGATGTTTTTATCCCATTGGGGTCTTGCCATGGCTATATGCCGGTGGAGTTGAAATGGTGGGAGGTGATACAATCCTTTGAGGGTCACGATTATATTTCGATGACGGCGCGACCGGCGCAAATCCGATTTCATCGTCTCGCGGCGGAAGCGAAGCAACGCACTGCTTTTCTCGCGTTGTTGAGTGACGATAAGATTGCTTTGTTGCCGGGGAAGAGGTTTCCTGGAGATGGACTTCATGGGAATAGCAGACTTGGATATAAAAAAGATACATCGAGAAAATCTGATGTGCTAAGAAATAAGCATTTGCTAAGAAAATCTATAGACGAAATGATAAAAGCAGGAGAGTGGCTTGATTACTTTCCATCGAAAAAAATCGATCTTGGAACTTGGTTGAAAGAAACTTTACTATACGAAGGATTCTGGAAAGGATGAAATCAGATGAAACAGATTGAAGGTGTTTTTCTCGTTTGGATACGCGGATTGTCCGCGACATATGCGGTGAAGGTTGATACAGAGCACAGCGTGATGCCTGCGAAGTCGCAGATTATTGGATCGCCTATCCCTCTCGATGAAATGGAGAGGCGTGGAACGATTGCGCAGTTGATGAAGGATCATCCGTGCCCGGTGGTGGATGACAATGAAAGTAAATGAAATTGTCGGATATGTTGATCTCGAAACGCTGAAGCCGAAACCGAAAGCTGAACCGATTGCGGATTGGTTTTGTTTCGCCGTGCGAGCGATGAGTGAAGAAAAGTTGGGAGCGGAGCTGGGTGAGACGGCTTATTATCCGAAGCGCTGGGCCTGGCATCGACGTCGGGTGCGAGGTGGTGGTCGCAAACGTGAGAAAAAATTCTATCCATTATTTCCTGGATATCTTTTCTACAATGGAAATCCAGAAGATGGAGCTGTGAAATGGATGTTCAGTGACAGGAGAGTTTTCGGTTTGGTGGGCAGAGAAGGCATTCCACATCGGCTCAGGAATACTGATATTCATCGGTTGAGGTTAGAGGAACTTAACAATTTTGATGGTTTCGAGGCTTCCTTGACCGAAGTTTTTTCCGTCAACGTTGGCGAACGGCTTCAGATCGTGAAAGGCGTTTTCTCCGGGGAAACCGCGTTAGTTCGGCGGATAGCGTTCGGCCGGGCTCTGGTGGAGATGGAGGGAACTGGCACGTTTGTGAAGTTTACTGTTTCCAAATTAGGCAAAATCAGCGAATAAATCGATCTAAGGACGAGCCGGAATACGCGCGAGGCTGAAAGATGCCTCCCCACGGCCCCAGAGAATAGTGAATGTGCTATTTCTCACTAAGACGAAGTGTGTCAAGTTTTTAGGTGATTTTTCTGATCGTGAGTTTATCAATAAAGACGAAGCGCATCATTTTGATAAATCAACTCAATGGGTAAACGCGGTCCTAAGCCTGGAAGCAGAGCTGGCGAAGCCTCTCCTAATAAGGGAGTGGAAACGCAAAACAGACAGCTCGCTCGTATTGAGGGACATCGCATCGCTTCTTCTCCGAATGCACCGCTTAAAGTGATGCTTCGTAATATGATGTTTTGGGTTGAACATTCCAATACGATCCAAGCGCAAGTTGAGCAAATGTTGCCTCAAATTACTGAGGCGATAAGAGCAGCCAATGGCAATCCTGCAGCGCTCGATGCTGTCAATGAAATGCTGGAGAAAGCGAAAACGCTGACGCGTGAGTTTCTTACAGCGCGTCACAATTCGCAAACATGCGCGGTCGATGCTGCTCCTTACATTCATCCGAAGCTCGCTAGCGTTTCGTTTAAGAAAGGTGGCGAAGCTCCGAAGGTTCTTATTGTTGAGACTGTCGTTCCCAGCTCTACTGGCTTAATAGGCGGCGATGATTCGAGACTAGAGGAAGTTCCTAAAACCAATGGCTCCGCGAAAATGAGCGCTGATAGCGAGCCTGATCGATCTTATCGTGATGGATATAAATCAGACAGAGTCCTCCCTGTCAGACGAGTGGGATGATTTCGATTTCAATGCCGAAGATGAATCTGATGATTCGATCAGAGAGAAAATTCAGTTTCATCGCCTTCGACTTTATCCGAAGCAGGATGAAGCGATCTTCTATCCTCGCGATATCAATGGCAATGAAGCCCGTTACAGCGTCATTGAAGCTGGAACGAAGACGGGCAAGACCGTAGGATGTATTTGTTGGCTATTCGAAGTAGCGTTGAATGGTCCACCGGGAAACTATTGGTGGGTAGCTCCAGTCTCAAGACAAGCTGCGATCGCTTTTCGACGCATGAAGAGCTTCTTCGGTCGCGAAGTGATGACTCCGCTACTAACACCGGTCCCAACAATAACATTGCCGGGTGGACAAGTAATATGGTTCTTATCAGGTGAAGACCCTGACAATCTCTATGGTGAAGATGTCTGGGCGGCAGTCATTGATGAAGCGAGCCGCTTGCGCGAAGAAGCCTGGCATGCAGTGCGCTCAACGCTTACAGCGACACGCGGCCCAATGCGTCTCATTGGAAATGTTAAAGGCAGAAAAAATTTCTTCTATAATATGGCCCGGCGCGCAGAGAGAGGCGAGCCGGGTTATTCGTATCACAAGATTGTGGCGGCAGATGCTGTTGCTGCAAAGGTCTTGGCTGCCGAGGAAATTGAAAGCGCGAAGCGCGATCTGCCTGAGCAGGTCTTCAAGGAGCTTTATCTTGCGGAAGCGAGTGATGATGGTGGCAATCCTTTTGGCTTGCAACATATCGAGAAAGTTCTACATCCGCTTTCTACAGCGCCGCCCGTCGCTTGGGGATGGGATCTCGCGAAGAAACACGACTTCACGGTGGGGATTGGTCTCGACATTAGTGGCCGGGTTTGTCGCTTTCATAGGTGGCAATTGCCATGGAAGGAAACGATCAAAAAGATACGTGCTATCACGATGCGCATTCCCGCGTATGTCGATAGCACCGGTGTAGGCGATCCGATCGTGGAGCATCTTCAGGATGATAATCCTGGTCACCGAATTGAAGAGTATCTCTTCACGCCGCAATCGAAGCAGAAGTTGATGGAAGGGCTTGCAGTCGCTATTCAGAATGAAGAGACATCCATCATTGGTCCGACGATCCACGGTGTGAAGCATGTGATGCAATTAGAAGCCGAAAGTTTTGAATATGTTCTTACACGAACTGGCGTTCGCTATTCTGCTCCTGAAGGATTTTTTGATGATTGCACTTGCGCTCATGCCTTGGCAGTTGCTGCGAAGTTCAATCTTCCACAGGCTCTGGTGATTTCGAATAGCGCCATCATCGCTTCCCGCCGGCCGGGAAGCAGGTCTGCGAGGGTATTTACATGATGCAGACGTCATCTGGAGTACAGCTCATGATTGGTGCTTGGTGTCTCGGATATACCATCGCTTTCGCGGGTGCAGTTACTGTTGTCGCTACACCCGTCATAGTCGGCGGTCTTGTCGCCGCGAGCGTCGCCGCGGCATTGGTAGATGCGCCTTGACTTTAGCTCTCGCCTTTCTCGGCTTTTATTTGATGATACTAGGTGCGATGAGTCTATTCTGGGGAGTCACAGGCCTTTGCGCGTATCATCGTGACATCAAGACGTATGAAGATTTTGAAATGAGTGAGGTCGCGTGATGGTGACTGGTATGGTAATGGAACAGCGAGCGCCTTATCCCGTAATTCTCGAAAAGCTCGTTTGGGCGTGTAAGTATCGACCCGGTTGGGAGTTCGTTCTAAATCACGAAGATCGCGGCCAAGGCTCAATTGGATTGACGCTCAACATTATCATCAAATGCCAGGATACATATCATCCGGAGACGCCCATCTTTATTCGGCATTCACATATTGTTCCGGCTGCTGCTTACGATGAGCGATCTTGGCGCCGATGGTTGTTTGAACGTATTCTTGAAGTGGAACGCCACGAGGCAGCAGAGTTTTTCCAGATCAGTGGCGTGCGCCCTTATGCGCCGAATCATGGTCCCGGGAATGATCCATACATCATTTTCGAGGAAGGAACATTACAGGAGAAGCGCACCAGTTATCTCGGCGTGCAGCGCTCCGGTGATGATCCTGAGACGGAAGGCGAGAGCGCTTGACCAAGAAGCAAAAGCGCATTCAACTTGAAAATGAGCTAAGGGCGATAGCAGCGGCGATTATGACATATCCGAAGCCAAAGCATAAAGTGAAGAAGCGCACCGCGAAGATCATTCCTTTCGCTGCCATTGAGGGTGGAAAGAAATCATTCAAGATTAGTGGTGAAGCTCTCGCGCATTCACGTCGTAAACCGCGCGAGACAGGCGCATCGATTATCGCAATTGATGAAGCGCGTCGAAAAGCTTGGCAACCTGCGAAGCCGCCGCCAGGTGCGCAAGTTCCATCAAATCATAAGATTGCCTTCGATAACGCTCTCATCGAGGTTAGTGCCTGGGGTGCAGCCACTGCCTTAAATGGCGCATTCAGTAACGGTGCCGCTTTTATCGGTTATCCGATCTTGAGCGAGTTGGCGCAGATCGCTGAATATCGCAAGATCATTTCTACGATAGCGACGCAGATGACGCGTAAGTTCATCAAGCTCTCATCCGCCAGTAAGGTGGACGATAAAAGCGAACGAATTAAGAAGCTCACCGATGCGATTGATTCGTTCAAGGTCAAGGACATCTTTCGGCGTGCTTGTGAAGTGGATGGCTTCTTCGGCAGAGCTCACATCTATCTTGATACTGGTAACGGTCATGATAGAGATGAGCTCAAGACCGATATTGGTAATGGCCGGAACGATCTTTCAAAAATGAAGGCCACTGAAGGTCAGAAACTTCGGCGCTTGAAAGTCGTTGAGCCGATCTGGACGTATCCCAGCCGCTATGACGCGAGTGATCCGCTTACAACGGATTGGTATAATCCTGAGACATGGTTTGTCCAGGGCAAGGAGCTACACCGATCGCGCCTTCTTCCTATGGTCGGTCGTGAAGTCCCGGACATGCTTAAGCCCGCTTATTCATTCGGTGGGCTCGCGATGACGCAGATGGCGATGCCATATGTGAATAATTGGCTTCGTACCCGGCAGTCGGTCGCCGATCTTATCTGGTCTTTCTCGACGTCGGGCATCTCGACGGACTTGAACACTTATCTCGCACCGGGAGCCGGAACCTCTCTCGACACGCGAATGGAATTGTTCAACAATTACCGCAATAATCGCGGCATTATGATCCTGAACAAGGAGACGGAGGAATTTTTCCAGCACAATACTCCGCTCGGAACACTGGATATGTTGCTCGCGCAGAGCCAGGAGCAGATGGCGTCCGTGGCTTCAATTCCTTTGATCTTTCTGCTCGGCATTTCGCCGCATGGCTTGAACGCAACAGCCGAGCCCGAAATCAAGGTGTTCTACGATAGCATCCATGCCTATCAGGAGCAATTTTATCGGCCGATGCTGACGGTGGTGTTGGATTTTATCCAGCTCGCGATCTGGGGTGTTGTTGATCAGGATATCATATTCGGATTTGAACCGCTCTTCTCGCTGGATGAGAAAGCCATCGCCGAAGTACAAAAGACGCGTGCGGAAACGGATGACTTGTTAATCAATGGCGGTATCCTTCATCCTGGCGAAGCGCGTAAGAGGATTGCATCTGATCCGGATAGCGAATATCCGGATATTGATGTGGGTGATATTCCGGAGCCTCCCGCAGAGGAGATTGGCGGCGAAAGCCTAGACCCTGGAAAGTCAAAAGATGAACCAAACGGCGATGTTCCTAAGCCGGCTGTTGGACCTTCACTTAACTGAGTCGATTGAAAGGTTTAGCGGGATGAGCGACGAAAGACCGATCAGCAAGCATCTCCAGGTGATGCAGCGTCGAAAAGAATTGATGATGAAGCGCGATGCACGTCTCGATGCGTTGCTTGAGCGCCAGGATAAATTCGAGAGCACGTCTGATGTTGTATTCCGCGCCTATGAAGGCGAGATGGAAAATGAAGAAGCCATCATGAAGGAGATGGAGGAAGATACCAACGAGATGCGCCGGAATATGTTGGAAGTGAAAGGAGAGCAGACCGCTGGCAATAAGGTCGCTAACTTTCCTGATAAAAAGACGGTCAATGATGGCACGTGATGAAGCCGTTAGATCGATTTTTGAATTGTCGATCGACAATGCTTTTATTCGTCACATTGAAAAACTCTTTGAGAGTTTCGCGAGCGATCTTGAACATGAACTTAAAGTTCCGAATGAAGAGCGACTTTCGTCCCGGTTGCCGAGCGCTCGGAAACGCTTTGAAGGCCGATTTGAAGTTGCCGTGAAGACCCATTATCAAATGATTGATCATTATCGAAAGAAATATGCCGATGCGTAATATTCTCGAAGCAACTCCGAATGCGCAGCGTATCGCAGCACGAAAGCGGCTCAAGGAAGGCTTGCGTACTAGCTCGTGCTTTTCATTGGCCGTCGCCGCTCATCTCGTGGGTGTTCGACGCGTTGGGAATAGGCTAGAGGTAGCGCCGCTGCCACCACTGACATTTCCGGAAGGCAATAAGACGGAGACATTTGTTGAACGCTCTTAGATATCTCGCTTGCTTGGTCATTGTCATTCTTGTCTGCTGGGCGCTTCATGGCCTTGGTGTTATGGCTGGGCCAATTTATGGGTTCGGTCTAGGCGAGTGAAAGTCCCGCGGCGTCAGCGAACACGAGTGTTACGTCCTCTCTATCCCAATGTTGGTGTGGAGATGGAATATCGTCGCAAGCTTGAGAAGCTTATCAATGTGATGCATAATTCGATCATGTGGTGGGTTCGCGCGAGCTTTAAGCAAAATGAGCCAGAGATGGCGATGGATGCGCGACCGGCTAGTGCACTACGGATCGTTATGAATAGGCTCGCATCGCGTTGGTTGAAGAAGTTTGATAAGGCCGCTATCGACCTGGCAAAGTATTTCACCGATGATGTTAAAGCGCGCACTGATGCGCGGATGAAGCGCTTGTTGAAGGATGCTGGCATTTCAGTTCCCTTTAAGATGACGGCTGCTCAAAAAGATATTGCGCAAGCGACGATCAATGCGAACGTCTCGCTGATAAAATCAATTCCGAAGCAATATCTGCTTCAAGTCGAAGGCATCGTAATGCGCTCGGTGCAACGTGGTGGCGATCTTCATCAGTTATCGAACGACCTGCAAAAACAATTCGGTGTTACGAAACGTCGCGCGGAGTTTATCGCGCATGATCAGAACAACAAGGCGACATCAGCCTTCACCGCAGCTCGTCAACGAGAATTAGGAATCACTGAGGCTATCTGGATGCATTCGCATGCCGGCAAGGAGCCGCGTCCTACGCATGTTAAGATGGACGGCAAGAAATATGATGTGATGAAGGGAATGTTTGATACAGCCGAAAAGCGATTTATTTTTCCAGGCGAGTTAATTAATTGTCGTTGCATTTCGCGTAGCGTCATTCCGGGGTTCTCATGAAGATATCTATCGCCCTTGCAATTCTCTTCTTAGGCGTCTGCGCTTTCGGAGCTGACCTAAAAATTCCGAAGCGACATCACCAATCTTCAGTCTTTCATCCTCCTTCGCCGCTTTGTGATCCCGCGACGTGCGCGACTTTGCCTTTGTCAATTGGTAAGACCCCTTTATCAGGTGAGAAGGATGCCAAGTGATGGGAATAGGAACACTTCTGCTGATCATTTTGATTCTTGTTCTACTCGGCGGGATACCAGTTTGGGGACCATTCGGCCCTGCGCCATATGGTTTTTATGGCACAGGATATTACGGTGGTGGCATTCTTGGATTGCTTATCATCGTGCTTCTTATTCTTCTGTTGATAGGAAGGATATGATGGAACATCACCATCATCATCATATTCATCTCTCGCTTCCACCGACGTCCGATGAGATACTGGCGAGGCTCGCGGATGTTAAAAACTCACTCGCCGATATTCTCATGAGGCTAGATATGATCGATCCAGTTGTTCAGGCTGCCATGAATGAAGCACGGCAAGCCAAGGATGTTCTTGTCGCGATGGACGCGGCTTTCAAGGGCATGGTCACGCAGATTGGCGTGCTGCAACAGACAGTCGCCAATCTTCAGGCCGGCGCTATTCTCACCGATGCCGACAAGACTGAGATCAGCACGCAGACCTCAGACCTGGCCACGGTCGTTTCGAATGCGCAGGCTGATATCACTGCCAACACCGGTCAGCAGACACCGACGCAGCAAGCGCAGGGCACTAATGATCCAGGCACGGCGCAAGGTGGTCCCGCGAGCGGCGGCGCATCGACGCAGACGTGATTCGCGAGTTGTGGATAGGGTTTCCGCCCTATCCACAACTCCTTATTGGAAGATTTGAAAAATGACTGTTACTGATATTGATCAAGCTCGTGTTGCAAAGGGCGATCTTGAAACGGCGCGTGAGATAGAAGCTGATATGCGCATCGCTCTTATTACTCCGATAGAAGTTTTACAACGCGCTCGCTCCGCCGGCTTGCACGCAGATTTCGCCATTGGCCTTGATAGCTTCGGCCGTTATTCCATCCAGAAGATTTCAATTGTGAAGCCTTTAGTTTAATGCTTATTCGCCGCATAGCGCTCGACAAAGCCCTGGCGTTCGATCCGCCGAAGTCTCCGGCGCAGAAGCGTTTGATGGAGGCGGCTGCACACACTCCAGGCGGTTATGGTGGTGTATCACAGAAGGTTGGCAAGGAGTTTGTTGGTGAGGATCAACTTGCGCCAAATGCCGGTGCTGGCGTTCAATTTCGGACGCCTCTAGGAAAGATGCTGTTTTTGCGTCGCTCTAAGACTGCTCAAGATCATCCCGGAACTTGGGCGTGGCCGGGCGGAGGCAGAGAAGGTGATGAAACGCCACAGGAAACTGCAAGGCGCGAAACGGAAGAAGAGATTGGCCACGCGCCGAAAGAAGAATTTTATAATGTCGATCACGAAAAGGATGATGAAAAATCATTCACGACATTTGGTCAATCGGTTCCAGACATTTTCGAACCAAAGCTGAATGATGAGCATGACGCCTATGACTGGCGTGGTCTCGATGAGCTCCCCTCCCCTCTCCATCCTGGCGTTGCGCGAACGTTAGAGAAGATGAAGGCGTTGCGCGCGACGGATTGCGATTTAGCTAGCGACATTGAATTTAAGGAAGAAGAACATCCGCGCGATGATGATGGGAAGTTCGGAAGCGGCGGTTCCGGGGGTGGAGCGGCTTCGCATATGTTCGGAGAAGAGTCATCATTCACTCCGATCAATGAAGTTTTGCGTGGTGAAGGGAAAGTTGCTCCAGAAATCCAGAGTAAGATTGATGAGATTGACGCGGATTTCAAGAAGAATGGAAAGCCTGTTCCAACTGGCACCAAGCTCTATCGTGGCATGTCGCTTCCTGCTGATTCACCGCTTCTTGAACGATTGAAGCCCGGCAAAAATATTCAAGACCTGGGATACATTGCCACTTCTTCTGACAAGAAGTGGGCCGAAGAAGGCATGAAGGGAAACCTTGGCGAGAAGGATGTGTTGTTTAATATCACGCCTTCAGAAACGGCTAATCCAAAGTCCCTGTACAATGCAGCGGAAAGTGAATACCTGTTTCCGCGCGGCTCTTATCTGATCATCAAGAACGCCAATGAAAAGAATGGCCAGCTTCACGTCGATGCAGTCTTGACACGTCTTAAGCATCAAACTGCCAATGATGGTTGCGGCTTTGATCGCAATAGCGTTCGCCGCATTGATCCTGACACTGGCCATCTCCACGTCGCTAAAACGAATATTACGAAGGCGAATGTCTGTCCATATGTTGGCAAGGAAATTCCGGATTGGGATACGTTGGGCCTAGACCCTGAAAAAATCTATTATCTCTATCGACATCCTGACGAATTGAACAAAGCGGTCGCGAGCTTCAATAATATTCCGCTGCTTCGGCTTCACAAGGAAATCTCGGCCGATAATCATTCGCCAGATGATGTCATTGGCACTACGGGATCGGAAGCTGAGTACAATCATCCCTATGTTCAAAATTCGCTTGGCGTTTGGGATGGCGAGTATATCAAGAAGATTTTAAATGATACCCAAAAGGAATTGTCCAGCGCGTATCGCTACCGCGCTGACATGACTCCGGGTGTTTCGCCTGAAGGTCAGAAGTATGATGGCATTATGCGAGACATTAGGGGAAATCATGTAGCGACCGTGAAAGAAGGCAGAGCCGGCAGTGATGTCACTGTTGGTGACAGCAAAGAGGAACTTAATATGTCCAAACACGTCTTGTCAATCAAGGCTGTTATGGCGCGAGGCGCGATTGCTGCCTTTCTTGCGCCTAAGCTAGCCGCTGA
>WNEZ01020862.1_pt1 | contig 12966 bp, 13 predicted proteins | sample 5400521 | NCBI WGS metagenome assembly WNEZ01 (sample SAMN13153339, study PRJNA577476) | soil metagenome | isolation source: 120 cm saprolite under Douglas fir tree site 2 hole 1 replicate 1 | place: USA:California | collected 2015-04-18 | reverse complement strand
CAGCGCTGGAGCGAGACGCTTGAGGGCAACGGTGCGCTTAAGTTTGGTGTCCTCAGCGCGGTAGACCTCGCCCATGCCACCTTTGCCAAGCCGGTCGCCGATGCGGAACCGTCCTACGACGGAGCCGGAGAGAGACTCCTGCGGCTGGGCAAGGCTCGCGAGAAACGGCTGAAAATCGGCCATACGGGACTTACATGATTAAGAATTCGGAGAAGCGTCCCGAGGCTTCAGGGACAGCTCTGGGGCCGCTTGCCGTCGTCGGCAATCTTACCTCCTGGGCTGAGTGGCGGGCAATTAGCCAGTGACGACGCTTCGGCAGCAGTGACCTCAGTTCGGCAGGAGTCAGGTGAGGCGGGGGAGTTTTGGTCTCCGAGACTCAGTTACTTAAGTAACCTTTTTCATCCGTTACCTGCGGCCACCGGCGTGCATAAGCATGGATTCCGATCAAATGCCGCAACGACGTGGATGTGAGGAGCCGATCCATGCTGCACAAGTGCGCCAATCCAGCCTGCCCGAGCGTGTTCCGTAGCCTCAGTCATGGCAAACTCTTTCTGCTGGAGACTGACCATACCGCGGAGGCGATTCCCATCCCCTCCCTCAGCAACCGGAGAGGACGGCTGACGCGAATTGAGCGTTACTGGTTGTGCGATTGCTGCTCGTCCCTCCTTACCCTGGCCTTTGAACGCGGGCGAGGGATGGTTACGGTTCCGCTCCCCGCCAGGAATAGCGATGTGCCAGCCTTGCATCCCAAGCAAATGCAACCGATCAAGGGATATCAGAGGAGAGTTGAAAGGGCTTTATGAACTATTTGAGGTCGAATGGGTGTGCGATCTGTGGCGAAGAGCAGCCCGCCAACGAGACCCGTTTCCTGGTGGCAGAGAATCGCTGGGAAGACAAGCTGGCGATTCTGCACTGGGACGAGCACTTGGCGTCACGGGACGGTATTCAGGCTGCCTGTAGCGTCAGCCACGTGGAGGAACTGGTGATTCACTGGATGACGACGGGAAGTCTTGACTATCCCTTCGCGAGGACGGCATTGGGATCGGGCGGCTGGCGACGCCGGGCGGAGCCGAGCTGCCGGATTGATCTCAGCGGAGCGCGGCAGATCGGAGAACTGGCGGTGCATCGCGAGAGCGTGGAACGGGTGCTGGCAGAGAGTCCGCAGTCTCTGCAGGTGATTCTGGATGCACTGCAGGAAGCGCTCCGGATGGAGACGATCAGCCAGGGCGACGAAATTCCGGTGCGGGAAGAGGAACGGGAGGAGGAGGTGTGTGCGCTTTCGCTGAAGCCTTAATACCAGACGGAAGTATGTACTTTACGCAACTCGAGACGCTAAAAAGGGCTTAATCTAATCTTGTTAATTGACACAATGCCGACCCCTCAATTGCAGCTGCTGAATTTGCAGGCCTGAAGGCCTGATCCACCCTAAACCGGCCCGCGCCAAACCAAGTACGCACCAAAACCCAGTACCCCTCTAAGCCCCAGCACGAACGGGACGCTCGCGCCTACATTGATTTTTTCCAGGCACGCCAGTCTTTAGTGACGGCGTCGGCCATGTCTCTGGCCGCGGAGGATAGCCAGTTTGGCTTGAGGCGATCGAGATATTTGCGGATTGGCTTCAAGGCAGAACGGCTGCCTAAATGAATGTTGGCCGTTTCCCATCCCATGGCGAAGAGGAGCTTAAGTTCGTCCCGGTTCCGGGGCAGGACATTCAGTTCGATGCGGGAACAATGGGGTGAGAGGCGGCGCACGATCCAGTGGCCGCGCAGCTGGACGAAAGGATCTGGAGAACGGACCGCCCGGTTAATGATGGCTTGATACATGAGCTCCGACGGTCCTTGGGCGGCTTGGGCCCAGTGAACCGAGGATGGGACCATGGCTTTTGCTTCGCGCGCCACTTTACCGCCATTGCATTCCGCGATGGCCACGAGACGCACACGACCGAGGCTTCCCAAGCCGGCAACCCGGCGTACGACTCGATAGTCCAGACCGTGCCGGGGCAGGAGATGTTCGAGCGCGTCCTGCGCGCTGGCGGGGATCTCTTCTTTCATCCGGGGCAACTTCTCCATCTTCTCCCAGAAAACCACGGGATCGCGCAATTCACTGAAGGCGATCTGGCGTAGCCACTTGTGTTCTTCTTCCCGTCAAGGATCACGGCGCAGACGTCTTTTGTTTTCACCGACAGGTGTCCGGCTTCGATGGCAAGAAGCGCGCTGGCGGCGAGTCTGACCAAATCAATCGTGAAGGGCAGCTCGGCGGCTTCATCGAAGTCGTTCACGCACCAAACCAGGCGGCCCTCGATGTCCCTCCAGGTACCGAAATTCTCGATGTGAAGGTCGCCCACGCTCAGCACCTTGGGGACCCGGTTCAGGTCGGGACAGACCTGCGGCCAGACCTGCATCCAGCGATAGAATGTGGCCCGCAGAAATGGAAACGGCGCCTCAGCCATACGCTGGTGCTTCAACCGGAGATCGGGTTTCACCAGCTGGGTGTGCGAGCCCAGCCATGTTTCATACTGGCGAGTTGACTTGACGATATTCACGGCGTTCGGTTGGTCACGATAGAGGGCGGGTGAGAGGATGTCAATGGGAGAGGGTAGCGATTGGCGATCGGCGATTGGCGATTTGTAATTGGCACTCAGCATTCAGCAGTAAGACCGTCAGGGTTGGGGTGATTGGGCTTTTCGTTGTGTCTGGCGTGACACGCTGTGCTTGGCGGCACACGATTGGACTGATCTGATGCGAACACAAAGCTATATTAATCAATTACATACCATTGGCTACTCAACTGTTACCTAGTGGTCAGACCGGACATCCAGTCCGGCGGGTATCAGGAGGTAGTCGATGGAACTCGTATTCACAACAATCGCGGTGGTTGGGGGGATGGCATTCTCCCTGGCGGTGGCGCTGCTGGTGGAAGAGTTAATTTTCGGCAAGGTGCTGGGCTTGTTCTTTGCTCCTAGGACGTCTGAGGCGAAGGTCGATCAGTGACGCACAGGAACTTTTGGCGGAGACTGCGGGTCGGTATTGCTAGAGACACGCAGGGGCTAAGGACAACGTCGTGGGTAATCAGTTTGCTAAGTGCTGAATGCTGAGTGTTGACTACCATGCCAAACCCTTCGGGCAATGCGGTTTATAATTCGCGCATCGCGGGCATGCTGACGCCGTCCTCCTTTCGCCGGGTTGGTTTCGTTCTCATTCTTCCCATATTGCTGCTGGCTGCGACGGCCTGGGGGCAGAACTGGGCCGGCGCGGAAGAACAACTGGCGGCAAAGATTGTGGCCGTGACTGGCACGCGGACGATCGCGGTGGAAGTTTCGAACCGGTCGTCATTCGGTAACCCCGGACTTGGCGCTGCAACCGCTGACGACATCCGGCGTGGGCTTCTGACTCAGCTTGCCGCGCGGGGCGTGCGTTTCGTTGGCGCCGAGCAGGCTGCCGCCAGCGTGCGGGTTTCACTCTCTGAGAATCTGCAGAACTATGTGTGGGTGGCAGAAATTCGACTGAGCTCGAATCAGGCCACGAATCAAACTCCCGATAAAACCGCGAACGAGGCTACGTCGGTTGAACAGGCGGTCGTGATGGTTTCCCTGCCGCGACCCGAGACGCGAGCGGCCGAACCAGAGCCGGCGGGGATGGTGCTGCATAAAACGCCGTTGTGGTCGCAGCAGGTGGCAGCCATGGTGCGACACAAGACTCCATTGTGGACGCAGCAGGAGCGGATTCTGGATGTGGCCGTGCTCGATGGTAATCCCGCGCACATGCTCGTGCTGGATTCACGGGGTGTGGTGTTCTACCGGCTGCAGGATGGCCGATGGCAAGCGGAACAATCTTTGGCGATCACGCATTCGCGGCCTTGGCCGCGTGATCTGCGGGGACGGCTCGTGCCGCGCAAGGATCATCTTTTCGACGCTTACCTGCCAGGTGTCTTTTGCGGGAGCACGACGACGTCGCCTTTGGCGATGACCTGCTACGACGGTGACGATGCCTGGCCAATCGGAACAAATCTTTTCAACACGAATGCGGCTTTTGTCTCTGCGCGAAATTATTTCAGCGGCGCGCTCTTGCCGGGGGTTGGAAAACAAATGACGACCACGCCGTTTTACTCCGCAGCGGCGGTTCCACGGAGTGAATCCACGTTGTGGCTCTTTGCCGCGGTGGACGGGCAGGTGCATGTGCTGGACGGCGCGACGGATAAGGTAATGCCCGCGCTGGGGTGGGGGAGCGACATCGCCTCGGTACGGAGTGGTTGCGGTTCGGGCTGGCAGATGCTGGCAACAAAAGGCGGCGAGGGATTGAACGACAGGGTTAGAGCGTTTGAGGTTCCTGCCCGTGAGCCCATCACGCCGGACCCGGCGATCGAGGTTGTGGGCGGCATCACTGCCTTGTGGACGGAATCTGGCGAAACCGGTGCCGTGGTGGTTGTGCACAATCCAGAGACGGGGGGATATGAAGCGTTCCGGCTTACTCTTACTTGTGGCCGCTAGCGCATGCCTAGCCGTCAGTGCGCTGGCCAGCACGCGACCACACTACGGCGGGACACTGCGACTCGCCATGCGGGACGCCCCCACTTCCCTTGATCCCGCAGATTCCAGCCAACCTGATTCGTTCGCTATCCGCAGTTTGTCGCGGCTGGTCTTCGACACGCTTGTAGTTCTGGACGGGCGCGGGCAACCTCAACCCGAGATGTCTTCTTCGTGGCAAGCGGAGCCGGGAAATCAACGCTGGCAGTTCAGCATCCGGCGCGGAGTAACGTTTCAGGACGGGACGGCGGTCAGTCCGGATGCCGTAGCGGCTTCGCTGCGCAGCGTGAACCCGAACTGGAAGGTGTTCGCCAGCGGCGAAGCAGTGGTGATCGAGTGCGATGCTCCGACGGCGAACCTCCCCGCGGTCTTAGCTTTGACCCGCTATGGCATTGCCAAGCGTGCGGGCGGAAAGCTGACTGGCAGCGGGCCATTCGCCGTCAGCGCGTGGGAGGCAGGCAAGAAACTTACTCTGACGGCCCGGGATGATTACTGGGGCGGGCGCTCGTTCTTGGACGGCATCGACATTGAGATGGGCAAAAGCTTTCGCGAGCAGATGATCCTGCTCGATCTGGGGAAAGCTGACGTGGTGGAGATTGCGCCGGATCAGGCGCGTCATGCGGCGGTAGAGGGGCGTCGAGTTGAGAACGCGGCGCCAGCAGAATTGATGGCCCTAGTCTTCACGCGGGACCGGCAATCGGTTGAGGATGGAAAGTTGCGCCAGGCTTTGGGGTTCAGCATCGACCGGGAATCGATGAACGGTGTTCTGTTGCAGGGCGGAGGTGAACCCGCGGGCGCACTCTTGCCCGGCTGGATGACCGGGTATGCTTTTCTGTTCCCGACGGGAGTCGATATGCAGCGGGCTCAACTAACGCGCGGCGAAGTTCCGCAGGCGCCGGCGTGGACCCTGGGTTACGACGCGTCCGATCCGTTGGCGCGAGTCATCGAGGCTGCAGCCGGCAAACTCCACCACGGCCGATCTGCGGCTGGTGCGTGTTCCGCTGGCTTCGCTCGACGGCCGGATTGCGTTGACCAATCTTGCCGCAAGATTGGGCCTTCCGCAGCCCAGGTTCAATGACGATTCACCCGATAGTGTTTACCTGGCTGAGAACGCTCTCTTGCAGTCGCAGCGCGTGATTCCCTTGCTGTATTTGCGGAATCCGATAGCGCTGGGCACGGGAGTCAGGAACTGGACAGAAGACCGGGATGGCGACTGGCTGTTGCAGAACGTCTGGCTGGGGATGGAAAAGCCTTGAGCTTTGGGCGCAAACTTTTGCTCGTGTTCGCCCTGACGGTCTTTCTTTCCGTCGGCGCAGTAACGTGGATCGTGTCGGCCATCACGCGGCGCGCATTTGAGAGGGCAAATGAAGATCAGACGGCGGCGTTGATCGCGCAGTTCCGGCGTGAGTTCAGCCGGCGGGGCGACGAGGTCGCACATCGCGTGGAGACCATCGCGAGCAGCGAGGCTGCGATACGCATGGGGCTGGCGACCAGCCGTGGCAGCACCGACTACGGAGCATTCGTGAATGATGCCAAGGCCCTGGCTGACAACCAGCAACTGGATTTTCTGGAATTTGTGGACAAGCAGGGCACGATTCTTTCGTCAGCACAGTGGCCGGCAAAATTTGGCTACAAGGAAAATTCCTTGCCTGCAGGAGCGCCGCCAAAAGGAGCGTTTCTTCGACAGGAAGAACTTCCTGATGGCGCTGCGCTGGGACTCTCGGCGATCCGGGAAGTAGAGGTCGGCGACAGGCCGCTGTGGGTGATCGGCGGTCGCCGGCTGGACAAGGAGTTCCTGGGGAGCCTGGAACTTCCGGCCGGAATGCGGGCCATGCTTTACCGCAACCTGGCAAGGGGGTTCTCGCCGCAGCTTCTGGTCGCGCCTTCGGGCAGTCTGCAGCGGCCGGAGAAGCTGGCGCCGCTGATTGGTCAAGCCCAGCAGCAGCGGCAAGAGGTCAGCGCGCTGCTGCACTGGTCCGATAATCCGGCGGACGATGAGAGCATGCATGCCATTCCGCTGAGCGGACAGGACGAGCAGTTGCTAGGCATTCTGCTGGTGGGAAACACGCGGCGTCCTTATGTGGAGCTGCGAAATCGCATTCGTTCGGCTGCGTTGCTGGCGGGAAGCGTTGGCATTGTCCTGGCGATCCTGTTCAGCGGATGGTCGGCTTCCCGGGTAACGCGTCCGGTGGAACAGCTCGCGGGCGCGGCGCGGGAAGTGGCGGCAGGAAACTGGAACACCAGGGTCCCGGTGAACTCGGCCGACGAGCTGGGCGCACTGGCGGAGTCGTTCAACCGTATGACCCAGGAACTCTTGCAACAGCGGGAACAGTTGGTGCAGTCGGAACGGGTTGCAGCCTGGCGGGAACTGGCGCGGCGCCTGGCGCATGAGCTGAAGAATCCCTTGTTCCCGCTGCAGCTTACGGTGGAGAATCTGGTGCGGTCGCGGGAGCAGAGTCCGGAGCAGTTCGACGAGGTTTTTCGCGAGAGCTCCTCGACGCTGCTGGCGGAGATCGCGAACCTGAAGGCGATCATCTCGCGGTTCAGCGAGTTCTCCCGCATGCCGCAACCGCAATTTCAGCGCGTGCAACTGAACGAGATCGTGCAGAATGTCGCGCGGCTGCTGCAGGCGCAATTGCGCTCGCAGGAAAGCGCTCCGATCGAATGCAGGCTTGAATTGGCGGAGGCTTTGGAGCCGATTGCGGCTGACGCCGAACTGCTGCATCGGGCGTTTTCCAATCTTGCTCTGAATGCACTGGATGCCATGCCGCAGGGCGGCACGCTTACCTTGCGCACCAGTCAGAATGGCAACCGTGGCGTCGTAGAGATTGCCGACACCGGAACCGGCCTGACTGCGGAGGAATGTGAACGCTTGTTCACGCCTTACTACACCAGCAAAGCGCATGGCACCGGACTGGGACTGGCCATCGTGCAGTCGGTGATAAGCGACCATGGAGGCAGGATCAGCGTGCGCAGCGAGCCCGGGGATGGAACAGCATTTACCATCGAGCTACCGCGCAATTGGGACAAGCTGGAACTGGACAGGCCGCCGACGGATGGGCCGGCTTCGGCGGGATTGAGCACAACATTAAGCGTAAAAGGGTCGGAAGCGTCCGGTTCACCGACATCCGGTTCCAGAGTCATTGGCTAAGGAGCAATTGGTGCCTCACAAAGCGCATCTGCTGATCGTTGATGACGAAGCCAACACACTGGCTTCGCTTTCCCGCGCGTTCCGTCTCGCCGGGCACGAGGCTACGGTCTGCGACAACGCCGCCAAGGCGCTTGAACTGGCACGCTCGCAACCCTTCGACTTGATTATGTCGGACGTGGTGATGCCGGGAAAAGACGGGCTTGCTTTGCTCGAAGAGCTGAAGTCGCAGGGCATTGCCACACCAGTCGTGATGATGTCAGGGCAGGCGCATATCGATATGGCAGTGCGGGCTACGAAGCTGGGTGCACTGGACTTTCTGGAAAAGCCCATCTCCACCGATAAACTTTTGCTGACCGTAGAGAACGCGCTCAAGTTGCAGCGGCTGGAATCGGAGAACCGCCAGCTCAGGCAACGTCTGGGAAAACACGAAATGGTGTGGACCGGCGATACCATGAAGAGATTGATGGCGCAGATCCAACGTGTAGCCGCGAGCGAGACGCGGGTCTGCATTCTGGGAGAAACCGGAACCGGGAAAGAATTGGTGGCGCGCACGCTGCATGAGCGCAGCCCGCGAGCGTCAGGCCCCTTTATCACGCTGAATTGCGCGGCGGTCCCAGCGGAACTGATCGAGTCGGAACTGTTCGGTCATGAGAAAGGATCCTTCACCGGGGCGGCCGGGCGGCATGTCGGCAAATTTGAACAGGCGGAGCGGGGGACGATCTTCCTTGATGAAATCGGAGACATGCCTCTGGGGATGCAAGCCAAATTGCTGCGGGTGCTGGAAGAAGGAGAAGTGGAACGGATCGGTTCTGATAAACCGACTCCGGTGAACGTGCGGGTGGTAGTAGCGACGCACCGCAATCTTGAAGCGCTGGTAAAAGAGGGCAAGTTCCGACAGGATCTATTTCACCGGATTTACGTCTTCCCAGTTTTGCTGCCGCCGTTGCGCGAGCGGAAAGAGGACATTCCAGCGCTGGTGCAACACTTCACCGGGCAGGTTTGCGTCCAGAACAACTGGAAGCCAGTTCCCTTCACGCCGGGGGCGATTGAGGAGCTCCAAACGCTTTCCTGGGCCGGTAATATTCGCGAGCTGCGCAACGTGGTGGAGCGGCTGATCCTGCTGGCCGCGGAGGGTCAAGTCACCCTGGAGACCCTGCGACTGGCATTGCCCCGGACGCTGGAAACAGGTTCGTCGCTCGCGGACGCGGGTACGTTAACGGAACGAGTGCAGCGATTCGAGCGCGAGGTGATTCTCGGCGAATTGAAACGGAACCATCATCACGTCACGAACGCGGCGAAAGTGCTGGGCCTGGAACGCAGCCACCTTTACAAGAAGGCGGAACAGTTGGGGATCGATTTACAGGCATTGCGCAATGAACCCGACGATACACATGGGGCAACGTAAAATACAGTAGAGACTGTATTGGATCGTATGGCTTCGGAGTATAGGGTCGCGAGCATCGAGGGTTACGGGGAATGGCGAAGTACCATTGCTGTCCTCCGAAAACCAACCAGGTCCTCAATGCTGGCTCATTGCGTAAATCCCGATTGCTGTGCTCCTTTACACTCTTTTTCTGAAGGACGACTTTACCAGTTTGAAATCGTCTCTATCTCAATCGCCGCAAGCGACTCTGCCCTAAATCCGTTTGACGAAAAGCCGGAACGACAGGCTGTGCACTACTGGCTGTGCGGGCGATGCGCGGCCGGTCTTAATCTCCAACTGGAGCCGCTCCAGGGGCTGCGAGTGGTACCGCTCACCACCAGCCGAGAACCGGCCGAGAAAACAGACGGTCGGCTTACAGATCACGTTTTCAATCAGAGCAATCGATGTTAGGGTTCGAGCCCGGCCTGGAGTCCGAGTTTGCGCTGTGGCAAAATTGGCTCTCCTGGAGCGATCGGGGTAGTAAGAATTACATGGGGCAGGTTTTCCACAGCCAGCTAAAGCGTTGGGATCAGTAGAACAAAGCGGTTTGGCAATGACGATGCTGAACAAAGTACTCAGGCGCCACGTTCTTCAAGCGTTGAGGATGGTGGGCAGATTCCTGCCTACTCAGACGGTCGACAGTAACCAAGGTACTCGGGAGGTGGGTTATGGGTGCGTTCCGAATTTTCATTGCGGATGATCATGAGGTGGTACGCAAGGGACTGTGCGCTTTGCTGCAAGCGGAAGAGGGTTGGGAAATTTGCGGCGAGGCCTCGGACGGGCGCACGGCAACGGAGAAAGTGCGTGAACTAAAACCCGATGTGATCATTCTCGACATCGGCATGCCGGCCCTGAACGGCCTGGAAGCGACCCGGCAGATCCTGAAGGACGATCCGCGAGCCAAAGTGCTGGTTTTGACCTTGCACGACTCCGACCAGGTGGTGCGAGAAGTTCTGAATGCGGGAGCCCGCGGGTTCCTGCTGAAATCTGATGCCGCGCGCGATCTCGTGGTGGCGGTGGAGGCATTGCGTCGTGACAAGACTTACTTCACGTCCAAGGTCGCGGCCATGGTGCTGGAGGGATATTTGAAAGGCGGCACCCATTCAGTTGCGGTTTCCCTGGGGCGAGACCGCCTCACTCCCCGCGAGCGCGAAGTTGTGCAATTGCTTGCCGAAGGCAAGAGCACGAAAGAGGTCGCGGTGGCGCTAGGACTGAGCGTGAAGACGGCGGAAACTCACCGCTCGAACATCATGCGCAAGCTGCAACTGCACTCGGTGAGCGATTTGGTGATGTACGCCGTGCGCAACAATATCGTTCACGTAGTGCAGCCTACGCTGGAGTAGCGCGGGTCCGACTGACCGAAGCATTTTTCTAACAGGATCATTCTTTGAAACTGAGCGTCGCGCGGGAGCGTGGCGCTCATGCTATTTGTGCTTACTGCTTCTCCTCGACGCTTCCTGAGAATTGAATTCCGGGTCGTCTATACGGTACAGCAAGTTACCCAAACCCCTACAGGGTGAACCGGATAGACCCTTACCCCGCGCGCCCTCTAGTCTGATTGCGTCATGAAGAAGATGCTTCGAGGCCATCAGGCCCAGGAGGAACGACGGTGATGAACCAGAACATTTCCACCAAAGAAGTGGCAGTGAGCACTGATCTGAAGAGCAGTGATCTGATTACAACCGGTCGAAGCAATAAAGATCTCGAACTGGTGAAGCGCGCCCAGGATGGCGACGCGGAAGCCTTTGCCGCCTTGTTTCATGCTCACAAGGCAAGGGTGTACTCCATTTGCGTGCGCATGACCAACAACACGGCGCAGGCCGAAGATCTTACCCAGGACGCATTCCTGCAGGTGTTCCGGAAGCTGTCCACGTTTAAGGGAAATTCGGCACTTTCCACCTGGCTGTATCGCATCGCGGTAAATACCGTGCTGATGCATTTTCGAAAAAAGGCGCTGAAACAAATCTCGCTGGATGAGCCCTCAAGCCAGGACGCGAAACAGGTACGGCGTGAGTACGGTGGCAGGGATGGCCGTCTTTCAGGATCCGTGGACCGGATCGCGCTAACCCGCGCGATCAAAGACCTGCCTGCGGGATACAGAAGGATATTCCTGCTGCACGAAGTCGAAGGCTACGAGCATCAGGAGATTGCGAAGCTGCTGGACTGTTCGGTGGGAAATTCGAAGTCTCAACTGCACAAGGCAACAACTGCACAAGGCAAAGCTGCGAATTCGTGAATTCCTGAGCCAGACCGAGATACACGATGTCCGCGTTGAAGCGCAGAATGCAACGAGGGCGAACGCCCTTGGCCAGCGTGAGCTCAACACGCCGCGTCCAGCGATTGGTTTCTCCAAGACCGCATCCGCACTGGGTTAATTGTTCCAAGAATATTTCGGGCCAGTGGCTTACCGCTGGCCCCACTTCAGCTTGGTGCGAAGCACGTCAAAGAATGTGCCGTGAGTGCGCAGCAACTTGACCTGGTGCTGCGATTTGCGACAGCGGACGCGATCTCCGTCAAATATGGGCATGCCGATCTGGCCGTCAATGCTCAGGTAGGCATCGTCCTCACCCGTCTTAACCACTATCTCGATTTCCGCGGTATCCCGAACCACCAGCGGGCGGTGCGTGAGGGAATGCTCGGAAACGGGCGTTACGACAAACGCGTCGACGGTAGGCATCAGGATCGGGCCTCCGGCAGCCAGGGAATACGCGGTGGAGCCCGTGGGCGTGGAGACGATCAGGCTGTCAGCCTGGTAGCTGGAGACGAATACACCGTCGATGGACACATCGCAGTGATTCAATCGAGCGATGGTGCCTTTGCCGACCACGATATCGTTGAGCGCGTCATAACTGCCAACGCAGACGTCCTTTCGAAACACTTCGCAGTGCACCATGGAGCGCGTTTCCACGTTGCAACAGCTTTGCTCGATGCTCTCCAGAGTCGGGTAGAGATCCTCGAGCGGAACTTCGGTCAGGAAACCAAGCGAGCCCAGGTTGACGCCGAGCACCGGGATTCCAGCCTTGGAGACAGAGCGCGCGGCGGAGAGCAGCGTGCCATCTCCACCCAGCACGATTACGAAATTCAATGGGCGGGAAGCCATCTGATCGCGGGCCAGGACTTCGAGGCCGGGCGCGTGAGGAGCAGTCTCCGGATCGACCACGACCTGGTATTGATGCCCGCGAAACCAGGCAAGCAGGGGCGGAACGATCTGTGCCAGTTCGGTCTTGCCGGGTTTGGAAATTATGGCAGCCGACTTGATGGTGGATGCGTTGGGGGTTGCCATAGCGAAAATGGAATTGTACAGAAAATCGGGGAAAAGCTTTAACCCGTGAGGACGCCGAGTATACAGAGGGTCTTTTCAGAATTCTCCATGCAGCAGAAACTCGCGATTCCCTTCCCCGCCGAGAATCGGGGATTCGATCTCGTCGGTGCTGGTACAGCCCTGGGCAAGCAAGGTCTGACGAACTCTATCGACCGCTGCGGCTTGCACTGCAGGATCGCGCACAATTCCGCCCTTCCCTACCTGCTGGCGCCCCGCTTCAAACTGCGGTTTTACGAGAACTATGATTTGCCGCCCTCTGCGGTCCGCTAAGGGCTCAGGCCAAGATGCCGCGATCACCGCGGGTAGAACCAGAGTGGCTGAGATGAAAGAAACATCCATGACTACCAGGTCGACCGTTTCGCCGACCTGTAGTCGGGTGAGATAGCGGGCGTTGGTTTTCTCCAGCAGGCGGACGCGAGCATCCTGACGGAGACGGAAATCGATCTGGCCGTGCCCGGTATCTACAGCGATTACGCGAGCGGCGCCGCGCTGCAGAAGACAATCGGTGAATCCGCCGGTTGAGGTTCCTACGTCGAGGCAGACTTTGC
>WNEZ01012822.1_pt1 | contig 12975 bp, 17 predicted proteins | sample 5400521 | NCBI WGS metagenome assembly WNEZ01 (sample SAMN13153339, study PRJNA577476) | soil metagenome | isolation source: 120 cm saprolite under Douglas fir tree site 2 hole 1 replicate 1 | place: USA:California | collected 2015-04-18 | reverse complement strand
CCCGGGATCGGCAGCATCACCGGCGAATGCGCCAGCAACCAGGCGAGCGCGACCTGGGTTGGCGTCGCGTTGTTGCGGCGAGCGATCTCCGCGATGACACCCGCGGCGCCGGCAACCCCGCCACCTTCCACTGGGCGCCACGGCAGGAACGCCAGCTCCTCCAACGAGCAGAACTCGAGGACCGGCTCCGAGGCCCGGTCGAAGGCGCTGTATCGGTTCTGGATCGACACGATCGGCGTCAGCTTCTGCGCACGCTCCGCCTGCTCGACGGTCACGTTGGAAAGGCCGATGTGCCGGATCTTGCCTTGGGCCTTGAGTTCCACGAGGGCGCCGATCGATTCCTCGATCGGGACATTCGGATCGGGGCGGTGAAACTGGTAGACATCGATCTGTTCGACCCGCAATCGCTTGAGGCTCCCCTCACACGCGGCACGCAAATGCTCGGGACGTCCGTCCGGTATCCATTGCCCCGGCCCCGGCCGGATGAGCCCGCCTTTGGTGGCGATCACGAGCTCTTCCGGATAGGGATACAGGGTCTCGGCGATCAATCGCTCGCTGACCTCGGGGCCGTAGGAATCGGCGGTGTCGATGAAATTGATGCCGAGCTCCAGGGCGCGACGCAGCACACGCTTGCACTCTTCCCGGTCGGCCGGTTCTCCCCAGATCCCTTCGCCGGTGATGCGCATCGCGCCAAAGCCGAAGCGGTTGACCGGCAGATCTCCGCCGATGTCGATGGTCCCCGCAAGCGCGGCGTTGATGGTGGTGGTCGTTCGATCTGCCATGTCGTCCTCCATAGCCGCCCCCAGAGTGGAAGGGGCGGCGCGTTTATTCTCGCCTTTGACCTAACTCTAGGCGCTCGTCCGGGTACGATGCCACGATGAAGCTCGGTCTCACCTTGCCGTACGAGGGCAGCCTCTCCTTCCCCGAGGCACTTGAGCTCGCTCAGCGCGCCGAGGCCCTCGGCTTCGACTCGGTCTGGGCGCCCGAAGCGTATGGCACCGATGCCATTTCCATCCTCGGTGCCCTCGCCGCCCGCACGGAACGCATCCAGCTCGGTACGGGCATCGTCAACGTCTTCAGCCGGACGCCCGCCCTCCTCGCGCAAACCGCCGCCACGCTTGACTTGATCTCCGGTGGCCGGTTCATCCTTGGGTTGGGGACCAGCGGCCACCAGGTGGTGGCGGGCTGGCACGGGATGGCCTTCGAGCAACCGCTGCTCCGAATGCGGGAAACAATGGCCATCGTCCGCCAGGTTCTCCGGCGCGATCGCCTGGTCTTCGACGGTGACGTCTTCCACCTGGACATGGGACTCAAGCTCCTGGCCCATCCTGTGCGCGAAATGGTGCCGATCTATCTCGCGACGCTCACCCCTGGCGGCCTGCGCCTGACCGGTGAGCTCGCCGACGGATGGATCCCCACGCTCTTCGCTCCCGAGCACATCGATCTCTTCCGCCCCGAGCTCGAGTTTGGTGCGCGGCTCGCCGGCCGATCCCTCGATTCCCTCGCGATCGCCCCGCACGTTCCGGTCAGCATCGATGATGATCGCGCTCGCGCGCGCGAGCCGCTGAAGCCCTGGGTGGCGCTGTACGTGGGCGGCATGGGTTCGCGAGCAAAGAACTTCTACAACGACCTCGTCAGCCAGTACGGCTTCGCCGACGATGCGCGCATGCTCCAGGAGCTCTACCTCGGCGGCAAAAAGCTCGAGGCGATCCACCGGGTGCCCGATGCCCTCGTCGACGCCATCAGCATTGCCGGGCCGCCCTCCTACGTTCGCGAACGGCTCGGGGTGTGGGCATCGGCCGGCGTGACGACGATCCTCGCCAGTGTGCATGGCAAGACGCAGCCAGAGCGGCTGCGCACCCTGGAGATGCTGGCGGCAGCCGCGCGCGCGGTCGACTAGCATCAATCCAGGCCGGCAACAATTCACGAGTGAGGTGACCCAGATATGCCAGTACGTACCGCCGAAGCCAGGTGGCAACGGTCGCTCCAAGACGGATCGGGAACGATGCGGCTGGGGAGTGGCGCGTTCGAAGGATCCTATTCATTCAAGAGCCGGATGGAGGACGGTCCGGGCACCAATCCCGAAGAGCTGATCGGCGCGGCCCATGCCGGCTGCTTTTCGATGGCATTCGCCAACGGCCTCACGCAGGCAGGCCACAAGCCCCAGGAAATTCGAACGAAGGCCAGCGTCCACTTCGACAAGACCGACCAGGGCTGGGGTATCTCCCGCATCGATCTCGCGACGGAAGGCAACGTGCCAGGCATCGACGAGGCAACCTTCAAGCGACTCGCCGAAGACGCGAAGAAGAACTGTCCCGTCTCGAAGGCCCTGGCGGCCACACCCATCACCCTGAGCGCCACGCTCAAGAGCGGTGTCACGGCCTAGCGATCACCGATGAGGGCGATGCAGCTTGGCGCGGCGAAGGAACCTCTTCGCCTCGTGGAGCTGCCAGTGCCTACACCGGCTGAGGGTCAGCTCCTGATCCGGGTCTCGGTCTGCGCGGTGTGCCGCACTGACCTCCATATCGTGAGCGGTGAACTGAGCGAGCCCAAGCTGCCGCTTGTGATCGGCCACATGATCGTGGGGCGCGTCGAGGCCGCCGGCGACGGAGCCCACCGGTTTGCACCCGGGGAGCGCATCGGCGTTCCCTGGCTCGGCTCCGTCGACGAGACCTGCCGCTTCTGCCGCCGCGGTCTCGAGAACCTTTGCGTGAACGCCCGCTTCACCGGCTACCACGTCGATGGCGGCTATGCCGAGTATTGCGTGGCCGACGAACGCTTTTGCTTTTCGCTACCCGAGAGTTACGAGGATGTGCATGCCGCACCGCTGCTCTGCGCCGGGTTGATCGGGTATCGCGCGCTACGACTTGCGGGCGATGCGCAGCGCCTCGGTCTTTATGGGTTCGGCGACTCCGCCCACATCATCGCGCAGGTCGCCCGCTATCAAGGTCGACGCGTTTTTGCCTTTACCTCGCCGGGCGATACGAAAAAGCAGGAGTTCGCGCGAAGCCTCGGCGCCGAGTGGGCGGGCGACTCGCTGACGCCGCCCCCGGAGCCCCTCGATGCCGCGTTGATCTTCGCGCCGGTCGGTGCGCTGGTGCCGGCAGCGCTCAAAGCGCTGGATCCAGGCGGCGTTGTCGTCTGTGCCGGCATCCACATGAGCGACATCCCGTCGTTTTCATACGACCTCCTCTGGATGGAACGGCAGATCCGTTCGGTCGCCAACCTGACCCGGCGGGACGGCGAGGAGCTCCTCCAGATCGCGCCGAAGGTCCCGGTCCGCACCGAGGTGAAGCCGTATCCACTCGCCGAGGCGAATACGGCCCTCGACGACCTGGCCCACGGCCGCTTCGAGGGTGCCGCGGTTCTTAGCGTCGCCTCATGACGACCGCTTAGTCTGTCATCGAACTGAAAGGTCGGACCCCTCACCATTTCCTTACATGAACAATCGCCGCACGCTGATCGCGGCCGTCGTCGCGGGCGCCTTGATCCTTGGCGCCGCGGGTGTCGGCATCATCTATTTCGTCGTGTTCGCCGGCTCGTCGCCGCAGAAACTGGCCCTGAGCTCGCCAACACCCTCCGCCTCGGGATCCGTCACGACCACGGCTTCGACGGCGAGCGCTGGGACCTGGACTGTCGCGACGGGGTCGGTGGCCGGCTATCGCGTTCGTGAGCAGCTCGCCTCGCTCGCGGCGCCGAGTGACGCCGTCGGGCGGACCTCGGCGATCACCGGTACGCTCACGCTCAGCCAGGCGGCAAGCGGCTACACGGTGAACGCGGCCGCCTTCACGGTGGACGTCAGCAAGCTCACGAGCGACCAGTCGAGGCGAGATCAACGGATCCACTCACAGGGACTCGAAAGCGACCGCTATCCGACCGCGACGTTCAAGCTCACGTCGCCGATCCAATTGACGGCCGACGCCACCAGTGGCCAGACCATCCACGTTTCGGCGACCGGCGACCTGACCATCCACGGCGTAACGAAGAGTGTGACGATCCCGATCGACGCCCGTCTCACCGGGTCGAAGATCGAGCTGGTCGGGTCGATCACCTTCCCCTTCTCCGACTTCGGCATGACCCCACCCAGCATTGGCGGTTTCGTCACGGTGCAGAACAATGCGACCATGGAGTTCCAGCTCCTGCTAACTCGGCAGGGAGCCTAGCGGTGCGCATCCTGGTCGCAGAGGACGATCGGGGCCTGCGCGAGGTCCTCGTGCAAGGCCTCGAGGATGCTGGTTACCTGGTGGACTCGGTCGACCGCGGCGACGACGCCATCGAGCAGCTGAAGTTCTACGAGTACGACGTGGCGATCCTCGACTGGCGGATGCCGGGGGTGCCCGGCGTGGAGGTGGCATCCTGGGCCCGGCGCAACGACCGGCCGACCGCGATCCTGATGCTGACGGCTCGCGACGCGCCGCCTGACCGAATCCAGGGCCTGGATGCGGGCGCCGATGACTACCTCGTCAAGCCATTCGACTTTGGCGAACTCGTCGCCAGGGTGCGCGCGCTGCAGCGGCGTCCGCGCGGGGTCGGCGCACCGGTGATGAGCCGGGGCACCTTGTCCCTGGACCCGGCCCGGCGGCACGTCACCATGAATGGCAAGCTGCTCAATCTGACGACCGCCGAATTCCACATCCTCGAGCTGCTGATGCGGCGTTTCCCGTCGGTGGTGGACCGCAAAGCCATCGCCGAGCACGCCTGGCGCGATGAGACCGAGCCGCTCGGATCGAACGTCATCGACGTCAAGATGAGCCGCCTTCGCGCCAAGCTCGTCAACTCCGGGGTGCGCATCCTGACAGTCCGCGGCACCGGATTTCGGCTCGAGGAATCCACCGGCCGCAACTCGTAGGCGTCACGATTTCGAAAGGTTGGCTGGGGCATCATGCCTTCATGACAACGGTGATCGGCGCCATCATGCTGGGGCTCGAGCCCCTGGTCTTCCTGGTCGGCGGGGTCTACGCCGCCACAGTCTATGGCGGGATCGTCGGCGCTCTGCGGGCCTGACCGAGCAGACTCACTCCCTCCCCTTCCCCGAGTCCCGGCCGCTTTGGCCGGGACTTTTTTGTCTGCGCTGGCTAGGATGGAGATGTGATCGCCGCCGGCCCGACCCGCCAGCTTGCCGAATGGCCTGAGCTGCCCTACGACGCGTGGGCGCCGACCATGGACACGCTGCACATGAAGCTGCAGATCCTCGGCAAGGTCCGGCTGGCCATGACGCGACGAGAGCCGCAGTGGGCCAACGTGCCCCTGTACCTCACGGCGCGAGGCCTGACGACGTCCCCCATCTGGAGCGGCCGGGCCGGCTTCGCGATCGAGGTCGACCTCATCAACCATGAGGTCATCGTCGCCGTCAACGACGGGCGCATCGAGCGGGTCGCGCTGGACGCACGGCCGGTCGCCGACTTTTATCAGGAGCTGATCGGGCGGCTCCATACCCTGGACATCGATCCCGCGATCACCACCACGCCGTCGGAGGTCGACAACCCCATTCCTTTTCCCGAGGACACGGTTCATGCCACGTACGACCCGGAGTGGGCCCATCGGTTCTGGCGTCTGCTGGCGCGCCTCGACTTGGTCCTCAAAGAGCACCGGGGCCGGTTTTTAGGCCGAACAAGCCCGGTTTCCTTCTGGTGGGGCACCTTTGACCTCGCAGTGGCGCGATACTCGGGCCGGTCCGTGCAACCCCAGGAGGGATGGGGAATCATCCGGCGTGTGGGCGGCGATGCCGAACAGTGCTGCGTCGGGTTCTGGCCGGGCAATGCCATGCTGCCGGAGCCGGCCTTCTTCGCCTACGCGTACCCGAAGCCTGAGGGCATCGAGGGTGCGGCGCTCCATCCGCCCGCGGCGGCCTGGAACTCGACGCTTGGCGAGTTCATCCTTCCCTATGAGGCGGTGCGGCGCAGCCCCGATCCACGTCAGGCGATCCTCGATTTTGCCGAGTCAACCTTCGTGGCGGGAGCGACGCGCCAGCGCTGGGATCCCGCCTTACTGATCCCCTACGACTCCCGGTAGCGGTCCCCCGCCAGCGCTCAGACCGGTGTCAAGTGCAGCGTCGTCGGCAGAACCGAGCGCTTGAGCATTGGCTCGGTGTCGTCCGGCCAGCGCTCACCGTACTTCTTGCGATATGCCGTGTTCACGGCGCGAATGACGAGCGGGTTGCGCTCCGGCTCAGCGCGGGCCGTCACCTTGCGGCGCCCCACTCCGATCGTGACCAGCGGGTTGGCGAGCGCCTCCTGGTACCACCGACCCTTCTTGCCCTTGTAGGACCGAATGTAGACGCCATCCTCGGTCGGCACGACCCAGATGGTTACCCGATGCAGCGGTGACTTCGCATCGCGGCGGGTCTCGATTTCGACCTCGTCGCTCTCGGCCAGCTTCCATAGAAGGTCTTCCGACTTTTTCGCCATCCCTCTCCATCCTATGCCTGCGGGACGTTAGGCTGACGGCATGAATTGGCGTGCCTTCGCCGAGGCGTTCATCACCCTTGTCGTCATCATGGATCCTCTGGGCAGCGCGCCGATTTTCATCAGCCTGACGGCCGGGCGCAGCCCCGGCGCGCGCCGGCGCGCAGCACTTGTAGCGGCGGCGGCCGCGGGCGGCCTGATCGTCGTCTTTGCGCTCTTCGGCCGGCTCGTTCTCGATTACCTGCACGTCTCGGTGGAGAGCCTCACGATTGCGGGCGGTATGCTCTTACTACTCGTCGCCCTGCAGATGCTGCGCGGCGAGGAGATGGCGCAGCCGGAAACCGCCAACGTCGCGCTGGTCCCCCTGGCGACGCCGCTGCTCGCCGGTCCGGGCGCGATCGCCGCGGTGATGGTCCTCACGAGGCGGTACGAGGACGCGCCCGGAATGATCGGGGTGCTGCTCGGCATCGTCGCCGCCGCCGCGGTAGTGGCGATCGGTCTCATGCTCGCGGGCCGGATCGCCCGGCTCCTAAATCCCTCGGTGATTCAGCTTCTGACCAGGGTGCTGGGGCTGCTCCTGGCAGCGATCGCGGTGCAGTTCATCGTCGATGCGGTAAAGATCATCGCGGTGCGCTAACGGATCAAGAACCCGAGACCGATCGGGTCGTCCACCTCGAGCACGAACTGGTGATAGCCGGTCAGGTGCGCGCTCCCCTCGATCTCGGTGATCACGGCCGGGTAATCCCCCACCCTGGCTTCCCCCACCACCCGCGACGCGAAGCGGCTGCCGATGACGCTTTCGTGCATCAAGGTGGCCCCGCGCGCCAGCTCGCCGCGCTGATCGAGAAGCGCGAGCCGTGCCGAGGTGCCGCTGCCGCATGGTGACCGATCGACCTCGCCGTCGGCGAAGACCGTCACGTTTCGGTTTTTTGCCGTGAACATCACGCCATAGATCCCAGCGAGCTCCGGTTCGAGCGGATGGACGATCTCCCGTTTCGCCTCGATGGCGGCCTTGACGCCCGCCGACGGTCACCGTCACGCCATCGAGGAGAACAAAGCTCGGGACGTTTCGGAATCGCACGGAGCGAACCCGCCCATCGTGCATGGTGGCGACCGTCTTCAGGCGGCCCGAGGGCACGTCCACCACGACGTCAACCGACGGGCCGCTGGCAGGGACGATTGCCGCGTCGATCGCCCAGGTCACGAGTGCGATCGTGCCGTGGCCGCAGGCGGTGCTGTAGCCGGCGTTATGGAAGAAGACCACACCGAGCTGGGCGCCCTCGTCCTCCGGCTCCGTCACGAACCCGCCGTACATGTCCGCGTGACCGCGCGGCTCGAAGACGAGGAGCTGGCGGATCTCGTCGAGGTGGTCGAGCGCGTAGCGCCGCTTCTCCAGGATGGTGCGTCCGCGCAGCGAGGGGATGCCACCGCTGACGATGCGAAAGGGTTCGCCGGCCGAGTGATAGTCGACGGTGCTCACCATCAGGCGGCGACCGGCCGCCGGCTCGCTCATCGGTTCATGCTGACACAGCCCGAGAAAGACCCCAGCGGCGCCAGGCGAACACCAGCGTGACGGCCAGGGCCACGATGGCAAGCCACAGAACGAGAAGGTAGACCCAGCCCCGGTCGAAGAGAACGTTGCCGATCGCTTCGCCGACCGTCGCCCCCAGCCAGAGCCCCACTGCCGCCCAGATCGCCGTGGAGATGGCGACGGACGGCACGAAGACCCGGTACGGGACGCCCACGGTCGCGGCGATCACGGTGATGGCGATCCGAAACCCGGGGATGTGCCGGCCGAAGATGATGGCCCACACTCCCCATCGGTCGAACCAACCGTGTGCCTTCTCCAATCGATGCTCGTTGAGATGCACAACCCGCCCAACGACTGGATTCCGCAGCATCGCCGGACCCCACCGACGCGAGATCCAGTACAGATTGGTTGATCCCGCGACCACCACGGCGATGATGCCGAGCCAGGCCGCCAGCAGGGTCGACAGGGAGTGGCCGTAGAGCCGGCCCATGAAGGCGACGTAGAAATCGCCGGGCACCGGCAGGGGGATACCACTTTCTTCGGTGTAGAGCAGGGCGAGACAGGCTGCGGCGCCGAACCGGTTGAGCAGCCCGACGACCAGTGAGCCGATATGCGTCAGGTCCTCGGGCACATCACCCTCGACGATCGCGACCGCGCCGAGAATGAGGGCGATGACGGCGACGGCGACGACCCCCTTCCGATTCCGGCGCAGCACCTCGTCTTAGTGTCGGCTACCCTCTCCTCCAGGCGCCACTAATGCAAGATCTTGGCCTGTTGCTGATCGGCACCGTCGCACTCAGCCTCGGGCTCACCGGCCCGGGTCGCCTGTCTGTCGACCATCTGATGTGTCGAAGTAGTCTTGGTCCGCCAGTGTGAAATCGCTCAGGTGGCCGGCTGTGATCGTGGGCTTCGTCCTTCTGGTGATTGGCACGGTCATGGTTTTCATGGCGTTCGACCGAGACTCGCACTCGGCCAGCGACACGATTCGTCCGTTCGTCATCACCATGGCCCCGGTTTGGGTCGTGGCGGTCGCGGCCGCGATCGTCGTTCTCCGACCGCCTGGAACGCGCTGACCTCGATCAGTGCGCGCCGATGAGTTGGCTGACCACCAACGCGACGGATAGCAGGGTGATCAGGCCGGTGACGACCCAGCCAGCGACGTAGAGCTGGATGCTGCTGCGCAGGCGCCCCAGTAGCCGTCGGTCCCGGCTCATAAGCATCACGAAGACCAGGATGAAAGGCAAGAGCAATCCGTCGAAGACCTGACTGAGGTACATGACGGCGATCAGGGGCAGGCCCGGAATCAGGACGAAGAGCGCCGAGAATCCAATGAAGAAGGCCAGCAAGCCGTAAAAGGCCGGCGCCTGGCGCCAGCTCCGGTCGAGACCCTTCTCCCAGCCGAACGCTTCCGTCACCGCGTAGGCGCTGGTCAGAGGAACGGTGCCAAGACCCAGCAGCGAGGCCGTGAGGAGCCCGAGAGCGAAGAGCAGCTCCGCGAAGCGCCCCGCCAGCGGGCCGAGGGCGCGTGCCGCGTCGGCGGCGGTGGCGATGGTCGTCTGCCCATGAGACCAGAGCGTGGCGGCGCACGCCACGACGATGAAGCCCGCCACCAGGTTGGTGAGGAAAGCACCGGCGCCAACGTCGATTCGCGATGCGGTGAGATCCTTGGGCCGAAGGTGTTTGTCCGCGGCATACGACTGGATGAAGGCCTGTCCCCACGGTGTGATCGTGGTCCCCACCGTACCCATGACCGCGAGCAGATACAGGGTGGTGACCGAACCGTGCGGCACGACGGTATGCGAAAGCGCAGCACCCCAGTCGGGATGCGCGAGGATCGCCGAAATCGCATAGGCGAGCGAGGTGCCGATGCCAACCGCGAGGAAGACGAACTGGATGCGGCGGAAGTTCGCCCGGGACAGAAGAAAGAGAATGGCCAGAGCCGCCAGCGCTGAGCTGAGCCAGATCGGTACGCCGAAGATGGCCAGGGCGGCGCCTATCCCGGCGAACTCGGCCACCGTGTCACCCAGGTTCGCCAGCAGCATCACGCCAATCGCGAACGCGGCGCGGGGGATGCCATATTGCTGGCGGATCAATCCCCCGAATCCTTGCCCGGTGGCGAGCCCGAGGCGGGCTCCGACTTCCTGTGTGATGGCGAGCGCGATCATGCTGGCGAGCACGACCCACATCAAGTCGTAGCCGAATTGGGCACCCACAACCGAGTAGGTCGTGATGCCTCCGGCGTCGTTGTCGGCGAAACCGCTGATCAGCCCGGGACCAAGTGCCGCGAGGAACGCCACCCGGGGCAGCCGTGAGCGCAAGAACCGCCGCACGTAAGGACGCAAGCCGGGGGCGCCGCGTCGCTGGGTACGGGGCTTCTTCTTCAACATGTGTCTCTCGGGTTCATCCAGATGGGCGGGGCAAACTTGCCCGTAGCATTTTCGGGTACAAAGGGATCGATGCCCGAACCCAGGACGTTGCCCCTCGTTGTGGCCTCCGTGGAAGACATCACACCGCACATGCGGAGAATCCAGCTCACCGGCCCATCGCTCGAGGCGTTCGAATATTTCCCGGGTCAGGATCTGGCCCTGGCAGTCGTGCGCGACGACGGCACCGTCGTGCGCCGCCGCTATACCATCCGCCGGTTTGACCCTGGACGGCGGCTGCTCGACCTCGAGTTCGTGATGCACGGGGATGGTCCGGGAATCCGCTGGGCGCAGGCAGCGCGCCCCGGCCTCGCCATCGAGGCGATCGGCCCGCGCGGAAAGATTGGCCTGGTCCCTGGCGCAGACTGGCACCTCTTCGCCGGTGACGCGACGGCGCTACCCGGCGCCTTTGCCATGATGGAGGCGTTGCCCGCCGGCGTGCAGGCGAGGGCCTACGTCGAGGTTGATGGCCCTGACGAGCGCCAACCGCTCGACGTGGGGGACGCTAACCGGAGCGTGACCTGGAGATACGGCAGCGACGGCTGGCGACAACCGCCCGACGGTCTTCTCAGCGCTGTTTCACGGGCGGGTTCGCCGCAGGGCGGGCACGCATATCTCGCGGGTGAGGTGGCTTTGGTCTCGGCGCTCAAGGCCGCCCTCCTGGCCGATGGTTGGGAAGCCGATCAGATCTCCGCCAAGGCGTACTGGAACCGCGGCCGTGCGAACGCCGGCCATGGTGAGCCCGAGGTGAAGGCTTAAGTGTGCCCGCCGGCAGAAGCCTTGATCTGCGCCTCGCTGAGCTGCCAGAGACGGCTTGCGGCTTCGCGATCTTGAGCCGCCGCCGACGGCGTGACCAGGTGCTCATCGAAGAAGTAGCCGCCGCTGGTCTCACCTGCCGCTTCCGAGTCGACGAGCCAGACTAACGTCTCGGCTCCCTTCTCGGCGGTGCGGGCGAACGGCCGTGAGAGCGCCATGCCGATGCGCATCAGGAAGCCATTGTTGCGATTGAAGCCAGTGGCAACGAAGCCCGGATGGAAGCAGTTGGCGGTGACGCCTGTGGCGGCGAGGCGGCGCGCCAGTTCGACCGTGAAGAGAATGTTGGCCAGCTTGGTCTGGCCATAGCGCGGAAACCCTAATCCGCCGTAGGAGCTCTGCGCGTTCAGGTCGTCGAACGGGATTCGAGCGCCCTCGTGCGCATCCGATGAGGTGGTGACGACGCGCGCCGGGGTGCTGGCCGTCAGGCGGTCCAGCAGCAGGGTCGTCAGCAGGAACGGCGCGATGTGATTGACGGCCCAGGTCAGCTCGAGGCCATCGGGGCTCAGTTGGCGCCTGGCGTAAATCGCGCCGGCATTGTTGATCAGCACCTGGATGATGGGGTACTCGGCCTGGAGGGCGATCGCCAATTGCCGAATGCTGGCCTGAGACGCGAGATCCGCGGTCAGCACGTCCACACTCGCGCCCCTGGCAGCCACCGCCTTGATCTGGCGGACCGCATCGGCGGCCCTCGCCTCGCTCCTGGCAACCAGCGTGAGCCGCGCTCCCCGCCGGGCGAGCTCGACCGCAGCCGCCAGTCCAATCCCGCTCGTCGCGCCGGTGATCACGACTCGTCGGCCGGTCACACTGCCCCAGGTCTGCATTCAGCCTCCTCTATGTCCCTAGAAGTCGCGGCGCCCTTCGAAGGTCGCGGCCGCGCCCGGCCGGGTCAGTTCGTAGAGCGCGATCCTTTGCCCTCCGGGGGCACGGAAGGAGCAGATCGGCCCATGGGGGATCTCGAAGGTCGCCTCCTCCTTCCACCCCTGCTTTGTCAGCTTCGCCAGCGCCCTGGTGAGGTTCGGAACACGATAGACCAGGATTGGTGTGCTGCCCTTGACATGGTCCGCCAGCAGCAAAAGGGGCGGGGGCGGGGCGAGCTCGATCGCGGCGACGCGCGCCCCCATGCCCTCCACGGCAAAGCGGAGGCGACCTCCGAGCACATCCGTGAAGTACGCGACGTCGCGTTTGACATCGCGACTCGGGTGATAGACGAAGTCCAGCGACTCGAACCCCACCGCGATCAGCCCTTGGACTGATCGCTGCGGTCCTGAATCTCCCACGCGTGATCCAGCGCGTGCCATGCGATGCGGCGGGCGGCGTAGCGCTGCGGCCAGCCTTTCTCAACGGGCGCCTTACCTTTCGAGGGTCGCCCAAGGACGTCGGTGATCGCGGCCCGAAATTCAGCGGTCCCGCGAGGGTCGTGTCGAGGCGGCGGGTTGAGCCGAAGGCCGAGCTTTCGCACGTAGGCGCCCTCGGCGTCACGCACGTGGTCCGCCATTTTGTCCCGGTCGCGGCCGCCACCGCGGGGACCCTTGCGGAGCTCCGCTGGGGCGTCTGCGAGGATTTGGTCGTAGACGGCCCACGCAGCCTGCACGAGGGACGCCAGCCGCTTGCCCTCGGCAGCGGCCAGCGGCGTGGTGTCGCGCTTTGCAACCTCTCCCGGGACCCCGAATTCGGTGCTCGCGGATCCTTGTAGCCGCTCGACAACGCGAAACGCGGTTCGCTTCGCATCAAATGGAAGGCGGGCCCGCGTCGCGACCGCGGCATAGCGCGGCGCATACGCGGCGAGGGCGGCGAGCGCGGA